>Ga0335071_10000698_pt1 | contig 36445 bp, 24 predicted proteins | sample Lox_Sample_15_FD_206724 | JGI IMG/M metagenome (GOLD analysis project Ga0335071, IMG submission 206724) | Soil microbial communities from Loxahatchee National Wildlife Refuge, Florida, United States - Lox_Sample_1.5 | ecosystem: Environmental > Terrestrial > Soil > Wetlands | place: USA...
ACCGAACGGGATGCCGCTCGACGATTTCCAGTATTTCCCGGCGTCGCGAAGGGCTGCGTGGATATCGGGAAGCCGCCCCGCAGCGATGCGTGTGTCCCCGCCGCAGAGAACGAAGACCTGCGCTTCGGCCGTGCCTTCGGGGAGCACAAGCGTCCAGGCGTCCCCTTCATGCTCGGCCGCGAGCGGACGGGGGCGGGCGAGGATGAACGGCCGCCCGTCAGCGGCAAGTGCGCCCGAGGCGGCGTCAAACGAGAGGAGCCTGTGCGTTCTGACGTTGACCACGGACGCGGCGCGCGTTCCACCGACGCGCGCAAGTATGCCGTCGATCCGGCTCGCGCGGGCCCCGAGCTCGTTTTCCAGGCCGCATGACCAGGCGATTTCCGCCGCCTTCGAGCCCTTTCCCGCGATCACCTCCTCCTCCGTGATTCTCGAATTCCGCGGGAACACCCAGAATGCGTTGAGCATCACGTTCGGGTCGTTGCCCCGGGGGGATGCGTGCACCTCGACGGCGATCTCCCCGTCCCGGTTCGTATCCCGCGCGTCGAAGAAGTAGACGTAGGGCCTGTTTTTCACGCGGTCCTTCAGCGCGTCGATCGTCATGGGGGGCGCCCCCTCGACGCGCAGCTCCATCACGCGGGTGTTTTTCATCCCCTTGTACGCCTCGCAGAACCCGAGGGCGACGCGTCGCGCGCTCCCGGCGGGAACACGTACGCGGTAGAGTATCGGCCTGTTTGTCCCCCATGCCGCGTTGCGGAACGCCGGGTCGCATCCCTCCGGCGGGGCCGCCCAGCCCGGCGCGCCGTTGAGCCCGCCCAGCCGCCGGATCCGCCCGTGCATGAACGTCGCGAGCGGGGGAGTCCGGTCCGTCCCGGCCAGCGAGAACTCCGTGACGTGGATCGTGTCCGCCCCGCCGGCCAGATCAACGGAGACGATGGGGACGCGGGGATCAGCGATCGACGGAACGCCGTGCGACAGCGAGGCGCCGCGGATTCCCATGGAGACCTCCGTCAGCGGACGGGTGTAGGGGCCCGGGCCGAAGTCGTACGCGAGGGAGCCGGTCTCCGTCACAACCGTCTTCTGCCAGTCGACGGGAAAGCAGATCGCCGTCAGGTGCCTTGCGGGCGGGTATGCAAAATCCACGCGACGGTCCTGGGCGGAGATGAGGCTCCCGCTGAGAAGGAGGATCCCAGCTGCCGCAATACGCAGCCTTCTTTGGTTCAGAGAGGTCATGTCAGAATCCCTGTCATTGCGAGGAGCGTTGCGAGCGCCTTTTGCGAAGCAACCAGCGACGGGGCAATCCCGCGCGTCGGCCCTGTCCGTTCATGCCGCCCCCTCGGGCCTCCCGAACGGCTTCGCCCCCGGCTTCAGAAACGTCGTCACCACCTTTGCCGGGCTGTTCCCCCCGTTCACCAGGCGGAAGCTTCCTGCTGCGGCGGGAACGATGAACGTCTCCGCATAATTGAAGCGCGCCCGCATCCCGCCGGGGGTCTCGAGCGTGATCCAGTCCCCCTCGACGAGGTTCATCACCTGGCAGGACCCCCGCGTCTCCGCGCTCACGCTCCCTGTGAACTCGAACCGGCGGACGTCGTACAGATGGTCGGGGTGGGTGGGGAGATGGACCACCCGCCATCCGCTCCCTTCGGCGATAACTTCCGGGTGCGAGACCAGCTCCTTCTGCACGCGGGCGCCGCGTCGTTCGAACACGAGGTTGTCAAACGCCCGAGCGATGTTCAGGGGGCGCGGGGAGCCGTCGAGGTCGAGCCGCATCCAGTCGTACATCTTGAACGTGAAGATGTACGGGGTGCTGCTGATCTCCAGGACGAGGTTGTCCACGCCCGAGCAGTGAATCGTCCCGCCCGGGATCAGGAACAGGTCGCCCCTGTGCGCCTCGACCGTGTTGACGTGGCGCTCCACGTCGACCGGCGTTCCATCGCGCACCCCGCGCTCCAGCTCGCGCCGGAACGCCTCCGGGTCGATGTCCTCCCTGAACCCGAGGAAGACGCGGGCCCCCGGTCCGCAGTCGAGCATGTAGTATGATTCGTCCTGCGTGTAGGCTTCGCCGAAATTTCTGTTGATGTACTCGGGACGCGGGTGACACTGCAGCGAGAGATTGCCGCCGCCGAACGTGTCGAGGAAGTCGTACCGGATGGGAAACTCGTAGCCGAAACTCCCGGCGAAATCGCCGAGGACCTGCCTGTGGGAACGGAACATCAGGAAATCGAACGACGCCTCCAGGAGTATCCCGTCGCTCTCCAGCGCGATCCCGTTCTCGGGGGAGATCAGCTCGAATGACCAGGCATAGTTGGGGGCGGACTGCGCCACGGACGGGATGCGCGTCTTGATCCACTGGCCTCCCCAGGGGCCCGGCTCGAACCAGGGGCGCACGCGAAAATAGTTCTTCCCCATCGCGTCCAGACCGGTGCGGAAATCCTCCCCGCGCATGAAGGCGGGCTCGTCCGGCCTCTGCTCGTCGACGATGATGTCGATCGCGTTCAGCAGCGCGGCCCTGTGCCTGTTCAGCACCGGCCAGTCGACGAAATACATCCGCTTGTACATCACCTTCGGCGGGAGGGGGGCGCCCGCACCCAGGTTTGCGAAGCTTCCCGTGCGGGAACGGAACTGCGCTTCGCACTTGGGGACGTCGACGTACAGGAGCAGACCCTCGGTCCGCCCGAGCGCAGCCCCCATGCCGTATATAATAGTGATCCCGCCGGCTGCCGGCGGGGGAGGGGGGAGCGCTGCGAAAAACGCATCGAGCGGGAGCGTGCACCTGCGCCCGAAGAGAGGGTCGTCTCCCCCCAGGAACGGCTCGATGAGCCGGTCAATCTCTTCGCTGCTCCTGAGCGTTCCGGCCGGCAGCAACCGGACATCCTTCCCGCGACGCCGGAGCGCCTCCCCCAGCTTCGTGATGAACCGGTCCCACAGTACGCCGATGTACCCGTCCGCGATGACAAGCGGCCGTCCCGATGCAATGATGGCTTCGGCCAGCGCATCGAACCCCAGGGCGATCTTTCCCGGTCCGACGGGGAATGAGGGAAAAATATCGTACTCTCCGGCCCGGCCGGGGGCATGCCGGGCCGGTGCCGGGGGCTGCGTGGTCCGCCTGAACTCCGTCATCGCTCCCCTTCCGCGGGGCGATGGTAGTCGTCGTCGTATCTCGTGATATCGTCCTGCTGCCAGTCGCCGAAGGCGACTTCGAGAACTCGCACCGGCCTCCCCTCCGCGGCGAGACGGTGCCTCGCCCCCGCCGGGATCCAGATCTCAGAGCCGACGTCGGGGCGCATGATCTCGTCGTTCACCTGTATGACGGCACCCGGATCGAGCACGATCCACAGCTCCGCCCGTCCCCGGTGTGACTGGAGGCTCAGTCTCTGCCCCTCGCGGACGCTCATGAGGCTGACCGTCACCTCGGAGTTGTGTGCAAACTGTCGGAACGCGCCCCAGGGCCGGGTGACGCGCCCGATGGGGGGAACGGACTGCGGAATCTGTTTCATGGTTTCCTGTTGCTGTGAAGCGATGAGAGATATTCGCTGCGGGGGACCACCACCGGGCCGCCTCCCCGGCGCAGCACGACGCTCGTGAAATCGTGCAGCCTGACCGACTCGTAGTCGTGCCCGGCGTCCGCCGCGTAGATGCCGAGGTAGACGAGGGGCTCGTCCCCCGTGTTCACCGTCCTGTGCGCCGTGCCGCCCGGAACGTACACGAGGCACGCGCCGGACATTTCGACGGCCTGTGCCCCGGTGCCGTCCCCCTGCTGCATCAGCATGACCCCGCGCCCCCTGATGCCGACGTACATCTCGGGCGCCTCTTTCCGCGCGTGCATGTGTCCACGCGTCATGAAATATTCGTCTCCGACGCGGCCGGGATAGAGGATGCCCAGGCCGCAGTGAAGATCCGCGCTCCCCGCGCCCCACCCGCACGTGGATACCGTGTAGAGAAGGGGGTCACCCCGCGAGAGGGCTTCCCGCAGCGCGGCGGCATCGGCAAATGAGCTGCCGACCTGGCTGAGCGTCCGCCGGGTGACCGGGCAGCCGTCGATCGTGCCGGAGGCAAAATCGATCTTCGCCATCAGCGATGGGATCGATGTCATGGTCCTGTGCGTGGAAGTGGTGACGTGATGATCCCCGCCGCCCCTTCCGCACCGAGCACGTGCGTCTGGCTCTCCAGGCGCTCCAGGAGACGCGGCGTGGCCTGTATGCCCGCGGCCGCCAGGGCGAGCAGCGCGGCACCCATGACGGGGGGAAGGAGCGGGGAGACGATCCGGATCCCCGGTGCGAGGGCGCGTATTTCCCGTTCGATCAGGCTGCGGTAGTGGCCCGGCCGGTCGACGAGTCCCCCGGTCATCGTCATCCGGAACTCACTTCCGGAGAACTCCAGCCGCTCGGCAACGGTTCCCACCATCCGGGCGAGGTCACGGGCCCCGTCGGCAAGTATCGCCCGCGCAATGCCGTCCCCGTCGACCGCAGCGGCGATCACATCCGGCGCGAGCGAGGCGATGTCCGCCACCGGGGGACCTGCGCTGTACATGATGTGCAGTATGTCGTCGATATCCGAAAAGCCGAATCGTTTCCGGACAATGCCCCCCAGCACAGTCGCCGGTCCCCGCCCGTCCGCTTCCATCACCGTCGCGATGACCGCCCGGATGCCGAGGCAGTAGCCGCTCCCCCGGTCATCCAGCAGGTATCCCCAGCCGGTCCTGTGGCTCCGCCCGTCGGATCTCCGGCCGTACGTCGAGGAGCCTGTTCCCGCGATCAGAACGACTCCTTCCTCTCCCCCGAGTCCCCCGGCGAGCGCGATCCTGATGTCGTGATCGACGCCGACGGCTTCGGGGGGAGCAAGCATGTGCCGGGCAACCATGCGGCGGACGATCTCCCTGTCCGTCGGGGAGACGACGCCTGCCATGCCGAGAAACATGGACCGGGGAAGGGGGAGCGGTGTCCCGCCCGGGGCCGATCCGGAGCCCCGCGCTTCCGCAACGGCCAAGCGGATGTTCTCCGCGGCGGTCACTTCGCCGACGTTGTCATAGTTCGAGGGTCCCGCGACGCCGTAGCCGGCGACGGTTCCGTCCGCGGTGACGAAGACAGCGCGCGTGCGCGTCGCCCCCCCGTCGATGCCTGCCGCCAGGAGTGACTCAGGCATACATGTCATCCGGATCGGCGGCCGAGAGATCCACGAGGAAATCGGCGACTGCGCGCGTAACCGCTTCGAACCAGGCTTTCCCCTTCTCCGCAGTGGCCCCGCGGGGGTCGCCGGCGCCGGTGTCCGAAGACACCTTCGACCACTGCCTGGGTGCCCAGGCCCATCCCTCGCGGAAGGCGCGGATGCGGTGTTTCTTCACGCTCCCCGCCCCCGCCTCGGAAAGAGGGAGGATCTGCCCGGGGGCGATGTGCATCATGAGGCTCGTCTCCATCTCGTCGGCATGGTCTCCCGGCACCGGGAAGAACTTCTCCCGCTCGACCGCCTTGTACCAGTTCACCGTGCAGAGGAACGCCCGGTGGCGTCCCTGAAGCTCCCGGATCATCTGGCGGAAATCATTCCCGCCGTGCCCGTTCAGGACCACGAGCTTCCGCACGCCGTGCGCGTCGATCGAGGAGGCGACATCTCCCAGCACCGCCATCTGTGTGCTCGGGTTCATGTTGATCGTGAGCGGGATATCCATCTGGGCCGTGTTGACCCCGAACGGGATCACGGGAAGAACGATAACGCCGGCCCCGTCGGCGGCGGCCATGCGCGCTGCAGCGGCGGCGATGGCCTCCGTCTCGACGATGTCCGTGCCGAAGGGGAGATGCAGGTTGTGCGCTTCCGTTGCCGCCCAGGGGAGGACGGCCACCTCGAATCGCAGGTCCCGGAGGTCCCGGTACGTCGCCTCCGCGAGTATGAAGCTCTTCCTCGCCGCGGGCTCAGTCATCGCCGTTCTCGAGCGTCTCGATGTCGACCCAGGCCCGCTTCTGCCACGACTCCATCCCTTTTTCGGCGAGCTGCACGCCTTTCGCCCCCTCCAGGAGTCCCCACCGGAACGGATCGTTGTTCACCACGTGCCTGAGGAACAGCTCCCACTGCACCTTGAACGCGTTGTCGTACTCGTCCCCGCCGGGCACCTGTGTCCAGTTCTCAAAGTAGTCGATCGGGCTCGGGATGTCCGGGTTCCACACGGCCCTGGGGGTGGCTTCGTAGGGCTGTATGACGCAATCCCGCAATCCGGCCACCGCCGAGCCCTTCGTCCCGTCCACCTGGAGCGTCAGGAGGTCGTCCCGGCGGACGCGCACCGTCCAGGATGAGTTGAACTGTGCGACAACACCGTTCTCCAGAAGCATCGTGGCATAGGCCGCGTCGTCGGCGTTCGCCTCGTAGCGGCGTCCCTGCTCGTCCCACCGGTCGGGAATGTGCGTCGCCCCGAGACAGGAGATCGATGTGACCTTGCCGAAGAGGTTGTCGAGCACGTAGCGCCAGTGGCAGAGCATATCCACGATGACGCCCCCGCCGTCCTCCTTCCGGTAGTTCCAGGAGGGGCGCTGGGACGGCACGCGGTTTCCCTCGAACACCCAGTAGCCGAACTCGCCGCGCACGGAAAGCACGCGCCCGAAAAACCCCGTGTCGAGGAGCATCTTGAGCTTCAGCAGTCCGGGCAGCCAGAGCTTGTCCTGCACCACGCCGTGCTTGACGCCCCGCGCCTTCGCGCGGAGGTACAGGTCGTACGCCTCGGCTGTCGTGAGCGCCGTGGGCTTCTCACAGTAAATGTGCTTCCCCGCATCGATCGCCGCGCGGACAGCGTGCGTGCGGAGGTTGGTCACCTGGGCGTCGAAGTAGATCGTGTTGTGGGGGTCGGCCAGGGCCGCGGCAAGGTCGGTCGTCCATCGCTGCACGCCGGCGCGCTGGGCAAGCGCCTCGAGCTTGTCCGCGTTCCGGCCCACCAGGACCGGGTCGGGGATGATCGTTTCGCCGTCCCCCACCTTCACCCCTCCCTGCTTGATGATCGCCATGACTGACCGGAGGAGATGCTGGTTCATCCCCATCCGGCCGGTCACGCCGTTCATGATGATGCCGATGGTGTGCGTTTTCAGTGTATGCATGAGTGGTCTCCGGAATCGTGCGCCGGCAGAGGCGCACCAGGTGTGCAGCTGTGGTTACGGCCGCCGGGTGCACTGGGGGGCGGCTCCCGCCGGCAGAGGGGGAGCCTCTGCGCCGGCGCGGGGCAGCGTCCCGTCCAGCTCCTGCCGCCAGTGGGCGACGTCCCCGCCCGGCGCGTAGCAGTAGATCATTGTCATCGGTTCGTCGCCGGTATTGGTGAGCTGGTGGAACACGCTCCCCGGGATGTACACCGCCTCCCCCCCGCCGATCTCGCGCCGCTCCGCCCCGAGACACATCTCCCCGTGTCCCGAGACGATAAAATAGACCTCTTCCTGCTCCTGGGTGTGCCATGGCACCTGTCCCCCCCCCGGCTCGAGCGTCACGTAGCCCATGGCGAAGTTCTTTGCCTGTATCGGGGAGGCTCCCCCGACAAGATTCTGCGTCCTGCGCCGGGCCGGGTACGTCCGGCCGGCGATCTGTGCGAGATCAGCCGTGATCATGCGGTCTCCGTGGTGTCGTGCGATGGCTGCGGCCCCCGGCGCCCCCGCCCCGGCGGGGCACAGTGCGTGCGCTCAGGCGAGTGACGTGCGGAGGATGTCCTTCATAAAGAGCGTAACGGCCCACAGGTCGGCCACCGGGGTCCGGGAGTGGGGAATCAGGGGCATATAGGGCGCAGGGCCGAACTCGGGACAGACGATGAGCTCGTCTGCTCCCGCGGCGCGCCGTGCCTCGGCAATGCTCTTCCACCACGCGACGTGCGCGCCGACCTCGGCGCTCCACTCAGGTGCGCGGGGATCGCTCACCTGTGGGCCCTCGGCGTGACCCACCCGGGCGTGGATGTAGTCGGTCCGGGCAACGGCCAGCGCGAGCGTTTCCGCCTGGTCGGCCAGCAGGCTCTCGTGGACGCAGCACCAGTGCGAAAAATCCGCCGTCAGGCGCAGGGCGGGCATCGCCTCCAGCAGCGCCCGTGTTGCGGGGGCGGAGAACGTCGCCCGTCCCCTGTGCGTCTCGTGCGACAGCGGGACCCCGTACCGTGCCGAAAGGTCCTGCGCCGCCCGCAGGATCGCCAGGTTCTCGTCCCGCGAGAAGATGTCCCGCCCGGTGTGGCAGTTGATGTGCACCGGCGCGCAGCGCGCCGCGATGCGGAACCGCTCCTCCAGGGAGGCGCAGTGTTCCTCCGGCGTCCGCCCTTCGCTGGTGATCATGGCCACCAGGGGAAGGCGGAACCGCGCGTGCAGCGCGGCTGTCTCCTCCGGGGATTCCCTGAGCGAAGGGATGTGAATATCCGAAGCGTCGAAGCCCGCCCCGGCGATCGCCTGCAGGAACTCCCCGAGCGGCATCCCCTCCATGTCCCACTTCGACCGCGCGATGCGCAGACGCATGCGATTCCCTGCGTTTATTCAGTGAAACAGTAGTTTCACTTGTGGCTCACGAAAGAAATTAGGGATTGGGCGCGCAAACCGCAACGCCTTCGGGAAAAAAAACCTTGACAAATCATGTCCAATGTGGTATTTTCACGTTGGTAAAACGCCATTCCAATAGTGAAACGCGGGCTCTGCGTGCGACGGCCTGCCGCGTTCACCGCCGGCTTCAGGATCACCTCAACCAGTTCATTCCAAGAACGTGTCGCAGTACGGCCGCAATGCGCGGTCGATGAGAGCGGTCATACGATGTTCTCTCAGTCCATCAGATGCACCATTCACCGAACCACTCACCACAGAAGTAAGGGAGGAACCATATGAAGCAACGATGGTACCAATTCCTGTGCCTCTTGCTGCTGGTTGCCGTAGCGGCGACGCCGCTGGCCCTGGCGGCAAACGGCAAGATCGTGGGGATTGTTCGTGATGCTTCCACAAAAGACGTCATCCCCGGCGCGAACGTGCTGGTGCTGGGGACGACGCTCGGTGGGGCCGCGGACGCGCAGGGGCGCTATTTTATATTGAACGTTCCTCCGGGAACGTACTCCCTCCAGGCATCAGCCGTGGGCTACGGCAAGCTGAAGATCGAAGGGGTCGAGGTCCTGCAGGACCAGACCAAGGAAATCAACGTCACTCTTCAGAGCCAGGAAGTGCAGATCGGCGAAATGGTGATCACGGCCGAGCGGCGCGTGGTGGACAAAAACCGCACGTCGACCAAGACCACCGTCACCTCCGACGAACTGGCGAGCCTGCCGACGGTGTCGGTGAAGGACCTGCTGAATACGAGCCCGGCGGCGTTTAACGGGTTCGTGCGCGGCGGGCGCATCACGGAAACCAGGACGATCGTCGAAGGCGTGGACGTCTCGAACCAGTTCTACGAGAACCAGTCGGAGCAGTCGAACCAGGGCATCCTCCAGTCGACCGGCCACCTGACCCGCCACAACAACGGCGAGCTGAGCTCGACGACCGACATGAACTTTGACGCGGTGGAGCAGTTTTCGCTGACCACCGGCGCCGCGGGGGCGGACGTCCAGTCGGCAACCGCCGGCACGATCAACTACGCACTGAAGGACGGCACGGGTCCGCTCTCGGGATCTGTGCAGGCGCGCCTCAGCCAGTTCAACGGCCTCGGCCACGGCGGACCGGATCCCTACAATCTCGACGCGGTCTATTTCGCCGATCAGACGACTGTGAACACACGGCTGGCCACCGAACGCGCGACCAGGGCCACCGATATCGCCAATAACGTCGCCGTGCCCGCCGCGCTCATCGGCAACATCACCGCGGACAGCACCCGTTCGGGGAAGTACCTGTACTACCCCGGCAAGTATCTCAACAACAACCACCCCCTGATCGATCTGGGCGCATCGATCGGCGGCAGCATCACGGATGCGTGGCGCTTCTTCGTGACCGGCAAGTACGAAGATTCGCACGGGTATTTCCCGAACGACCGGACCCGCGAGGCGGACATCACGTTGAAGACGTCGTACAACATCACGCACGACATCAAGGTGAACGCTTTCGCCATCGTCAACGACAAGGGGAAGCTCTTCAACTGGAAGAATTCGACATACAGTGACAACTCGCGGTACTTCCTGGAAGGCGTCCCCCGGGACCAGGGGCTCGACTACACGGGAAGCCTCAAGCTGACGCAAATCCTCACGCCGTCCACGTTCTACGAAGTGCAGGCGAGCCAGGTGTATCACAACCTGATCTACGGCTTCACGGACGGCAACGGGGACGGGTTCTGCTCGCTGAACGAGTCGGGCGACTTCCTGACGATGGACACCCCCGCGCAGATCGACAAGTACATCTCGCAGTCGGGGCAGCAGCTGTACAAGTTCTTCCGCATCGGCGATGAACCGGCGAGCCAGACCACGAGCCAGGTGAACATCGGCAACGGGCTTTCGGATATCACGCGGCCGATGTTCATGTACCTGAACACGAAGTCGATCGCCCGCTCTTTGCGCGCCGACCTGACGAGCCAGGTTGACTTCCACCACCAGATCAAGGCGGGCTTCCTCTTCAAGTTCAACGACGTCTCCCAGATCAACCGGAACACGATGCTCGGCGCGGACCAGATGGACGCCCGCTCCCGGCTGATCGTGGACAACTGGGAGTTCTTCCCGACGGAAATGTCCGTCTACGCATCCGACAGGATGGAGTTCGGCGGACTCGTCATCAACCTGGGCCTCCGCGGCGACCGGTGGGCTGCGCGGTCGAAGGATTACCGGAGCCCGTTCAACCCGTGGGCAGCCGACACGATCATGGTCGATGGCTCGCTCCGGCGGGTGCAGGAGAACCAGCGCCAGGGCAACTACGTGGACCCGCAGTATTTCGTGTCCCCGCGCATCGGCGTGTCGCACCCGATATCGGAAACGGCCGCCCTGTTCTACAGCTATTCACGTCAGGCGATGCCGCCGCCGTATTCGCGGCTCTATTCCAGCTACTACACCACGTTCGGGACCAGCCTCCCGGTCTTCGTGCCGGCCAACGAGCCGCTCACGATGTCCTCCAACTACGAGCTGGGCGCGCAGTGGGAGTTCCTCCCCGGCAAGCTGGGGATGAACTTCACGGCCTACATGCGCGACGTGCAGAACTACAACCCGCAGACCGGCGTCACGGTCAACACCCCCACGGGGGCGACGACCTGGTACTTTGACGCGGGGTATGCCGACGCCCGCGGCGTGGAAGTGAGTCTCCAGGCGGCCCGGCAGAAATACTTTGATATCGCGTTCGTCAGCGGCCGGCTGAACTACGCCTACACGTACATCAAGGCGTCCGGCTGGACGGGCAGCGACGCCGTGAAGACCAACGTCACCTCGTTCAACACCTCGGACTCCGTGAAGTACAACAATGCGCTCCCGTACAACGACTTTGTGTACTACAACAAGGTCGAAACCGACGTCACGGGCGGCGCGAGCACGCTGACCGGCGGGTACGACAGGACGCACCGCATCACGTACACGCTCACGATGGAGTTCCCGGAGGACATCATCCTCTCCTCGCTGGGGACGTTCCAGAGCGGGTTCTTCTACCCGATCAGCTATCCTCTTGATCCGCGGGTCGCGGGACGGCAGTATGCGACCGCTCCCTGGAACAAGATGGTCGACCTGAAGCTGGAGAAGGGGTTCCGCTTCTCCGGCATCCGCTTCGCCGTGTTCCTCGAGGTGAAGAACTTCTTCAACTGGACGAACATCATCGGCTACGACAACACGATCAGCGGCGCGACCCTCTGGGAGGCGACGAACAGCGGGAACGGCACGACGCTCACGCAGCCCGTCACGGGCGGGCCGGGCTATATCCCCGCGCCTGCCGTCAGCGGGCCCAACCCGACCGGGTTCTTCAACCGGCCCATGGGCGTGGACGGCAGCTGGTTCTATGATATTCCCCGCGAGTACTTCTTCGGCGTGCGGGTTGACCTTTGATGACATTCACTCCTCACTTTCAAGGGACGAAAGGTATTCGTATGAATAACCGACTGAAATTCATGGTCGCCTTCGCGCTCCTTGCGCTGGTGATCGTCCCGGCGTCGCTCATGGCACAGTCCGCTCCCGCAACTTCGGTGGTCAACTACCCCGGCGCGGGCGTGATCTGTGCGGGCGATGCATGGGAATCATTCCTGCCCCAGGGGGCCACGCCGTTCTACAGCGAGGTCTCCACGGCCCCCACGCTCGGCACCCGGATGTTCATCCGCATGGGAAACTTCGACCGCGCATGGACGACACCGGGCACGAACTGGCCCAACGCGTTCTACTACGACGCATACTGGAACAAGGATTGCTGGGTGCAGGTCTATGAACCCGATACGTCGTGGAACCCGAAGACGATCGGGGGAGCTGCCAATCCCAGCTACTTCGCTGACCCGACGGACATCAGCCCCAACTACTCGCTCTTCGGCCAGCTGACATACAAGTCAACGCTCAACGGCGCCTCCGATCCGGCACGGCATTACACGATTGAGCCGTACTGGGTGGACGGCACGCTGCGACAGCACGTGGTGTACGAAGCCGCGTGGCCCACGCAGCTTGGCGTGGACGTCAAAATGCGCGCGCATGGGTTCGCCGCGCCGAACTGGGACAACCTGAACGACTACGTCATCGTCGAGGTGCAGCTCAAAAACACAGGTTTCCTCGACGTGAACATGGACGGCGTCGCAGAGAAGCTCAACCACGACATCAAGGCGCTCGCGTTCCAGATCGAGTCGCAGACGTATATGTCGATCAGCAACTACGCGTGCGGCGGCCGCTGCAACAGCGACGTGGTGATCAGCGCCAACGCCCGCCAGGCGACATGGGTCAACGATCCCGACAGCGCGGGCGCTCCGTGGGCGTTCAGCTCGATGTACTGCGCCCCGTCGACGATCAATGCGGCGCCGGGCACCGCGGCATGCGACCTCGGGATCATCGGCGGAAACACAAAGACCTGGGCGGACCTGCGCTGGGGCTGGGCGTTCCTCGACGTAAAGAGCGGCGGCCTGCCGGCCTCCGCGCTCCACAGCACGGCGAGCCTCCCGTCGAAAAACACGATCTTCGGGACGCACCCGATCGGCACAGGCGCGCAGCGCGGCTGGTACGTATCGGGCGGAACGAGCGCGTTCGTCGGGCAGCTCGGCAATCCGAAACAGATGTTCTACGCCACCACTTCGGTCTGGTACGCCAACGGCGACCAGGTGGGGCACAACGGCAGTTTCGGCGCCCTGAACCTGAACCCGAATCCCGCCTTCTTCGCATCCGGCACGACCGGCAATCCCCTCACGTTCGTTCCGCTGGCCTCTCCGGGGCGCCCGAACGGCGACCTCAAGACGCAGGACAAGTTCGACCAGCAGTCGTACGAGGACGGTTCCGCGAGCGCCACGACGCAGTATCCGACCGGGTGGGGCAAGTGGACGACAGGGAACAGCAACACGGAAAACTTCGATCAGGACCTGTTCTCCGGGGTCGGCCCGTTCGACCTGAAGAAGGACTCAACGATTACGATCGTCTACGCGACGTTCGCGGGATACCGGCTCGAAGGCATCCAGCGCTCGGTGCGCGCAGCCCGCTACTGCTACCAGAACGACTTCAATATTCCGAAGCCGCCGCCGTTGCCCGACGTGAAGATCTCGAACACGCTGACCAAGTCGGTCGCGATCGAGTGGAACAAGGTCGCCGAGACGGATGCGGATTTTGCGGGATACAAGATCTGGAAATCCTCGCAATACAAGAAGCTCGGATGGCTGGACGAAGGGATGCGCGTCGTCGACCTGTATCAGGATCAGATGACCGTCGGTCCCCGGCCCGCGAATCTCTACAAGCCGGTGAATCCGAAGTTCGGCGCTTCTGCCAAGGTGCTCGGCAACGCGCTGAAGGGCACATACCAGCCCGACACCTGGGGGACATGGGACCTGCTCGCGGTCATCCCCAAGGCGAATCTCGCGACGCTCGCCGCGGCACAGACGAGCGGGTACAATTACCGGTATGAAGACCCGAACGTGCTGCTCGGGTTCCAGTACTGGTATTACGTATCGGCGTACAAGCAGGGGAATTATGCGGGTCCCGGCGGCGACGTAACGACACAGCTCGAGACACACAGCACGAACAGGAACGGGGCCACGGGGCTCTGGTACCAGACCTACCCGTACGGATACACCAACGCGAACTACCCGACGGGCAACTCGGCCCTGTTGAAGAACCTCGGCGCCGCGCAGGTGGTGACATCCGCGCTCGCCCCGAAGGGCGATCTCTCCAAGATCGGCGTCAAGCCGAACCCGTACAAGAGGGCGGCCCTGTTTGACAACCGTTCGCAGGTGTACGACCACAAAATCCTGTTCTACAATTTGCCGCCGCAGTGCAAGATCACGATCCTCGATGTCGCCGGCCAGGTCATCGACGTCATCGACTTCGTCTCGAACGATCCCAGCAAGGGCAGCGTCTTCTGGGACATGTTCTCGAAAGACGGCATCGAGGTGGCGAGCGGGCTCTACATTTACGTGGTGCAGTCGCCGACGATGAGACATGTCGGCCAGTTCGCGATACTCCGATAACCACCACACCATTGTGAGGATTACCACATGAAACGTACGTTGCTCATACCGCTCATCGCTGTTCTCCTGCTGGCGATCGGGGCGACACTTGCGGTCGCCCAGACGCAGAAGGCGGGACTCAACAGCGCTGCGTTCCTCAAGATCGGTGTGGGGGCTCGCCAGGCCGCACTCGGCTCGGCTGTCACATCGATGAACGGGGACGTGACCAACATGTTCTGGAACCCCGCCGGCGTTGCGATGAAGGAGCAGACCGCGCAGGCGTCGTTCACGTACAACAACTGGATCGGGGGTCTTTCCCAGGAGGCCGCCGCCGTCAGCTACAACTGGGCGGACATCGGCACGATCGGGATCGGCTTCCAGTCGTTCGGCGTCAGCGGCATCCCCGCCGACAGGGACAACGGGTACGCCGACCCGGCGCTCCAGGCGCTCGTGACGGACCAGATGGCGACGTCCACGTATGACTACCAGGACCTGCTCATGCAGGCGACCTACTCCCGGTACATCACGGACTATCTCTCACTGGGCGCCAGCGTGAAGTACATACACGAGAAGATCGATGACGCAGGGGCGGGGACCATCGGTTTTGACCTCGGCACCGTCTACAACATCGGCCTGCTCGGCTGGAGTGTCGGGGCCCGGGTCAACAACCTGGGCGGGGACATGAAGTTCTATGATTTCGCCTCCCCGATCCCGCTCACGTTCAGCATCGGCACGTCGATGGTGCCTGTGGAGAGTTCGGTCACCCGGTGGATGGTGGCACTGGACATCGTGAAGCCGCAGGACGGGACGCAGTACTACTATGCGGGCACCGAGCTGGGCTTCAGCAACTCGTTCTTCGTCCGTGCGGGCTGGAAGTTCAACTACAGCTGGTTCGGGCTGACCGGGAACGGCATTGATAACGGGACGACCTGGCGTCCGCCCATTCAGACGTCGCTCGAGCGCGGCTCGTTCGGCGCCGGCGTGCGCGTGCCCTTTGACACCTACGTCGTCACCATCGACTATGCCTACACGGTCTTCTCGGTGCTGAACGACGTGCACCGCTTCACGATCAGCTTCGCGATGAAGTAAGCGGTTCTGCGGCGCGGTTCGGCCGTTGTGATCACAATAGTCAGGGTGAGCGCTCCCCTGACTATTTTTTTCCCGGGGACTATGACGCGGAGGTGGTGATGGACGGGCTCCCTTGTCTTCCGACGACGGTGATCGGCAGTTACTCGTTTCCTGCCTGGCTGGAGAAGGTGAGGGAGCTCGCCCGCACCGGCGGGCTCACGGCCGCGGAAGCGGCCGAGGCGCACGATAACGCCGTCCGCTCCGCGGTGCTGGACCAGGAGACCGCCGGGGTGGATATCATCACGGACGGCGAGCTGCGGCGGGAGACGATGGTGAACTTCTTCTCCATGCGGATCGACGGGTTCGACATGGCGGGGAAGATGAAGCCGATCGGGAACCTGGATCCCTCGATCCAGATGCTCGACCCGGTGGTGCGGGGGAAAGTCCGGCGGCGAGGCTCCCTCGGGATGGATGACCATTTCCGGTTCCTGAAGTCGGTGGCCCGGGCCCGCACAAAGGTCTGCGTCACGGGGCCGCAGATGCTCGCCAAGCGGGCCACGAACGAGTACTACCCGGGCGACAGGGAGCTGATCTTCGACCTGGCCGGCATTCTCAACACGGAGCTGAAGGGACTCGTGGCGGCGGGGTGCGATTTCATACAGATCGACGAGCCGGTGTGGGTCGGGTACCCGCAGGACATGCCGTGGCTCGTGGAATCGTTCAACGCGCTTGTGGAGGGCGTCCGCGCCAAGATCGCGCTCCACACCTGCTACGGAAACTACCAGCTCAAGAAACTCTTCAGGGGACAGTACGAGGAGCTGTTCCCGGCCATCCTGGAGACCCGCGCGGACCAGATCAGCATGGAATTCGCGGTGTCGGACGGGGAGGGACTGGACCTGTTCACGCGGTACAGATCGGACAAGGAGATCGTCGTCGGCGTCATCGATGTGAAGGATCCCGCGATCGAGACGCCGGAGATCGTTGCCGGCCGGATCCGGAAGGCGCTCAGACACGTTCCCGCGGAAAAGCTCTACATCAGTCCCGACTGCGGCATGAAATTCATGCCGCGCGACAGGGCGTTCGGCAAGCTCCGCGCGATGGTCGAGGGAACGAAGATCGTGCGGAAGGAGCTGGGGGCGGGCTGACAATCGGATTCAGGAGCGTGATGGCGGTGCATGATGGTCCCGAAACTTCCGTGAGTCTGGGGGAGGCGCTTCGGGATGTTCCTCTGGTGACCTACGGCGGGGGGGCGCCCGAACATGCCGCGCGCGCTGTCGCACGCGTATGTGCCCCGGGGGCCGGCACGAGGTGCCTGGCCCCGGGGGAACAGGCCCCCGTGCATCGGGTACATCTGAACGCTCCCGACGCCGGGGAGAACGACGCGATCCATGCGTGGATGCGGCTGCGCGGCGCCCCCGGCGCGACCTGGGAGATGGGGGCCTCGCACGGCTCGCTCCTGGTGGCGCTTGCCGCGCTCATGGCGGAAGAGTGGGCGGCGGAGGACGCAGCCTCCTTTGCGCAGGGCCGCACGGTGCGTCCGGCATTCCCCTTCCTCCGGAACCTGTGCGATTTCCTCGTCGGCTCCCTCCGGCGTTCGCGGGGGTTTTCCCCCGACGACTACTTCCGCCAGCTTGCCCGCTCGGGCTTCACGCATGTCACGATCAACGGCCTGGGAACGGACAGGCCGTTCGAATCGGGCCCCCCGGGCGACGTCTACTCCTGGTTCTACGACTACAGTCCCGACATCGACCAGTTTGTCACGAGCAGCCTCACCCGCGGGTTGTACCCCGCGGAGTATCTCCGGGCGAACCTGGAAGCGCTGAAGGCGAACGCCGCCCGCGCCCGTGCGTACGGTCTCATCCCGGGGCTCCATATCAGCTCTCCCCGGTCGATGCCGGAGGCGTTCTGGGAGCGCTACCCGTTCCTGCGGGGCGCCCGGATCGACCACCCGCGGGAATCATTCCGTCCCCGCTACACGCTCGCGCTCGCCCACCCGGCGGTCAGTGAGCACTACCGGGAGCTCGTCCGGGCGATCCTCCGGGAGATTCCCGCGCTCGGGTTCATCCATGTCTGGACGAACGACAGCGGCGCCGGGTTCGAGTTCGTCAGCTCGCTGTACGCCGGGCGGAACGGTGGTCCGTACCTGATCCGCGAATGGAAGAGCGACGACGCCGTCGCGCGCGCGGCGGCGGCGAACGTGCTCGCCTACTACCGCCTGCTGCACGACGAATGCGCGCGCGTGAACCCGGGATTCCGGCTCATCTGCGACCTCGGCTCGTTCGCGGCGGAGCGGAAGTACATCGTCACCGGCATGGGGGGAGGGATCGACGCGGGAGACTTCGGTTCGTTCGCCGGCGGGGCGTCGCCGGCCGAGGAGGCTGCGCTCGAAGCGACGGGGGCGCTCTCGCACGCGAAGGTGGACACGGGGGGGACGAATGTGATCGGCGTCCCGTTTCCCTGGCTTCTCCACGAGCGGCTCACCGGCGCCTGCGACGCGGGGGCGAAGGCGGTCCTTGCCGCTCCCGCGCCGGCATCGATGGCGCCATTCGACGTGAACGGCGAGGTGCTGCGCTCATTCCAGTGCGACCCGGGGGCGCCCCCGGCATCCGTCATCGGGCGCTCGGCGCGCCGGTGGGCTCCTGCGGGGGAGGATACCGTGCTCGTCGGGATCTGGCGGCACGCGGATGCGGCCGTCCGCGCATTTCCCCCCGGGGTGCCGCTTTCCACGTTCGCCTACCCCTGGTTCCGTCTCAGCGTGCGTCCGTTCGTTGCGGACATTGACGCGCTCACGACCGGGGAGCGGGCGTACTACGAACGGTTCCTCCTGGCGACGTTCAACAACCCGGCGCGGATCGACCTGAACAACGACATGCTCTGGAATTTTCTCACCCCGGCGGAGGCCGCGGAGAAGCGCGATATGATCGACGCCGGCGTGCTCCCGCACGCCGATGCCGCGATCAGTGACGCACGACTGGCGGCCGGCCGCGGCGGGGGGGAAGTGTTCGGGGACGCATGCGAGAGGCTGGAAGCCTGGCGCTCCTGGGCTGAGACGCTCCGCAATATGTGTGCGTGGACTGCCGGCGTGCACGGCTATTGCGGCGCCCCGACGGGGGAAGAGCGCGGGTTGCGGCGGCGGGAATGCCGGGCCATGGCCGCGCGCGAGCTGGCGAACGCGCGCGCGCTCCTTGCGCTCTGGCGGAGATCGCGACGCGCATTCATGCCCGTCGACCTCTCCGGGGAGACGCTGCACAGCTACGGAGGCAACTTCGGCGAATTGCTGGAAAAGAAAATCCGGCTGATGGAGCTCCACCCTGACGACGAGCCCCGCATCGACCCGTCGTTCATGTGGCGCATGCCGGCACACGCTCACGAGGAGGAGGGATGACGGTGGAAGCGTATCCGATCACGGAGGAGCAGGTAGGGTTGTTCGCGGCAAACGGCTACATCCGCCTGGAGAACGTGCTCACGATGCAGGAGGTGGAGGCGCTCCGGGCGGCGCTCGACGTCGCGGTTGAGGACCGGCAGAAGTTCGCGCGGAACGAAGGCCCGCGGACGGACCCGGGGTACGCGAAGGTCTTCCTGCAGATGGTCAACCTCTGGGAGCACTACCCCGCGATCAACGCCTACGCCCGGAATCCCCGCATCGGGGAGATCGCCCGGCGGCTGGCCCGCGCACGCAGCGTCAGGCTCTGGCACGACCACGCGCTGATCAAGTACCCGCGCGACAGCAAGCCGACCGTCTGGCACCAGGACTGGGTCTACTGGCCGATGCGCGAGACCGGGGCGCTCTCCTGCTGGATGGCGCTTGACGACGTCACGGTGAAGAACGGGTGCATGTCGTTCATCCCCGGCTCGCACCTGCTGGGGCCGCTGAGCCCGATCGACCTCGGGAACGCCGATGAAGATGCGCTCCTGCGGCTCTTCCCCGCGGAGGAGCGGAGCCGGTTCGCCCCCGTCGCCGTGGAGATGAAGGCAGGGAGCTGCACGTTCCACGACGGCCTCACGTTCCACTACGCCGGCGCCAACGTGACCGACGCCCCGCGGCGGGCGATGGTGACGATTTACATGCCCGGCGGAACGACATACAAGAAGCTCGAACACCTGATCGGCGACCGTGCGGGACTGCGGGAGGGGGAGGAATTCCACGGCCCGCTTTTTCCCGTCGTCGCGGGAGCGTGACCGGTGGACGCACCTGTGCTCGCGCCGGGGGACCTGGAGCGGTATGCCGCGGACGGCTTCCTGGTCGTTCCCGGGCTCCTCTCCCGGGAAGAGGTGGAGGGATTCGTGGCCTATGAGGCGGGGTGCGACCCCGCGTTCCGCGAACGGCTGGACAATCACACGCGCGACGCGCGCTGGCGGGCCGTGGCGGCGCACCCCCGCGTGGCGGGGGCGGTGCGGCAGATCCTCGGGGGGGACCCGATGATCGTCCAGACCATGTACATGGTCAAGCGGCCCGCCGAGCCGGGGAAAGGGACGGCGCTGCACCAGGACAGCCACTATCTGCCGAACGAGCCGAACACGCTCATGGCGTGCTGGCTCGCCATGGGCGACACGGACGGGGAGAATGGCGGGCTCTGCGTCGTGCGGGGAAGCCACAGGGGGGGATTGCAGGGGACGCACAAGGCGGGGGACGCGCACGAACACCAGGTGTGGGAATCCGAGCACCTGATGCGCGACCGTACGGGGCGCGAGTGGATGCAGAAGTTCTACTCGTTCGAGATCGACGGCCTGGACCGTGCCGCGGTTGTCGAGCTCGAGGTTCCCGCAGGAGCGGGCGTCTTCTTCACCGGCCTCACGATCCACGGGTCCTACGCGAACCGGTCGGCGGGGCGCGTCCGCAGGGCGTTCGCGACACATTTCGTGGCGCGTGGCACATGGGTGTTCCGCGCCGACGTGCAGAACACCGTTCCCGCATCATGAACACCAGCATCCGGTCCCAGGCATGAACACAACGTCACTCCGCACGGGCAGCGCCGCGCTGGACGCGCTCGTTCCGCGCGTGCGGGATTTCCTGTCGCACGACGTGAGCGCGTACGTCATGTTCGGCCGCCCGGTGCGCGGCTACCGCTCGCCCGACACCCCCGCCATCTGGCTCCGCGACCACAGCGACATGCTGCGCGGCGCGAAGTACTGGGAGCGGGACATGACGAGCACGATCGAGCATTTCGCGGAAATGCAGTCCGCCGCGGGGTGGATATTCGACTACTTCACGATGACGCCGGAGAAGGTCCCGTGCGAGAAGGAGAACTGGGCGAAATATGTCCGCGTGCCCGTGGAGGCGGACGTGGAGTACCGCTTCGTCAAGGCGGTCTACCTGGCCTGGCAGGCGACCGGAGACGACCGGTGGATGCGGCGGATGATTCCGCACATGGAGAAAGCGCTCCGCTACGCCCTCACCGATCCCTGGCGCTGGGACAGGCGGCACCGGCTGGTCAAACGGGCGTACACGATCGACACGTGGGATTTCGATTACACCGCCGGACGCTCTCCCTGGCTCAACTTCCGTATCGACGAGCACACTTCCTGGGGCATCATGCACGGCGACAGCTCGGGCTACTACGAGGCGTTCTGCTGCCTCTCGGCGATGCACGAGCGGGCGGGGGACCGGACGGCCGCGGCGGCGTGGCGCCGGTTCGCGCGTGCCTACCGGACGCGGGCGAACCGCGCCTCGTTCAACGGGACGTTCTACCGGCACCGCCTTCCTCTCGGGGGAGAGGAAATCCCGGGCGTCGACGCCGAATCCCAGCTCACGATCAGCAATCCTGCGGACATCAACCGGGGAATGGCCACGCACGCCATGGCGGTGTCGATCATTGACGAATACCGCCGGCGCGGCAGGGAGCGCCGGTTTGCCGCCGACTGGTTCAGCGTCGATCCGCCGTTCCCGGCGGGCGTCTTCGGCGAGGAGAAGCTCGTCCCGGGCAGCTACTGCAACGGGGGGCTGATGCCGCTCGTGGGAGGGGAGCTTGCGCGCGCCGCATTCGAACACGGACGGGAAGCCTACGGACTCGCGCAGCTCCTCCGGTACGAGGATCTGACCCGCGCGGACGGGACGTTTCTCTGGTATTTCCCCGACGGTCGGCCCTCCACCATCGAGACGAGCACGAGTCCCGACGCCTCTCCCACGGACGGCTGGGGATCCTCGGCGATGCTCTTCGCGCTCCTGGAGGGTCTCGGCGGCGTCGTCGACGAATCGTCGCTCTACCGCCGGGTCAGGCTTTCCCCCCGCTGGGCCGCGGCCGCATGCGATGAAGTGGACCTCGAGGTCTCCTACGCAGCCTCCGGCGCGGGACTCGCGTACACGTATGTCTGCGACGACGCCGCGCGCACGATGGTGCTCCGCGTGCGCGGCACGTCGGAGGTGTCGCTCCACGCGCTCCTTCCCCCCGGCGCCCGGGCCCGGCACGTCCGCGTGCGGGGAAGGAGCGTTCCCTTCAGAAACGTGCGCGTCGAGGAGAGCCCGTACGCCGACGCACGCTTCACGGTCAGGGGAAGCACCGAAATCACAATCACATTCGAGCGGCAGTCATGAAACGGAGAGAATTTCTCGCCGCCCCGGTCCTCTCGATCGCGGCGCCCGTGCTCTCGGGGCTTGGACCCCGCCTGCGCGATCGGGCGCCCGGGGAACCGGCCGACGTTCACGTCACGGTGCAGCAGAGACTCCACCAGGATTTCGTCACATACGTCCCCGGCATCGAGTACTTCATGCTCGGCAACGGGGAGATCCAGGCGGTCCTCCAGCATGTCCCGGACCGCTCGGGCAGCCTTCCCCAGACGTTTCTGGGCTTCACGATACTCGACCCGGAGCGGTTCGGGAGGAAGTGGAGCTCGTTCCTGTTCGACCCCGAGAGAGGGTTCGAGCGCACACGGCTGTGGGTGATGCTCCCCGGCGCGCCGGGCATCACGGTGTCGCCGGAGAATTTTTCCTCCGTGGGCTGGACGTACCCGGACGGGATCCCGACGGTCGAGTGCCGCTGGAAGGCGGGCGATATCGCCGTCATCGAGCGTTTCTCCGTCCCCTCCGCCGGGGCCTTCCTGTTCCGCGATGTGACGCTGGAAAACCGGGGGACCGCTCCCCTTGCGCCGAAGCTCTTCGCCCAGCTCCTTCCCAACTTCGCCCTCTTCGACGAGATCGGGCCCGAGGAAGGGACGCGCACGGTCCGCGCGCGGGGTTTCGCCTCGGCGTCCCTCCAGTCGCTGGACGGGGAGGCGGCGGTCGGGGGACGGTACGACCTGACGGTGGGGACGGGAACGATCGCGCCGTCATCGTCCGCGCGCGTGCGGCTCCTGTACTCGATCGCTGCCGGCGCCCCGCCGATGGAGAGCGGCGCGTTCGACAGGCTCAGGGCGGACACGGCGCTCTGGTGGAAAGACCGTTCGTCCGTGACCACCGACAGTGCGCTCGTCGACCACCTCCTCGGCGTTTCGCGCACCGGCCTCCGCGCCCATCTCGCGCGGAGCGGGAAGCGGGATTCCGGGACGTGGATGTACAACATGGAGTGGGTGCGCGACGACGTCATGGTGACGATCGCGCTCCTCCAGTCAGGCATGGTCGACGAGGCCCGGACGCTGCTCACGAAGCTCCTGGCGCATTCCGTCGGCGATGACGGCCGCACATACGAATCGAGCAGGTGGGCGGGATTTGACTACACGGAGCTCGATCAGAACGGCGAGCTGCTCTACGCCCTCTGGACGTACGCGGCGTGGACGGGGGACATGGCATTCATCCGCGGGCACTGGCAGCGGATCGCGCGGCTCGCCTCGTTCCCGCTCATGGAGAGGTTCCGCGACCCGGCGTCGGGCCTCATGCACAACAGGCGGGAGTTCTGGGAGCGGAACGACTCGTTCGGCGTCGAAGACGGGTACGAGCTGACCTACCAGTTCTGGATCTCGTTCGGACTGGCCCGCGCGGCCGAGCTTGCGGATGCCGCGGGCGCGCCGGAGGGGAACGCGTGGCGCGAGGCCGCCGAAGCGATACGCAGGGCGATGCTCACGCATCCGAAATTCGCACTCGTGGAGGAGGGGCACTTCATCAAGCGGAGGACGCGGAAGGGGGAGTGGCAGAAATTCATGATCCCTCCCGACCCCGCCCGCATGCCTCCCGGCTCGCCCATGGCGGTCAATGCGAAGCCCGTGTGCGAGCCCGACCTGGGGAACGTCATCCCGGTCATGTACGGGTTCGTGGAGCCCGGGAGCGATATCGCCCGGCTGACGCTGAAGGAATGCGATACGCTCTGGAGCCAGGCGTGGGACTTCGGCGGGTACCCGCGGTACAACACGACGAGCGAACCCGATCCGCCGGCCCCCTGGCCCCTGGCGACGCTGTTCATGGCCCGCGCATACGCGGAAACGGGCGACTGGGCGAAGTTCTGGAGGTGCCTGCAGTGGCTCGGGAAGATACACGGCGGCCGATCGGGCGGATGGTTCGAACGGTACGGACCCAGCATCACGCCTCCCGCTCCCCCCGTGTGCGTCATCGGCTGGGCCTGGGCCGAGGTCACCTCGCTCGTCGTGCACCACATCGCGGGGGTCAGACCCTCGCTGGAAGGGCTCACGATCAGGCCGCGCCTGCCGCAGGGGATGGACAGACTCTCGGCCTCGCTGCAGGTGCGCGGGGCGGCGCTCCGCCTGGAGGTGCGGCGGGGGAGCGGGAAGGCGCTGGCGGCGGCCAACGGGCAGTCCCTTGAGATGCACGAGGGGGAGGTGCGTGTCCCTTACCCCGCACGAGGCACGACACTTACGATGGAGATCACCATATGAAGCGCAGTGAATTCCTGCGCGCCTCCGCGACCGGGGCGCTCGGTGCGGCCTTCTTTGCCGGTCACATGCCGGAAGTTCTCCGCGGGCGTGATGCCGGCGGCCCGGCGCCGGATCCCGGCGGGGGTGAGCGGTTCTGGGAGTTCGTGCGGGGGCAGTTCCCCCTGGAGCGGGACCGGGCCTACCTCAACACCGGCGGGCTCGGGGCCTCCCCACGCTCCGTGATCGACGCCGTAAAGGAGAAGACGGACGAGCTGGAGAAGATCTGCGAGACGGGCCACTCCGACGAGCTTCTGAACGGCATCAAGAGAGACGCCGCCGCCCTCCTGGGGTGCGATGCGGACGAGCTCGCCTTCACGCGGAACACGACCGAGGGGATCAACATCGTCGCCAACGGGCTCCCGCTCAGGCGGGGGGATGAGGTCATCCTGACGACGCAGGAACACATCGCCAACGGGTTCACCTGGCTCGCGCTGGCGAAGCGGGTGGGGATCGTCCCCCGGCTGTTCACCCCATCGACGGTCTCGGACGACGAGAACATCGAGCGCCTGGGCAGGTGCATCACGAAGCGGACCAGGCTCATCAGCATCCCGCACGCGCTGACGACCACGGGGACGCTGCTGCCGGTCGAGCGCATCGCGAAGATCGCCGCGGAGAAGAACATCTGGTTCTTCGTCGACGGCGCGCAGACCGCCGGCATGGTCCCCTTCAGCCTCCACGACATCGGATGCGACGCGTACGCGACCAGCGGCCACAAGTGGCTCATGGGCCCGAAGGAAACGGGCCTCCTGTACGTGCGCCGCGCGATGCTCGACACGATCGTGCCGACGTTCACGGGGGCGTACTCCGGGGGCGAGTACGACCTGGCGAAGGGGATCGTGTCGTTCAACCCTTCGGCCCAGCGGTACGAATACGGGACCGTGAGCATACCCCTGCGGGTGGGCCTCGGGGCCGCCATCGCGTTTGTCCGCGGGATCGGACCCGAGCGGATCTGGGAGCGCGACCGCTTCCTGGCGGACGCGCTCGTCGCCGGGATCGCGGAGATGCCGGACGTGCAGCTCCTCTCCCCGGCGTCGCCCGCCATGCGGACGGCGATGGTGACGATCCAGCACCGCACGGTGGCGCACGACGCCCTGCAGGCGCACCTGGACACGAACCGGCTGCGCACGCGCTCGGTCACCGAGGGGGGACTGGCCGGGCTCCGGATATCGTTCCACGTCTACAACACCCCGGCCGAGGTCGGCCGGGTCCTGGATGGCCTGCGCACCGTGAAAGGATGATCCTGCATGAAATCCGTCAACATCTTCGATGTCAGCTTTATCCTGGTCTACTTCCTGATCATCATGGGGATCGGGCTCTACTTCATGAAGGTGAACAAGGGAGGGAAGGAGTACTTTACCGGGGGGAGCATGATCCCGTGGTGGATGTCCGGGATCTCCCTCTACATGGGGAACTTCAGCGCCTGGATCTTCACGGGCGCCGCGGGCTTCGCCTACACCTCCGGCTGGTTTACGATCCTCTACCTGGGGGTGGGACCCATCGCGTACCTGATCGGGTCGTCGCTCACCGCGACGAAGTGGCGCCGCACCAGGTCCATCTCCCCCCTGCAGTACACGCAGACGCGGTACACGCTCTCCACGCAGCAGCTGATGAGCGGGGTGATCGCGACGAACTTTATCCTCTCCGCGGGCGTGCAGCTCGCCTCCACCTGCAAGCTCTTTGCGCCGATCATCGGCATCGACATGACGATGATCGTCCTGATCATCGGGAGCATCGTCCTCCTCCACAATATGCTGGGGGGGCTGTGGGGGGACATGGCGATGGACGTCGTGCAGGGCGTGGTGCTGCTGGGCATCACGTTCACCGTCATGCCGCTCAGCCTGGGCCTCATCGGCGGCCTGGGGGAGCTCCTGAAGGCGATGCCGCCGGTGTCGTTTGACCAGACGTACAACGGCGTCCACTACACGGAACACTGGCTCGTCTCCATCCTGATCATCACGAGCATCGGGTTCGCCGCCGGCGGGGCGCAGCGGTTCTACTCCGTCAAGGACGAGAAGAGCGCGCTGCGCGTCGGCCGCCTGGCGGCCGTGCTGGCGCTCTCCGTTCCCCTGGTCTTCGGCATTCCCCCCCTCGTGGCGAGGATCTACTGGCCCGACCTCGCGCAGGTCGACTTCTTCAAGCCCTACGTCGGCCGCAACCCCCAGGACCTGGTGTTCGTGGGTCTCGTGTTCAAGCTCCTTCCCCACGGGCTGATCGGCGTGTTCATCGCCGCCATGCTGGCGGCGACCATGACGACGCTCAGCACCGTGTACAACATGGTCTCCTCCATCATCTCGCACGACATGTACAAGGGAATGGTGCGGCCGGACCTGTCGGACCGCGCGCTGCTCAAGGTGGGACGGATCACCTCGCTCTGCCTGGGGCTCATCGTGATGGGGCTCGCGATCACGTTCATCCACAGCACGTTCGGGCTCTTCAACCAGATGCAGGCGTTCTTCACGCTGTTCAATATCCCCGTGACGGTGCCCGTGGCGTTCGGGCTCATATTCCGCCGCACCCCGCGGTGGGCCGCGGTCGGTTCGATCCTGTGGAGCCTGGTGATGGGGATCGTCTCCCGGTACCTGCTGGGATGGGATATCGGCCCCCAGGTGTACCTCTCGACGATCCTCTCCTTCGGCGTCCTGCTGGGCGCGGGGAAGGTGGCCGACCTGTACAGGCGGCGGAAGGCGGTCCTCTGGGCCGTTGCGCTCCTGATCAGCGCGGTGCTGGCGACGGTGTTCGCGCTGAACCCGGGTGCGGGCGCCGCCCCGTGGCAGGTCTGGGCGTCCGTGGCCTGCGCGGTGGTCATGGGACCGACGCTGGTCCCCCTGGGGCGCGTGTTCGCACGCGAGTCGGAGGCGGAGCTGCAGGCGATCCGCGAGTTTTACGCGAAGCTCGACACCCCCGTCGACGTCCAGAAGGAAGTCTACGGTGCCGGGCGGAAGCAGGTGGCCACGCTGCCCATCGTGGGCAGGACGATCGTGTTCCTGGGCGTGCTGGTCGCCCTGGCGTTTCTGAACCAGCTCCAGACGTCCGAGGCCGTCGCCGTGGTGGCGATGATGACGATCCTCCTCGGCTTCGGCGGGACGCTCTGGATCGCGGGCATCCGCGTGCAGCGGAGGGACGCCCGCGAGGTGCAGGCCTCCGCCGGGACCGTGTAGCGGGGGGCGCCCCGGGGCGGCACGCGCCTTGTGGGCGGGGGGATTTTTTCGTATACTCTTAAATCACTAATAAAACAACGTTTTATTAGTCGCATACTACCATGACCAGGGATTACTCGGTTCCCGCCATACACCGCGCGTTTCAGGTGATCGAACTCCTCGCCGCCTCCCACAGCGGCTTCTCGCTCGCTGAGGTCTCCCGGCAGACAGGCATTCCGAAAAGCTCGCTCTTCCGCATCCTCGCCGCCCTCGAGCAGCACGCGATCGTGCTCCAGGACCACGAGAGGAAGATCTTCCGGCTGGGGATGAAGCTCCTGGACTGGGGGAACGCGGCGCTGGAGAAGATCGACCTCAAGACGATCGTGCATCCCCACCTCATACGCATGGCCCACGAAACGCGCGAAAGCTACTACCTCGCCATCCTGGACGGCAACGAGGTCATCATCATCGACCGCGCCGACACGCCCGAGATCTGGTCGATGGTCGCGCGCCTGGGCGCCCGCTCGCCGGTCCACGCCACGGCGTCGGGACAGGTGCTCATCGCCGACCTCCCCGCGGAGATCCTCGACCGCATCCTGGAGCAGACCGGGATGAAGAAGTTCACGGCGCGCACGATCACGAGCGGGCCCAGGCTGAAGCGGCGCCTGAGGGAGATCCAGCGCGACGGCTTCTCGGTCGCGGACGCAGAGTACAAGCCCGATCTCTGCGCCATCTCGGTGCCGATCCACGATCACAGCGGCAGGGTGGTTGCCGCGCTCATGACCGGGATCCAGTCGGAGCGGAAAAAGAAGGAGGAGGCGATCGCCCGGATCATCAGGATACTGAAGAAGGAGGCGACCCTCATCTCGCACGCCATCGGCTACGTGGAGGCCGCCGCATGAACGCCCCCCGCGACGCGGCGCTGCCGCTGGGGATCGTGAGCGACGAGATCGCCCCGGAGTTCCCCGCGGCGATCAGCCACGGCCTCTCCTGGGGGATCACCCGGTACGAGATCCGCTGTCTGAGCAGCGGCCGCATTCCGGATGTGCGACCCGCCGAGTGGCAGGAGGTCGTGGCCGCTGCGCGCGACCGGGGACTGACGATCACGGCGCTTTCCCCCGGCATATTCAAGCACACGCTGGACCGCGAAGGGGAGCTCGAGCGGGAAGTGCGCGAGGTCCTTCCCCGGACGATCGAGTGCGCCGCGCAGTGCGGCGCGGGACTCATCATCGTCTTCGGCGTTCAGCGCCGGGCCGGGGACGGACCCGCCGAGCGGGCGAAGGTGGTCGGACTCCTCCGCCGGGCGGCGGAACGCGCCGCGGCGGCGGGGATGAAAGTCGCCATCGAGAACGAGCCGGGCTTCCACTGCGACACGGGCGCGGCGACGCGCGCCGTCATCGAGGAGGCGGGGTCCGGGGCGCTCGGCGCCAACTGGGATCCCTGCAACGCCTTCGGGACGGATGAGCTTCCGTACCCCGTCGGGTACGAGGCGATCCGCCCCGTGATCCTGAATGTTCACGCCAAGGACACCGCGAAAGGCTCGCTGATCCAGTGCGTGCCCGTCGGCGAAGGAGCCATCGACTGGGCGGGACAGGTGAGAGCGCTCCTGGCCGACCGCGTGGTTCCCCACATCACGATCGAGACGCACTGCCTTCCGCTCGTGGAACAATCCGCGAAAAACGTGCGCGCGCTCCGTGCACTGATGGGCGCCGCGGCGCCCGCTCCCGCGGGGTGACCCATGGCAAGGCTATTCGGCCGCGACATCGGGAAGAGCGCGCTCATGGACCGCATCGGTGACCTGGCGCAGGTGGCCGGCGTGAGATTCATGACGCTCGCCGACGGCGCTGAGGCGGGGGTGCGGATTGCCGACGTGAGGACGGGATCGGGCCTCCGGTTTCAGGTGACGCTGGACAGGGGGATGGATATCTCCATGGCCGAGTACCGGGGAGTTCCGCTCGCCTTCCGCACGCCTGCCGGCGACGTCCATCCGGCGCGCTTCGATCCGCAGGGCACGGGATGGCTCCGGTCGTTTCCCGGCGGACTCATGACCGGGTGCGGATTGCGGAGCGTCGGATCCCCCTCGACCGATGCCGGGGAGACACTGGGGCAGCACGGCCGGCTCTCACACATCCAGGCTTCGCGCGTCGCTTCCGCGCACAGGTGGGAAGGGGAGGAGTGCACGTTCACGCTCTCCGGCGAACTCAGGGAATCCACCATGTTCGGCGAGAATCTTCTTCTCACACGGGTCATTGAGACCCGGCTGGGGCGATCCGAGATCGAGCTGCGCGATACGGTCCGGAACGAGGGCCGTGCGCCGTCGCCCCTCATGGTGCTCTATCATATCAATGCGGGATGGCCGATGCTGGACGAACGGGCGCGGCTCATGCTCCGGGCGCGCACCACCGTGCCGCGCGACGCAGCGGCCGTTCCGGGACTCGCAGCAGCACGGACATTTTCCCCGCCCGTACACGGCTACGCCGAGCAGGTGTTCTACCACGACTGCATCCCCGGAGACGACGGGTACGCCACGGTGATGCTCCGGAGCGGTGCGCTCGACATTGCCCTGGTGGTCAGGTTCAGGCAGAAGGAGCTCGACCGGCTCATCGAGTGGAAGATGACGGGCGAAGGGACGTACGTGCTGGGGATCGAACCCGCCAACTGCCTCGTGGAGGGGAGAAAGGCCGAGCGGGAGAGAGGGACGCTCCGGTACCTTGAGCCGGGGGAAGAGCGGACATTTGCCGTTGAGATCGCCGTGGCGGACGGCGAACGCGAAATCGACTCACTCATCGGGCGCCACGGGCTCTCGTGAGCCGGCGCTCCCAACGAAGAGGAGACCCAGCATGAGCGCAACGCGGCGGGACTTCCTGAAGCTGGCAGGGGCGGCAGCCTCCGGGCTTCCCCTCATTCCGTTCATGGCCCGCGATGCGCGGGCGGCGGCCCGGCCCGCACCCGGCGCAGCTCCCGGACTCTTCTTCGACCGTGAGGACATCCCCCGGATGCTCAGGGCGGTGGAGCACCCCCACATCGCCCCCTGGTGGCAGTCGATCACGACAGCCGATCTCGCCGCGGACACCAGGTTCATCCGGGACGAAGCGCGCCTGAACGACCACGCGAAGGACATGCTCCGCGTCCGCCAGATCCTCGAGCGGACGTCGTTCGTCTACGCGCTCACCGGCGACGCGGCGCAGCTGGAGGTCGCACGGCGCGCCGTCGACAAGATCCTGGAGTACAGGAAGTGGGACTACTTCCTGGAAGGGGGAGAGGACGTCATCGGGCTGCAGCGCGCCCCGGAGGCGACGATCGCGATGTCGTGCGCCACCGAGTGGCTCGCCGGCGCGCTTTCACGGGAAACGATCGTCGAGATGGAGAAGCAGATCGGGGAAAAGGGCGCCCCCGCCTGCTACCGGACGCTCTACGGCATGAAGTACCCCGACCGGGTGCGCGGCTGGTCGTTCGACCCGGAGGATGACTACCCGTTCCATGTGGACCAGTCCCGCTGGCCCCTGATACTCAACTCCACGAATCTCAAGGTCATACCGATTGCGGGCCTCGGCATCGCCGGGTGCCTGCTGCGCGGGAAGCACACGCAGGCCGACCGCTGGATCGACATGGCGGAGCAGAGCGCGCGCGCGTTTTCCGTGATGTACGGTCCCGACGGCGCATACGACGAGGGGGTCGGGTACTGGGGGTACACGTCCACGCACATGGCGCTGCTGGCCGAGGTCCTCCGGCGGCGCTGCGGGCGCGACATCACCGGAATCATCAGCTTCCCGGGCACCGTCCGCTACGGGCTCCGCATGTGGATGCCGACGACGGCGAGGCCGAACGACTGCGTCAACTTCAGCGATGCGTGGGAGATCGGGGACGTCGCCGTGGCGGCATGGACCGCCGCGCGCTTCCGGGACCCCGTCGCCCAGTTCGTGGCGACGCGCGTGGGACAGATGACCAGTCCCTGGTCCGTCATCTGGCTCGACACGTCCCTCGGGAGCACGGAGCCCGGGAAGGACCTCCAGGACGTCCGTTTTTCGAACGACTGGGTGGTGTCGCGCAGCGGCTGGAACGCCGCCGACGGGGCCGTGGGCCTCCGCAGCGGGGGCCCCGCCAACCACGAGCACGCCGACAGGAACAGCGTCGTGTTCAAGGCGCGCGGCGAGCGGATCTACCATGATCCGTTTCACGCCGCCTACCCGCGCACCGACCCCATGTGGATTCTCCGGCTGACCGCCTCCCACACCGCTGTGCTGATCGACGGAAAGGGACACCAGTACCACGACGGGCGCGAGGGGACGAACGCGTCGTTCGCCGAATCCCATGTCGTCGCGTACAGGGCCGACGAGCGGGCGATGGTGGTCACGAGCGACGCCACCGCGGCCTACCGGCTCGTCAACAGGGACGTCGTGCTCGTGAGGCGGACGCTCGTCTACCTGAAACCGGACGTCCTGCTCATCGTCGATCGCGTGAAACTTACGGGGACGCCCGTCGCGGTCCAGGCCAGGTTCCAGGTCGACAATTCGGACGGGAAGGGGAGCGTGGCGGCCGAGGCCGGCGCGTTTCTCATCCGGCGTCCGCTCGCCCTCGCAAAGACGCTCGCGCGCGCGGCGGGGCCCGTCGCCGTGCGGACCGGCACGCTGGGAGTCCCGGCATCCGGCGGCGTGTTTCCGTACGCGGAGGTGGAATCAGCCCCCGCGCTCGACCATACGATTCTGACCCTGTGCGCTGTGCGCGGTGCGGGCGAACCCGAGACACCGCTGGGGTGCGAGCGGCAGGGAGCCCTCTGGCGCATCACGGGGGGACGGATCCCGGTCGATGTTGACGCGGGGTCGGACGTACCGAACGTCACACTGCGCTGAACGACATGAAGCCATCGGACGCCTATTTCGAAGAGGCCCTCAGGTACATCCCCTGGGGGACGCAGACGAACGCGAAGCGGCCGCTCCCCTTTTTCGCGGACACGATGCCGAAGTTCATCGTCCGCGGGAAGGGGTGCAGGCTGTGGGATATGGAAGGGAAGGAGTACATCGACTACCGCCTCGCCCTGGGGCCCGTGACGCTGGGATACTGCAACGACGAGGTGGACGCGGCCGTGCGCGACCAGCTCGCCCGGGGCGTGCTGTTCAGCATGGCGAGCCCCATCGAACTGGAGCTCGCGAAACGGTTCTGCCGGATCGTCCCGAACGCGGCGATGGTCCGCTTCATGAAGACCGGCGAGGATGCCAACTCGTGCAACGTCCGGCTCGCCCGGGCATTCACGAAACGGGACATGATCCTGACGAGCGGCTACCACGGCTACCCCGACTGGTTCGCGGCGTACGACGGGGCGGCGCTCGGCGTGCCGCAGACGATCCGCGAATCCGTGAAGGCGATTCCGTGGGGGAACTGCGAGGAGGCCGAGAGGCTTGTCCGCGCGTATGGCGAGCGGCTGGCCTGCGTCGTCACGATCGGCTACGACTTCAACGAGGACACCAGCGGGAGGTTTCTGCGGCTGCTGAGAGATCTCACGCGGGAATACGGCGCCCTCCTGGTGATGGACGAGGTGCTGACAGGCTTCCGCCTGGCGCCGGGCGGTGCGCAGGAATACTTCGGGGTGGACGCAGACCTGGCCTCCTTCGCCAAGGCGCTGGCCAACGGCTTCCCCCTCTCGGCCTATGCCGGCAGGCGCGAGTGCATGGAGACGCTCAACACGTTCAAGATCACCACGACGTATGCGGGAGAAACGCTCTCGATCGCGGCGGCGATCGCGACGCTGGATATCATGGTGCGCGAAAAGGTGCACGAGCACATCTGGCGCATGGGGAAACGCCTGATGGACGGGTTCAACGCGATCGCGCGGGAGCTGGGCGTGGCGGGACACGCGGCGGGACTGCCGCCGGCCCCCTGGCTGGCGTTCGAGCATGCCGATCCCGGCTGGCCCGCACGGGTGGAGTACCTCTGGCACAGGGAGCTGTACCGGGAGGGGATATTCGTCAACCCCCGGTGGTTCATTTCCTGGGCGCACAAAGAACCGGATATCGACGAAACGCTTGAGAAGGCACGGCGCGCGCTGCGGCGCGCGCTGGACGCCGAGCCTCATGAGCGCACATCCGTCAAGCCTTTCTGGTGGTGAAGTGAGAGCCTGCAGAGCGCTCATTCTCATCATAGCGTGCACGGGGGCCTCGCATGGGGCGGCCCCGGGCGCAGACACGCTCGCCCTGGAGAACGGACTCATCGGTGTGCGGCTGGCGAATGAAGGGGGGGCGTTCAGGGAAGTCTGGTCCGCGGGAACGGGCGCGCAGCACCGGATTGTGGCCGTCAGTGGAAGCGAGAGCCGGGCTCCGCTTGCCATGTGGAACGGCGGGGGGATGACGCCTCTGCGCTGGACGTCCGCGCACCTCACCCGTGAGCGCGGGTCCCGGGCGCTCGTCCTGGGCGGGGCATGGCCGGGAGGGGAGTGCACCGAGACGATACGGCTGAAGGAAGGTTCGCGCTTCGCCTCCGTGAGCCTCCGGTGCAGCGTGGACACGGCGCTCCCCGTGAGCGCACTCCTCTCGACGTACGCGTTTTCGCCCGACGGCCGCGCGCGGAGCGCGTACGGCCGTCCCGAGTTTGTCTTCGCGCCGCTCCTCGAGCCCGCACCCGGCGAGGTGATCGCCGACCATGTCTTCCGCGCCCCGGCGTTCATCTTCCAGCAGGAAGGGGCTGCATTCGCCGTTGTGCCTGACGTCCGGTCGATCGACGGGAGGGATCGGCCGATCACATCGGGGGGCGAGCTCCGTGCGATGGCGGACGACCGTCCGTTCGTGTCGTTCGGCCTCATGAACTGGAAGAGGACGAAGGAGCACGTCTACTATACGCGCGCGGATTCGATGGTCGTGCGCATTCCCCGGGGCACGGTTGCGTACTCCTATTTTGTCTACGCGAACGACTCGGCGCGTTCGCGTGAAGCATACCGCGACATCGTCCGTTTCCACTGGTCCACGTTCGGCCGCGGGAACCTCCTCTCCGGGCGGTCTCCGCAGTCTGAGCCCTTCGCCTCGTACGTGCACACAGCCTGGAACCGGTACGTCCCGCAGGTTGCGCTGGATACCGTGTACCGGGGGACGCCGGTGACGCTCCTGCGCCAGGCGCGACTGGCCTGGAGCAACCACCTCCATCCCGCCGCCGACAACGACTGCTGGTTCAACACGTGGTTCAACGCGCTCCGCACCGCCTACGGCATGCGGCTCTCCGGGGACGCATCAGGGGACACCGCGCTCTCCGCCCGGGCCGAACGGGTCCTGAACCTCGTGCTCCGCGCGCCGCGGAGCGGCGGGCTGCTTCCCACGATATTTTACGAGGACAGCGCGGGGGGGCACTGGGTGAACGATCAGGCGTGGGGGGGCATCGAGGGAGGGAAGCTCCTCCCGATGTTCCACAACGCCTGGACGGGCTGCTGGCTGCTGCGGTGGGCCGATCTCGTGCCGTCGCGCAGGAACGAAATACTGGCCTGCGCCTCGGGCATCGCCTCGTTTCTCACGGCCCACCAGCGTTCCTCCGGCGTGATTCCCTCGTGGTACGACCCCGCCACCGGGGTTCCTTCCCCCGTGATGCGGGATGAGAACGCCGAGACCGCGGGGGGAGCGCTCTTCCTGGCGCGCTATGCGCAGGCGACGGGAGACAGCGCCGCGGGCGGCGCCGCCCGGCGCGCGATGGACTATGTCTTCAGGGACATCGTGCCGCAGGAGAAGTGGTTCGATTTTGAGACGTTCTTCTCATGCTCCCCCAAGCCCGTCGGGTTCTACGACACGGTCACGGCGCAGTACGCGCAGAACACGCTCTCCATGGAAATGGCCGCCGAGGCATGCGAGGCGCTCTATGACCTGACAGGCAACCGTGACTATGTCGAGCGGGGAAGCGCCATACTCGATTATCTCTGTTTCTACCAGCAGGCGTGGAGCCCCCGCTGGCTCTCGAGGGAACTCCTCGGCGGGTTCGGCGTCCAGAACACGGACGCCGAGTGGAGCGACGCGCGACAGGGCTACTGCGCCGTCACGCTCATGGACTACTACCGCCTCACGGGGAAGAGGGAGTACTTTGAGCGGGGCGTGGCGGCGCTCCGGGCGATGTTCTCCCTCTTTGAGTCCCCGGCGTCCCCCCGAACGGCGGAGAACTACGGGCACAGCGGGGGGGACAATCCCGCGGGGGTCACCGGCCTCCACTGGGGGACGGGCAGTTCCGTCGTCTCCATCGAGCTTGCGCGCGCGCGGTACGGGGGGGCCTGGATCGATGTTGCGGGAGCGTGGGGAGCCGGGATCGACGGGTGCACGATCCCCGGCGTGAGCTGTCGGGCCGATACCGTCCTGTTCACACTCCTGGACGATGTCGGGGACGGGAGAACCATCCGTGTCAGGTTCGGCGGGACGGCGGGACGGAGCTATGCCGTCTCAGCGAACGGCGGCCGCGGACGCGTGTACACGTCCGCTGAGCTTGAGCGGGGGATCGACGTTGCCGCAATCCCGCGCGCGGATGTGGAACGGCGGCTCTGGGCCGCCGTCCTGATCGTCCGGGGATCCGTCACGGGGAGCGGCGCGACGTGGGGAGTCTACACGAAAGGGGAGCGCGACACCGGATACACGCGCCGCGTGGGCGCCCTCTCGTTCGGCCTCGCGCTCTTTGACAACGGCAGGACGCGCCGCTACTACATTGCGGGAGGGAACGGTGTCCTCCGCTCGACGGACGGAGGGAACCACTGGCGGATACTCACGTCGTGGCGGACGGAAGAGATTCTCTGCGTCATCCCCGACCCGGTCGATTCCGCGGTCATCTACGTCGCCACACCGTTCGGTGTCTTCCGTTCCGACGACGACGGTGCGACGTGGGAGAAGAAGATGCGCGGCATCCCGACCTGGTACGTGCAGCGGATCATCATGGATGCCGGGGACAGGAAGACGCTCTACGCCGCCACCGGGACGGACGTGTTCCGTTCCACGGACAGG
>Ga0335071_10000699_pt1 | contig 36419 bp, 52 predicted proteins | sample Lox_Sample_15_FD_206724 | JGI IMG/M metagenome (GOLD analysis project Ga0335071, IMG submission 206724) | Soil microbial communities from Loxahatchee National Wildlife Refuge, Florida, United States - Lox_Sample_1.5 | ecosystem: Environmental > Terrestrial > Soil > Wetlands | place: USA...
GGCGACAACGTCAATCTGACGATCAAGTTAATCACACCGATCGCGATGGAAAAGGGCTTGCGGTTCGCGATTCGCGAAGGCGGACGCACCGTCGGCGCCGGTACTATTTCGGATATTCTGGAATAAGCGGGACAACCATGTTGAATGAAAAGATAAGAATCAGGCTGAAAGCTTACGACTACAGAGTGTTGGACCAGTCCACGTCTGAGATCGTCGAAATTGCCAAGCGCACAGGATCCAGAGTGTCGGGCCCTATTCCTTTGCCGACGGTCAAAAACAAGTTCTGCGTCCTTCGCTCGCCGCACGTGGACAAGAAGTCGCGGGAACAGTTCGAGATCCGGACGCACAAGAGACTGGTGGATATTCTGGAGCCCACACCGCAAACCGTCGACGCTCTGATGAAACTGGATTTGCCCGCGGCGATCGACGTCGAGATCAAGGCTTTCGGTACGGAACACAAATAAAGAGTTTCCAGTTCAGAGTTCCCGGTTCAAAGTTGAAAGTCCTTAACCGGGAACTGGGAACCGGGAGCTGGGAACCGGGAACTAGCTATGGTTGATGGATTGATAGGAATTAAGGTGGGAATGACTCAGGTCTTCGACGAGAACGGGACCGTGGTGCCGGTAACCGTCATTAAAGCCGGCCCCTGCGTCGTGGTTCAGAAGAAGATGAAGGATCCGGACGGGTATGAAGCCGTTCAGCTGGGCCTCGTTGAGTTCGTCCGTCCTTCGCGGGTGAACAAACCCAGGACCGGGCATTTCAAGAAAGCCGGTATCCCTCCCTGCCGCATCTTGCGGGAGTTTCAAGTGGCGGCCAGCGAAACGCCGCTCAAAGTCGGGGACCAGATCCTGGTCAATCAGGTATTCCAGGCCAAGGATAAAGTGGATGTCCTCGGGACCAGCAAGGGAAGAGGCTTCGCAGGTCTCATCAAGCGGCACCATTTCGGCGGCGGAGCCGCTTCGCACGGATCGATGTTTCACCGCGCACCCGGATCGATCGGTGCCTCGGCCTATCCGAGCCGCGTTCTGCCCGGCATGCGTGCCGCCGGACACATGGGAAGCGAAAAGGTTACGACCCAGAACCTCAGCGTGATCCGTGTTCAGGAACAGGAAAATATCCTTCTGGTAAAGGGTGCTGTTCCCGGTGCCAACGGTAAATATGTAGTGATCAAGAAGGCGTAACAAATGACGAATTACGAGTTACGAATTACGAATTAACTTCGTCATTCGTCATTCGTAATTCGTAATTCGGAAGAGGTTGATGATGGCGGAGATTGAGGTAAAAAACCTTGCCAATGAGGTGGTCGGCAAGCTGGAGCTTTCCGATGATGTGTTCAAGGCGGAATTCAACCAGCCCCTCATCTGGGAGGCCGTGAAGCACTACAACGATTCTCATCGAGCCGGGACGGCCTCTACCAAAGTCCGTGGAGAAGTCAGCGGCAGCGGAAAGAAATTGTGGCGCCAGAAGGGGACAGGCCGCGCGCGTGTCGGAAGCATCCGCAGTCCTCTGTGGAGACACGGCGGAACCGTTCATGGTCCAAAACCCAGGAGTTATTCCTACCGCTTCCCCCGCAAAAAGCTGCAGGGCGCGATGCGTTCGGCACTGTCTGCCAAGCTGACGGAAAACGCGGTGGCGGTGGTGGAAGCGTTCCCCCTGGAGAGCCACAAGACCAAGGATTTTCAAAAAGTGCTCAAGGATTTTGGCTTTACGGGGAGAGTGCTGGTGGTGGATTCCGGAGAGAATAAGAACCTGGCGCTTTCATCGCGGAACCTGCCGAAGATCAAGCTGGTTCCCGGGACCGGAGTCAACATCTTCGATGTTGTCAACAGCAGCGCGCTGCTGTTTTCCAAGGATTCCATCCTCCAGATACAGGAGGTCTTAAGCCGATGAACCGAAGAGAATATGTTTTAAAACTCCCCGTCATCACGGAAAAGAGCACGCTCGTCAAAGAGAATCTCCGTACCGTGGCTTTCAAAGTGCTGCGTGATGCAAACAAGATTGAGATCAAGGACGCCGTGGAGAAGATCTTCAAGGTGAAAGTCCAGAGCGTGCGGACCGCGAACTTCCACGGGAAGAAGCGGCGCCAGGGTCGGTATATGGGTCGAAGACCGGACTGGAAGAAGGCCTATGTCACGCTCAAACAGGGCGAAAAGATGATCGAATTCTCTGAGTCCGTATAAAAGCAGGAGCTGGGCGAAATCATGTCCTCTATCAAGACTTACAATCCTACGACACCGGCGATGCGGTTCCGGACAACCCTGGATAACAAGGAACTGTCCACCGAGCGCCCGCTCAAGCGCCTTACTCGAGCCAAGCAAAGGATCTCGGGGCGCAACAACAAGGGGCGTCTCACCGTTCGGCATCGGGGCGGCGGGCACAAGAAGCTGTACCGCATCATAGATTTTCGGCGCGACAAACGGGAAATCACCGCGAAGGTTGCCAGGCTGGAATATGATCCGAACCGTTCGGCGCGAATTGCGCTTCTGGCTTATGCGGACGGAGAAAAGCGTTACATCCTGGCCCCGGACGGCTTGGCGGTCGGAGCCACCGTCGTGGCAGGCGATAACGCCGACATCCTGCTTGGCAACTCTCTGCCGCTGAAGAACATCCCCTTAGGCACGATGATTCATAACATCGAGCTCAAGAAGGGGAAGGGCGGACAGATGGCGCGGTCGGCAGGGACGGCGGCACAGCTGTTGGCAAAGGAAGCCGGGTACGCCCAGATCAAAATGCCTTCCGGCGAAACCCGGATGGTGCACCTGGACTGTTACGCAACGATCGGTCAAGTGGGGAATCTCAATTACGAGAACGTGGCGATCGGAAAAGCGGGTCGAACGCGGTGGCTTGGCAAGCGGCCTACCGTACGCGGCGTGGCGATGAACCCGATCGATCACCCACATGGCGGCGGTGAGGGAAAGACTTCGGGCGGCAGGCACCCGGTGAGTCCGTGGGGATTGCCGACAAAAGGATATAAGACCCGGAACAACAAACGCACTCAGCGCTTCATCATAAAGCGGCGCGGTAAATAGGGAGCAGCATGACCAGATCAGTCAAAAAAGGCCCGTTTGTAGATGAGCATTTGCTTCATAAGGTGAACGCCTCTTCCGGCGCCGGCAGCCGGACGGTGATCAAAACCTGGTCCCGGCGCTCAACGATCACTCCGGAGATGGTGGGTTTGACGATTGCCGTGCATAACGGGAAAAAGTTCATCCCCCTGTACATTTCCGAAAACATGGTCAGCCATAAACTCGGAGAGTTTGCGCCGACGCGGATATTCAAGGGACATACAACCAAGGTAGCTGAAAAAACAACAGCGGTGAAGCCGCCCGCAGCGTGAGAAAGGATTCCAGATTCGAGGAATTTCGGTGACTGTCACCCAAATTCCTCGAATCTGGAATTGAAGAGGTTATGGAAGCTATAGCAAAAGGCAAGTACTTGAGAGGATCGCCTCAGAAAGCCCGGTTGGTCATCGATCTGATTCGCGGGAAGAATGTGCAGGAGGCCCTTGCCATCCTGCGCTTCACGAACAAGAGGGCGACCAAGCCTATCGAGAAGGTTTTGCTCTCTGCGGTGGCCAACGCGAAGGAAAAGAACGCGGCGGCCGACGTCGACCAGTTCATTGTGGCGCGGGCGGTTGTGGATTCCGGGCCAACGAAATTTCGCCGGAGAGTACGGCCGGCGCCCATGGGACGGGCGTATCGTCAGCAGCGCCGCTACAAACACGTGAGCATTATTATTAAAGGCAAGGACATAGAGGAAGAGTAGGGGGTAATCCGTGGGTCAGAAAGTTCATCCTTACGGTTTCAGGCTTGGCGTCAATCGAACGTGGCGTTCCCGTTGGTTTGCTCGGAAGGATTATGGGGCCTTGCTTCATGAAGACCTTCGCCTCAAGACCATGCTCAAGAAAAAGTTTGCCCACGCGGGAATTTCGCGGATCGAGGTGGAGCGCGCGGCGAACAAGTTGACGATCATCATCTTTACTTCGCGCCCCGGCATCATCGTGGGAAAAAAGGGAACCGAGATCGAGAAGCTGAAGAAGGACCTGCAGCTCCTGACCGGTAGAGATGTGAATCTGAAGATTCAGGAAGTAAACAAGCCGGAATTGGATTCCCAGCTCGTGGCCGAGGGCATCGCACAGCAGCTGGAAAAGCGAATCGCGTTCCGCCGCGCGATGCGCCGGGCCGTGGACGGCACCCTCCGGTTTGGAGCCAAGGGGATCAAGTGCCGTTGCTCGGGACGCTTGAACGGAGCCGAGATCGCGCGCACGGAATGGTATTTGAGCGGCCAGTTGCCGCTGCACACAATCCGCGCCGACATCGATTACGGTTTCGCGGAAGCGAACACCACCTATGGGAAAATTGGAATTAAGGTTTGGATTTACAAGGGCGAGGTTTTTGAAATGCAGAAGCCTGAAAAGACCGCTCGGTAGCCTCGAGGAGTTCGTCAATCATGTTGATGCCGAAAAAAGTCAAATATAGAAAACAGCAGAAGGGAAAACGCCGCGGCAAAGCTTGGCGGGGTTGCGAGGTCAGCTTCGGGGAATATGGCTTGAAGGCCATGGAGGTCGGCTGGGTCAGTGACCGCCAGATCGAAGCGGGACGCGTGGCGATCACGCGGTTCGTGAAGAGGGGCGGAAAGATCTGGATTCGAGTGTTCCCGGATAAACCGATCACCAAGAAGCCGGCGGAAACCCGTATGGGAAAAGGAAAAGGGGCGCCGGAAGGCTGGGTCGCAGTGGTCCGCCCCGGCAAGATCCTCTATGAAATGGAAGGCGTGCCCGAAGCGGAGGCACAGGAAGCGATGCGCCTTGCCGGCCATAAGTTGAGCATCAAATCGAAGTTCGTCAAGAGATTCGGGAAGGAGGGGGCATGAAGGCTTCCAAGATGAGGGACATGTCAAAAGAGGACTTGATCCTGGAAGAATCCGAACTGCGCAAACAGCTCCTCAAACTCCGTTTCCAGACGGCGTCAGGCCAGGTGGAGAGCGGGCCCAAGATGAAGGGTGTGCGCCGGGATATCGCTCGGATTGTCACGGTGCTTAAGGAAATGGAACGAAAGTAAAGATTCGAAATTCGAGATTCGAAATTATTTTCCGGATCTCGAATCTCGAATCTCGAATAGGGGTGGAGATGGATACTGAACAAAAAAGAGGGCTCCGCAAAAGTCAGGTGGGCAAGGTGACCAGTACGGCGATGCAGAAAACGGTCACGGTGGCGGTGGACCGACTGGTACAACACAAGCTGTACAAGAAGATTCAGCGGAAGACCTCGAAGTTTCTGGCGCACGACGAGAATGGCATCTGCAAGATCGGCGATCGTGTGCGCATTGTCGAAACGCGTCCGTTGAGTGCGCGCAAAAGATGGCGGGTGGAAAAGGTGCTGACCAGCGCCACCATAGTGGATTAGAGAATTACGAATGACGAATTACGAATGACGAACTGAAAATCCTGCAGCCACGATTTCGTAATTCGTCTCTCGTAATTCGTCATTCGAAATGGGGTCATCATGATACAGATGAGGACGATTTTGGATGTTGCGGACAATTCAGGGGCTCGAAAGATCTCCTGCATTCACGCATTGGGAAACCAGGTGGGACGCGTGGCGAGCCTCGGAGATGTCATTACGGCCAACGTAAAGGAAGCCGCTCCGGACGGCACCGTTAAAAAAGGGCAGGTGGTCAAAGCGGTGATCGTCCGAACACGCAAGGAATTTCGGCGCAAGGACGGCACGTACATTCGCTTTGACGACAATGCCGCTGTGCTGATCAACGACCAGAAGGAACCGATCGGCACGCGCGTTTTCGGTCCGGTCAGTCGCGAACTGAGGGAGAGGAACTTTTTAAAGATCGTTTCGCTGGCGCCTGAGGTGCTGTAGCGCTGTGATTTGAAATTCGAGATTCGAAATTTGAGATTGGAAACCAAATCGATCTCGAATCTGGAATCTCGAATCTCGAATCCGAAAGAGGATAGAATCCGATGCCCAGAGTGCATATCAAAAAGAATGACATGGTTTTTGTGCTGTCCGGAAAAGACCGGGGCAAGACCGGGAAAGTGCTCAAGGTTTTCGTGGACAAAAGCAGGGCGGTGGTTGAAGGATTGAATTATATCCAGAAGCACACGCGACCCAATCCGCAGAAGAACGTAAAGGGGGGGATTCTGCCGAAGGAATCTCCGATTCATATCTCCAACCTGATGGTTGTCTGCAAGCGCTGCAACAAGCATTCACGCGTGGGATTCAGCGTCATGCAGGACGGCCGCAAGGTCCGAATCTGCAAGAGCTGCAACGAGCTCTTGGATGAATAAGGGCAAGACGAGGTTTGAAAGGTCAGAACATGAGTAGACTTCGGGAATTATACAAAACAGAAGTGATACCTGCCCTGATGAAGCAGTTCGGATACAAGAATGTCATGGCAGCGCCCAAGATGGTGAAGATCAACGTGAACATGGGCTTGGGCGAGGCCATTTCCAACGCCAAGATCCTTGATGTCGCGGCCGAAGAGCTTTCCGCAATCACCGGACAGCATCCCGTGGTGACGAAAGCCAAGAAGTCTATCGCCGCCTTCAAGCTCCGCCAGGGAATGCCCATCGGAGTCACCGTGACGCTGCGGGGGGATCGCATGTACGAATTTTTCGATCGCCTGGTGAGCATCGCGCTTCCGCGCGTACGCGATTTTCGCGGCGTATCCGCGAAATCCTTCGACGGCCGGGGGAATTATACTCTGGGGCTTCGGGACCAGTTGATCTTCCCCGAAATCGATTTTGCCAAAGCGGACAAGGCTCGGGGCATGAACATTACCATCGTCACAACCGCCAAGACGGATGACGAGGCCTATGAGCTTTTGCGGGTCATGGGAATGCCCTTCGCCAAGAAGGGCCAGCAATAGAATGATTCGAGATTCGAAATTCGAAATTCGAGATTAAAAAGCGGATAATCTCGAATCTCGAATCTTGAATTTCGAATATTGAATGTGACGGGAGTTATTGTGGCAAGAAATTGCATGAGAGCCAAAGCCAGACAGACGCCGAAATTCAAAGTGCGGACGCATAACCGGTGTCTGCGCTGCGGACGCTCGCGCGGGTACTACCGTAAATTCCAGCTGTGCCGCCTCTGTTTCCGTAATCTGGCGCTGGCGGGTGAAATACCGGGCGTAACCAAATCGAGCTGGTAAGCGTGTTTGCTGATTGACGATTGACGATTGAAAAACCACCAATCGTCGATCGTAAATTGAAAAGAGTTGGAGAGTAAATTATGACTATGACCGATCCCGTGTCCGACCTCCTGACGCGGATTCGCAATGCCAGTGAAGCAAGGCATGAGACTGTAGACGTGCCCTCGTCGAAGCTTAAGATGGAAATCACCCGGATCCTGAAAGAGGAGGGGTACATTTCCAATTACAGCCTTGTTCAGGACAGCAAGCAGGGGACCATTCGCATTCATCTCCGCTATGCGTCGGGAAGGACCCCAGTCATCTCCTCTCTCGAACGGGTTAGCCGCCCCGGCTGTAGAGTCTATGCGCGAAAATCCGAGGTCCCGGCGGTCCTGGGGGGATTGGGCATCTGTATCCTGTCCACGTCACAGGGCGTGTATACGGGAAAGCAGGCGCAGGAAAAGGGATTGGGCGGCGAGGTGCTCTGTACCATTAGCTGATAAACGATTCCAAATTCCAGATTCCAAATTCCAGATTGTGCTATCTAATCTGGAATCTGAAATCTGAAATCTGGAATTAATTAAAAGGTGCTTTATGTCTCGAATAGGGAAGAAACCAATCAAAGTGCCGAGCGGCGTCAAAGTGACGATCGGCGACGGCCACCTGGAGATCGAGGGGAAGAAGGCGAAACTGTCGTCTCCGATACCTTCCGGCATTCGCTTCGAGTTGAAGGGAGACACGCTGACGGCCATCCGGGAATCGGATGAGAAGCCGTATCCGGCATATCACGGACTGGCGCGCGCCCTGGCTGCGAATTGCGTTCGTGGCGTCACCGACGGTTTCTCGAAGGATCTGGATCTGGTCGGAATCGGCTACAAGGTGGACGCAAAACCCAAAGCCATCACGCTGACTCTGGGATATTCGCATCCCATCGAATTCCCCATTCCTCAGGGGATCGCCGTGAAAGTGGAAAAACAGAACAAGAGCATTCAGAACTATGTCTCCACGATCACCATTTCAGGGGCAGACAGGCAGATGGTCGGACAGTTTGCGGCGGATTTAAGAGCTTTAAGAAGGCCGGACGCATACAAGGGAAAAGGACTCCGCTATGCCTCCGAGGTTGTTCGACTCAAAGTCGGGAAGAAGGGTGCGTAATGTATATACCGATTGACCGTGCAGACGAGCGCCGCAGGATTCACAAGCGAATCCGGGAGAAGGTTACTGGCAAGCCCGATCGTCCCCGGCTTTGTGTATTCAGGAGTTTAAAGCATACATACGTCCAGATTGTTGACGACGCGGCGGGGAAAACCCTGGTTGCCGCGTCTACCGCGGAGAAAGCCGTGCGGGGAGACCTGAAACAGGGCGGTAACATCTCTGCGTCAAAGCTTGTCGGCAAAGTGATCGCCGAGCGGGCCAAGGCCAAGGGAATCGATACGGTGGTCTTTGACCGGGGCGGATATCTGTACCATGGCCGCATCAAGGCGATCGCCGAGGCGGCGCGGGAGTCTGGACTTAAATTTTAGTCGGCAGTCGACGGCCCTCGGTTGGCAGTCACTAACGACTGCCGACTGACACCTGCCGACTGTTTTAGTGGAGGAAGGCTTGGATAAGATCGATCCGAATGCGCAGGAATTAAAGGACCAGGTTGTTTCCATCAATCGCGTGACCAAGGTGGTCAAGGGCGGGAAAAACCTGAGTTTCAGCGCTCTCGTGGTTGTTGGCGACCAAAACGGGCTTGTCGGGTATGGAATGGGGAAGGCGAAAGAGGTTCCCCAGGCCATCCGCAAAGGAGTCGAACAGGCGCGCAAAAACCTGATTCGCATCCCCCTGAAGGGACGCACAATTCCTCATGTCATTCTGGGACGGTATGGAGCGGGACGCGTCATACTGAAACCTGCCTCGGAAGGAACGGGCGTGATCGCCGGCGGTCCGGTTCGCGCCGTGGTTCAGTCCGCTGGAATTTCCAACATCCTCACGAAGTCGCTAGGCAGCACCAACCCTCATAACGTTGTTAAGGCGACCTTCGATGGTTTGAAAAGGCTGAAAGAGCCGAATCAAGTGGCCAAACTGCGCGGCAAACAGGCCGAGGAATTGTAAGCAATGGTATCCAAAAAGAAAACTGCAGGCGAAACCGGCACCATGTTGAAGATTCAATACTATCGCAGTTTGATCGGGACGCCCGGCAAACACAGACTGGTGATAAAGAGCCTGGGATTTAAACGCCTCAATCAGGTTGTGAGCCGCGAGGACTCTCCCGCCGTTCGGGGAATGGTCGCGCAAGTGCCTCATCTGGTGCGGATTATAGAACAGTAGGTAGTCGGCAGCCGGCGGTTGGCAGTGAATTTGGGTGCTGCCGCGGCCGAATGCAGATTGCCGACTTCAAGACAAGGTAGCCATTTATGTTGAGCATTAATACTTTGAAGCCGTCCCCGGGGGCAAACCGCAAGAATAAGCGGGTAGGCAGAGGAATGGGCTCGGGCCATGGCAAGACGTCGGCCCGCGGGTATAAAGGGCAGTTGTCACGCGCCGGCTCCAGCATGCGTCCCGGATTTGAAGGCGGACAGATGCCGCTGCACCGCAGATTGCCCAAGCGGGGATTTACCAATATCTTTCGCAAAGAATTTGTGGCCGTGAACCTGGAAAAACTGGCCGCTTTCGAGGCTGGAGCGACTGTGGATCCGGAGATCCTGAAGAGCAAAGGACTGGTTAAAAATCTCCGTGACGGGCTCAAGATTTTGGGTGTCGGAGAACTGCCGCACGCTCTCCACGTCAAAGCGCACAAATTCAGCAAAAGCGCCGTGGAGAAGATCCAGAAGGCCGGCGGCACCTTTGAGGTGATTGCATAAACGAATCCAGGGAAAAGCTCCCTGAATTCGAAAGGACTGTTCGTTCTGAAGATTCAGCAGTGCGAGTCTTAGAGGCCCTGAAAAGACGATGCCGGAAGAAAGAAGTCCAATTTTAAGCTCGATACAAAATATCTTCAGTATCCCTGACCTGCGCAAGCGTGTCCTTTTCATGCTGGGCCTGCTTGCCGTCTATCGCGTGGGAGCCTTTATTCAATGTCCGGGCATCAACCACGAAGTGCTGGAGCAGCTGTTCCAGTCGCAGGGCGGCTCGATTTTCGGACTGTTGGACATGTTTACCGGAGGCGCGTTGAGGCGCTTCAGCATTTTCGCCCTGGGGATCATGCCGTATATCACGGCCTCGATCATCTTGCAGTTGGCTACCGTCGTCGTCCCCTACCTGGAAAAGCTATCCAAGGAAGGCGAACTCGGGCGCAAGAAAATTACGCAGTACACCCGCTATCTGACAGTGGCGCTGACACTCTTCCAGGGATTTATGACGGCGATCGCCCTGGAGCGTTCGGGCGGCGGGAGTGGCGCCCATATCGTGACAAATCCCGGTTGGGGCTTCCGTTTCATGGTGATGATCACGCTGACCACAGGCACCGCGTTCATCATGTGGATCGGTGAGCAGATCACGGAACGGGGCATCGGGAACGGGATCAGCCTAATCATCTTCGCGGGCATCGTGGTTGGTTTGCCCAGGGCCATCCAAAACATGGTGCAAAACTTGCGATCACGAGAGTGGTCTCCGCTCACCGTGCTGATCCTCATCATCGTGATGGTTCTTGTGGTCGCTGCGGTCGTCTTTGTGGAGAGGGGGCAGAGAAAAATCCCCGTGCAGTATGCCAAGCGCGTTGTTGGCCGGAAGGTTTACGGTGGCCAGGCAACGCACCTGCCGTTGAGAGTGAATTCGGGCGGCGTTATTCCGGTGATTTTCGCGGCGTCCATCGTGTCCATCCCTTCCACTCTGGGTATGGTCATGCCGTACAGCTTTATGAAGAGCCTTTCCTCTCAGCTTGCCCAGGGAATGCCGCTCTACAACCTGCTGTACATCGTCGGCATCATATTTTTCTGTTTCTTTTATGTCAGCATTATTTTTAATCCGATGGAAGTAGCCGATAACATCCGGAAATACGGCGGCTACATTCCGGGAATCAGACCCGGTCACAAGACCGCCGAATATATCGATCAAATACTGAGCAGACTTACGCTGGCTGGGGCGGTTTATCTTGTGTTGATCTGCCTTTTGCCGGAATTTCTGATTACCGGGTTTAAGGTGCAGCCGATTCCGTGGATTGGTCCTAAACTGGATGACATGCTGAGTTCGATAAATATGAGTTGGATCACCACAGGACTGGGTGTTACGTTTTATTTCGGCGGCACGTCTTTGTTGATTGTTGTCGGCGTCGCCATGGACACGATTCAGCAGATCGAGTCTCAGTTGATCATGCGCCACTATGACGGATTCCTCAAGAAAGGCCGAATCCGCGGAAGAAGAAGCTAAATGGAATTACGAATTACGAGTGACGAATTACGAGATTAAGGTCGGTTTGGGGATTTCGTAATTCGTAATTCGTCATTCGTCATTCGTAATTTGAGCGGCAATGAAAAATGGCAGATTGGCGATTATCATGCTGGGGCCTCCGGGTGCGGGCAAGGGTACGCAGGCGCGCATGATCGGCGAGGCGTTGGGGTTCCCTCACGTTTCAACGGGGGATATGCTTCGAGAGTCGCTGAAGAACGGGACCGAACTCGGGAAGAAGGCCAAAGCCTTCATGGAATCCGGTGGCCTGGTTCCCGATGATCTGGTGGATGCGATAGTGGCGGAACGCCTGGCGCGTGAAGATTGCAACCGCGGCTTCATCCTGGACGGGTATCCGCGAACGATCCCTCAGGCCCGGTTCCTCGAAGCCTTGTTTGAGAAGAGCGGAACGAGGATCCTTAGCATCGGGGTCGAGGTTGGTGACGATGTCCTGATCCGACGGCTCTCGTCGCGGTGGACGTGCCCGACCTGTGGCAAAATGTTCAACGCCGCATCGGATCCCGGGAAAGCCGGGGGGCAATGCGACGAATGCGGCACGGTTCTCGTGCAGCGGAAAGACGATACGGCGGAAGTGATCGCCGAGCGTCTTCATGTGTATCATACGAAGACCAAGCCTCTGGTCCGGCATTACCAGGAACAGGGGTCGTATTCCGAGATTAACGGAGAGAGAGCGGTAGAAGAGATTTTCGGTTCCATTATGCATAAAATTATGAATCACGAATGACGAATTACGCATTAAAAACCCGTTTTGGTCAATTCGTAATTCGTATTTCGTAATTCGTCATTAGGTAATATGCCCAAAGAGGATGCGATTGAGGTAGTCGGAACGGTGGTGGAAACGCTGCCGAATGCTATGTTCCGGGTCGAACTGGAAGGCAAACACATGGTCCTTGCGCACGTGTCGGGCAAAATGCGCAAAAACTTTATCCGGATCCTGCCGGGAGACAAGATTCTGGTTGAATTGTCGCCATATGATCTGTCGCGGGGCCGGATAGTATATCGATACAAATAGGCATACATATGAAAGTACGGGCATCAGTCAAGAAGATATGCACCAAATGCAAGATCGTGCGCCGCAAAGGAGTAGTCCAGGTTCGGTGCTCCAACCCCAAGCACAAGCAGCGTCAGGGTTAAGAGGGAGGTAAGAATTGGCTAGAATCGCAGGAGTAGATCTGCCTCTGAACAAACGGGTCCAGATCGGTCTGACCTATATTTATGGCATTGGCAAGAGCAGGGCAACGAAGATCTGCCAGGAAGCAACCATTGACGTCAATACCAAGGTGAAAGACCTGACGGAAGACGAGACGGTGCGCATCCGGAACATTATCCAGAGGGATGGCATGGTGGAAGGGGATCTGCGCAAAGCGATATCCCTGGATATCAAGAGACTGATGGAAATTGGTTCGTATCGCGGCTTGCGCCACCGGCGCGGGTTACCGGTCCGAGGGCAGAGGACGCATACCAACGCGCGAACGCGCAAAGGGCCGCGGAGAATCGTCGGCAAAAAGTAGAAATATTGCTGGAGTGATGAATGGCAGAAAAACAGGTAAAAAAGACCGCCAAGCGGAAAACCGGCAAAAAGCGCGAGAAGGTCAGTATCCCGGCGGGGGTTGTGCACATTCTCGCGACTTTTAACAACACGATTATCAGCATCACGGATCTCGAGGGGAATCTCCTGACGACGTCAAGCGCCGGTGCAGTGGGTTTCAAGGGTTCCCGGAAGGGAACGCCGTATGCGGCGCAGCAGGCGGCATCGATCGCCGCGAACAACGTCAAGGAATACGGCATGCGGACTCTCCAGGTTCACCTCAAGGGTCCCGGGGCAGGCCGTGAATCCGCGATCCGTGCGCTACAGGCTGCCGGGTTGGAAGTGAAGGCGATTCGGGATATCACCCCGATCCCGCACAACGGGTGCCGTCCTCCCAAGAGACGCCGCGTGTAATGTAATGACGAATTACGAATGACGAATTGCGAATTGAAAAATCGAACATATTTTTCTTTCGTCATTCGTAACTCGTAATTCGTAATTTTGAGTTTGATCGGATTATAAGAAAAGGAGCAACAAATTGGCTAGATACCGCGAAGCAAAATGTCGGCTTTGCCGGCGGGAAGGCATGAAGCTCTTCCTCAAGGGAGACCGCTGCTTCAGGGATACGTGCGCTGTCGAGAAGCGCAATTTTCCTCCAGGACAGCACGGCCGGGATCATCGCCCCAAGACAGTCGGATATGGGGTTCAACTGCGCGAAAAACAGAAGGTGAAGCGCATCTATCGTGTCCTGGAAAATCAGTTCGCCAATTATTTTGCCAAGGCGGAAAAGAAAAAGGGAATTACGGGCGAGACCCTGCTCCTGAGCCTCGAACGCCGCCTCGACAACGTGGCCTGCCGCCTCGGTTTCGCGCCGTCGCGCGACCAGGCTCGACAACTGGTGACCCACGGGCACGTCCTGGTCAACGGCAAGAAGCTCAATATTCCCTCTGCCGAGGTCAAGGCAGGAGACGTGATTACGCTGCGCGAGAAGACCAGAAAGAATCAGCAACTGCTCGATTCTGTCGGTTCTGTCGGCGGTCGCGGCGGAATTCCGGCATGGCTGGAACTGGATGCCGATGGGTTGAGAGGCACGGTGGTTGCACTACCCAAGCGCGAAGATATACAGATGCCAATTGATGAACAGCTGATCGTCGAACTCTATTCGAAGTAAGGGACAGAAGAGGTAAGGGGAAAACTATGATAAGAGCGTTTCAGAAGCCAAAGAGGCTGATTTGCGATCTTGAGACCTTAAGCCCGACTTACGGCCACTTTTTTGCCCAGCCCTTCGAGAGAGGCTTCGGCACGACCATCGGGAATGCGTTGCGCCGAGTCCTGCTGTCCTCCATCGAGGGAGCGGCCATAACCGCGGTGAAGATCGAGGGTGTTCTTCACGAATTCACGCCGATCCCTAATGTCACGGAAGACGCGACAAACATTATAATGAATTTGAAGCAGATACCGATTCGGATCAACGTCGATCACGCCAAGACGATTTACCTCGAGTCGGACCAGCCCGGGGAAATCACCTCGGCAAGCATTACCGCGGACCCGGACGTCGAAATTCTTGATCCGAATGTCCACATCGCAACCGTTGGGGAAGGCGGCAAGCTCAAGATCGAAATGCGCATCAAAAAGGGACGCGGATACATTCAGGCGGACGAAAACTTTGAAGAGGATCTGCCGATCGGTTACATTCCTCTCGACAGCGTCCACTCCCCGATCAAGCGGGTCAACTACGCCGTGGAGGCCGCGCGTCTGGGTCAGACCACGGACTACGACAAGCTTGTTCTTGACGTGTGGACCAATGGGTGCATCCCCCCGCAGGATGCCATCGCTCAGGCTGCCAAGATCGTAAAAGATCACATGTTCATCTTCATCAACTTCGAGGAAGCGCCGGAGCCGGAAGAAGAGGAAGTGGACCGCGAAGCGGAAAGAATGTACGAAAACCTCAAGCGCTCTGTCGAGGAGCTGGAGCTGTCCGTGCGGTCTTACAACTGCCTGAAGAACGCCGACATCAAGACAATCGGCGAACTCGTCCAGAAGACCGAAGCGGAGATGCTGAAAACCAAGAACTTCGGCCGCAAGTCCCTGAACGAAATCAAAGAGATTCTTTCCGAAATGGGCTTATCCTTCGGCATGAAGCTCGATCCGGAGGGCAGACCGGTTCCTGCTCCCAAGGCAGAATAGTAGTAAGAACCGCTGAAGCAGATCGGAGATTGGATTCATGAGACATCGAGTTGCTGGAAAAAAGCTGGGAAGGAAAACCGCCCATCGCGTGATGATGTTTCGCAACATGGTCACGTCACTCTTCGATAAAGAACGTATTCGAACGACCCTGGATCGCGCCAAAGCAGTCCGTCCCATCGCAGAACGCATGATCACTCTCGGAAAACGCGAATCGCTCCATGCCCGTCGCCAGGCGTTGGCGTACGTCAACGACCCGGTGGTGGTTTCCAAGTTGTTCGAGACCATTGCCCCGCGCTTCTCCCAAAGGCCGGGCGGATACACGCGCATCATCCGGTTGGGATTCCGCGACGGCGACGGCGCCCAGATGGCTTACCTCGAACTGCTCGGAAGCGAATTCAAGCCTGCGAAAAAAGAGGAAGGCAAGAAGAAGAGCAAGAAAGAATCGAAAGAGGCTGCCACTGAAGGCGAGAAGAAGGAAAAGTGAGGAAAGCATCAAAAAAAAGTAAGGCGCAGCCTAGCGGTTCCATACCTGCAGTGCGATTTGACAAAGTTCCCCGCGCCAAGCTTCCTACCCGGCTGGGAGAATTTACCATCTGCGGATTCCGCGACCTGAATTCAGGGGAGGAAGCCGTCGCCCTGATCGCGGGAAATCCCAACCCCGGGAAACCAACCCTCGTTCGCATCCATTCGCAGTGCCTCACCGGGGATGTGTTTTCTTCCAGGCGTTGCGACTGCGGCGACCAGATCGAGGCGGCCATGATGCTGATCGCAAAAGCTGAAGCCGGAGTCCTCGTTTATCAGCAACAGGAAGGCCGGGGCATAGGGCTGATCAACAAAATTCATGCCTATGAGCTGCAGGACCAGGGCTTGGACACCGTTGCCGCCAACATCGAGCTGGGTTTCGATGCGGACCTGCGCGACTATAAAATGCCGGCCGAAATCCTCAAATACCTGGGCGCCACCCGCATTCACCTGCTCTCTAACAATCCCGAGAAAGTCCAGGGACTGGAAGAAGAAGGCATCATCATCGAAAAACGAATTCCTCTCGAAATTGCCCCAAATTCCCAAACCCGACGCTACCTGAAAGTGAAAAAGGAAAAGCTCGGGCATATACTCAGCAACGTATAAGAGATGAAGCTGATTGCTATCAGCTGTCAGCATTCAGTTCTGCGAAGGCACCTTTGCTCGACGTGAGCCTTGTCTTGATCCCGGCCCAGACAAATAGAGGAGTAGATATGGGAGATCATCGAGCCGTTCTGAGATGATTAGCGGGTGACGGTGGAGCGGATATCGTCCGGGGTGCCGAACCTGCCGTCCGGGCCGGCTGAGCGCAGCAGGATGGTGTTCGGGTCCGGATGCGTCGCTTCCAGTGGCTGCCCCCAGGAATCGAGGCGGATCAGCGGCGTCAAATATTTCGGCGTGAGCAAGTCGGACAATGCTATGTAGTCTTTAAATGGGGGCAGATTCCCGTCGGCTTCCCGGTATTTTCGGATTCCCTCCGCGATCTGGTCCAGCATCTTCCGGGTATCCTCGGTTTTTACAGCACTAAGTGCCTTGCCGAGATTGTCCACCTTTTCCCACTGATTGTGCCCGATGCGCACTTCTCGGACGACCCATTTGCCGTTTACCTTCTCCAGACGGAACGCTGTTTTGAGTTGAGTTTCGGCGATCGCTTCCGATCCGCTGACCTGGATGATCTTCACCACGGCTACGTCTTCTTTTTCCAGCGCGCTTTGAGGCTGTTCCAGAATTGCATCTCTGGCGTGGGTATTACTGATTGATCGCCCGCCGCACCCGGCTGTCAGCAGGACACAAAGCAGTGGAAACAAGAATCGCATGAAGGCAGGATACCGCATACGGGGGATCGTCTCAAGTGAACCTTAAACGCCGGGGGATGCGATCCAACAATCAGTTGAGAGAGGACGGCACCTTCCTGTATTCTGCTTGAGAGATCTATGCAGACGACAAAGCCCATCAAACCGCGCAGCATGGAAGACGCCGTCCAGTTCCTGAAGGGAATCGGGCCGCGGCGCGCGGAGATGCTTGCGGCCCACGGCATCCGCAGGATGGCGGACCTGCTCGACTGCCTCCCCTTTCGCTACGAGGACCGCACGCAATTCCGTTCCATGCAGTCGCTGCGCGAAGGTGAGTGGGTCCTCGTGCGCGGCGAAGTTTGCAGTATCGGCGGTTTCGATGCGCGTCGCAGAGGATTTTCCGTTTTCGAGATGCTCGTCAGAGACGGGCGCGGCAGCGTGCGCGTGAAGTTTTTCAATCAGCCGTATCTGCGCCGTGTTTATTCGATTGGCTGCAGGCTGGTTATTTACGGTCAGGTTAAAAGCGATCCGTACGCGCATCAATCGCTCGTGTTGATGAACCCGGAATGCGAAATTCTCGAAGAAGACCAATCCGGAATGTCGCTGCATTCAGGCCGCGTAGTCCCGATCTACCGCAGGCTGGGGGACCTGCGCACTCGCACGCTGAGGCAGGTCCTGTATTCCCTTGTTTCCAGCCTGCCTCCGGACATCCCCGACGCGATCCCGTCGTATCTTGCCAGGCAATTGCGCCTTCTGCCAAAATCGAAAGCGATCCAGCAGATTCACTTTCCGAGATTCAAAGGTACGTCCCAGCAGGACCGGGCCAGGGAACTGGAACTGCTGAACAACGGGATTTCCCCGGCGCACAAACGCTTCATTTTCGAGGAATTGTTTCAGGTCCAGGTCGCGATCCGCATGGTGCGCGAACACCGCGTGCGCCATATCAAAAACAGGCAATCCCAACTGGGGGAGAACGTTCGCATAGCCATAAAGAAAATCCTGCCCTTTCATCCGACGGAAGCTCAGAAGCAGGCCCTGAAAGAAATCGCTGAGGATATCTGTTCGCCTCATCCCATGAGCCGTCTGCTCCAGGGCGACGTCGGTTCCGGGAAAACGATCGTGGCGGCTCAGGCTGCCATCATCGCGGTGGAAAATGGTGCGCAGGTTGCCGTCATGGCGCCGACGGAAATTCTGGCGGAACAGCACTATTTTTATTTTCGCCGCCTTCTCGCCCCGGTGGAATACAGAGTCGACCTGCTCAAAGGCAGTCTCTCGGCGAAGGAAAAGAAACAAGCCCACGAGCGCATCCGGAGCGGGGAGACGCAGATCGCGATCGGTACGCACGCCCTGGTACAGGAGGGGGTTGAGTTTAAAAATCTGTCGCTGGTTGTCATCGATGAGCAGCATCGCTTCGGTGTCGCACAGCGCAATATTCTGAAAGAAAAAGGACAGCAGCCGGACCTGTTGGTCATGACAGCCACGCCCATCCCTCGCTCTTTGGCCCTGACTTTGTACGGCGACCTGGATGTTTCGATCATCAACCAGCTTCCGCCGGGACGCAAACCCATCGAGACGATCTGGCACGAGGAAAAAAACCGCGCCAGTGCATTCGAGGCGATCCGAGCAACCGTCGCCGCGGGGCACCAGGTGTATATTGTGTATCCGCTGGTCGAGGAATCCGAAAAGTCGGACTTGCGCGCCGCCACGGAAATGGCGGAGCACCTTCAATCCAAAGTTTTTCCGGACTTGAGGATTGGCCTTCTGCATGGCCGCATGAAGAGCGCCGAAAAAGAAGAAACGATGACGGCCTTCGCGACAGGAAAGACCCAGGTTCTGGTTGCGACCACGGTCATCGAAGTGGGAGTGGATGTGTCGAATGCGACGCTCATGATCATCGAGCACGCGGAACGGTTCGGGCTTGCCCAACTGCATCAATTACGCGGAAGAGTAGGGCGCGGGCCGGCTCAATCCTCGTGCATTCTGGTCGGCGACGTGCGGAACAACCCGGAGGCGCGGCGCCGGCTGGAAATCATGTGCGAAACCAACGACGGTTTCCGGATTTCCGAAGTGGATCTCGAGTTGCGAGGCCCGGGCGAGATGATCGGAACGCGCCAGTCGGGCATCCCGGCGTTCAAATACGCCAATCTCATTCGTGACCGGAAAGCCCTTGACGTTGCGCGCGTCGAAGCCGACCGTTTTCTAGAACTCTTGCGCACGCACCCCGATGACGAATGTCGCAAAATAGCGCTCTACGTACGCAGGCAATGGGAAGAGTATTTCGGGCTGGCGCTAACAGGCTAAGCGGATTGACGATTTACGATTTAAGATTTACGATTTAAAAACCTCACATATCGAATCGTCAATTGGAAATGTGACATTATGAGAGTGATATCGGGTAAGTACAGAGGAAGAAAACTTAAGGGCCCTGACGGATTGGAGCTTCGCCCAACAGGAGACCGCCTGAAGGAGACGTTTTTCAACGTGCTTGGGACGGGAGTGACCGGCGCAGTCATGCTGGATGTATTTGGCGGATCGGGGGCCATTGGAATCGAGGCAGTAAGCCGCGGCGCCCGGCAGGCTGTTTTCATCGAAAAAGCAGCAAACGCATGCCGCCTAATCCGGCGCAACGTCGAACTCTGCGGCATCAGCAGCGGGTATCGCATCGTGCAGCAGGATGCATTCATGGCCTTGCGCGCTCTCGCCCGCGAAGGTTTTAAAGCGAATATCGTCTTTTTTGATCCGCCGTACGACTTCAAGCCTTATGGCGACCTGCTGGAGATCGTTTTCGCGCGAGGCCTTCTGTCACAGCCCGCGTGCGTCGTGATCGAACACCACCGCAAGGCCGACCTTCCTGAGTCGGGCAAGGGGTATCGCCGCTCCCGCGTTATTCGACAGGGAGATCATTGCCTCAGCTTCTACGAAGGAGATGGGAGGCAGGAGAGCGGAGACGGAATTCAAGATAAGCAGGGATGCGGGGGGTGAGTATGAAGCATCGCGAGATATCGATTCTGCTCTTTTTAGTCTGTCCGGCACTGAATGCTCAGACTGTGAGTAAATTGGCAGACGTAAAGATCATTCACGTGGGGGATATAGGAGGAAGCGATCGGGCCGAAGCGTTTCGATCCTTCGTTGGGAAAGAGCTTTCCGACCGGGGCTTTATCGTCACTGAAAGCGAGAATGCGGAAACCACGCTGAGCGGGGTTTTATCGGTTACCAGAGAACAGGATGCTTCCGGAGTTTCAACCGGCGGCGTGATCACCCAAATCCCTTCCCCGAGGCTCTTATATGAATGCAGGGTGATGCTGAAGAACAGAGATGGGCTTGTTCTCTGGCAGTGGGAAGGAAGCTCCGGATCCAAACGATTTTGGCAAACCATGGAACTGGAACCGGTCGCCAGCCTGGCGGTGAAATTGGCACTGAAGTTTGAGAAGGATTATCAGAAGGCCTCTAAGAAGACGGGAGACAGGAGACAGAAGACAGAATTGCCCGTGAATAGGCGTGCAAGAGCCTGCTGATCTCATCTAGAGAATTGAGAAGTGTATCTGTTTTGCCATAGCTCAAATCTGCTGCCAGAACCAGATAATAAAGAGCTTCTTCAAGCGAGCCGGCCGCTATATTCATGCATCTAGCCTTGTCGGCTTTCCCACTTCGCTCGAATCCTTCGGCGATGTTGGCCGGGACAGAAACTGCCGCTCGTTTTAACAGAATTGGCAGGCCATATGCTTCGCTGCTCGGCAATCCATTAACATAACAATATAACGCAATTACAAGCTCATGCGCCTTGCGCCATACCAATAAATCCTGAAACCGTTGGGACCGTTGCCTTTCAGCCATTCTGTCTCCTGTTTTCTGTCTCCTGTCTCCTGCTTCCAGTTTTCCCTCTACTCAGGAGAAAGCGACGAAGAGAGCGCAATCCCTGCTTGCTCCGGTGCCGCAGGGTCGAATATGGAATTCCGTTGTTCATGCCTGCGTCACGGATGGACGAGCTGGCGCTTTCCAGGATCGTCAGGCGAAGAGCTTCAAACTGCTTCGAAGGGAGGTGCTCCAACCCCCGGTGCATCAGGCGAAGCATCCGTTCTCTTTCAGCCGAGCGCTCCGCCTGCTCCATGGAGTCGTAAGGACTGACGCCGTCTGCCTGCATGAGCAGTTGCTCATCCACGGGAACTTGCCTGCGCCGTTCGCGTTTCATGCCCTTATAGCGCTCGAATGCTACATTCCATATCGCGCGTTGGAGGTACATGCGTACCTGCGCCTCGGAACTCAAGGCTTTGCCTCGCACCAGCACCCGTCGCACGGCATCGTGCACCACATCTTCCGCATCTGCTTCGTTTTTAAGAACTGCTGCGATGAATCTCTGCCATCGGATTCTGTTCTGATTGAGGATCGATGCAAGGATTTCCCTCACGTTCTGGGTCATTTCAATCTCTGGATTGTGCATATTTTTTAGCTCAATTGCCTGCGCGGCGGTTAATAAGAAGACAGCACGGACACCTCTAATGTTTCGTCCGACGGTTTTTTATTTCACAAAATCTGCGGGGAGCCGTGATTCAGGAAGAAGCTGCGGAAAAGATTCACAACCAACTGCTGTCTGCCCTCGAGTCAGCGCGGATGCGGCTGTCGGTCGCCATCGCAATGGAAGCGAAGTCTACTCCGCGACACCGCTGGCAGTATTACCTCGAAACCACCGACCGGATGCGCCGGTTTGCGAAACAGCTGCGCAACACGGACATGGAGGAACTGCAAAGCCTGGGCGGCTGGTACAGAGCGCTGGAAACTCTCAGTAATCTTCCGGATCCAGCCAGGGCGTCATGCCTCTGCGAAATACTTCAGGGTATCGTTGCGGAGCTTGAGTGACCCCAGGAGCCTGTCCGAGTAATAGAAGTGGCCCCTCTATTACTCGGACAGGCTCCTTGCATTTCCTGTCCGCTTGAACCTATAATCCCGCTGTACTTTGCGAAAGAAAATGCAGGTTGCTTATGAGCATACGAGCTGTCTATCCAGGATCTTTTGACCCCGTCACGAACGGTCATATCGATCTCATCCAGAGGAGTTCTGCCCTTTTTGACCAGGTCGTTGTGGCAATCCTGAGGAACACGGAAAAAGTCCCGTTGTTCAGCGTCGAAGAACGCACCGAGATGCTGGAGGAAGCGACGCGCGGTTTGAAAAACGTCTCCGTGACCTCTTTTGCGGGATTGCTTGTCGACTACGTCGAGCAACTGAAGGCTTCCGTGATCATACGCGGAATCCGCGCGGTTTCGGATTATGAATATGAGTTGCAGATGGCCTTGATGAACCGGCGTCTTTCCAACAGAGTCGAGACCGTTTTCATGCTGCCCGCCGAATCTTATTCGTTCCTCAGCTCCAAGCTTGTCAAAGAAATTGCGGCGCTTGGGGGGGCAATCCACGGATTTGTTCCTGCGGATGTCGAGAGCCGGCTCAGCAGGAAATTTCATCTGAAATAGGGTTCTGTCGCTCGCGCGCATATCCCTTGTCTTATCCGCATCGAGGTGAACTGATTGACGAATAGTCCACTTTCCCCTGCGCCGGAGAAACGCGGGCGATGCGCCCGGATACGGGACTTTTTCCGACACGCCCTGGACCACCACCGACAAAAATTACTGCTGTCAACGGGACTGTTTTTCGCGCTGCTTGCCCTCGCCGTCTATCTGCAGCTAGGGCAAGTGCGCCGGAGCGGCAGCCGGCAGCCGGTGTCCGGTCAAGCCTCAGCCATCAAAATAACCCGCATCCCGGAATTCACCGAGGTTGTCGGCACCTTCCACAAGAACCAGACGATTACGCAGGTATTGCTGCAACAGGGGATACCGGTGGAGGTGGTCCACCAGATCGTGGATTGCGCGCGCCCCGTCTACGACCTTGCCAAAGTAAAGGCGGAGCAACTCTACTGGTTGTGCTTTACTCATGAAGGACAATTCAGGAATTTCCGATACCCGGTCGACAACGAGCGCTACCTGACGGTCTACCATGATGTCGTGGAAAACCGCATGGTTCCCGTCATGAAAAATTTCCAGTACGAGACGCGCGTGGAGCATCTTTCCGCGAAAATCGAGTCTTCGCTTTTCGCTTCAGTTATGGGTATTGGAGAAAAGGACCAGCTGGCTTTGGACTTGGCGGACATATTCGGCTCCGACATCGACTTTTACACGGATCTGCAGAAACAGGATTCGTTCCAGGTACTGATAGAAAAAAAATACCTGGATGGGCAGTTTTCAAAATACGGCGCGATCCTGGCTGCGGATTTCACGAATCACCGAAAGGTGCTGACCGGAATACGGTTCGAGGACGAGAACGGCAAACCAGCCTACTTCACGCCCGAAGGGAAAGCGCTGAAAAGATCGTTTTTGAAGTCGCCGCTTAAATTTGGACGCATCACATCAAGATTTTCCGTTGCCCGGATGCATCCAATACTGAAAATAGTGCGACCGCATCTCGGCGTGGATTATGCAGCCCCTGTGGGCACGCCGGTGCAGTCTGTCGCGGCGGGCGTCGTGACGGGCGCCGGAAGCAGCGGCGGTAGCGGAAAAATGATCCAGATCAGGCATTCGAGCGGATATGAAACCACCTATATGCACCTGTCGCGGATTGCCGTAAAGCCAGGAGCTCATGTCGCTCGGGGGGACGTGATCGGCAACGTCGGGTCCACTGGGCTCTCCACGGGACCGCACCTGGATTTCAGGATCCGGCAGCACGGAAGACCGATCAATCCAAGCAAAGTCATATTCCCGCCCGCCTCCCCCGTTCCGGCTTCTCAATTCGCCCGTTTTGCCGCACAGCGCGATAAACTGATTGACGATTTGCGTTTAGCAACGCACGATTCCAAGCAAGCATCATTGAAATCGGCACCTGCCTCGACGAAACGATGACGTAGCTGTGAAGGGGGCCTTTGCTTGAGCTCGTAATTGGTCATTACGTAATTTCACTTTGGGGGATAGGCAATGAAAATTGGAAATACAACGTGGTTCCTCCTTTCAATGCTGACTGTCTTGTTATTCGCCCTGCCTCTGCAGGCCGGAGACTTGACCTTTTTTGTGGGCGGGGTCAACCCGGGCACAATCACTTACAAAGATGTGAAGACCGATTTGGACGGCAGCCCGATCTACGGCGCCAGACTTGGCATGAACTTCGTGCCTTATTTCGGCATGGAACACACTTTGGCCTTCAGCTCCGACTTCCTGTTTCCGCACAACGTCGCAGGGATCACGGAAGCTAAAGGGTTCGTCTACAATAGCAACCTCATATTCAACATGCCCTTTAGGAAAACCATCCCGTATTTTACGGTAGGAGCCGGATTGATCCATCAGTATGGCGACAGCGATATGCCGGTAGGCACGAAGTTCGCGTTCAACTACGGCGGTGGATTGAAATTCCCCCGGTTAGCCGGGCCGCTGGGATTGAGATTCGATATGCGCGGCTATCGCGCCGGGACCATCTCCAACAAATTGAACATGCTCGAAATATCCGGCGGATTGCTGATTTCCTTCGGAAAGTAACGCTCTTCGAATTTCGAGATTTTTGCATTCAATCTCGAATTTCGAATCTCGAATTTCGAATCTGACATGAAGCTGACAATCATCGCAAATCCAATTGCCGGCCGCGGGCGGGCATATCGATCCCTGCAAAAATACGTTCTCCAGTGGCCTCACAGGGATTGGGAAGTCGATGTGCTGCCCACTCGCGGACCAAACCACGCGGGGCAGCTTGCCCGGGACCTGCTTGCGCATCCTCCGGATGTTCTTGCCGTATGCGGTGGAGACGGGACCGTGAATGAGATCGCCACGGCGATTCCCGAGCCGCCATTCCCGGTCGCTCTCCTTCCCGCGGGCACTGCCAACGTCTTGGCGAGAGAACTGAGGCTGCCGATGAATCCCGTGCGCGCGCTGCAGGTAGCCTTGACGGGAAAGGCGCGTCGAATTGATTTAGGATCGCTCGGCCCAGCGTCAGGCCGGAGGTTTCTGTTTGTCGCAGGGATAGGATTTGACGCTTTTACGGTATCCCTGGCACGCCCGGAAGTTAAGTCGCGGTTGGGTATCGGTGCCTACGTAGTCGCGATAGCCGAATGTCTTCGGAAATATTCCTTCCCCGAATTCCGCGTCACTTCCGGAAACAGGACCCTTACGGCGACCAGCTGTCTGGTGTGTAATTCGAAGAAGTATGGTGGGGGTCTTCTTTTCTGTCCGGAGGCCGACATGCACGACGGCCTTTTGGATATCCTGGTCCTCGAAGGGCGGCGCCGGTTCGCGCTGGTGGTATTTCTGGTGCTGGCATGGTTTCAGCGGCCTATGAAGGGCCAATGGATTCATCGTTTTCGGTCCGATACTCTCAAAATTGAAGGCGGTGAAGGATTGTTGGTCCAGGTGGATGGGGAGCTTGCGGGTGGTCTTCCCCTGGACATCGGCCTGAAGCCTTCGTCATTCCCTCTGATAGTTCCTTAAAACGCGGAAGCCGCTGCAGCAGAAAGCCGGTGAGAAATGCGGGTTAAGAATGATATGCTGTGCCCATGGATACATTGCGCGATTTTATCACCACGCAGTCACGCCTGTTCGCACGGGATCCGTTCCTGAAGTGCGGAGAACAACAATATTCCTATGCGGACCTGGATGACCGGACGGACCGCGTTGCGACCGGTCTGAACCGCATGGGACTGCGGCCGGGTGATAGGCTCGTCTTGCTTTTATCCAATCGCCCTGAATTTATCTTCTTCCTCCTGGGCGCTCCCAAACTCGGCTTTGTCCCGGTGCCGCTCAATCCCGAAGATGCGGACGAATGGCTTGCCTTCGTCATCCACCATTGTGAAGCGGCCGCCGTCATAACGGAAAAACGCTTCGGAGGTTTGAGACCGCAGATCCCGAAAGAAACCTGCTGGATCGAAGTGGATGACGACGCTTTCGGCAAATCACCGTTTCAGAACCTCTCCTCCGGTCCCGTACTCAGCTTCTGGCCGGATCTGAACCCAAATGATGCGGCCTTGATTTCCTATGAGGCCGGAGCCACCGGGAACTGGAAGGCGGTCGTTCTGACACACGCGAATCTGCTCAGCAACGGCTTTCAAATGCTTCAGCCCTTCCGGTTCAACGAGACGGACCGGTTTCTGTGCTCGACCCCGCTGCATGTTTTGGAAACGGAAATCCTTCTCGTGTTTGCTCCCCTGATGGCCGGCGGATGCTGTGTACTCGAGGAGAGCGGGTCACAAAGGATTGTGCAGGCGATTTTCCAAAACCAGGCGACCGTGCTGGCCGGAACGCCGGAATTCCTGCGCGCCGTCTCGAAGTCAACGGCATTCTTGAGCATGGACCTCTCTTCGCTGCGACTGGCCATCTGTCATTCGGGATCCGTCGATAGCGGGACGCTTGCGGCATTTCAGGACCGGCACGACGCCCTTGTCGCCGAGGTGTATAATAGGTCGGAAGCCACGTGCCTGATTTGTGTAAATCCCTATACTGGTGTGCGTCGGCCCGGTTCGCTGGGGATCCCGCTTCCCGGACAGGAGTGCGCAATACTGGATGCACAGGGCAGGGAATTGCCTCCCGGAGCGGCGGGACAAATCGCGGTGCGCGGTCCCAATGTGATGAAGGAATACTACAAGGACGCGGAAGCAACGGCACGGATACTCCGGGATGGTTGGCTGCATACCGGAGATTCCGGCTATATGGACACGGACGGCTACTACTGGAGGATTGTCGATTCCAGATTCCAGATTCCAGATTGATATTCTGTCTGGAATCTGGAATCTGGAATCTGAAATTAACTATGTTTCAAGTCACGATTGTCGGAAGACCGAATGTCGGAAAATCCACACTGTTCAACAGGCTGTGCGGTTTCAGGAAATCGATCGTAGGCGATGAGCCCGGCATTACGCGGGACCGCATCTACGGCTCGGTGCGATGGAACGACAAATCGATTTCGTTCCTGGATACCGGCGGGTTGATACCGGATACGCGCGAGGTTATCCCGGAGCAGATTCTCAATCAGGCGACAACGGCGCTCTCCGAATCGCAACTTGTGCTGATCGTGGTGGACGGGCGCGCGGGGATCACACCGCTGGACGAGCTGTTGCTGCCGATGCTGCGCAAGAGCGGCAAGCCGGTCTGGACGGTCGTGAACAAGATCGATACCCCGGCGCTCGAGATGAACGCGGCTTCCTTCTATCAATTCGGCACGGAACGGGTTTTTGCAGTTTCGGCCGAGCACGGCCCGGGCACGGCGGACCTTCTCGACGCTATCGCCGAACGGATTCCGGCGGAGCCACTGGAACCGGAAGCCAAAGAAGAAGAAGAGATCGCTGTTGCGGTGGTCGGGCGTCCCAATGTCGGCAAATCCTCGCTGGTGAACTGTCTGCTCGGTTTCGAGCGCTCGATCGTAACCGACGTGCCGGGCACGACGCGGGATTCGGTCGACACGCTGATAGTGCACGACGGCGTACAATACCGGATCATCGATACGGCCGGGATCCGGCGCAAAGGCAAACCGGAAGGCGTCGCTGAAAAAATCAGTGTCGTGATGGCGCAAAAGAGCCTTGAGAAAGCAGACGTTGCCCTGTTGCTGCTGGACGCCGAGGAAGGCGTCACCAAACAGGACGCGGGAATCGGAGGCTATGCATCCGATTCCGGATGCTCTGTCATTATCGTCCTCAACAAATGGGATCTGGTCGAGAAAGACACGAATACTCTCCAGACATTTACGGAGTCGATTCACCGACGGATGAAATACCTGCAGTATGCCCCGATCGTCAGCGTTTCGGCCCTGACGGGACAGCGCGTTCCGCGTCTGTTCGACGTGATCCGGCAGGCGCACGAGGCACGCCATGTGCGGATTCCAACCGGCATGCTCAATAACATGTTCGTCCCTGACCTTGAAAAAGACCTCGCCATCCAGGATCCCAATAAAAATTTGGGTATCCGCTATATCACACAGGCGCGCACAAATCCGCCGACTTTCGTGGTATTTGTAGCGGGCCGCGAGCGTCTGCATTTTTCGACGGAACGACACCTTGTGAACCGGCTTCGCGAACAGTTCGGCTTTTTCGCGACGCCGGTTCGAATTCAGCAAAGGCTGAAGCCTCCTAAAACCTCCAAGCGCAAAGATCCGAAAAAATGAATAAAAACGATATCAGCAAAAAAGTGTATGAAACTCATGGCGGATTGTCTTACGCTGATTCCCAGAAAATAGTGGATGTAATGCTCGAAATCATTAAGGGGCGGCTTGCCAGGGGAGAAAAAGTGCTGATCACCGGTTTCGGCTGTTTCAGCATCATGAAGAGAAGAGATAAAAAAGGCGTGAATCCGCAGACCGGAGAACCGATAATTATTCCCGGAAAGAATGCGGTAAAATTCAAACCCTCGAAGTATCTGGAAACAATCTGATCGGTTATGTCGTTCGTCGCCAAGAAGCTATATTACAAAATCAGGGAAGTCTGCGAGATCGTGGGGGTGGAGGCTCATGTCCTTCGCTTCTGGGAGTCGGAGTTCCCGGCCCTGACGCCGCCGAAGAGCAAAACGGGGCAGCGCATCTACCGGCCAAGGGACATTGACGTGCTCCTTCGCATCAAGAAGCTCCTGTACGACGAGGGATTCACCATCGCCGGCGCACGCAAGAGACTCAGCTCCGGTGGCGATGATCCGGAAACGGCTGCGAAATCCCCTCAAGATTGCCTCCCCGCGAAAAATGAGGCGCCGGCCTCGGATCGCCTGCAGGCGGTCCGGCTCGAACTTGAGAAGATATTGACTTTATTGAACCGCGGGTGATACTGTTCAAATCTGCGGTCGGGACGTAGCGCAGCCTGGTAGCGCACACGCTTGGGGTGCGTGTGGTCGGTGGTTCAAATCCACTCGTCCCGACCATTATTTTTTTATCGTGACAGTCATTCTCCTAACCAACGATGACGGGATCGAGGCCAAAGGGTTGAAGACCCTGGAAAAGGCCCTGAAGGATCTTGCGCATCTCGTGGTCGTGGCGCCGGACCAGGAACGAAGCGCGGTAAGCCACGGGCTCACGCTCCGCACTCAGCTCCATCTGAGAGAAATTACCTCTAACCACTACGTGATCAATGGGACTCCCGCCGACTGTGTGATATTCGCCCTGCATCACCTGTTCGTGCAGCCTCCGGACCTGGTGATTTCCGGCATTAATCACGGTGCCAATCTCGGCGATGACATCATGTATTCCGGAACGGTAGCTGCCGCGCGGGAAGCGGCGCATCATGGCGTGCCTTCCATCGCGATATCCCAGGCCTATGACGACAGGCCCATTCACTTCAAAGAGGGCGCTGAATTCGTTCGGGATATGGTTGCGGCCGTGCTCCGCAGCGGACTCAGCGGCGAGCTATGCCTGAATGTGAATCTGCCGGTGCGGCAAATAAAGGGCATGAAGATCACGCGCCAGGGCTGCGCGGAATACAAGCCGCATTTCAACGCATTGGACCGCGCGGCAGACTACGACGCTGTCCCGCCGAGTCCGGTGCCCGGCGCCAAGACCGACTTCCTGTCCGACCATGAAGCCGTCCTGAAACACTACGTTTCGATTACGCCGCTGCAGCGCGACCAGACCGATTACGCCGCAGCGCAATCGCTGCTGCGCGAGGCGGCGATGCTGTTCGCATCAAAGTGAGTTCGTGATTGGATGATCCTTGATCGGGCGGGCAAATTGAGCTAGCATTTGCACTTCCTGTCGGGGCGTGGCGCAGTTTGGTAGCGCGTACGGTTCGGGACCGTAAGGTCGCTGGTTCGAATCCAGTCGCCCCGACCATCCCCCAAAGGGTCCGGAAGCAATAAGCAATCCGATTCCACCACAGGCTAGGATACAACCCCACATTAACAACTCTATGGTATGGTAGAAGCAGTTGGTAACAAGGAGACCTACCCCGCTCCCAGCTGCGAAAAAACCCAGTCCCATCATTGTCATAACCTCATTTAAACCATAGAACGCGGACGATGAATCGGCCTTTCGGCGTGTCTGAGGGGGCACTCTTAACTGCTCGAAAAGTTCTTTGCCTTCTTTGCTCCCGATAAATTGGATCATTTCTGGACCCGAACCTATTTTGTCCAGAATCTGCTTCTGAGTCTCATGGAGCCTTTGCAGTTCAGCATACTTCCCCATGCCACCCCATTTAATTAACAGGGCGAGAAATCCTAAAACTCCAATTACTGTTAGGGCCGCTCCAATTTGGTCCATATGCTTCTCCTGCAATGTTTTGTCTACGCTAAGATTCCACTTTGAACCCATAATCAAACACTATTACAACGCTCGATGGGCTGCGATTATTAACAAGATCATCTGATTTTTGGATTCATTTCCGTGGTCCCTAGCATTTCCGGAATTCGAAAAAAGGAAATTATACTTGCTTCACTCAGTGGACGAGTAGTCGGACAAATGGAATTACGATCCCGAGAGGGACAACAGGGAGATGAGAAGGACCGCTATATCCATTGAGCTAATCGAGAAAATAGCGGGTTAAGTTATGACCGAAAGTCCAGCATAGGATTCCGAACATAAGGCCATGATTATTCAAGGACATAGGGCCAATCATCTTGCCCAGTTCCCAAGAGCCTTGTGGATAGTAACAAACCTTAACGGCCAAATTACACCCAGACCGTAGCCACCCGTCATCAGCGCTGCCCTAAAATTATAATGTGGTATTAACACAAGAAGGGAGGCACATTCCGATTGATTCACAGTGATGCAGAATCAGGCTGCATGGCTTCGTTTGGGTTTTTGAATAAGGGCCAAGCTTAGCTTGAGCCCGAAGGGATTTAAAAGGCGGTTAATCGTTGACTGCGTCGGGTTGTGGCGTGGATTGATGGCTCGCAGCAGGTTGGGACTCTCCATGCCGATTTTTGCAGCGAACTCTTTAACCCCCATAGCGCGGATGACCTTGCCGAGCGCATGCTGCAAAGAAATACCCTCATCAAGCGCGGCCAGGAGAAATTCCCGGGCGAATTGCGGATTCCTTAAATCTCTCGCCAGACCCTCGCTCCAGCCTTTAGTCCGCCGTGCCATGTTCGATCACCTCCAAATATTCTTTCCAGAGAAGCTGTGCTTTGCGGATATCTCTAGCTTGAGATGACTTGTCGCCGCCAAGCAAAAGCAAAATGATGAAGCAGCCTTCTTTCCCAAAATAGATCCGATATCCCGGGCCAAACATTATGCGCGCTTCCCACACGCCGCCGCCAACGGACTTGTGATCACCGAGGTTGCCCATTTCAAAACGGAAAACCCTTGCCTGAATTCGGGCTTTAACTGGGACCGCAAGAGAGTCTAGCCATTCCCGGAAATTGCTTCTGCCATCGGCTGAGAGATTCCTTTATTGTCAGCTTCATCGGCATCATAAGTTATCATATATGATAATAAATGGCAATTTTAAAAACTGCGAACAAACTTCCCGAAATCCTATCATTCCTGGGACCGCCGGCGTCTCGCCGGCTCTTTTCCTTTTTGGCTTGCCGTTCCTGCCCCCTTTTGGGAACAAATCAGGAACAGATTGGCAAATACGTCAAGAATTTGGGCAAAGTCTCCGAAAAGCTTCACGAAGGCCATCAACTGGCATTGTTCTGAAAATACTCCGCTGCTTGCGGCAGGATGTCTTATTTTATGAAAATATTTAGACAGAAAACGTTTGGTTGCCAGTCATTCCCATGAAAAGCGGAGATGATCGATGGATGAGTTCCAACGCGAACGGATACGAGACCTCATTATAAGAAATAATCCAGACGCGTTGAATATGATCTACGACGTGATGGGCAACCGGCCGAAAAGCCTGGAGCCGGTCCGTTCCGGAACCGTCGGCAGGCAGATTTCAAATTTCCTGGGCTGTCATTGGATGGCTGGCAATCGCGGCCACCGTGCTTTTTATGCTTAACCTCGGGGTTGATTCCTTTAACCGGAACGCGTTTCGTGCTCAATTCACAGCAGACGCCTCGATAGATGCCATATCCCACGTAGCTGCGGTAAAAGCTTTTGCCGACGAGCTTCGCCAACAGAAACAGGTAATCCAGAGTTCAGAGCTTCATTACCGATAGAGGAAGAAACATGAAGATTGCAAAGTGGTGTGTCATGGGAATGGGAATTCTCCTTGTTCTGGCCATCCTCGCTGCACTCGTATCCAACATGATTTTCGGGTATCAACTCCGGAAAACCCTCTCGAGGCTCCAGGCAGAAGGCCGTCCCACGACTCTCGCTGAATTCCGGCCCGCACCAATCCCTGCGGACCAGAATGCGGCGCCGCTGCTTGAAAAGGCCTCGTCATTGCTCACAAACAAGCCCGTACCGACGGCTATTCAAGAGCTATCCAAGCTTAATCAAGAGTTGTCTAAGCCTGAATACCAAAATCCCACTCTTGGCCTTCGGGGTTTTCTGGGGAACAAGCGAGACATGCTGATGGGCCTTATCGAGGAACCGGATAACAAGGCACTGTTTGCGATTTTAAGCGAGGCCGCGCACAAGCCCAAATATAACGCCCAACTGGAATATGAAAAAGCACCTGCATTTCGGGTGCCCAGCTTTCTCACGACGCGTCAACTGCTGGGTTTCCTAGTTCTCAAGGCTGAAGCAGCTGCCTATGAAGGGAATGGCGAGGGGGCGGGACAGGTACTCCTCGATGGCTTCCGGCTGGCCGGTCTCCTGAAGCAGGAACCGCTCATGATCCAATTACTCATGTCCTTGGCGTCTGACGGGATCCTGATCAATGGTCTTTATCGGATTACAAATGATGTGGATTTGCCTGCCGATACCCTCCAATCGCTCGAAACGGAACTCAAAGGCCACATGGATGCCGTGGCGTATGTGCGTGCAATGGATGAAGAGCGGGTCATGACGGCTCTGGTAGGGTATCAAATTCTTTTAAACGGTACGTATCGCGACATCCGGGTGGTGGTCGATACGATCCCACCACCGATTGCCTGGCTTTATGGCAAGTCGGGGCTGCTGCATCGCGACATGAACGTATTCCTGACCTTGCAGGCGAATATTCAAGACAAATGCAGGATGCCTTCGGACAAGGTTATTGCATCGATGCGCCGGAATCCAATCGAGAAACAGATTCCAGCCTTCTGTCCCTTGAGCCGCATCATGCTGCAACCATCAGAGCCGATCTTAAATACGAAAGCCCAATCCGAAGCCATGCTGCAGGTGACCCGCGTCGGATTGGCGCTGAAACAGTATAAAAAGGCAAACGGTGCCTATCCGGACAACTTGGTCCAGCTGACTCCTTCGTATCTGGATGAACTTCCCGAGGATCCCTGTAGCGGCAATAGCCTTCTGTATCGGAAGGAAGGCGGGGGGTTTCTTCTTTACAGCGTAGGCCGCGACCTGCAGGATAATCAGGGCGCCCAGTTTAATTTGAAGTTCCCTTCCGCGCCATACGACATTGTCTGGAAGACGATACGCTAAAATCGCGAACTTTTCTTCAAGCCAAATTGGCTATCGCAGGAGAAGCGGAACCGCGAAGTCCAGTCGCAATGATTGCCTTCTGCTCTTCGCGGTTCGGCTTGTCTCCGCTCAGTTCCAGCGCACTGCCTCGAATGAGCGGATGTAGTCGATGACGGCCTCGCTCCAGCCATCAATATGAGTCCAGGCCCCGTAACCGACGCCGTTTTTGTTGCTTGCCACATTGATCATGTAACCGTGGCCTTTGGGATTCGGCACCGAATCGTGAGCCTGTTCGTCGGTAATAACGATGATCCTGTCGTAGCTCTCCTTGATCTTGGAGAGCGCCTTACCGAGGTACGTGCCATTGTGTCTCTGGCTCGCATTGATCGCATCCCGAAGCGCGAAACCACGCCGGGGAGCAATCTCCACGAGGCGGTCGGAAAAGCTATAGACACTCACCTCCGCGCAGATCTCGCGCAGGAGGATCGCAAGGCCGTACGCGGCATCGGTACGGAGCATTTCCGACCGCTGCGAAAGAGCGGCCGTCATGCTGCCGGAGACATCGATCAGGAGTACGGTCTTGCCCGGAATTTTCTCCTGGCCAGATACACAATCCGTCATCGCCGCCTCGAGCGCCGGTTCCCACCGCGGGTTGTATCGAGCCGCGGCGATGAACCGGAACGGCAAGACACGATCCGTCTTCATCGAGCGGATGGCCTCCAGCACCAGCTTTTCACTGACGCCGGCCTCCTTCATATTCCGCAAATTCCGGAGCAGCGCCAGTGCACCCAGCTTGTGTTCATGGATCAGACGCTCCCACGCCGAGCGCTTATCCGCTCCCGACGAGAGAGCTACTTCCCATGTGTCCGGAGAAGAAAGCTGCCCATCGATGAGCTTCTTCCAGAGCAATGCCTGCGCTTCATCGGCCGGTTTGGCATGAGAAAGGAACAGCACGTCACGCAGGCGGATGGGTCCGCCGCGATCATACTTGGCGAGCGCATATGCGTCGAACTTGCCGAATGCCGCTGCCAGCCCTTTCTTGACCTGCGCCGAGAGCGGGACCTTGCCGTTCATCCAGTAAATGGCAAGGAATTCAGAAAGCTCGTCCGCCCGCTGAATGACTCGTGCCAGCGTCTGTGCCACAAGGGCGCGATGCGACGGGTGCCGCGCCATTTCGCGGACCAGCAGCAACGGGGCGTGACGAAGCTTCATCTTTTCCCGCGCCTCGACGGCAAGCGTTGCGACCTTGGACGCCTCGACCTTCGGCACCAGTTCCTGGATCCGTCCGGCAATCTCGACGCCGTCTTCGTAAAACTGATTTTCCCAGAGCAGGCAGGCGAGTACCGACCGGCGCAGCTGCAACTCCGAGCTGATCCGCTTTGCGGGTGCACCTTCGTGTGTTTTAATCCGGGCCCAGATATCCAATTTGAGAATATTTAATCGAGACATGGTCAGTACCTCCCTAGTGTGATTTGCAGTTTAACACCTAAACTCTGGGGGTCAGTGTGAGTGCCGCCCTCACGTCTTCCGGGTCACAACCGGAGGCTCTACTGTTAAGCTAACCAACCCGCATACCTCGATCCTGCTGATTTTGAACCTTTTTACAACAAATAAATGGACGGGGAATAAGCGACCAGGGTGTTTCTCGTTGCTCTACCAGCTGAGCTACGCGGGTTTTCAAGGCCCGCGGCAGGATTCGAACCTGCGACCTACGAATCAGAAGTAACCCTTGTCTTCGCCACCGCCCAATGTCTGCGCAAATTCTGTGCGAATAGAATAAAGACTTCGATCCCGGCCGCTTTGCCGGGATCGGTGTAATCACTCGCCGGGGAACTCTCGAAAAGGGTTCGAGGGTTTGCCTCGGAGCTATCCTTCCCCAATCTTGGTACGGGTGGAGGGCGTCGAACCCCCATGGCTCAAGGCCGCTGGTTTCTAAGACCAGTGTGTCTGCCAGTTCCACCACACCCGTGCAACTTAGAGCCGATGACAGGCAACGAACCTGCAACCAACTGTTTACATGACAGCCGCTCTGCCAATAAACTTGGTAGATCGAGAGGGACTTGAACCCTCATCTTTCTTTGAGCCGGGAACAGGCGCCAGCGGTAATCGCGCCTTACCATTGGGCTACTGTGTTTCCACAGGAAGGATTCGAACCTTCATCTCTTAAGAGAAGTAACCGCCGACTTCACCACGGCCCGAGTCTACGTCGCTGCTCGCAATGAGCCAATTGCTGTGATGCGGATCCCGTTCAGGGATCGCTGGTATTACTTGCCGGGGAACTCTCGAAAAGGGTTTGCGCTCGAGGCAGTTGCCTGAAGGGAACCTTTTGGTTCGGAGCTACGCCCCCGTCCCCTTTGGGATCTTACCTCGGCGGGGTCTTCGTCCCCCGCACGCGCGTGACAGGTGAAGTAACCCTTCTCTATCACCACCGGCGATATTGAGCCAGGGAATTGTCGGGCACGGCGTTGAGGCGTCGAACCTCAGCTGTTTTGCAGACAGCCACCACCGAAGTAACCGCACCCTGCGCCACTGGCAGTTTATTCTCCGGGGGAATAAGCGGCAACGGCACGGGTCGATTCCATGTCGAAGTAACCGTTACCTTCGCCACCCGGATTATGATTGCTGTGAGATGCGTAGGACTGAATCGCCGAATGTTATTGGCGTGGGATGAGGAGCACCCGGAAGCAATTTCCGTGGGCGCTCTGTCTACAGTGCCCTCGCAGCGAAATGTGTTTTCCAGGTTTCATTTATGTTACTCCTCAAAAGGGAGTGAATAATGCAATAATCCAAAACGAAATGTCAAGTAATATTATAAAAAATATTATGAAAACTACTGTGTGTTCTCATAATAAGTTGGTCAACCAACATATATATAAACCCGCTTTATTCAATTGTCAATCATCTGATGAATCTTTTTGATATCGCCAAATTCAGAAGACCATGAGGATCAGGCCTTGGAGCCAGTGGATTTTACAATGG
>Ga0335071_10000700_pt1 | contig 36343 bp, 33 predicted proteins | sample Lox_Sample_15_FD_206724 | JGI IMG/M metagenome (GOLD analysis project Ga0335071, IMG submission 206724) | Soil microbial communities from Loxahatchee National Wildlife Refuge, Florida, United States - Lox_Sample_1.5 | ecosystem: Environmental > Terrestrial > Soil > Wetlands | place: USA...
AAGCCCTGGGCGGATTTTCCCGGGGCTTTTGTGTGGCCCGGCTGTGACAATTTTGGTCCCGCAAACAGTCGCGGCAGGAGCTAATATCGCCATATCGCCGCTATTTCGCGGCTTATCCACAGCCCCGTAAAGCCGTTGCCCGACTGGGCGTCACGATGTCGTGTCGCGATCTTGCGCTGCAGGGGACTAGCGACACGAGTTGTGCCGCGTGACCGGACCGTGGCATCGACGCAGTCTGCGTCATCGCGCAAATTCCGCACTAATGGCGACGGCGCAGGGCCGCGAACGCGGTTGACTTTGAGCGGTGCCGCGCGCTCTCTACCGCACTGATCTGCGGATGTCCGGAGCGCTCACGACTGCGATGCAAGCGAAGATGCCCGTCGAAGCCGCGGATTGAGGGGAGCACGACCGACATGACGGACCCGCGCGAACCGGCCGCGACGACCTTGCGGCTCCACGAGTTTGTCGAGCGCTATACGGCGTGGATGAAAGAGGTGTCGGCCTCGGCCCAGCACGATGCATCGGTTGCGGCCTCGCTTGTCGATGTGATGAAGAGCCGTCTCGCCGCCGAGCTCGATACCTTCATCGAGCTCGAATTGCGTCTGCGGGCCTTCGAGCGCCGCGCGCCCGAGGTGCCGCCGCAGCTGCGGCTGGTTCTTAGCGGGCCCCAGCTCACCGGCCCGTGACCGCGTTGGCGGAAACGCCACCGAATTCTCACGAGCAGGCCTGTCGCGGTCCGCTAGACTTGCCTCATACGGTGGAGGCGCTGTGTCGAGCCATTCAGCCGGGCGGACGGATAAACGGACGATCGTCGCGCAGATCAAGGCGGGCTTGCGGGCCGTCTGCCCGCGCCCGGTGCTGACGTGGCGTGAGGCGCAGTATTTCAAGCGGCACGGCGAGTTCGAGCTCGGCTTTATGGCGCATCTGTGCCGGCCCGCGCAGGACGCGATCGACGTCGGCGCCAACGAAGGCAGCTACGTGCATTTCATGCGGCGCTACGCACGCCAGGTCTACGCGTTCGAGCCGGTCCCTTGGCTCGCTGACCGTCTGCGCGACAAGTTTCGCAGCGGCGTCATCGTCAGCGCGGTCGCCCTGTCCGACGCGGCGGGTCGCGCGCGGCTCCGCATCCCGGTGATCGACGGCGAGCTGGTCACCGGACTCTCCAGCCTCGACAGCCCCGCGGCATCCGGCACCGAGATGCGCGAATTCGAGGTCGAGACCGCGGCCCTCGACGACGTCTACGCGGGCGATCTCGGATTCATCAAGATCGACGTCGAAGGGCACGAGGACCCCGTGCTGCGCGGGGGCCGGCGCACCCTGGCGCGCTGCCGGCCGCGCGTGCAGATCGAGATCATCGAAGACCTGTCTCCCGGAGGATTGCGCCGGGCGGATGCGTTCTTTGGCGAGCTCGGCTATCGCGGGTATTTCGTGTGGCGGGACAGGTTGCGCCGCGTGGCCGAGTTCGATCCGTCCGTGATGCAGCGGCAGGAGGTGGTCGAGGGATATGGTCCGGGCCTCGCGCGCCGCGTCTTCGGCCGTTACGTGGCCAACTTCCTGTTCTTTCCCGAGGAAGAGCCGCAGTCGACCCTGGCCAACCTCCTGGACATCATCGCCCGGGCGTGGCGCCAGCGGCCCCGCGCAGAGCCATCATCGCGCATCAAAGCTGCGGCTTAGCACAGACGACTCGCCGGTTGGCGGTCGTCGGCGGGCCGTGCGACACTCGCCGCGTCATGTCGAGATGAGGATGCACGACCCATGCGGCGACTTGCTTTGCGCCTGATCGAAGACCGGCTGCCCGGCGGCGGGGATCCTGTTTATCTGCCGGCGCTCAATCGCGCGATCTATATCGTCGAGGGGGAGGCGACGGTGGAGCTCCCGACCGGATGTTGCCACCAGGCGGGCGGCTCGGGATGGCTTGGCGAGACCGCGGTCGGACTCCTACCAGGTGCCTCCGGGGTGCGGCTCGTGCGCTGGGAGCTCGCCCCCTCGGCCGCCGCCGACGGAACATTGCGCGCGGCCCCGCAGGCGCGGTCGGAGACCAAGCTCACCCGCGAGATCGAGCTCGAGCCGGGCTTCGGGTGGCTGATGCGCTGCGACCGCGTCAGCTTTCCCAAGGGCGGGATTGCCTATACGCACGTCCACCAAGGGCCGGGCATTCGCTACTGCCTTGAGGGCCGCATCCACATCGAGACCGAGGGGCGCAGCCATTCCTATGGCCCCGGCGAAGCATGGTTCGAGATCGGCCACGAGCCGGTGCTGGCTCCGACCTCGGATGAGATGGAGACGAGCTTCGTGCGCTGCTTCATCCTGCCGCGCGCCTGCAGGGGACGAAGCTCCATCCGTTACGTGCGCCCGGAGGACGCGACCAAGCCCAAGACACAGCGCTATCGGGTGCTGGGCGAGCGGTTCATCGAGCTCGACCCGGATTGATTGCGGCGGACGGTCGATTGCGCCGCCGCCGGAATCTCCGTACGGTCGGGCTCGAGACGTGCGGGGAGGACCGACGATGACATTCGCGAAATTCGCGGCCGGTGCCGCGTGGGCGGTGGTGTGGAGTGCTGCGGCTGGCGCTCAGACCTATCCCGCCAAGCCCATCCACATGCTGGTGCCCTACGCGCCGGGCGGCATCGTTGATACGACCGCGCGGCTGGTGCAGAACGGGATGCAGGCGGCGCTGGGCGGGCAGACCGTCGTCGTCGACAACCGCAGCGGGGCCGCGGGCGAGATCGCAAGCGAGATCGTCGCCCATGCCGCACCCGACGGCTACACCTTGCTGTGCGACAACGAGTCTCACGCCATCAATCCCGCGATCGTGCCGAAGCTGCCGTACGACACCGAGAAGGATTTCGCCGCGGTCAGCCAGATCTCCGCGGTGACGCGGATCTTCGTCGTGAACGTCGAGACCCCGGCCAAGACGCTGAAGGAATTCGTGACCCTGGCCAAGGCGAGCCCGGGAAAATACAACTACGCGAACGCGGCCGCCGGCGTGCAGCTCGGCATGGAGCTGTTCGACAACATGGCCGGCATCAAGGTTACCATGGTCGCCTATCGCGGCGGGGCGCCCTCGATGCAGGCCATGATCTCGAACGAGACACAGATCACGTTGGTGCCCCTCGTGCCCGCCCTGTCGTTCATCCAGCAGGGCAAGCTGCGCGCCCTCGCGGTCGCCGCGGGCCGGCGGGAGCCCCAGCTTCCCGACGTGCCGACGGTCGCCGAGGCCGGCTATCCCGAGTTTCAGGCGCCGTCCTGGGTCGGCATCTTCGCCCCGGCCGGCACGCCACAGGCGATCATCGACAAGCTGCATGCGGCGGTCGCGGCGGCGCTGAAGTCGCCGGACCTCCTGAAGCGGTTCGGCGAGCTCGGCATGAACCCGGCACCGACCCCGGGGCCTGAGTTCGCGAAATCGGTGTCGGCCGACATCGCGCGCTGGACGAAGGTCGCCCGCGACAACAACATCGTGGTCCAGAACTAGGATCTGCGGCCGGCCTTTTGCGACGCGCATGAACAAGCCTGACGTGACGAATTTCCGCTCGATCGGCCAGCCGCTGCGGCGCAAGGAAGATCAGCGGCTGCTGACCGGCCTCGGGCGGTTCAGCGACGATTTCAGCCTGCCACGGCAGGCTTACGCGGCCATCGTACGTTCGCCTCATCCCCATGCGCGGATCCTGCGTGTCGAGCGCGACGGTGCGCGCGCCATGCCGGGCGTGCTTGGCATCTTCACCGGCGCCGATGTGCTGGCCGACGGCCTGCACCCGATCCCGCACGAGCCCGCCCCCAATACCCGCTACGACATGAAGCTGCACGGCCCGGGCGGGGGGCCGATTTTCATCGGCGCGCATCACCTGCTGCCGGCCGACAGGGTCCGTCACGTCGGCGAGGCGGTGGCGATCGTCGTTGCCGAGAGCAGGGACCAGGCCCTCGACGCGGCAGAGGCCGTGCGCGTCGATTATGAGGAGCTCCCGTGGGTGATCGAGGCCATCGACGCGATCTGCACGGGTGCCCCTTGTGTCTGGGACGAGGTGCCGGACAACGTGCTGGTCGATACCAGGTTCGGCGATGCCGCGGCGACGGACCGCGCCTTCGCCGCGGCCGATCATGTCGTGACGCTCGACGTGCACATCCAGCGGGTCACCGCCGTGCCGCTCGAGCTGCGCGCGGCCGTGGCCAGCTACGATGCGGCCACGGAGCGCTACATCCTCCATGCCGGCAGCGGCGGGGCTGTGAAGCAGAAGCGCGAGCTTGCGGCGGTGCTGGGGATCGAACCAGAGCGTCTGCGCGTCCTCTCCTACGATGTCGGCGGCAATTACGGCTCGCGCAACCGGCCTTATGTCGAATTCGGCCTGGTGCTGTGGGCGGCGAAGAAGCTGGGCCGGCCGGTCAAGTATACGGCGACGAGGTCCGAAGCGTTCCTCACCGACTACCAGGGCCGGGACCTCGCGACGAAGGTCGAGCTGGCGTTGCGGCGGGACGGCCGGTTCCTCGCCCTGCGCGCCGACAACATCAGCAATGTCGGCTCCGTCTGCGTCTCGCTATCGCCGCTCGGCAAAGGAGCGGGGCTGGTCACCGGCTCCTACGACATTCCGGTCGCGTCCTTGCGCGCCCGCGCTGTCTTCACCAACACCATGCCGACGAACGCCTACCGCAGCTCCGGCCGGCCGGAGGTGACCTACGCGATCGAGCGGCTGGTCGACCTTGCGGCCGCCAGGCTCGGCATCGACCGGGTCGAGCTGCGGCGGCGCAATCTCGTGCCGGCGCGTGCCATGCCCTACACCAACGCTGTCGGCGCCCGGTACGACAGCGGCGAATACGAATCGAACATGGAGCTGGCGCTGCGCATCGCCGACGTCGCCGGGTTCGAGGCGAGGCGGCGGGAGGCGGCGCGGCGCGGCCGGCGCCTCGGGCTCGGCCTGGCCAATTACGTCGAATCATCGATCGGAGCCCCGCGCGAACGCGCCGAAGTGACCGTGCGGCCGGAGCGGCGGGTCGACGTGGTCATCGGCACGCAGCCGAGCGGCCAAGGGCACGAGACCAGCTTTGCCCAGGTCATGGCCGACCTGCTGCACGTCCCGGTCGAGGCCGTGAACATCATCCTGGGCGACACGGACGTGGTGAGCGTGGGCGGCGGGTCGCATTCGGGCCGCTCGATGCGCCATGCGGCGACCGTGTTCGCGAAGGCGGCCACGGACCTCGTGGACAAGGGCCGCCGCATCGCCGCCTTCCTTCTCGACGTGCCCGTGGAGGACGTCAGGTTCGAGGACGGCCGGTTCGCGGCACCCCGGACGAACCGCTCGTTCGACCTGTTCGAGCTCGCGCGCGAATCACAGCGCGCCGACCTGCCGGAAACCCTTCAGGGCGGGCTCGCCGTCGTATCCGACAACGAAATGCACGACCCGGTGTTTCCAAACGGGTGTGCCGTCTGCGAGGTCGAGGTGGACCCGGACACGGGCGCGGTCGGGATCACCCGCTATGCCGCGGTCGACGACGTGGGACGCTGCATCAATCCGCTGATCGTGCACGGCCAGACGCATGGCGGTATCGCACAAGGCGTCGGCCAGGCGATGTGGGAGCAATGCGTCGTGGACAGCACCTCGGGCCAGCCGCTGTGCGGCTCGCTCATGGATTACGGCCTGCCGCGCGCCGACGCGCTGCCGTCGTTCGAGACCCAGATCGTCGAGGTCCTCTCGCCGACCAATCCGCTGGGCATCAAGGCCGGGGGCGAGGGCGGTACGACCCCGGCCCTGGCAGTCATTGTCAGCGCCGTCGTCGACGCGCTCAAGGACCTCGGTGTCGACGGCATAGCGATGCCGGCGACCCCCTTCACGGTCTGGCAGGCCATCCAGGCAGCACAGGCTAAACGCTAGGAGATCATCATGGACGTCCGCGCCGCGATCGCATACGAGCCGGGGAAGCCGCTGGTCGTCGACACGGTCCAGCTCGACGGACCCAAGGCCGGCGAGGTGCTGGTCGAGATCAAGGCGACGGGGATCTGCCATACGGACGAGTTCACGCGCTCGGGCGCCGATCCGGAGGGGCTCTTCCCCGCGATCTTCGGCCACGAAGGGGCGGGCGTCGTCGTCGATGTCGGTCCGGGGGTTTCGACCCTCAAGAAGGGCGATCACGTGATCCCGCTCTACATTCCCGAATGCCGGCAATGCAAAGCCTGCCTGTCCCGCAAGACCAATCTCTGCACCTCGATCCGCACGACCCAGGGCAAGGGCGTGATGCCGGACGGCAGCAGCCGCTTCTCGCGCGCCGGCAAGCCGATCCACCACTACATGGGCTGTTCGACCTTCGCCAATTTCACGGTTGTGCCCGAGATCGCACTCGCCAAGATCCGTGAGGACGCGCCGTTCGACAAGGTCTGCTACATCGGCTGCGGGGTGACGACCGGTATCGGTGCCGTCATCAACACGGCGAAGGTCGAGCCCGGCGCCAACGTGGTGGTGTTCGGGCTCGGCGGCATCGGGCTCAATGTCGTGCAGGGCGCGCGGCTGGCCGGCGCCAACATGATCGTCGGCGTCGACCTCAATCCGCGCCGCAAGGCGCTCGCCGAAAAATTCGGCATGACCCACTTTGTGAACCCGAAGGAGGCTGGCGGCGATCTCGTGGCGCACCTGGTCGAGCTCACCGGCGGCGGCGCCGATTACAGCTTCGAGTGCATCGGCAATGTCGACGTGATGCGCCAGGCCCTCGAATGCTGCCATCGCGGCTGGGGTGTGTCGGTCATCATCGGCGTGGCCGGCGCCGGCCAGGAGATCAAGACGCGGCCGTTCCAGCTCGTCACCGGGCGCGTGTGGAAGGGGACGGCGTTCGGCGGCGCCCGCGGCCGCACCGACGTGCCGCGCATCGTCGATTGGTACATGGACCGCAAGATCAACATCGACGACCTGATCACCCACACGATGCCGCTGCCCCGCATCAACGACGCGTTCGACCTGATGCACCAGGGTGAATCGATCCGCAGCGTGGTGATGTACTAGGCGCGCGGGAGCAAACCCCCGCGGGCCCGGGCATCAGCGGCGGGGGTGGGTCGGCCGGATGAACGGCCACATCACGGCGACGGCGACCAGCACCGCGAGCACGGCGAGGATGATGCGGGCTTCGGCGACGGAGACGATCGTCGTGCCCCACAGGACCCACTCTATCCAGCTGTCGGGCCCGAAATCCACCGCCGCAGCCCCGGCAACGAACAACGTGGCGAGGATCTGGCTGTGGCGGATCCAGAAGCCGCGGCTCGCGTTTCGAATATCGTCGGGTGATCCCATACCGCACACTTAGGGGCGGCCCCGCCGGTTTGCAAGCCGCGGGGGTCGCCGGGCGTCAGGCCTCGCCGAAATAGGCCTGGTCTTCGGGCCGTGCCGCCCAGGCCGCATTGCCGCGCCACTCTTTGGTGCGCGTCGACATGTCGGCCCCGTAGCGCACGCGGAACAGCAGTGTCCGCCGCGGCCCGTTGGCGTATTCATGGAGCTCGCCGCGCGGATGCACGACGAACGAGCCGGGGGTGATCTCGACGGTCTCGTCGGGGGTGCGCATCACTCCGCCGCCCTCGAAGCAGAAGTAAATTTCGGTCGCGTTGGGATGGCAGTGATAGGGGCTGATCTGGCCGGGTTCCCAGCAGGCCACGGTGACGTCGCCTTCGCCGATCTTGCCGAGGATACGCTCGACATGTTTCAGCGGATCGAACGTCTGTTCGGCCTTGAGGCTGTAGGCCTGCATCGAACTCCTCCCCGATGGTTGCGCGCCGATTGCCGCGATTATCGGCGGCCACGGGTTGGGCGGCAAGCCGGTGCCGGCGCAGAGCTTATTCGTGTATGAGGGAGAGCTGGCGGGTGCCGGTATATTCGCGCACCACCTCTTCGAGCTGCGCGCGCGAGAACGGCTTGAACAGGATTGGCTGCCCGTCGCCGGCGACGGCACCCGCGGCGGCGCTGTAGCCGGTCATCAGCACCACCGGCAGGTCGGGATATTTCGCGCGCACGTCGCGGGCGAGCTCTATGCCGCTGATGCTCTCCGGCATGACGACGTCGGACAGCACGAGATCGATCTTCGGCGCCGACGTGGCGAGGATCTCCTGCGCTTGCACGGCCTGGCTTGCCCGCATGACGCGGCAGCCGATGTCCTCGAGCAGCGCCGCGGTGGTCTCGCGCACCTCCGGGTCGTCCTCCACGAGCAACACCGTCAGGTCGCCGATATCGGCGGCGGGAGAGCGTTCGGGTGCTCTCTCGATCTCATCCGAGACGGTGCGCTGCGCCTTCGGCAAATGCAGGATGATGCAGGTTCCCTGGCCGGGCGTGCTCTGCAGCGAAGCCATGCCGCCGCAGTGGTGGGCGAAGCCGTAGACCTGGCTCAATCCGAGCCCGCTGCCTTTGCCCGGCGGCTTGGTGGTGAAAAACGGCTCGAAGGCGCGGGCCGCGACGTCCGGCGTCATGCCTTGCCCGGTGTCGCATACCGAAAGCACGACGAAGCTGCCGGTCAGACCCGTGCCGTCATTGGAGTCGGGAGTCAGTGTCGCGTTGGCGGCCGACACGGTGAGCATGCCGCCCTGCGGCATGGCGTCCTGGGCGTTCACGGCAAGATTCAGGAGCGCCAGCTCGAGTTCATCGCCGTCGAGGTCCACGCGCCACAGATCGTCGGCGATCTGCAGCCGGATGCGGATGTCGCCGCGCACGGATCGCGCCAGCATGTCGATCACGCGCGGAAGGCGGTCCTTGAGGTCGATGACCGCGGGTTTTGTCCGCCGCTGGCGCGAGAACGTGAGGAGCTGTCGTGTCAGCCGCTCGCCGCGTCGCGCCGCCCGCTCGATCGCATCCAGGAACTTGGCGGGCTCTTTTGCGTGCCGCCTGAGCAGCTGGACGCTGCCGCTGATGACAGCGAGGAGGTTGTTGAAGTCGTGCGCGATCCCGCCGGTGAGCTGGCCGATGGCTTCGAGTTTCTGGGCTTGGCGCAGTGCCGCCTCGGCCTGTTCGCGGCGCGCCAATTCCTCGGCTGCGCTCCGGGTTCGCCGCAAGGCGATCAGCGTGATCAGGAACAGCCCGAGCGTGGCCGGTATGCCGTAGATCAGATGGCTGGCCATCTGCCGGGCCCACGCGTGTATGACCGCCGAGCGCGGCATGGCCAGAAAGACGTAGATCGGCAGGTTGGGGAGCTTGCGATAGGCGAACAGGCTCGTGGTGTGATCGATCTCCGACACGGCCTGATAGTTGTCACGGTCGGGGTGTGCGGCAATGTTCCGAGCGAAATCGCCCGTGGCGGAGAAGGTCACGGGGTCGGCGAGGGGGGGATAGCGGACGAGCAGGGCTCCGTCGGCGCGGGCCAGTGCGGCGACCATGCTGCCGCCGGCCGCCTGTGCGATCTCGCGGTAAAAGCGCTCGAAGTATTCGGGGTGGATCGAGACCGAGATGATTCCCTGGAATGAGCCGTCGCGCCCCGCACGCCGCTGCGTCAGCGTGAAAAACGGGGCCCGCGCGAGCCGGCCGGAAAATATCCGGCTGACGAATACGCCGGAGTCACGGTCGGCCTGGCGGATGAAATAATCGCGGTCCGCGACCGACAGATCGTGCGGGACCGGATAGGCCCCGGTCGACACCAGCGGCAACCCGTGCCGGTCGTGTACGAAAACGTCCTTGATCTGCGGAAAGCCCGCGATCATCGCGGACAGGTCGTCGTGCAGGCGCTTCTCCGACCCGCGGATCTGCTCGTCCGACATTCCGCCGATGAGCCTTACGACCTGCTGCAGGACCAGACTGTGGGTCTCGAAGACCTTGGTCGCGTGCTCATAGAGGATATCGTTGTCGCGGACGAGGCGATCACGCGCATCGTCGAAGCTGCGCGTGTAGTTCGTGTACGCGGCGCCGGCGAACAGCATCACCGGTGCCACAATCGTCGCAATGAGCAGCGCTCTGAGCGGCCGCGCGGCCCCAGCGTTCATCAAACCGGACGCAGACAAATGAATTCCCCTGTCTCGCCCGACAGCACGCGCGACCGTAACAGATTTTTAGGAGCGCGGACACCGCTTCGAACCGGTGCGGTATCGGCCCTCGGTTTGTCGCCGGAATCCCGTAGGCCTACATGGCCATTGCGAGCCGCTTAGTCTTCTGCTCCAGCAGATTGGCGAGGCCGTCGGGACCGGACTGCGCCAGCACGGACGTGAATTCGCTGCGCCGGATGGCAAGCTGGCTGATCGTGCCTTCGAGATAGATGTCGACGATACGCCACCCGTCGGCGGTGCTGTGGAGGAGGTAGTTGAACCGGATCGGCTTGTCGCTGGCCGGCTGCATCACCGTTTGGACGATCGTGCCCTGCGGTGCCGTTTCGTTGGGCCCGGCAGCGTCGAAGCGCTCGCCGCCGTATTGATCGAACTGGCTCGCATACGTCGCGATCGAGAAGCGGCGGAACGCATCGACGAGTGCGTCTTGCTGCTCCGGCTGCAGGTTGAACCAGCGCGGACCGATCGCAATGCGGGTCATGCTCGTGAAATCGAAGGCCCGGTTCATCGCCGGCGCCAGCGCATCGTACCGCTCTTGATAGGTGCCCTCGTGCATGGCGCGCAGGAGCGCCTCGTGGAATTCAGCCACGACCTCCTCGGGTGCCGCACGCACCGGCACGGCAATCTCGCTCGCCGTTGCAGGCGATGCGGCGGGTCCGAGGGCGACTACGGGCGCGAGCAGAACACCGAGCGAGAGAAGCGATGCACGGAAAAACTGCCCGCTCGTTGCGCGCACGGCCGGGGCCGCGGCGGGTACATAACCAGTCATAATGGGAAACCCCAAAAGCCTTTTGTCACTTCCCCCAAAACGGACAAATAGGTGCCGTTATTTCCCGGTCAAGGGGATAGAAATATCGCGAAATATAGAGAGGTTGCAAGTAACACTGACTCGCAGCCCCGAGCAAGGAATTCTCACGAGCCTCGTCGCGGAGGGCTGACGCTTCGCATGAGGGGCGGCAGCACGAACAACGTGGTCAGCAGCGCATAGCCCAGTGCAATGACGAGAAGCGCCCCCATCTCGGCCGTGCCGCGGTGGTGGGACAGCACCAGGGTCCCGAAGGCCCCGATCGTCGTCAGCGCGCTGAACACGACGGCGCGCGCGGTTGCCGACTGGAGCAGGTCGACGATACCCTCCCGCCACCGCGACACGAAGTAGATGTCGAATGCCACGCCGATCCCGAGGAGCAGCGGCAGCGCGATCACGTTCGCGAAGTTGAGCGGCAGGCCGGCGACGACCCCGGTGGCCAGCGTGAGAAGGGCGGCGAACGCGAGGGGGACCAGGACGAACAGCGTTTCGCGCACGCTGCGCAGGACGGCCAGGAGCACGAGCGTGATCGTCGCCAGGGCGAGGAGGGCGGCGACGACGAGCGCGTGCGTGATTGTTGCCGCGGACTCAGGGATCGTAATCGCCGGGCCGACGGCATCCGGCGCCAGCTTCAAGACGGCGTCGTGGAACGCGCCGAGGGCCTCGTTGTCGAGCACGTTGCCGCGCATGATCGCCTGGACCCGGTATTCGCCGTCGCTCGCCACCCAGGCGTGGACGAGATCCGGCGGCAGATCCTTGCGCTCGATCGGCGCCGCGCCGAGCCCTTCGCGCAGCTGCTGCAACTGGGCCATGAGGCCCGGAATCAGCACCTGGTGCAGCCTGGACCAGACGGCGTCGCCGCTTTCCGCAAGGGCCGCGGCCAGGCCTTGCTCGAGATCGCCGCGGCCGTCCGCCGGCCCCACCTTTGCGATGACCTCCCGCAGCGAGGCCCGGAGTGCTGCAGCACTCGCGCGCACCTGCGCCGCGTCCGGCGGGGCGGCCGGCCGCGTCTGCTCGAAGGCGGGCAGCAGGAAGAACGCGAGGTCGGAGATAATGGCGAGCTTCTTGTCCTGGTCCTTGGGGATGAAGCTGGCGAGGCTCACGACGTCTCCGACTGGCGGCAACGCTCTCAGACGGCCGGCCAGCGTTTCCGCGGCCGCGGGGGAGGGGGCGAGCATGTCAGCCGAAAACGGGGCCGTCGCGGGGTCGTTCTGCAGGTCTAGCAGGGTCGCCATCGATTCCGTGCGCGGGTCCTTGAGATGCAGCGGATTGAAATCGAACTGCACCGAGGGGAGCGTGGCCGCGCAGGCGACCGCGATCAGGGCCGCCGCACCGAGCACGGCGCGATGGTGGCGCGCCAGGAACCGGTCGACGGGTGCGGCACTCGCAACCCCGACCCGCGCCGGCTCGGGCGACGGGCGCACCAGCACGAGCAGAGCCGGGAGCAAGGTAAACGTCAGGGTGACCGCGATCAGCATCCCGGCGGCCGCGATCAGCCCGAGCTCGGCAAGCCCGCTATAGTCGGTGGGGACGAACGACAGAAAGCCGAGCGCGGTCGTGACGGCGGCGAGCGGCAGCGGCTGGCCGATCCGCAGTGCCGTGGCGCGGACGGCCTTGGCTTCGTCGCCCTCGCGGAAGCTCTCGGCGCGGAACCGCACCGTGAACTGGATGGCGAAATCGACGGCGATGCCGACGAACATCACGATGAAGGCGACCGAAATGACGTTCAGCGTGCCGATGGCGGCGGCGGCGAACGCCGCCGTGCCGGCGAACCCGGCCGCCAGGGTCACGAAAATCGCCAGCATCAGGCGGACGGACCGCAGCGCCAGGAACAGGAAGAGGAGGACGAGGGCGACCGACAGCCCCGCGGACAGAGCGGCACCCTGCGTGACGCTCGCAAGCTCCTCGTCGTTGAGTGCCACGGAGCCCGTCATCCGAACCCGGACCGAAGTGTTGCCGGCGAGGCCGAGATCGCGCGTCGCCGCGCGGACCGCCTCGCTCGCCCGTCGGCCCGGCTCGATGTCGCTGTAGTCGAGCACCGGGCGGGTGATGATGAACCGGCGTAGCTCCTCGGGCATCGGGTCCTCGCCGGTCAGGAGCTTCGACCATGAGACGGGCGACGTCCGTCCGGCCAGGCTGCCCTTGATCGCGGTGGCAACGGCGGAGATCGGCTCCGACAGGTCAGCCGGATTGACGTCGCCGTGCTGGACGCCCTCGAGCGCGAGCCTGAGCGCGCCAAACAGGCCGCGCAGCGACGGGTCCGCCGTCAGGCTGCCCATCATCGGCTGGGCTTTGACCAGGTTCTCGGCCATCGTGGTGAGCTGTGATTCGTCGAGGAACAGGAGGCCGTTCTTGCGGAAGAACGGTCCGGCGTCCGGCCGCTCGACCGATTGGAAGAGCGCTGGCTCCGCGGCCAGCCGCTTTGCCAGCGATGCCGCCGCCGCGTCGACGACCTCGGGCGTGGCTCCATCGACCACGATCACGAGCTGATCGCTCGTGTCCGGGAACAGCCGGTCGTAATGGGCCTGCCGCTGCCGCCAAGAGACATCTGGTGACAGCAGCTTCGATTCGTCGGCATCGACCGACAGGTGCGAGGCGGCGTAGAAGCCGAGCAGGCCACTTGCGATCAGGGTGGCGGCGGCCACGGGCAGGGCTGCGCCGCGGCACTTCTCGACCGTCCAAACGACCCACTCCGTCCACCACATTTCGAGGGATGCCTTTCGTCCTCCCCCTGGGCCGAATCGCCACGCGGGGATGTAGAAGGCCGAACCTGCCCCGAGTTCCGGGGCGGACGCAACTCACTAAGGGTTTGCGCCGAAGCGGCCAACCGCGGGCGCGCCTAGAGCCCGAGATAGGCCTGGCGGACGCGGTCGTCGTGGAGAAGGTCCTGGCCGCGGCCCGAGATCACGATGCGGCCGTTCTCCAGTACGTAGGCGTGCTGGGCCAGCTTGAGGGAGACAGCCACGTTCTGTTCGACCAGGACGATGGTCAGCCCTTCCTGGTGCAGCCGCTGGATCACGCGAAAGACCTCTTGAACCAGGGCCGGCGACAGGCCGAGCGAGGGCTCGTCGAACATGATCAACTGCGGCCGGCCCATCAGGCAGCGCCCGATCGCCAGCATTTGCTGCTCGCCGCCCGAGAGGGTGCCGGCGGCCTGCTTGCGGCGCTCGGCCAGCCGCGGGAAACGTTCATACACGTAGGCAAGCGTCTCTGCCGATTTCGCGCGCGCCTGGCGCGACACCGCACCGAGCTCCAGATTGTCGGCCACGCTCAAGGTGGGGAAGACCTGGCGGCCTTCGGCCACCTGGCCGATGCCGAGCTGGCAGATCTTGTGGCTCGGCAGGCCGGTGATGTCGCTGTCGTTGAACGTGATGCGGCCGGCGGTGACGCGCTCGAGGCCGGCCACGGCGCGGATGAGGGAGCTCTTGCCGGCGCCGTTGGCCCCGATGATCGCCACGATCTCGCGCGCCGGCACCTCGATCGACACGCGATCGAGCGCCTGCGCATCGCCGTAGTAGACGTCGAGGTCCCGGACCCTCAGCATCAGACCGTCTCCTCGCCGAGATAGCAGTCAAGGACCGCCGGATCGCGAACGACCGCTTCCGGCGTGCCCTCGGCGATCTTCTTGCCGTAGTTCAGGACGACGATCCGCTGCGCCAGCGCCATCACCGCGCGCATCACATGCTCGATCAGGAGGATCGTGACGCCGAGATCGCGATTGATCTCGCGGAAGAAGGCGACCATCTGGTCGGTCTCGGTCGGCCGCAATCCCGCCATGACCTCGTCGAGCAGGAGCAGCTTCGGTTGCGTGCCGAGGGCGCGGGCCACTTCGAGCCGCTTGCGGTCGGGCAGCGTGAGGCTTGCGGCACGCTGGTGCCGTCGCGTCCACATGTCGAGCCGTTCGAGGATGCGGCGTGCTGAGTCGCGGGCGCGGTCGACGTCGGAGGTGGCGCGCAGACACCCGATCAGGACGTTGTCCTCGAGCGTGAGTTCACCGAATGGACGCACGATCTGGAAGGTGCGGGCGACGCCCGCCGCACACACCCGGTGCGGGGGAAGGCCGTTGAGGCGCAAGCCGCCGAAGCGGATGTCCCCCGAATCCGGCGAGGTCACGCCCGCGATGAGGTTGAAGGTCGTCGTCTTGCCGGCGCCGTTGGGGCCGATCAGCGCCACGATGGCGCGCTCGGGCACGTCGAACGACAGATCGTCCACGGCCTGCAGGCCGCGGAAACGCTTGGAGATGCCGCGGACCGAGAGCGCGCTCATCGGGGGGCCCGCGCGCCGAGGCCGAGCTTGCGCGCGAGGTAGGGCCATACGCCGTGGCGCTGGAAGACGACGATCAGCACGACGCACAGCCCGTAGAACACTTCCTTGAGGCCGTCGAGACGGATGACGTCCTGCAGCGGCGCCAGCGCCACTGTCAGAGCCTCGGCAAGCGGGGTGAGGATGAAGGCGCCGATGATCGGCCCCATCATCGTGCCGACGCCGCCGGTCACGGCCCCCAGCAGCATGTCGATCGAACGCCCGATCGAGAAGACCGGACCAGGAAAGAGGTTGTTGTAATAGAACGCATAAACCACGCCGCCGCAGGCCGTGAGGGCGGCGGACAGCATGACGGCCAGGATTTTGTAGCGGAACGTGTCGATGCCGAGCGCCTGCGCCGCCGTCTCGTCCTCGCGGATGGCGAGCCAGTAATAGCCGAGCCGGCTCGACAGCAGGGCGCGGCAGAGCAGCAGGACTCCGACCGCGCCCGTCAGCCACACGTAGTAGAACATCGAGGGCGCTCCCCGCAGCATCCACAGATCGTCGCCGGCGCGGTTGCTGACGGGCAGGAAGAAGCCGGCGGTGCCGCCGATCCAGTCGATGTGGTCGAACAGGATGCGTGTGAACTCGGCGAACGCGATGGTCAGCACGGCGAAGTAGACGCCGCCGATGCGGAAGCGGAACCCGAGCGAACCGATGAATGCACCAGCTGCAGCCGCGAGTACCGCACCCGCGGCCATTCCGACCCATGGGCTGACGCCATACTTCGCGTAGAGGGCGGCACTCGCGTAGGCGCCAAGCCCGAAATAGAGGGCGTGCCCCAAAGACAGCTGGCCGGCAAAGCCCATCATGATGTTCCACGCCTGGCCCAGGTAGGCGAAATAAAGAACCAGGATCAGCACCGACAAGACGTAATCGTTGACCACCAGCGGTGCGGCCAGCAGGGCCAGAAGCAGGCCGGCGAGCAGCCAGCGTCCGCGCGGCGGGACATCGCTGAGCCAGGCCGATTTCATCCGGCGCGTTTTCCAAGCAGGCCTTGCGGGCGGAACAGCAGGACCAGGATGAGGAGGCCGAAACTGAACATGGACTTGAGCGACGGATCGATCAGAAGCCCCGCCAGCGCCTCGGACACTCCGATGAGCACGCCCGCCAGCAGGGCGCCCGCCAGGCTGCCGAGTCCGCCGACGATCACCACGACGAAGGCGAGCAGGGTGTACTCGGTGGCGAGATAGGGGTGGACGTCGACGAGCATGAGCAGGATGCAGCCGGCGGCACCGATGCAGGCTGCCCCCAGCCCGAACGAAAGGGCGAACAGGCGCTTGACGTCGAGACCGATCACCCGCGCGCCGGCAAGGTTGTCGGCGCAGGCGCGGATCGCCTTTCCGGTCCGGGTCAAACGGAAGAAGCCGGTCAGCGCCAGCGCCACGCCGATCGCAGCTGCACCGGCGAGGATGCGCACCTTGTCGACCACGAGCGGCCCTATCTCGTACGAATCATAGGCGTAGGGCAGCGGCGCGTTCTGCGCATCCGGCCCGAAGATCATCAGGCACGTGGAGACGATGATGATGCCGACCGCGGCCAGGAGCAGGAACTGCATGTGGTCGGGCACGTCGATCAGCCGGTTGATCACGCCCGCCTGCAGCGCGTAGCCGAAGGCGAACAGGACGGCGCCCACGAACGGAATGCTGATCAGCGGGTCCAGCCCCAGCCAACGAAACAGCAGGAGGGCGACATACATGCCGACGACCATCATCTCGCCGTGGGCGAAGTTGACGATCTTGCAAACGCCGAAGATGACCGACAGGCCCAGTGCCGACAGGCCGTACACCAGACCGGTCAGGACGCCGCTGACGATCTGGTTCAGGTAGATGTCGAGCATCATGGGGCTACGGCGCGCCCGCGAGCGGCGGGCGCGCCACCGACTGCCGCGGTCAGATCAAGTCCGGTTGCGCCAGCCCGGGACGGGGAACACGACATTGCGCTCGGACGATGCGAGCGGCAGGACCACCTTGGCCTCGCCGTGGAAGTTCTGCACCGCGGCCAGGCCGAGCTTCTCGTTCTGGCCCTTGGCGTCGAACGAGATCCCGTCGCCGACCGAGGCGCTGTCCTTGATGTTGGTGGCCTTCAGCGCCTCCATCAGTGCTTGGGGGGCGGCCGACTTGGCGCGCTTGTACGCATCGGCGCAGATCAGCATGGCCTCGAAGCTGTAAACGATGTTGGTGTCCACGGTCTGGTTCGGAAACATCTTGAGGCTGGCATCGACCATCTTCTGGGCGAGCGGCTTGCGCGGGTCGTACCACGGCACGCAGGAGATCGGGTAATCCCCCAGCTTGCCGAGCGTCTTCATGTACTGGTTTTCATACCAGCCCGGGCCGGCGGCGATCACACCCCACGGCTCCCAGCGCTGCTTGACCATCTCGCGCGTGATCAGGATCGCGTCGTTGAGGCGGCTGACCGCGAGCACGACCTCGGCCCCCGTCGCCTTGGCCTTGGCGACTTCGACCGAGAGGTCGCGCGCCTGGGGGTCGTAGGCGATGAAGTCGGCGAACTGGTACGGCATATTCTCCTTTGGATAGATGGCGTTGAGCGCCCCCTTGATCGCCGTGCCGTAGGTGTCGTTGACGTGCAGGACCACGCATTTGCTCGGCGTCTTGCCCGAGACCTGGAACAGCTGCTTCTGCAGTTCGAATGTGCTCGAGACGATCGTGCCGGCGCGCGGAAAGTTGCGGACGATGAACTTGTAGCCCTGCTCGGTGATCTGCGGGGCCGCGGCGATGTCGATCACGAACGGAATGCCGTGTTGTTCGGCGACCTGGGCGATCGCCAGGGTGTGGCCGGATTCGAACGCGCCGACCAGCACCTGGGCGCCGCCGCTGATGAGGCGCTCGGCCGCGGCGCGGGCCACGTCGGGGCTGGACTCGGTGTCGCCATAGACGGCCTCGAGGGCCGGGTAGCCCATCTCCTTGAGCACGGGGATGGCCGCCTGGACGCCCCGGTTGCACGCCTGGCCGATCTGCGCCAGGTAACCCGAGGTGGGGTGCAGCACGCCGACTTTGAGGGGCGCCGTCTGAGCGCGGGCGCCACGGAAGCCGGCCGTTCCGGCGAGCGCTGCCGCCGAAGCGCCAGCAAGGACAGTGCGCCGCGTCAGCGGCCGCGATGTGTTCAACATGGATGCCTCCCCTTCGATCGTTGGCCGGGATTCGAAATCCCACGATCGGTATAAATTATAACTGTTTGAGGATCAATCAGTCGCCGCCCCACGGCCCGCTCAAAGCTAGGCCAATGCGGCGGGCCCCCCGTGCCGGGGAGGCAATCAATGGCGGAACGGGCGGACCGCGAGGACCGGTCCGACCGGCAGGCGCTCAACCGGCGCGGCGCAGCTTCGGCCCGGCAAGCGGTGTCCCGAGCTCCGCCAAACGGCGTTCGAGCCGGCCAATGAGCCCGTCGAGCTCCTTCAGGTCGTCGGCGTCGAGGCGGGCACCGGGGGCGCGCAGGGCCGCACTTTTGATCACCCCGCGCCGGCGCAGGATTTCCTTGCGGATGGCGAGCCCGACGCCCGGCTGATTCTCATACCGGACGATCGGCAGGAAGGCGTCGTACAGGTCTTCGGCCCCCTTCGCGTCGCCGGCGAAGTGCTTCTCGCACACGCCCACCAGCATTTCGGGATAGGCCACGCCGGTCATGGCGCCGTCGGCGCCGCGGCGCAGCTCGAGCGGCAGGAACATGCCGCTATTGCCGACGAGGATGCTGACGCGGCGCCGCTCGCCGCGCGCCTCGGCGGCGCGCAGCTGCGTGAGCTTGCGCAGGCCCGGTACGTCCTCGTGCTTGAACATCTTGAGGCTGGGGAACTGATGGAACAGCTTGTTGACGAGGGCGGCCGACATGTAGACGGCGGTGAGCTGCGGATAGTCCTGCAGAACGATCGGCACCTGGGGCCCGAGCTCTTTGACCACGCCGGCGACGTAGGTCTCGATCTGCTCGTCGGTCTTGAGTCCGGTGGCGGGAGAGACCATCACGCCCGCCGCGCCCAGGCCCATGACCTTGTCGGTCAGGCGCTTGAGGTTGAGCGTCCCGGCGCTGCTTACGCCGACGACCACCGGCACCTTGCCCGCCACGCGCTTGAGCACGCGGTCGGTGAAGGTCACCGATTCCTCGAACGACAGCTTCGGCGCCTCGCCCATCACGCCGAGGATGGTCATGCCGGCAACGCCGCTCTCGAGGTAGAAGTCGACCAGGCGGTCGGTGCTCTCGACGTCGATGTCGCCGTTGTCCGCGAACGGCGTCGCCGAAATGATGTAGACGCCTTTGGCCGTTTCATCGAGGAGCCGCGGTGCCATCGTTCATCTCCTGCTCGTGTCTGCCGGACTATAGGGCGCTTTGCGGCCCCAAAGGAAGATGCCTTAGTTAGGCCATTCGTGAGCGATTGGCGCGGCCATGCCGCCGCTGCGCGACCTCATTTTTGTCACCAAAGAACGTTTGACCGCCGGGCTATGCTGCCGGTCAAATGAAGCTTCAGGACCGACTCCGCAGAGGATCGGCGTGACCACGATCGACAAGACCCCGATTTGGGCGAGCCTCGCGGCACACCAGCGGGCGATCCGCGATTTTCGGCTGCGCGATGCGTTCGCCTCCGATCCCGGGCGGGTGCGCCGGTTTTCGCTGCGTGCCGGCGACATCCTCCTCGACGCGTCCAAGAACCGCATCACCGACGAGACGATGCGCCTCCTGTGCGATCTGGCGCGCGCTGCGGATCTGCCGGCGTGGATTTCGCGGCTGTTCAGCGGGGCCGTGGTCAACACGTCGGAAAAGCGTCCGGCCCTCCACACGGCCTTGCGCCGCACCGATCCCCTGATGGTCGCGGGCGAGGACGTGGTGGCGGCCGTCCGGGCGACGCGCGAGCGCATGCGTGCCCTCGTGGACGCGGTGCGGTCGGGCGCGTGGCGCGGGCACAGGGGGGCGCGCATCACCGACGTGGTGAATATCGGTATCGGCGGTTCCGATCTCGGTCCCCGCATGGTGACGGAGGCCTTGAGCAGTTCGAAGCGGCAGCCTGTCCGCGCTCATTTCGTCTCGGGCCTCGACGATGCGCAGTTCGCGGCCGCGACGGCGGGGCTCGATCCGGCCGCGACGCTGTTCATCGTGGCCTCGAAATCGTTCACCACGCTGGAGACATCCGCCAACGCCGAACTCGCGCGGCGGTGGCTCGCCGCGGGCCTGGGTGAGACGGGTGTCGGCCGGCATATGATCGCGGTGACGGCGAACGTACCCGCGGCGAAGAAGATCGGCATCGCCGACGAGCAAATCTATCCGATCTGGAGCTGGGTCGGCGGGCGCTATTCGCTGTGGTCGGCCATCGGCCTGCCGGCGGCACTCGCGCTGGGCTGGGAGACGTTCGATCAACTGCTTGCCGGCGCGCGCATGATGGACGAGCATTTTCGCGAGGCGCCGCTCGAGGAAAATCTGCCGGTGACCCTGGCGCTGCTCGGCATCTGGTACATCAATTTCTTCGGCGCCCAGGCGCAGGCGGTCCTGCCCTATGACTGGCGGCTGCGCCTCTTGCCCCCGTGGCTGCAGCAGCTGGACATGGAGAGCAACGGCAAGTCCGTGGACCGGAGCGGCAACCCGGTCGCGTACGACACCGCGCCGATCATCTGGGGCGGGTCGGGCAACGAGGGCCAGCACGCCTTCTTCCAGCTCCTGCACCAGGGCACCCGCCTGGTTCCGGCGGACTTCATCGTGGCGGCCAAGGGTGCCGAGCCGGAGACGCCGCTGCGCGACCTGCTGGTCAGCAACTTCCTGGCGCAGACCGAGGCGCTGATGAAAGGCCGCAACGAGAGCGACGCCCGCGCCGAGCTCGCGGCAGCCGGCGCGCCCAGTACTGCCACCGGCGAGCTCGTGCCGCACAAGCTGGTGCCCGGCAACCGGCCGACGAATTCGATCCTCATCAAGCGGCTCGATGCATTCACGCTCGGCGCCCTGCTGGCCATGTACGAGCACAAGGTCTTCGTCCAGGGCGTGATCTGGGGCGTAAATTCCTTCGACCAGTTCGGGGTCGAGCTGGGCAAGACCCTGGCCGAGCGGATCGCGCCCGAACTCAAACCTGCCGTCGCACCGCGCGGTCACGATTCCTCCACGGCCGGCTTGATCGAGACCTACAAGAAATGGCGGGACGAATAGCGGCTAGCGCTGCTTGAACCGTCCGAGCGCGTACCGGTAGAGCGCGATCAGGGTCGCCGCGTCCTGGATCTCCCCCCGATCGGCCAGGGCGAGGGCCTCATCGAGCGTATGGAAGGCGAGTTGGCCGAGCCCTGGCTCGTCGACATGAGGTGCTCCGTCTTCGCGGCAGTCATGGGCGATGAAGAGCGCCCCCATGACGGCCAGCGTGCTGGGCTCCTGGCCCAACGTGCCGATCGGCTGGACGCGATCCCGGTCGCAGGTGAGGCCCGTCTCCTCGCGGAGTTCTCGGAGTGCCGCCGCCGTCGTATCGGCCTCGCCCGGATCGAGGAAGCCCTTGGGTGCCTCCCAGGCGAACAGCTCGAGCGGGTGTCGGTAATTCCACAACAGGCCGATGCGGCCATCCGGCATCACCGGCAAGACGGTGACGCCGCCAATGCGGTCCGCACGCTCGACCTGAGGGGAGACGAAGAGATACCCATCCACCTCATGCCCGTCGGCGCCCGTGATGTCGTCGCGGAATACCCGCCATTTCGAATTTTCGAGGGCCAGGATGCGGCGGCGGATCGCGACCGGCGGTTTTGATGACGGCATTCGGTCTAGCCGGCGAATCCGTTGGGCTCGTACAGCATGATGCGGCTGCCGGCGTTTTCGATGTTGAACGAGACGTGGATGAGCTTGGACAGCTTTTCCCGAACGGCAAAACGCTTTTCGGGCGGCACGAAAAACACCATGAAACCGCCGCCGCCCGCGCCAAGGAGCTTGCCGCCCACCGCACCGGCGGCGCGCCCGGTCTCGTAGATCTCGTCGATGACCGGCGTGGAGACCTTGTCGGTCAGCTCGCGCTTCAGCATCCACCCTTCGTGGAGCAGCTCGCCGAGTTCGGTCAACGGCCGTTGCGGGCTGTTGAGGATGTCCAGCGCCTCGTCGACCATATGGGTCATCGTCTTCACGTGGCGTTTCTTCTTTTCGAGATTGGCGATTTTCGATCCCGCCACCTCGGAGGCGATGCGGGACAGGCCGGTGAAGAACATCATGAGCGAGCTCTGCAGCTCGATCCGCCGCTGCAAGGGAATGACGATCGGCCTGACGTCGAAGGTCCCGTCGCGCTCGAAATCGATGCGGTTGAGCCCGCCATAGGCCGCCCAGATCTGGTCCTGCGAGCCCACGTTCTCGCGGATCACGTCCTGCTCGATGCGGATCGCCTCGTGTGCCAGCTCGTAGCGGCTCACATGGCGCCCTTTGAGCGCGTTCAGCGCGTTCAGGAGACCGACGGTGAACGATGAGCTGGAGCCGAGGCCAGAGCGGGCGGGGAGGTCGCCGTCGTGATGGATCTCTATGCCGTCGCGGATGCTCATCTCGCGCAGGATCGCACGCACCGCCGGATGCTCGATCTTCTCGATGTCGTTCACGAGCTCGATGCGCGAGTAGACGATGCGGTGCTTATGCTCGAAGAAGGGCGGCAGGTGGCGCACGCTGATGCGGCAATACTTGTCGATAGCCATGCCGAGCACGGATCCGCCGTTCTCGCGGTACCAGGTCGGGTAATCCGACCCGCCGCCAAACAGCGAGATCCGGAACGGAGTGCGGCTGATGATCATGCGACGCTCCGGACAGCACGGGATTGAGCGTTGCCGGCCGAATGGCGGCCGAGGGCCTTGGCGATCACCTGCTCAGCCTGGGCGAAGCTTTCGGGCGTGCCGATGTCGAGGAAGGTGACGCCGTCGGCGTGGATCGCCGCAAACGTGCCGGCCGGTGCCGCGCCAAATACGTCGCGCTCGAGCGAGGCGCCGGTGCCTCTCGCAAACTCCTGCAGCCAGGGCCGGGAGAACAGGTACAGCCCGGCGTTGATCGCGCCAGGCCGCGTGTCGGCCGGGTCTTTCTCGCGGAATTGGCGGATGCGGCCGACCTCGTCGATGTCGAGCCGCCCATAGCGGGCCGTGGACGGCACGCTCGCGCACAGGATGGAGGCCTGCGACTTACGCGTTCGGTGCGCAGCCACGAAGGCGGCAAGGTCGGCGTCGACGAACGTATCGCCGTTCATGACCATCACGGGATCCGAGCGGAGATGCGGGGCGGCAAGCCGCAGCGCGCCGGCCGTTCCGCGCGGCTCGGGCTCGATCGACGGCACGATCTCCATCCCCGGAAACGGGTTTGCGGCCAGATGGGCCAGCACGGGCTCGGCGCGGAAGCCGAGACAGAGGACCACGCGCCGCGCGCCGAACCCGGCGAGCCAGCCCAGCAGGTGGTCGAGAAACGGCCGGCCCGACACCGGAGCCAGGATCTTCGGCGTCTCGCCGAGGACCGAGCGCAGCCGCGTGCCGAGGCCGCCGCACAGGACGGCGACGTCGATCTCCGCGAGTGGGCCGGGCTCAGGCCGGGACGAGCTCATCGACGAGCTTCCGCTTCAGCCGGTGCTTGCTCATGTCCTCGACATGCTTGCGCGTGTCCCAGCCGAAGCGCTGGGTCACCATGTCGAGATAGCGTGGGTTGGCGAAGTATTCGTGGAAGGCCTCGTCGCGGAATTGGAGCACCTTGGCGGCCGACACTTTCTCGGTGCGCAACGGCTTTGAGTCATAGCTATGTTGGGAATACCCGCCCCAGGTGTCCGGCAACTCCCAGCCATTCTCGACCGCGAGCTTGTAGAGCGGCGATCCAGGATAGGCCATGGCCGAGTAGAAGTTGGAGAACTCGCAGTTGAGCTCTTTGGCGAGCTCGAGCGTCTCGCGCATGGACTCCTCGTCGTCGTCCGGCAGGCCGAAAATGTAGTTGCCGATGACGTTGATGCCAGCCTTCTGGATCTCGCGCACGATGCCGATGATGTCGTCGTGCTTCAGCGATTTCTGCGCCCCGTCGCGGACGTGCTTGCTGCCCGATTCGATGCCGAGCGCCAGCCACTGGATGCCCGCCTTGCGCAGCATCTCGAGCGCCTGGGGCTTCACCGTATCGACGCGGGCATACGCCCAGATGTTGAACTTCGCGCCCAGACCGCGCTCGATGAGCAGATTGCAGATTCCCGAGACGTGGCGATCGTTGAGCACAAACATCTCGTCCACGATCTTGAACGTCTGCACGCCATACGTCGTGTAGAGATGCTCCATCTCGTCGACCACCGCCGCAGCACTGCGCATGCGGTAGTTCGGCTTGCCGAACGGCGCGTTGATGCAGCAGAAGGTGCAGCGATAGGGGCAGCCGAGCGTGGTGTAGATCGAGGCATAGGGCTTGCGCTTCGACAGATCGCCGAAGCACTGCCAGTTATGGGCCCGGTACTTCTCCATCGGCAGCAGGTCCCACACGTCGCCTGGCAGGTCCTTGTCCAGGTCGGTCAGCAGCTTGGCGCCGATGTTGTTGCGGATCTGGTCGCCGTCTCGCCACACGAGGCCTTCGACTTTGGCGTAGTCGGGCGAGGCGCTCTTAAGCGCGATCAGCAATTGCTCGATGGTGACCGGGCCTTCGCCGTTGCAGGCGAAGTCGATCGATTCTTCGTTCATCGTGCGCTCGGGAAGGGCCGCGACGTGGCCGCCGACCATGATGATCTTCTGCTGCGGGTCGCGTTTCTTGATCGCGTAGCACTCGAGGCCGGCCCCGAACATCATCTGCGTTGACGCCGACGGCTGGTGCCCGAACACGATCATGCCGACGAGGCGGGGCTTCAGCCCCAGAACGCGCGCGGCGACCTGCTCGGCGCCCAGATGATCGGCTTCCGCATCGATGATCTTCACGCTGAAGCCGCGGTGGCGGACATAGCTCGCGATCAGTCGTGTCCACATCGGCGGCTCAACGGCGGTCAGGTCGTTGGCGAGGTCCTGGTAGGTCGTGCTGCCCGTCCCGGGATGGATCAGGACGAGATCGAGTTTTTCTTGAGGGCCAGCCATAGCCGCTGTTCTCCGGGCAGGATATCTAAAATCCCCGATATTCTCGCCGAGATTGGTTAATTTTCCTTTTAGCCGAACTTGCGGGCGTTGTTAACGATCCCGATAAGTCCTTTGGAAATCTACATTTTAAAGGTTGGTGTAGGGGTTGGGGCGCATCATCCGGTAGCCCTTGATGAGCTCCTGGACCCCGGCGTCGAGCGAGACCTGCGGCTTGTACCCGGTGCCCTCGATCCGCGCGTTGGAGACGATGTAGTCGCGCTTGTCCGGATCTTCGCCGATCGGCGCCTCCATGAACACGAAGCTCGGCAGGTGCTTCTGGATCGCCTGGCAGAGCTCGAACTTGGAGAGATTGGCCTCGGACAGTCCGACATTGAACACGCCGGCCTGCTTCATGGTCTCGAACTTGTCGATCCCGTGGTTGAAGGCGCGCGCCACGTCGCGGACATGGATGTAGTTGCGCTTGAAATGCGGCTCGAACAGCACGACCGCGCGATCGGTGATCGCCCGGTACACGAAGTCGTTGACGAGGAGATCCATGCGCATGCGCGGCGACATGCCGAACACGGTCGCCAGCCGGAAGCTGATGCCGTTGCCGCGATCGAGCACGATCTTCTCGGCGTCCATCTTGGTGGTGCCGTAGAGCGAGATCGGGTTGATCGGGGTCTCCTCGGTGCAGAACTTGTCCTTCTGGCCGACGCCGTAGCCGCTGTTCGTGGTCGGAATGAGGATGCGCTGCTGGATCGAGGTGATCTTGGCCAGGGTCGCGACGGCATCGCGGTTGGTGCTGATGCAGGCCGTCTTGTCGGCGTTGCAGGCCGGCGCGCCCACGATGGCGGCCATGGGGATGATGATGTCGGCTTTCGTGACCAGCGGCTTGAGCACGGCCTCGTCGCGCGAATCGCCGCGCACCACGTCGAAATTGGGATCGGCGCAGAGCTGGTTGAGCGGGGTCTGCCGGTGCATGAAATTGTCGAGCACCGTCACCTTGTGGCCCTGGGCCAGGAGATGGGGGGTGAGGGTCGAGCCGAGATAGCCGGCGCCGCCCGTGATCAGGATGGAGTACGAGGTCTTGGCCATTGTTCTTGGGTCCGGGTGTTCCTGGGTCCAGGTCAGTTGCAGGCGCGGTCGAGCACTTCGCGCAAGGTGTCGATCTGGGGCGTGAGGTCCGTCGGCGCGTTGCCGACGAAGAAGCCGTAATCGTGCGCGATGTTGGCGTTCTGGATGCCGCCGACGATCTCGTAGTCGTAATACTTGATGACGTCGTGGCGCAGGAAGCAGCCGCCGGTGATGATCCGATAGCCGATGTCCGCCTTCTTGAGCGCCGCGAAGACCCGTTTGCGGTCGATGTTCCGCTCCGGCTTCAGGATGATCGTGAAGCAGAAGCTCGAGCTCTTGCCGTGCTCGCGCTGGATGATGAAGCGGCCGTCGTTCGCGAAGAGCTTCTGGAAATGCGCCATGTTCTTGCGGCGCTGAACGGTCATGGCCGGAAGCTTCTTGATCTGCTCGCGGCCAATGGCGCCCGAGAGCTCGATGGGGCGCACGTTGTAGCCGGGGAGGATGAAGCGGTAGGCCTCGTAGAAGTCGTCATCACGCTTCTCGAAGACCGGCGAGCCTTCCGGCAGGTCGCGCGTCCAGCCGTGGTTGCGCATCGCCAGCAGGATATGGAACAGCTCTTCGTCGTCGGTCAGCACCATCCCGCCTTCCATGGTCGAGATGTGGTGCGAGAAGAACGAGCTGAACGTGTTGAGGATGCCGAACGTGCCGGTCTTGCGGCCCGCGATCTCGGCGTCCATGGACTCGCAATTGTCCTCCATGAAGTAGAGGCCGTGCTTGTCGGCGATCTTCTTCATGACGTCGACAGCGGCGGGATTGCCGAGGATGCTCACGGCCAGGATCATCCGCGTGCGCGGGCCGATCGCCGCCTCGATTTTGCTTACATCGATGTTGAGCGTATCGAGCTCGACGTCGATGAACTTGAGCCTGAGACCGTATTGCTGCAGCGGATGATAGGTCGTGCTCCACGAGATCGCCGGCACGATCACCTCGTCGCCTCGCTGCAGCGGCCGATCCTTCTTATAGAAGAGGCTGGCGACGGCCACGAGGTTGGCAGATGACCCGGAATTCACCATGACGCCGTACTTCGTGCCGAAGTACTTGGCGAAGTCGCGCTCGAACGCCTTCACGTTCTCGCCCATGGTGAACATGCCGCTGTCCACCACGCGCTGGATGGCCTTGAGCTCCTCGGGCCCCCACGACGACGACGCGAGTGAATAGAACATCGATACCCCTAAACGTGTTGACGGACCGGTGCTGCGCCTAGAACGGGCCCCGGAACTGCTTCTGATAGGCGAGCACGGCGCGGTCCGGATCGGGCGTCCATTCGGGCGCTTTCGGCTTGGCCAGACGGTACGCCGCCTGGGCGATGCGCGCCGGGTTCGGATAGAACAGCTCTTCGATGGTGGGCGAGGTCGGGCAGATGGTCGGCGCGAAGCCGAGCCGCTCGACCTGAAAACTGATGCCTTCCGCGCCGAGCACCTCGGCGAGCCGGGCCGCGATCTCGGACCCGGCGCCGCACATCGTCCAGCCGTTGTCGACCACGACCAGGCGCCGCGTCTTGCGTACCGACTTGACGATCGTGTCGGTATCGAGTGGCGACAGCCAGATCGGATCTATCACTTCGGCCACGACACCGACGTCGGCCAACAGCTCACGGGCGCGCAGGCACTCGACCAGCATGTTCGAGACGCCGACCAGGGTGACATCGCCGCCGGGCACCACCACGCGCGACTTGCCGGGTGCAAGCTCGAACATCTCCTCGGGCACGTAGGCCTCGGTCGGATAGAGCAGGCGATGCTCGACGAACATCACGGGATTGTCGTCCCGGATCGCGGCCAGCATGCAGCCTTTGGCGTCGTGCGCGTTGCTCGGCGCCACGACCTTGAGGCCGGGAATGTGCATGAACATCGAATAGAGGCCCTGGCTGTGCTGCGGCCCCTGGCCCCACGACTTACCGATGATCGAGCGTACGACCAGCGGCACCTTGATGGCGCCGCCGTACATGTAATGCGCCTTGGCCGCCATGTTCACGAGCTGGTTCATGCTCAGCATCAGGAAGTCCATGCGGATGTGCACATGGATCGGCCGCAGGCCCGCCATGGCCGCACCGATCGCGGTGCCCGTCATCGCGTCCTCGGCCAAAGGCGTCGTGAAGATCCGCTCCGGCCCGTATTTCTGCAACAAGCCGCGGGTCGAGCCCTGGAGCGCCTTGTGGTCGTCGACGTCGAGGCCCATGACGAACACGCGCGGGTCGCGTGCCATCTCCTGGTCTACGGCTTCCTTGAGCGCGTCCACATAGCGCAGGACGCGTCCGCCGGTATTGCCGGCGGCGTCAGGCCCCCCGTTCTTAGGCGTAGACATTGGTCATCAGCTCCGCGGCCGCCGGGAAGGGGCTCTTCTCCGCGAAGGCGATCGAAGCGGCGACGATCTTCTCGACGTCGGCATCGATCACCTTACGGTCGTCCGGCTCCAGCATGGCGGCCACGCGCGGGATCTGGTCGTTGTCGACCCACGGCTGCAGCTCGTCGGTCGAGCGATAGCCGGCGTCATAGTCGTTGGCCGGCCCGACGTGCTCGCGCCAGCGATAGGTGTGGCACTCGAGGAAAATCGGTCCGTACTCGCCGCGGCGCATCTTCGGGACCGCGTCGGCGACAATGTCGCGGATCTTGAACACGTCGGCATCGGTGACGCGATAGGCGGGGATGCCGTAGGTCTTCACGCGCTCGCAGATCGCGTCGGGCACGGCCTGGCGGCGCGAAATCGGCGTGTGGATGGCATAGAAGTTGTTCTCGCACACGAAGATCACCGGCAGGTGCTTCAGGGCGGCGAAATTCAGGCTCTCGTGGAACACGCCCTCTTCGGTGGCCCCGTCGCCAAGGAAAGAGGCGACGACCCGGCCCTTGCCCTCGCGCTTGAGCGCCAGCGCATAGCCGAGCGCAATCGGTACGGTGGTCCCGACGACCGCCGAGGATCCGATGACGTTGTGGGCGATGTCCATGAGGTGCATGGACCCGCCCTTGCCGCGGGTGCAGCCGGTGTCCTTGCCGTAAAGCTCGGCCATCAAGGCGTTCAGATTGCCGCCCTTGGCGATGTACACGGCATGCCCGCGATACGTTCCGCCGGCGAGGTCGTCCTTCGCCAGCGCATCGCACACGCCGACCGCCACCGACTCCTGGCCGATCGACAGATGCACCGGACTCTTGATCTTGTCTTCGGGATAGATCCGAGCGACTTCCTCTTCAAAGCGCCGGATCAAGCGCAGCGAGTGGTAAACACGTCGAAGCGTCTGCGGGTCGATATCGGGCATCGAATTATCGTTGTCGCATTAGTTCGGGTCGACTCCGGGCGGCGAAACCGCACGGTGTTATAATAGATTACAAGGTTAATGGTGAAAGAGCTCTTAAAGCCCTAAAACTTGAATCAAGTTTTAGCGAACGTCCCGGTCAGGCGCGCCGCCGGAACACGACCGATAAGTTGTTGGCCGGCATGGGGATAATGACCGGCGCCCCGAACCCCTGATCGGCGGCGGCGGCCGCCACCTCGCCCACATCGCGGATGCCCCAGCGCGGGTCGCGGGACCTCAGGTCTGCATCAAAGGCAGCGTTGCTGGGTGCTGTGTCCTGGCCGCCGCGGCGGAATGGGCCGTAGAGAAAAAGGACGCCACCGGCAGGCAGGATCCGTCCACAGCCCCGCATGAGCCCGAGGGTCGCCTCCCAGGGCGAGATATGGATCATGTTGATGCAGACCGCGGCATCGGCCTTGTCGATCGGCCATGTCGGTGCGGTCGCGTCCAGATCGAGGGGCGGCCGGAGGTTCGCGCATTTCGCTGTGTCGGCCCAGGCCTGGATCGAGGCGCGCGCTCTGGCCTCGGGGTCACTCGGCTGCCAGGTCAACGCCGGGAACTGCGGCGCGAAAAATGCTGCGTGCTGGCCGCCGCCGCTGGCGACCTCGAGGAGCAGCCCTTGCGCCGGCAGTACTTGACGCAGCACGTCGAGGATCGGGCGGCAGTTGCGCTCGGCGGGTGCCGAGAATTGGCGGGCGTCGGCCATCGCTCATGGAGGCACGCCGCTCGTGACGCGGTCAAGCCTGGGCTGGACGGCCGCTCAGATACCCTGTTCGGGTCCCTGGTAAAGCAGTGTCTTGGGCTGGTCGTGCTCGTAGGGCTTGTCGGGCAGCTTCGGCTGCGGCAGCGGATAGAACTTCGGGTCTTCCATGGACCAGCTGCGCTCGAAGGGGAGCTTCATGGCAACCCCGCCGCCGTGGCGCTGCGCGTTCTGGTCGATGGCCTTCTGGATGGACTGCGCCAGCTTCGCGTCCCACGGCAGCCGGTAATAACGGGGCTCCGACACGTTGGGGAGCTGCAGCCACAGAAACACGCCATCGCCTTCGTTGAAGTAGGCGCCCAAAACCCGCGCTTCGCCGGCGCCGCGATTGAGGACCTCGAGCTCGGCCGCTTTCGGCCGGCCGAGCATGTCGGAGTAGCCGAAGAACAGCAGCCCGAGCAGGATCGCAAAGGAGCCGCTGACCAGCGTGCGGCGCACGCGCCCGACCATCGGCAGCGCCAGATAGGCAAAGGCGCCAAGGAACAGCGCCAGCGAGACGAAGGCGATGAGAAAGGTGGTCATGCGCCTTCGCTCCTGTCGGAGCAGCGCACGGGACTTGCCCGCCGAAGCGTCAGCGAAGGCCTGGTCATGACTTGGACTGCCCTGCGGCCATGCCGGCCGCGCGCAGCGCCTTGTGGATGCGGTTGACGCTGTCCGGCTGGAAGATACCGTGGTCGTCCAGCTTGAAGCGGAACACGGTCGTCTCCTGGCCTTCGAAGGCGAGCGCTACGTCCGACTGCAGCACCTGCTGCGTGCCGCCGTTGTCCGTCTCGAGGGAGAGCTTGACCGTGGCGTTCACCGGAATCTTCCGATCGCGGCTGCGGTAGAGCATGGCATTGACCACGTATTCGCCGCCCCAGTGGCCACGGCCATAAGCGATCTCGTAGTTCATCGAATTCGGATCGCCCGAGCGGCCCAGATCGTCGCGGACAAGATTGAAGATCATGCCGGACTTGTTCGAATAGCCGACCGGCACGTCGCCCGGGCCTTGGACCCACAGATCCACATCCGCATCGATGGCGTGGTCCCAGGTCAGCTCGACGATCACCTTCCCGGGCGGCGCCATCTGGTTCTTCGCCGATGCCTCGTTCTTCTTCGCGATGTGAGCGAGGGCGACCGCGCTGATCACCAGGTAGGCGAACACCAGCAGGAACAGCATGTCGCGGAAGGAGACATTCATCCCCCGCCACATGGCTCAGACCTCCTGCCGGGCGAGGAGATGGGCGTTGGTGCCCAGCCAGAGATAGCCGATGCAGGCGAGCAGGTTCGTGTAGAGCGCGGTGCCGGAGCCGATATAGATCGCCGAAACGATCTCCTTGAAGCTCTCGAAATCCTGCGCCTTGTCGACCGACAGGCTGCTCACGGTCATGATCAGTCCGAGCACCGTGCCCACCATGCCGAGATAGACGAGAGCGTTGCCAGCCCAACGGACCGTCTGCCAGTCCTTGCGGAACACAGCGACGAGGCCGGCGAGGAACAGGACGGTGATGAGCCAGCACATGCCCGACCCATCGGCCGTGTACGGCTTGGCCGCGAGGCCGGCCGCCCAGGCCGCGGCGACCAAGGCAAGCCCGATGAGATTCAGCACGGCAAAACGCGCGGCGAACGGAAGGTCGGCAGCCCTGGCTTCGAAGGCGCGGCGCAAAAGCGCCTGTTGCTCGTGGACGCCGAGTGCAGATGCGGCCGGACCTGCCGGGTCGGCCGGCAGCTCGGCAGCCGTGTTCAGCGGATGGGGCGGACGTCGGCGTGGCAACGAAAGCATGGCGCCTCCTGGCTGCCGCCCGGGTTTCTTCGGAACGGGGCAGCCAGGGTGAAGGCTACGCCGCAAATCTTAACGATCCGAAAAAAGATAGTTTATGAAACAATAATTTAGAAAGACCGCCTCACAGCAAGGCCGGCGTGTGTAAACTGCCCGCCGGTCCAGTCTCGGAGACGCAGCGTGACGGCGCGATTTTGGAAAGACCTGACGACGGAGGATTTCGCGGCCCTCGATCCGCAGCGCCAGGTCACCCTGTTGCCGGTCGCCGCGACCGAGCAGCACGGGCCCCACCTGCCGCTCGCCACCGATGCGGCCATCAACGCCGGCATCATCGCGCGCGCGGTCGAGCTCGTGCCGATGGAGACGCCTCTCCTGATCCTGCCGATGCTGCCTGTCGGCCTGTCGCCGGAGCATCGCGACTTTCCGGGCACGCTCAGCGTGGCCGCCGAGACTCTCTTGCGGACGATCGTCGAAATCGCCGAAAGCGTCGCCCGCGCGGGCTTGCGCAAGTTGATCCTGTTCAACAGTCATGGCGGGCAGCCGGCCGTGCTCGATATCGCAGCGCAAGAGCTGCGGTCGCGGCATGCCATGGTCGCGGTCGTCGCGAATTCTTGGCGCATGATGCGGCCCGCGGAATTCTTCTCGCCGGCCGAGCGCGAGGCGGGCATTCACGCCGGTGCGATCGAAACCTCGCTGATCCTGCACCTGCACCCGGGCCTGGTCCGCCGCGATCGCATCGCCGACTTTCCGTCCGCCGCGCGCGACCACGAGCGCGATCATCCCGAGCTGGCGGGAGGCGGCCGCTTTAAATTCGCCTGGCAAAGTCAGGATCTCAACCCGGCGGGAGCGGTCGGCGATGCGCGCTCGGCGACCGCGGAGACGGGTGCGGTGCTGGTCGATCAGGCGGCGCGCGCGCTCGTGGCGCTGGCGTCCGATCTGTCGCGGCTGTCTTTCGACGTCCTGAAGTCGCGCTGACCGCTCAGGCGGCCAGGACGCGTGCGGCCGGCAGAGTGACGATGACGCTTGTCCCTTTGCCGGCCTCGCTCTCGATCCGGAGCTCGCCGCCGTGCAGCTCGATCAGGGCCTTCGAGAGCGGCAGGCCCAGGCCTGTCCCCGGATAGCGGCGCGCGCGGGTCGATTCGAGCTGGCCGAAGGGCGACAATGCCTTGGGGATGTCTTCCGGCGCCATGCCGATGCCCGTATCAGAGACCCGAATGATGAATCTCTCGTGGTCCCCCATCTGGGCGGCCAGGGTGACCCGGCCGCCGGCCGGCGTGAACTTGATGCCGTTCGACAGCAGGTTCAGCAGCACCTGCTTGAGACGCAGGCCGTCGGCATTCAGCTTCGGCAACCGGTCAGTCGGCAATGCCTCGATCGCGACATGCGCCTCGTCGGCACGCGCGCGCACCAGGCGCACGCAGGAATCGAACAGCTCCGTCACGTCGACGAGCCCTTCGAGGAGCTCGATGCGGCCCGCCTCGGCCTTCGAGACATCGAGGATGTCATTGATCAGCGCCAGGAGGTGGGCGCCGCTGTCGTGGATGTCGCGCGCATAGTCGAGATAGCGGCGCTCGCCGACCGAGCCGAACGCCTCGCGCTGGATGATGTCGGAGAACCCGATGATCGCATTGAGCGGCGTGCGCAGCTCGTGGCTCATATTGGCGAGGATCTCGGACTTGGTCTTGTTGGCCGCCTCCGCGGCCTCCTTTGCCTCGCGCAGCGCGTCTTCGGCGCGTTTGCGTTCCGTCAGGTCCGAGTAGACCGTGACGAATCCCCCGCCGGGCATCGGGTTGCGCCGCAGCTCCACATAGCGGCCGTTGAAGCGCCAGCGCGCGTTCCGATGTGGCACCGGCAGCTTCGACTGGTTGATGCGGTCGCGTACGTAGCCCTCGATGCTGCCGGAGCCGTACTCGCCGCGTTCGGCGGAATAGCGGACGATATCCTCGAAAGGCGTTCCTATCTTGTACATCTCGCGCGGCAGGCCGACCATTTCGATCAGCCGCTCGTTCCAGGCGATCATCTTCAGGTCGGCATCGTAGACGCTGATGCCCTCGCCCATGTACTCGAGCGTGCTTTGGAGGAGCCTCGTCTTTTCAGCCAGCTCTCTCTCACGGGCCTTCAGTGCTGTGATGTCGTAGCTGGTGACCACGCGGCCGCCTTCGAAGGGCTGCTCGTAAATGAGGATCCACGACCCGTCGGCCTGCTGGCGCTCGAATGGCGGGTGCACGCTGCGGTCGCGGGCGGCGCGCCTGGCGATGAAGCTCTCGATGTCCTCGCCCGGCTGGAGCGTCACGAGCTTCCGGGCGACGCGGGCGCGCAAGATCTGCTCCAGCGGAATGCCCGGCGTGAGCATCTCGTCGCCCAATCCAGTGAAACGCCGATAGGCGGGGTTGGAGACGATGAGACGGTCGTCGCGGTCGAACAGGGCAATGCCGTTGGCAAGACTCTCGAAGGCCGCGGCAAGCCGCACCTGCGCTTCGCCGGCGCGCCGGTCGGCATCGACCTCGCGCGTGATGTCGCGCCCGGTGCCTCGATAGCCGGTGAAATTGCCGGCCGCATCGAACAGCGGCTTGCCGCTGATGGAGATGTAGGAGTCGTCGCCCGTCGGCAGGCGATAGGCGTAGCGAAAATCGCGGAATGGGCGCCGCGCCGCCAGATCGCCGAGATGCGCCTGCCACTTTTCGGGATCGCGCGACAGGTCGTGAATCTCCTCGCGCCGCTTGCCAAGGCCGTTCTGCGGGTTCACGCCGAGCGAGCGGCGCAAATTGTCGGACAGATACGTGAACCGCAGATCGGCATCCATCTCCCACAGCCAGTCGGACGAAATTTCGGCGAAGTCGCGAAACCGCTGCTCGCTGTCCACTTGTCCCTGTGCCGAGGCCTGCGCGAGCCGCGTCGCCCGTCCGAGCGCCTTGGCCTGCCGGCTGTGCACGATGACGATGAGGCTCGCCGCGATGCCCAGTGAGAAGCATTCGGCGAGGACGTACCCCCAGGGTGCGAACCAGGTAACCGGGCGCAACAGCGGATAGTCGCAGATGTGCACGCCCCACGCGATGAAGCCCAGCCCGACCAGCTGATAGCCGCGCGTCAACTCGCCGCTCTCGGCGCGCACGAACGCAAGCCCCGTGGCGAGCATGGCAGCACCGGCGAGCCAGTGGGTCGGCGCGGTTCGCAGGAAGAACGGCAACTCCTGCACGGCCGCGAAGCTCGCCCACGCGACCGCCGCCAGGAACAGGAGCAGGATGACCCGATCAAAGCGCGGGCGTTCGAGGAACCGGAGCGCTCCCGCCAGAAACAGAGCTGCTTTCAGGGTGACCCCCAGCTCGGCCAGATAGAAGGGCAGGCCGGGCGGCATGATCGCGCCCGTGAGCTGGATGACCTCTTGTCCCATGTTGGCGAAGACCGCAGCCGCCCACCAGCCCAGCGCCCGATTTCCATCCACGCTCCGTAGATACAGGAGTGCCAGTGCCAGCAACCCCGAGCCCAGGGCTGCGCCGAGAACAGCAGTTGGTTGCGTGACGATCATTCCCCCTGCCGCCGATCGCGTCCCGCGGGCCGTCATCGACCCTGAGTCGTCGCCTAAGTGCCCGGCTGGCCTCGCAAACTGCGCGCGAGGTGCCGACTCAAGCCGGTATAAACGGCAAAAAGGGCAAAGAATTCATTAACGGGGGACGGCCCCTGTCCCGCCGCGGTGGTCAGTATTTGAGCAGCGCCTCGAACGGCACGTCGAGGCGCTTGCGTCCTTCGAGCGCCGCCAGCTCGATGATGCACACCGCTGCGCGGACGTCGGCGCCGGCTTTGCGCAGGAGGTTGATCGCGGCCGCCAGCGTGCCGCCGGTCGCCAGGAGGTCGTCCAGAACGACCACGCGCTGGCCCTTATGGACGGCGTCGGCCTGGATCTCGATCGTGTCCGTTCCATACTCCAGCGCATAGGTGTGCGGGATGGTCCCGCCCGGCAGCTTGCCGTGCTTGCGGACCATCATGAACCCGCAGCCGAGCTCGAGCGCCAGCGGGGCCGTGACCAGAAAGCCGCGCGATTCGATACCGGCCAGGATGTCGGGCTGATGCCGGGAGATGAGCTTCGCCATCTCCTTGACCGTGGACCGCCAGGCGTTCTTGTCGGCGAGCAGCGGCGAAATGTCGCGGAACAGGATGCCGGGCTTTGGAAAGTCCGGCACGTCCCGGATGAACGACTTTAGATCCATGCGCTGCCCCTCGCGGATTCGCCCCTGTTCGGGGAGACCCTAGCGTCAGCCCGGCTGCGGCGCAATTTGAGCGCCGACCGGCCGGGCCGCCGCAAGCGCTACTTCAGGGTCTCGAGAT
>Ga0335071_10000701_pt1 | contig 36320 bp, 26 predicted proteins | sample Lox_Sample_15_FD_206724 | JGI IMG/M metagenome (GOLD analysis project Ga0335071, IMG submission 206724) | Soil microbial communities from Loxahatchee National Wildlife Refuge, Florida, United States - Lox_Sample_1.5 | ecosystem: Environmental > Terrestrial > Soil > Wetlands | place: USA...
GCAGGATGGCACGGGAAAGGCCCTCTGCTCCCGTGCGCGCATGGGCCACCGTCCAGGACCGCTTCCGGAACTCCCCTCCCCTCCGAAGCGGGCCTCTCCCCGCGGATGGAGTTCTCGGCAACCACAACAGCCGAGACCCGCCGAGTTTTGGCCGTATTTTGGCCGGCTACACTCTCGGACCCGGGTTCGGACCCCGCGCCGGCAGGGACTCACTCCAGCGTCGCCTGTTTGGGTACGAGCCCCCTGCTCATCGAGCCGCACGGGCCAGCTGCTGAACACGCTGGTGCGAGATGCCGAGCAGCTCAGCGATGTCCCGGACCGACAGGCCGAGTCGCTTGCGAAGCTCGCGCACGGCCGTAGCAGTAGTCTCCTGGGCTTCGACCTGGACGGCGTCGAGCTTCGACCGTGCTGCTGTTGCGCGCGCGACCACCTTGCGAGCTTTGCTGGGGAGCTTTACGTCGTCGATGAACTCGGCAGCCTCAGCCGCCTGGTCGCCAACCGCGAGGGCCAACGCTTCGCGCACCCGGCGGCGGGCATCCGCGACGGTACGCCCATCGCTGTTCACACCAGCTACGCCCTGAACCTCGGCGATCCACCAGCCGGCCTCGTCGCGCTCGTAGGTGACAGTGTACTTGACCATGATCCGTCCTCGTTTCAGCTCCTGAGCCAGCCCTTGCCGAGACAGGGCTCAAGCTGGCGCTCGATCGATCGCAAGGTCCCCGGCGGCACATCGTGCGAACCGTGGTCGGGCACCGTGGCGAAGCACTTCCCAGCCTGAACTCGCACATGCGAGCCGCGCTGTCTGACGATCACGCCGCCTCTTGCCTGGACGATCTGGAGCACCTCGCGTGCCGTCACGAGGGAGAGGATAGCGCTACGACAGCCATCTGTCTAGTCGATAGGCACATGGCCCGGCCGTGTGACTTATCCTCGTCCGAGGCGAGCTCGAAGTGGCCGCTCGGAATCACGTGCGCGCGCCTCCTCATATGCGGGTCCCGTATCCTGCGAGGACAACGACCGGCGTCTCATGGACTTGGTGGCGGGCCTCTTGCGATCACATGCTTCAGGAGTTTGCGCCGGGCTTCGCGGTCGCTGATCTCGTTCCCTGCTCGGGGGTAGGTTTCAGAGCCTTCGAGAGGTGCCTGCCGAAAACCTCATCCGTGTGGATCCGCTTGAGGCGCTGCCTCTTGGGCGGATAGCGTCGGGGGGTGTGGAGCTTGATTCGGACGATCCTCGCGACTGCCAGGTCATCCTTTCGGACGAAGCGCGAGCTCGCCCTCGAGAACCTCGCCCTTCGGCACCAGATCGGGATCCTCACCCGCGCCCTAGGCGATCGGCGCCCTCGCTTCGGCAGCTGGGATCGCGCCTTGTGGGTTGTCCTCGCGCGCCGTTGGCAGGCGTGGAGGTACGCCCTGACGATCGTCCAGCCGTCCACGGTGGTCCGGTGGCATCGCGAGCGGTTCAAGCGCTTCTGGGCCCGCAGGACTCGAGCCGGTTGTGGGGGACGGCCCAAGCTCGGTCGCGAACTCATCGGCCTCATCCGCAAGATGTCGATGGCGAATGTGACCTGGGGCGCTCCGCGCATCCGCAACGAGCTCGCCAAGCTCGGCATCGAGATCGCGGTGTCGACCGTCGCCAGGTACATGGTGAGGCAGCGGAAGCCGTCGTCGCCATCCTGGCGCGCGTTCCTGGACAACCACGTCAAGGACCTGGTGGCGATCGACTTCTTCACCGTGCCGACAGCCACATTCCGGGTACTGTTCGGGTTCCTGGTGCTGGCCCACGACCGCCGCCGCGTGCTGCACTTCAACGTAACCGCGAACCCGAGCGCGGAGTGGACTGCGCGGCAGGTGGTGCAGGCCTTCCCTGAGGAGAGGGCTCCACGGTTCCTGCTGCGCGACCGAGACCAGATCTACGGCGCCCGGTTCCGTCGCGTCGTGGAGGTCCTCGGTGTCGAACAGGTGGTAACGGCCGCGAGATCCCCATGGCAGAACGCCCACGCAGAGCGACTCATCGGTCCGCTTCGGCGGGAGTGCCTGGACCACCTCGTGGTCCTCGGCGAGGTCCACCTCTTGCGGATCCTGGCCGGGTACTTCGACTACTACAACCGAGCCCGATGCCATCTCTCGTTGGCTGGCGACGCGCCAGAGGCCAGGCTGGCGCAAGGACCCGAACTCGGCACGGTGGTTGAACTACCTGAGGTCGGCGGGCTGCATCATCGATACGAGCGGGCCGCAGCGTGATGCCTTGGTCCAGCAGGATGGCACGGGAAAGGCCCTCTGCTCCCGTGCGCGCATGGGCCACCGTCCAGGACCGCTTCCGGAACTCCCCTCCCCTCCGAAGCGGGCCTCTCCCCGCGGATGGAGTTCTCGGCAACCACAAAGTGCAGCGGCGCGGTGCTCATCGTGCCCCACCCTACCCTGTCGGACGTCGCGTCAGATCGCCCCACCTACCGCCGCCCGCCATGCGTCAAGATCCCAAGATCACGAGCTCTTGTTGCCGATCGTGTTCTGGCACCAGTCGGGATGCCACCGCGGATCGCACCGGAGCAGTACGACCTGGTGCGAGCTATCGTCAGTGAGCAGCCCGATGTGACGATTCCCGAGGCCGCCTGGGAGTTCCACCGACGCACCGGTCGGAGCGTGAGCCCGTCGGCGATGGGGCGGACCCTGCGGAGGCTTGGGCTGACGCGAAAAGAAAGTCCCTGAGCGCCACCGAGCAGGCCGAGCCGCGGATCCAGGAACTGCGGCGCGGGTTCATCAAGTACGCCAATACCCTCGACCCGCGGAAGCTCGTCTTCCTGGACGAAGCTGGCAGCCACATCGCTATGACCCGCGACTACGGCCGGGCTCCGCGCGGGCAGCGAAGTCCTGGGAAGCGTGCCGAGGAATCGCGGCGAGGTGACGACCATGATCGGGGCGCTCGGCATCCAGGGCATCCGCGTCCTGATGACCGTGGAGGGCGGCACCGACGCCGACGTGTTCGAGGCCTTCGTCGAGCAGTTCCTGGTCCGGAAGCTGAAGCCAGGCGACGTCGTGGTGCTCGACAACGTCGGGGCGCACAAGCCGACCCGCATCCGAGCACTGGTCGAGTCGGCTGGGGCCCGGCTGCTCTTCCTGCCGCCTTACTCGCCAGACCTCAACCCCATCGAGCTCGGCTGGAGCAAGCTGAAAGGAATCCTCAAGGACTTTGGTGCCAGGACGCGCGACGCGCTCGACGCTGCCATCCGGCGAGGCGTCGACCTCATCGGCGCGGACGACGCAAGCGCCTGGTTCACCCATTGTGGCTACGGGGCTCGTGGGAAGTGATCGGCGCTGTCAGTTCGAAACCCGCGACGACCTTCGTCCAGAGCGCTTTCTTCGCCGGGTCCATGTCGGCCTCCTCCGTGGAAGCGCGGAGGATCCTCCAAGTCGATCCGCCCAGCCATACGTCCTTCGTCAGCCGGTTACAGCGTGCCGAGGGCTACCCACACCGCCACGACCAGAAGCACCATTCCGAGGTACATCGGGTTTCGCGCAGTTCCTCTGTGACCGCGTCCGGTAGGCGTGTCACGACCGGCCGCTTCTGAGCGGCGAAGCGGGCGATCCCGAGTGCGTCGATGGCGTCGGTCTTCGTCCGCTCGAGGTCTTCTGCAGCAAACCGGCGCGTCCGCACCGGGTTGAGCAGGGCGATCTGGAAGCCCAAGCCCGCGAGCGCCGCGAACACGTTCTTCCAGTAGTGCCCCGTCGCCTCCATCGCGACGAGAGTTCCGTCCGGCTCTCCTAGCAGTTCGAAGAGTTTCTCGTACCCGCCAGCGTCCTCGGCGATGATCGTGGGCTTGGCGAGGACTTCCCCCGCCTCGCTCACGATCGCGACGACGTGCTTCTCCGCTGCGATGTCGATCCCGACGAAGCGCACCCGGCACCCCTTTCCTGACGGGGACGGCCGGGAGCCTCGGAGCCGATTTCCGTGCTCATCCTTGTCGATGCGAGGACCGGCCGCAGCCCGCCTCAGGATACCGTTCGAGCCCTGGAAACCGGTTGAGGGCGCCAATCTCAGCTTCGAGGACGCTGCCTGAGGCACCACCCGGCGACCCTCTCCCGGAACCCGTCTCCTACGCTGTACACCAGGCGACCGACTCACCCTTCGCCAGATACAAGCACCACTGCACGGGATCTCGGGCGCCGGGTGTCCCCTCTCTCGCTTCGCGCGCGTTCTCTCCCTCGCTGCGGTATCAGGTGTCCTTTCTTCGAACCGTGAAGGGGGAGGCCCGGTGAGCCCGAACGTCGCGGGCTCACCGGTGTCTCCAGTCAGGCGGCTACCGGATCTCGGCGCGGCAGCGAGCGACGACACCGTCCTCGTCGAGCGGGCCGACGCGGAAGGCGCCGTCGTGGTTCACGACCGCCCAGGCGGTCCTGGTCCTCGGGTCGACCCCGTGGGTCCCGAGGCCGTACTTCGCGGTCCAGGGGCCGACCACGAACGCCTTGGTCCCACCGGCGTTCAGGTCTACGGCGTTCACCCACTTGCCGGAGGCGTCCCGAGCGGCGAGGCCGAACTCGCCCGTCCCGAGCCTGGCGGGCGCGCTGCGATGGTCGTAGCTCATCGACAGGACGTAGGCGTCGGTCTGCAGAGCGGGAGCCGCCGCCCGCGGGTCGGTGGCCATCGGCTTGGCCAGGCCCCACAGGACGAGCTCGTGGCTGGCGGTGCCGCAGGCGCGGTGCGACCAGCCGGTGTTCACCGCGGCGGTCTCCGGCCGACCGGTGTTGGTGGCGAGCGCCATCCCGTTCGCGCCGGCGAGAATAGCCACGTCGGTCCAGGCGTCGCCGCTGTCGAAGCGGTCCGCGACGGCGGTGTAGGAGCCGTTCTGCGGGACGAGGAACTCCTTGCCGTTGAGGCTGAAGCCCGTCGAGGAGCGCTTCACGAAGTTCAGGACCGGAGTGGTGGAGAAGGCGCTGGGGAAGGCCACGTCGGACGCGTAGTAGTCGATCGTGACCCGCGGACCATCGACGGTGAAGATGTAGTAGCCGACGCGGAAGAGGTCCTGGGTGACCGGGACGTCATTGGACGAGAAGGGCGCGGCCGGGGTGTAGAACTTGGAGCTGTCGGACGCGGTGATGAGCTGGTGGACGCTCTTCCCGGGGGTGATGGGGGCGTTCACGATCGAATCGTAGTGGTGGTGATCGTGACCGGTGATCAGGTACCGAGCGCCGCCGTCGGCCAGCGCCGTGACGAACGCGTCGAGGTTCTGCTGCTTCGAGTTGTCGGCGGCACTGAACTCGTCGCCCGCGTCCTTCGCGTCGATGGGGCCGCCGAACAGGTTGTCCTTGTGGCTCCCGCCCAGGAGGTTCTTGTGCGAGAAGACGAAGGCGTGTTCCGGGCGAGGGCCGGTGAGCTGGCCGGAGATCCAGGGCAGCTGCTGCGGAACAGTGCTCGGGTAGTACTCGCCGGCGGCGTCGAACTGGTCGAGCAGGATGAACCGGGCGTTGCGGTAGTCGAACGAGTACGAGACCGCGTTATTGGCCGTATTCACGGCGGTCGGCTCGGAGAAGGCGCGGCCCACGAGGAACGGTGCGCCGGCCTTGGAGGCGGGCGGGTTCAGGGCCAGATCGGCGGCGGGGAGGAGAGCAGCCGTCACGTCCGCCGGGGTGGCGTTGTTGAGGCCGTTCGAGACCTGCGGGAAGGCGTGGGCCAGCTCCAGGCCCGAGGTGAGGTCGGGCGGGGACTCGGCCGCCTCATGGTTGCCCCGCAGCGGATAGAACCCGATGCCCGCGTTGTAGAGCTCCTGGGCGTAGAGGGCGCGGGTGCCGATGCTGGTGGCGCTCCCGACGTCCACGGTGTCGCCGACGGCAACGACCAGCTTCACCCGGTGCGCGATGAACTGCTTGTTCACCTGCTGGATGATGTCAGCGGCCGTGGTATTGGGATTCCTCCCGTCGTCCGGCTTGGTCCACTGGGTATCCGCGATGACGCCGAACTTCCAGACGCCGGCGTGGACGGCTTCCTCCTCGCAGGCCGAGGCGAATGCGGGGACCGCGAGGACGGCCGCGAGGGCCGCGGCCAGGCCCACCTGCCAGGCATTTCCGACTCGAGACATGAACGTGCCTCCGAGCTCCAGGACCACGGAATGTGGTGTGAGGCATATCTACATGTCGGCGGTGGCGTTCTCGCGAAGGGGCGGTAGCAGGCAGGCGAATCCGCCATTGATGAAGATCAAACGGTCTGGCCCGAAGAGTGGACACCGGGCTCGGCAGCCAGCGCCCATGCAAGGGCTACACACTCGTCTTCGATGTTGTGCGCCTGTCGCTCGCCAATTCCGGAACGGGCCCAGAGAGGCCACTCCAGTTCGCTCGACAGCGAGCCGAACTTCCAGCTGACCTGGTCGAAGACGGCCGTGGGACGACCCGACCCCGACCGTCGGGAGGGCGCGGTCCTCGCGGCAGTGGAGGCTGAAGTGGACGGTTCGCGGTCGAGCTAGGCTGCTCGGCGCCACGCGTATCGCCGATGAAGGCCGCCGACCCGTGGGAGCCCTACCACGCTCGCAGTCGGACCAGGGCGTGGCTCGACCAAGCGCCCCGCCGGCGTGTCCTTGGCGATAGCGAGATGCGTCCGGTCGACCTGGTAGTAGGCGACGAACTCGGCGAGCAGCAACCGCATGTGACAATCGTTTAGGACGATCACGTGGTCGAGCAGTTCTCGGCGAACGGTGGCGACGAAGCGCTCCGCGACCCCGTTCTGCCATGGGCAGCGGAAGCCGGTCCTGATGGGCTCGACGCTCATGGACCGGAGTGTGGAGACGACCTCGGCGCTGAAGCTCCTGGCGCGGTCGAAGAGCAGGTACCTAGGCAAGTTGTCGAAGGGGAAGGCCTCTCGAAGCTGCTGGACGACCCAGGCTGCAGTCGGGTTCGGCGTTACGCCAAACCAGGCCACCCCCCGGCGACGGTGGCCGATGACGAAGAGGACGTACAAGACGCGAAAGGTAGCTGTGGGAACGGTGAAGAGGTCCATGGCGGCGATGCCGTGGCGATGGTTCTTCAGGAACGTCATCCAGCTCTGGCCGGACCTGGGTGGGCGTGGAAGGGAGCGCAGGTAGCGAGAGACGCTGCGTTCCGAGATCTCGATGTCGAGCCGTAGGAGCTCGCCGTGGATCCGGGTCGCGCCCCATCCGTTCTCGAGGGCCATCCGGCGAATGACGTTGCGAACCTCGGGAGGCAGGGGAGGGCGGCCGGGCGGACGGGTTCGCCGCGAGAGACGAGTCCAGTAGAGGCGGACTCCCGCTCGATGCCAACGGACGACTGTGTCCGGCTGGACGATGACGAGGACCCGTCGCCAGCCCGACCAGAGGCGGCGGAGGGCGACCCAGAAGATCCGGTCGGCCAGGCGAAGCGCGGTGCGCTGGCGAGAGGCGAGGGTGGCGAGCTGCTGACGGAGCGCCAGGTTCTCGAGGAGGAGGTCGCATCGAGAGCGGAGCGCCGAGACGAGGACGGGGAAGAGCGCACGGAAGAGCCGGAGCATGCCGAACGACGATCTCGGGGGCTGGCAGAATCGTCAATAGTTTCCGGCAGGACGAGTTGTGGCGACCGACAGGACAGCCCTCCCCGAAACCCCGTGATAAGAGGGCCGCTTCGGCATTCTTGGGACGCACAGGTTGCTAGCACGGTTGCACATACACGACAGGAATGCCGCGGAGTTCAGTGAAATCGCCATCGGTGGTAACGATAGCGCTGGCCCCGGCGCGGGCAGCGCATCCGGCGATGGCCGCGTCGGCGTTATTCAAGGTGAAGCCCCGCCGCGCCATGTCCCGCGCGAGCCGGGCACCGGCCTCAGCAGCCTCGGCGTCGAGCTCGAGGATTTCCAGGTCTTCGAAGATCCTCGCGTAGAACCTCTCCCAGGCCAGTGACATGCGAGGGGCCGCGTAGATCTCGAGGATGGTCATCGCAGAGACCGCGAGGTCCTCGGGGCGTGCCAGCAGTTCATCGAGCTTCTGCTTGGCGACTTCGCGGCCGCGCTGCGCGTTGATGAAGAGCGAGGTGTCAATGACCGTCACATTCGCGGGTCCTCGCGGCGGCGCCGTTCGATTTCATCGGCTGCTTCGGGGTCGGCTGGCAGGCTGCGCAGCATGCGCCGCAGCTCTGACGATCGCTCCTCCCGCTCGACGGCCGCCAGCGCGAGCATCTTGAGGAAGGTTCCGGTCGAGCGTTTCCGGCCGATGCGCCGCTCCGCGATCTTGTCGAGCTTGAGCCGAGTGGCTCTGTCGAGCCGGAGGGTCAGGTCTCCCGTCTTTCTGGCCATGTGTTGCTGTGTATCACATCAGCAACGCAGGCGCCATTCTCCACGATCATGAATGAGGTGGGTCGCGCTGCGGAGGAAGCCGTCGACCGGGTCGAGGAGGTTGCGAGCCACTTGCATCATCCAGGCGCCGTCTGGATCGATGTGCACCCCAGCGATGTCGACTGCGCGAGACTTGAGCTCCATCACGAAAAAGACCATGAAAAACGGACGGTGCCGAACGCGCCGAGGGCCTCGACGCTGAAGAAGTCGCAGGCGTACAAGGTTTCCCAGTGGCTCCTGAGGAACTGCCGCCAGGTCCGCCTCCGAGAGCGTTCCGGCGCCGGCTCGAGGCCCGCGTCCGCCAGGATGCTAGCCACCGTGGTGCGACCGATTTCGATCTTGAGGCCGCGGAGAGCGTCACGGGTCTTGGTGTAGCCCCAGCCGGGATTCTCGGTGGCGAGCTTGATGACAAGGTCGCGGATGTCATCCGCCTTGCGAGGCCTGCCGGGCATCCTGCGCCTGAGGGAGCTGTCGTACTTCTTGACCGAGAGGTGCCGAAACCAAGCCAGGATGGTTTCAGGGCGCACGATCTGGCAACAGGCCTTGCGGTCCTCGGGGGTGAGCGCCTTGCCCTTCAAGGCCAGCCGTCGCCGTTGGTCGGGCGTGAACATCACCCGGGTCCTGCCGGTTTCAGCGGCGAGCAGCTCCTTGAGGGCGCGGACCTCCTCCTGCAAGTACTCCACCCTGCGCGCCATCTGCTCGTTGAGCGCGTGCGTGAGCATCGCAAGGAGGAACTGCACGGTCGTGGGAAGCATCGCAGGACGCGAGCATGCCCACCGATGCTGAACCCCGGGGCACCGGCTCACCCTTTCATCCCGCCCACGGACCGTGAATTGGCGAGCCACAGGTGCGGGCACAGCAACCTGAGACAAACGACTGATCGTGAAACGTTCCTTTACCTGGCCCTAGGTAGTTCCCCATCTTGGCCCTGCACCTTCCGTTGAACTCGGTGCCGGCGCGCAGCAGTGCACCTGGACTCTCGGAAGGTTGTCCGATCGCCTCGGCTTCACGCGGGGTAGTGGCCGCAGGTCTCCTGGGCAGGAGCACATGGCCGATCGCCTCGGCATCAGCGTTCTCGATCTCCTGCCCCAGACCTCGGGGCTGGCGGTGCAGGCGCCCGATGCCGTCATCGAGAAGATCGGCGTCCTGACGATCCTCGATCACCGCAGCACGGTGAGCCAGGACTTCGTGCTACACGAGGGGGTCCTGCAGTCTGCACTCGAGGTGCTGGGCATCGACACCTCGTCCTGGGCGGTGAAGATCCCCGGGCTCACCCTGGGCCTGCCCTTCCGGCTGGCCATCCAGCGCGGCGCCCCGGCCGGCTCCGGGGCCGAGGAGCCGGCCCCCACCCTCTGGACCCTGGACATCGAGGTCTGGGACGTCGAGGTGCAGATCCCCGGCGTGCAGGCCGCGGCGAAGAGCGGGGGCGACGGCGTCACCCCGCTCACCCTGATCGCCACCGGTACGACCGACGAGGACAAGAAGGTCTTCCTGGTCGGCCGCGGGGTGGTCCGCATCGCCGGCGGTGGCTCCGCTGGCACCTCGGTGCAGATTGTCGACTCGCCGGACCCGCTCGACCCGACCGCACCCACCGGATCGGTGATCCGCCTCACCGTCCAGCCCCCGAGCTTCCTCTTCGGGCAGTCGAAGTACGGCATGACGCTGGATGAGTTCGTGCTCGACTTCTCCAAGACCTACACACCCTCGGAGATCGCGGCGCGCGGGCACGACGAGGCCTGGGAGGGGGTCGCCTTCCGGGAGGCGTCGTTCTACTTCCCCCCCGACACGCCCTTCGTCCACAGCCTCTCGCTCAGCACCCGGGACGTGATTATCGGCGATCCGGGCGGCCTCCAGGGCGAACTCGCCGTGGAGTTCGGGCAGGACCTCGCCGACGTCTACAACACCCGCATCGCCGTGAGGCGCCAGGACGGGCAGAACGAGGTCGACGTCCCCCGGTCCTCGCCCGCCTCGGACGAGCCGGCGGTGGTCTTCGCGGTCCCGGCGGGCCCCAACGGCACCGCCCAGCGGGTGAAGGCGGTGTTCTCGGTGGGGGCGGGCGAGCTCATCCCCGGGCACACTGACCTGGCGGTGGTGGGGGTCTACTGGAAGCTGCCGGACGGGACCGAGGGCACGGGCGGGGAGACGCCCTGGTTCGACGCGCCCACGGACAAGCCGCTCGTCTACCGGCTGCGCGAGGGCGCCCCCTCCACCGCCACGAACACCGCCGCCCCGGCGAGCAAGGTGCCGGACGGCCAGACGGAGCTCGCCGAGGTCAAGGTCACCTTCCCCCGCGACTCGGGTGGGCCCTCCGGCGTGGCGCCGCTCGTCGACTGCACCGTCGGCACCACCGTCTACACGAACGTCATCCACCTGCGCGGCCCGCGCACCCGGCTCAAGGGGATCTCCCTCGCGGTGCGGGGCGGCGGGAAGGCCGACTGGACGCTTACGCCGGGGAGCTACGCCGCCGGCGCGAACGATACCTCCACCGTCACCCTGCCCCTCCTGCCGGAGGACGTCACCCGGGGCTACCTCACCGCCCAGACCAAGGACGGGACGCGCCGGATCCTCATCGAGGCGACGCGGCAGGGTCCGCTGGCGCTGGGCCACCAGAAGGACACGGGCGCGAGCTCGAAGTCGATGGTGACGGTGGACGGGACGGGCGACGCGTCCCCCACCTCGGTCAAAGCGACCTTCCTGGCGACGCCCTTCCACCTCGCCAAGGAGCGGAAGCCGGCCAAGGACCCGGCCACCATCAGCGGGACGGAGGTCACGGTTCCCCAGGGGGCCGACGCCGAGGTGGAGGTGCCGCTCCCCTCCGGCGCGGACGACCCGGTGCCGGCGCCGGTCATCCCGGTGGGCACCACCTCGAGCGTGGTGCAGGTCCTCTACGACTTCGGGAAGTCGGTGCCCGTCAACGTCGTCTACCCCTATACCGGGTCCGACCCGGCCGACGCGGTGGCGCACGAGCCGGACGCCCTGCCGCTGGCCCAGCACCTCGAGGCCCGGCTCCGCCCCGAGGGCGGGGATCCGGTGGCGCAGCTAATGACCTGGCTCGCCGCGCTGGGGCCGCCGAACGGCCGCAAGTTCTTCGTCGTCGGGCGCACCGACGACCTCTGGTCCTCGGGGAACCTTGCGGAGAACAAGACCGCCAACGACGGGCTCGCCGATGCGCGGGCAGCGGCAGCGGCGGCGGCACTGGTGTCGGCAGGCGTCCCGGCCGGCGATGTCACGAGCCGCCACGAGAGCGTCGCATGGGGATCGGCGCCGCCCGGGTTCCCCCCGGCGCGCATCACCGACGTCGGGCGGCTGGCGCTGCCCGCGGGGCTCGAGACCACGCCTTCCGGGGCGAGCTCACCGGTCTGGAACAGGCGCTGGAACCCCGACGCCGCGAGCGGCAACACCCACAACCTGGCGGTCAACGACCCGCACCGCCCGCCCTACCGCTGCGCCGAGATCTACGCGGTCGACACCGGCTCCGTGACGCCCCCACCGCCTCCGCCGGGAACCCAGGAGGGCGTGCCCACCCGGATGCTGGTCCCGGGGCCGGACGGCGACCCCGCCCCCGGCCAGAAGAGCACCTCCGACTCCTCGCCCCCGGTCGACTACCGGGTCAAGCTGGACGTGAAGTGGGACAGCCCCACGGTGGTGAGCGCCGCCGACGCCATCCCCACCGAGGCCCAGGCGCTGGTGGCCTGGAAGAAGGCCCAGGTCGAGCTGCCTGCCACCTCGAGCGGCTCGGCGACCACGGTGCCGCCCCCGACCGGCCCCGACTACTGGCAGGTGCTCCTGCAGTGGGCCTACGACGCCCGGAGCGGCGAGACCCAGGCCACCGGCGCGCTCTCCCTGCCGGACGGGACGCTCACATGGGAGAGCAATGCCCTGGCCGGCGCGCTGGCCTTCGGCCCGGCCTTCACCGCTCTCCTGGACCCGAGCGACACGGTCAAGGACCCGATGGGCGAGTTCGTGGCCGCCGCGGCCATGGTGGCGGTGGGCGCGGCCATCGGCGAGCTCATCAACTCGAGCGGCCCGGAGAGCACGGTCGACATCGACAAGTTCGCCGTCTCCTACAAGTGGAACGGGGCGGCGCAGGTCGGGGCCAAGGTCGACTACACCATCGACCTCAGGGTGAACGTCTCCATCTCCGGGGCGGGCTCGCTCACCGGACACCTCAAGCTCCAGTACAAGGGGGTGGGGCTGCGCTTCGACGGCAAGCCCGGCGGCGGCCTGGCCGGGGTGGCGCTCACCTACGACGACCTGAGCGTGGAGGTGAAGGACCCGGGCACCTGGAGCCTGGGCGGCCCGCTCGGGAACCTCATCCGCATCGCCGCCTCGCGCATCGGCAACGGCTCGCAGTGGATGGAGTTCGACCTCGCCTTCGCCCTCGACCTCGGGGTGATCACGCTGGAGGGGGCGACGGTCCGCCTGGGCATCTCGCCCTTCTCCATCGAGCTCCGCGGGCTCACCGCCTCGGTGGACATCCCCCAGACGCTCAAGGGCAAGGGCTCGGTGACCATCGGCGACGGCGGCGCCTTCCGGGCGCTCCTGGCTCTGGAGGTGATCCCGGCCAAGCTCTCGGCCTACGGCTCCCTGGCGGTGGACCAGGACTTCGTGGCCGTGGAGGTGGGGGTGCAGCTGCCGGTGGGGATCCCGCTCGCCAACACCGGCTTCGGGATCTTCGGGTTCATGGGCCGCTTCGTGGCCAACGGCACCCGGAACCTGGACGGCCTCGTCAACCCCGACCCGGTGCAGAAGCAGCTCGACTGGTACGTGCGCTCCCCGGAGCAGAAGTACAAGCGGCTCTCCGGCCAGTTCGCCTTCGGGGTCGGCGCGGTGGTGGGGACGCTGCCCGACAGCGCCTTCACCTTCAACGCCGAGGGGAGCCTGACCGTCGGCTTCCCCGACGTCTCGGTGATCTTCGGGATCGACGCCCATCTCCTGACCCAGCGGAAGAGCCAGGCCACGGAGTCGGGCACGGCCAGCTCCGCCTCCTTCCGCATCCTGGGCATGGTCCTGATCGACGAGTCCTCGATCATGATCGCCGTGCGGGGGTCCTATGAGATCCCCAAGGTGCTGAAGCTCACCATTCCCATATCCGCCTACTTCCCGCTGGCCGGCACCGACACCTGGTACATCCGCATCGGCACCGACAACGAGCCGGCCACCACGGACCACCCCGCCCGGCCGGGGAGCCCGGTGACCATCACCCTGCTCCCGGACCTCCTCGACGTGACCGCCTGGGCGTTCACCATGATCGAGGAGCGGCAGCTGCACCACCTGGGCGGGGCGCTGGTGCCGCTGGACCTCGCCGACCCGCTCGACTTCGACGGCTTCTGCATCGGGGTGGGGGCGGGCTTCGACCTCAAGTACTCGGCCGGCCCCTTCAAGCTGGAGATCACCGCCTTCCTGCTCGTGGGGGTGGGCACGAAGCCCCTGCTCTTCGCCGGCGCCGCCGGGGTGAAGGGCGAGCTCGACCTGGTGGTGGTGTCGGTGGGCGTGGATGGCCTCGTGCACTTCCACGTCTCGCCCGACTACAGCTACGTGCAGGGCCACTTCTGCGGGCACGTCGACTGCTTCTTCTTCGAGGTGTCGGGCTGTGTCGACATCCGCATCGGCGACGACCCGCCGCTCGAGATCCCCGAGCCGGAGCCGCCCTTCGCCGGCCTCGACCTGTGCGACCACCTGGCGGTGGTGAAGGGGAAGGCCTCGGGGAGCGACGCCGAGGCCGCGCCCACCGTCTGGCCGGACACGGTGGCGGTGCTGAAGTGCAAGCACTACGTGGAGGACGGCCTCGGGGGCGGCGCCGACTTCGACCGAAAGGTGACCGAGCCAGCGGCCCTCTCGCCCTGGACCGGCTCGACCGAGCTCAAGTACGCCTACCGGCTCAAGTCCCTCTCCCTCCACAAGCTGACCGGCTCCGACCCCAACGACTCCGGGGCCTGGACGCAGGTCTCGGGGCCCTTCGACTCGGCCTGGTGGCTCCCCACCCACCGCATCGCGGTGATCGAGGGGGGCGATTCGACCGGGCCAAGCACCGAGGAGGGCCGCGAGCTCGGGCTCTTCAGCTGGGACCCGCGGGCCTGGTCGCGCTGGCTGGGCGAGGGCTCCCAGGACCTCCCCGGCGACCCGGCCACCACGGTCGGCGAGATCTGCGACCCGGTGAAGCCGGCCGATCCCTCCTGCGCCTTTGGCAAGGACTGGACCTACGCGGCGGGGCGGCTCGGCTCCTTCCTGGCGACGCCGGCCACCGGCTCCGCCTTCCCCAGCCGCTTCAGCGTCTTCGCAGGGCTCCCGGCGGGCCTCGACCAGAACCTCCTCGCCGCCCTGGGCGCGGACGCCGGCTGGAACTGGTACCCGGGGGCGGTGGTGCCGCTGCACGGGGGGCTGAACCTGCACGGTACCCCGGTGACGAGCGGCTGGCGCCTGCCCGAGTGGCGCGCGCAGGGGCAGGTGGTGGCGACTGCCCCCCTGGAGCTCGCGCTCTCGAGGCCGCTCCTGCAGGGCGAGCTCGTCCTGGAGGTCTGCCCGGGGCGCCAGGTCACCCCGCCGCCCAGGGCCCAGTGCGACACCGCCCCGCAGAAGGATACAAGGTTCCAGCTCTTCGTCGGCGAGGTGTCCAAGACCAACTACACCGCGCCCCTCATGACCGCCTTCACCACCGGCCAGGGATGGGCGCTCCGCCTGCTCTCCGGCCCGCTCGCCGGCGCCTACCCGGGCACCGTCGGCCGGGTCTCGGTGGAGATCGATCCGGAGGGGGCGACGGCCACCCTGGTGGCCTACGACGCGCAGGGGGCGGTGGTGGGTCAGGTCACCACCTCCGGCCCCGGCCGCCAGTCGCTCACGGTCACCGGAAGTGGCATCGCCCGCATCGCCGTGGCCGGCGACAAGCAGCCGGCCATCTTCGAGATCTGCTGGGGGGGCGACCCCGGCCTGGGCATCCTCTCCCTGCTCGACCTCAAGGACTCCTCGGCGCCCGTGGTGGTGGCCTTCGACGTGAAGGGGAACGCCACGGTGCTCACCGGCGCGGCCCCGCAGGTGCCGCCCCCGAGCCCCGCGGCGGCGATCATCGTGCGCTGCCCCAAGCTCGTCTACACGCTCCCGCCGGGCCCGGGGTGGACCCGCATCGCCATCGCTCCGTGGCTCAGGGGCGAGGTGAGCCTGGTCGCCTGCTGCGGCGTCACCCTGGAGGCGGCGCAGGCGCAGGCGGACGACTCGGAGTTCCGGGACTCGCTCAAGGGCCTGCTCCTCGACCTGGCGCAGTATGCGGTCACGAACCAGCCCACACACAAGGTCTACCTGGACGCCCAGGCGACCTACGAGATCCGGGCGGAGTGGCAGTACCAGGGCTTCCGTCCCGCGAACCAGGGCGACCAGCCCCCGAGCACCGGCTCCGGGACCTGGACGGACGCCACCGCGGCCGAGCACTTCCGCTTCGCCACCGCGGCCTACGGCCTCGCGGCCACACCGGCGCCGGCGGAGAGCACGAGCCTCGACCAGGATCCAGCCCAGGGCGGGCCCGGCTACGACGAGCGCACCTTCGACCCGCGCGGCATCGCACGCTACCTCACCCGGGCCACGCCGACGCACGAGGACCCGCCGCAGTTCCTGGACGATCCGGTGGGGTTCTGGTTCTCGGTGGACCACCTCGAGCCCCTGGTCGAGAAGTACGACCGCATCCTGCAGGCGAAGGTGCTGCACACGACGCCCTCGGTCGGTTCCCTGCACGCGGTGCCCGCGCCCGAGTCCGGCTCCAAGCACCCGCTCGACGTCACGAAGTCCACGACGTGGAAGGTGGAGACGACGAGCTGGTTCGCCGCCGATCGCCGCCTGGTGGAGGCGACCGAGGCGGCCCCGTGCCTGGGCCAGCCGCCGGCGCTGGGCTCCTCCTCGGTCTCGGTCGAGGCGGACCTCGAGCCGCGCCAGGAGTACGACCTGCTCCTCAACGTCGCCCCCAAGACCGTGGGTGCCTACCCCGAGGTGGTCACCGTCCGGAGCCACTTCCGGACCTCGAGCTACCGAAACCCGTCCGAGCTCCTCGCCGCGCTCGGGTTCGCGGACCCCCTGGCGCTGGGCGCGCCCACCGACGTCGTCGGGACCGCGCCCCTCGCGGCGGGGGCGCTGGAGATCGGGGACACCGCGCTCGACGCGGCGCTCTCGACGCTGGGCCTCGACCCCTGGCCGCTGCCGGCCGCCCCGCGCACCACCGCCGTCTGGCTCCCCCCGGCTGGCGCCGGGCAGCCCTGGCAGCTCGCCGCCGTGCTGCTCGAGTCGGACGAGCCCATCTGGCGGGCCGGCTTCACCACCGGCGCCATCGGCGAGCCCGTGCCGCCGCCCAGGCTGGAGGTGGCGAACCTGCAGCTCTTCCGGACCTACGAGAAGACGGTGATCCTCCCCTTCCCCTTCCCGCACAAGGTGAAGCAGACGGTGCGCACCGCGCTCGGAAGCCTCACCGAGCGGGTGCGGAGCGGTGGCGCCACCCGCTCCATCTTCGTGCCCACTTCTCCCATCGCGGTGAGCGGGGGTCGCCTCTACGACCTCGAGCTCCTCTTCAGCGAGCGCGGGGTGGCGGGCACCCACGGGCGCGCGCCCCTGTTCGACCGGCCCCTGATGGTGCTCGAGGAGGGCGAATGAAGGAGCGGCTGCCATGAGCACGCCCGCGCCGCAGTGGGCCTTCACCGCCGAGGCCATCGACGCCGTCGGCGACGACCACCTACCGGAGGGCGTGCACGTGCGCGCGCTGCCCTCGCCCAGGCTCGGCCTGCCGGCGACGCCGCTGGTCGTGACCCGGATCGTCCTCACGCCCGGACAGGTGAAGGAGTTCGGCCGGAGCGACGGGGTCACCTGGATCGACTCGCACGGGGCCACGCGCACGGTCCCCTTCGACGTGACGCTCGACAACCCGGTGACGGGCTACTTCCCCGTCCCGGACGTCGTCTTCGCCGAGCTCATCGCCGCCCCGTCGCCCGCGCCGCCGCAGGTCCACGGCATCCCGGGCGGTCCGCTGCTGCCGGCGATCTCGCTCTCCCACCTACCCCCGGTCTTCCGGTCCTTCCTGAGGTTCGAGGCGCTAGCCAGCTCGGCGCTGGGGCTCGTGCCATTCCAGTCGCGGGACGCCGCCCCGTACGCGCTCGCGGCCCGGGCGCTGCCCGTGGTGCGGGTGGTGGGGAACGGCACGGTGCGCTCCATCCGCTGGCTCGACGCCAACCGGGTGAAGCAGCCCCAGGAGATGCTGTGGGAGGTGTGGAGCCTGCCGGTGGCGGGCCCGACCCCCCGCTACCTCCCGAGGCCCACCTCCGTCGCCGACGCGCAGGACCGGATCCAGCGCGCGGCGGTGGTCCGCCAGCCGATGTACGTCGCCTGGAAGTCGGCGGGACCGCCCGCCGCCCCGCCGGCGACGCCCCAGGACGCCCTGAAGCGGGTCGACCAGGTGCGGCCGGACATCGACAAGTGGCTCGACCGGCTGCTGAACGACACGTCGAAGCCGATCCAGGAGCTCACCGACGACCGGAACCTCTCGACCGCGAGCGGCTCGATCTCCGTCCCCATGGAGCCCTTCGTCATCGCCGGCGCCGTCGACCCGGACGTGGGCCACTACCTCGGCTTTGGGGACAACGACCGGGACGCCGGCGCGCCCAAGGGATCGCTGGTGCTCTACCGTATCCGGGGCCTCTGGCGGTGGGATGCCAAGCGCTGGTCCGGGCCGGAGGCGCTCGCCTTCAGCACCGGCATCCGGGCGGGGCCAAAGGAGGCGGTGAAGGAGTGGCCCATCCTCAAGGAGCTGGGCCTCGTCCCGGAGCAGGCCGGGCCCTTCGTCGACCTGTACGCGGCGGCCGTGGCCATCATCGGGTCGCCGCCGTCCGTGCCCGGGCAGGTAACCATCGATCTCGTGGAGGACCGGGGTTGGCTCGCCACCCCCCCCCCACCGGACGTGCGCCGGGCGCTCCGGCTCGTGGCGAGCGGGTTCTTGCCCCACCCGGTGGCGGTGTTGACCGCGACCGACTCCTTCGGCGACCGGACCTTGAACCCCTATCCCCACATCGGACGCCTTCCCCCGGGCAAGCCGCCGCCCGGCGGCACGCCGCTTCCCATCATCGTCTCCCGCCCCGGCGACACCACCGTGCCCGGGCAGGGGCGCTTCGAGGACCGGGACGCTCCGGGGAGCGCCATCCACTACCGGCTGGCGCAGGGAGACTGGTTCGGGCGGTGGGGCGTCTTCAGCGCCGGGGATGCACCGGCCAAGGCCCGGACGCCGCCCATGCGGCCGACGGTGGAGCTCTACCCCCAGCCGCCCATCGTCGGAAGCCCGGCGCCGACCGGGCCGCTCTCGGGACTCATCAGCGTCCGGATCCCCATCCCGCGCACGGCCGACCTGCCGCCGGGCGGTGCGGCGCTCTCGCGCCTCGACCTCGACGAGACCTTCACCGGCTCTTCGACCACCACCGCCGGCTACGATCTCTCGGCCCTCCCCGGCGGCGCCAGCGTCGAGACGCACCCGGCGCCGGACCACGATGTCCTGGTGATCCCGCGCACCGGCCCGGCCCGCTACCCCTCGACCTCGCTCAAGGTGAGCTACACGGCGCGCTGGGTGGACAGCCTGGGCCAGGTCTCGGCCAACTCCGACCCGGCGGTCCGGACCATCGTCGACCCCAGGCCCCCGCCCTTGCCGGCGGTGGAGACCGAGCTCCGCTACACGGCCAGGCCCGACTCGCAGGGCCACGCCCGGGTGGACCTCGACTTCGCCTCGACGCCGGGGACGCGCTACCGGGTCTACGCCTCGACCGAGGTCACGCTCCTCAAGGCGCTCGATGATGGCGGACACACGCTCGAGGCGAGCGACATCCGCGGTGCAGCGCCGGGCGCCCTGCGGGCCATGAAGTTCAGGAGCTACAAGGGCCTCTTCGGCTGGGACCACTTCGAGTGCCTGACCAAGCAGTCGATCGTGGCGACTGGCACCACCACCCACTTCGTGCACCGGGTCTCCGGCTCACTGGATGTCCTGGTCATCTACCGCGTGATCAGCGAGGGCGAGTCCGGGGCGCTTGCGGACCTGACCCAGGCAGACCTCGTGCCCTTCGCGGTCCCGAACCTGGGCGGCCCGCCCCAGCCGCTCCTCTCCGTCCTGAACAGCGGCCTTGACCCGACCACCGCCGGCGTGGCGCTCCGGGTGAAGGTGCCGGTGGGGAAGGCGAAGCCCAAGGCCTGGCGGCTGCGGCGGGCCAGCGTCCCCACGAACGATCCCCTGCGGATGAGCGTCGTGGCGGAGGACGCGGTCTCCACGCTGACCCACGCGCCCGAGGGCGACAGCTTCGACATCACGGTCATCGATCCGCTCAAGGCCTGGCGCCAGTACCGCTTCGCCGTCGAGGTGCAGGCCGACTCGCCGCCTGGGGCGCCCACGGTCGGCGTGCTCCTGCCGGGGGAGTGGAGCCAGCCGAGCCGGCCGGCGACGCTGGCGGTCATCCCGCCGGCGGGGCCCTTGGCCCCGAGCGCGGTGCAGATCGCCAACGTCGGCGGTGTGCTGGAGATCAGGGTCAGCCACCCCGCCCCGGACTCGCTCGCCGCCACGTCGATGGGGCCCTTCCGCTTCGAGCTGTGGCGGGTGAACCCGGACACGGGGCCAGAGGAGCTCCACCTGCTCTTCACGCCCGGCCCGGGCGGCGCCTGGATCGCCACGGACCCGGCCCCGGCGGACCCGGGCACCTACGCCACGGTGCGCATCATCGACCCCATCGGCCGGGCGAGCGACGCCGTCGTCTCCAACACCCTGTGACGCCATGGCCATCACGCTCAATCCGACCGTCAAGAGCCTGGGCATCATGGCGCCGGTCCTGGGCCCCTGGTTCTCGCAGCCGGTGACGCTGGGCGCGCTCGACCCCTCGAAGAAGCTGGCGCTCTCGGTCACCTTCTCGGCGGCCACCGACTGGTACGCGCCGGCAGCCGGCCTCCTCGGCGTCTTCGTCACCGACGGGACGAACCCGCCGCAGGCGCTCGACGCACTACAGGACAGCGACGGCGCCTGGCCCTTCCCCGATGGCCGGCTAGTGGCGTTCTTCCGGCTCCTGCCCGAGGTGGAGGAGCGACTGAACGAGCTCATGGGCCTCGTCCCGGCGGCGACCGCGAACCCGGTCGCGAACGCGCCCGTTGCGCTCTCCGCCCCGACGCGGCCGCAGGTCCGGAGCTTCGCCCTCGTGCTGCCGGGCACAACCGCGCTCACGCCCGCGGGGGTCTTCCCGCTCTTCGGCGGCGCCGGGTCCTTGCCCGGCTCGAGCGACAAGGAGCACGCCACCGCCATCGGGCTCTCGCTCGACAGCGGCGGTCAGCTCGTGAACGCCGCGGTCCCCATGACCTACCTGCGCCGCCCCGGCGGCAGCGTGGCGAAGCGCGACAAGCTCCTGCAGGGGCTCTCGGGCTCGGTGGACCTGTGGGCATTTGACCGGCGCGGGCGGGCCATCGACCCTGGCGCGGTGGCAAGCTGGTGGTCCTGGCTTCTCAACACCGCGGTCGGCGACGACCCGGCCACCGGCGCCACCGACTTCCAGCTCCTGGCGCCGGACATCGCCGCGGGCGACTACCCCCAGGCCGGCAACCTGCCGGTGGTAGTGAGCGTGGCCGCGCAGCGGACGGTGCACCTCGTCGACGCGCACGAGGGGCCGCTCGGCGCCCCCTTCCTGAACAACCGCCTCCAGAACGGCACGGCCGCGGTCACCGCCAACCTCCTCACCCTGTCCGGCGCGACCGGAGCCACCCTGAGCTTCACGGCGCTCCCCGCACCGGGAACGACGCCCCCGGCCGACAACCCCCAGCTCGACGACGCGCCGCGGCCGCGGGTGGCGGTGCTGCCCACCGGCAGCTACGGCACGACGGCCAGCGTCTGGCCCGGCGGTGCCGTGCACGCGGGCCTCACGAGGGACTTCGTCCGGGTGGCCCTGGTCGAGGAGGAGTCGCACCTCGTGGGGGTGACGCGCCGCGACAGCCGCGCGGCGGCCACGACCGCCGAGGCGCGCCGCCAGTCCGCCCAGAACCGGCCCAGCACCCGGGTGAACGTGAGCCGGACGGCGACCACCGCTGGCGTGCTCCTCGCGAATGGCCGCCTGGCGGCGGACGCCATCCTCTCCATCTCCAACACCTCGAGCCCCACGCGCCTCGTGGCCGGCATCGCCGACTCTGCCTTCGGCGGCACGCCGGCCGCTCTCACGGCCCCGGGCGGTTCGCCAAGCCTGCCGGCCGCGCTCACGGACAGCGGCGCGGGTACCCTGCCCGCCCAGGGCGAGTACCGGGTGCGGGCACTCACCGGCGGCGGTGCGCAGGCGAGCGGTCCGCAGTGGGTGCTCGTGGAGGTGAACCTGGGCAGCGCAAACGCCGGCGCCTGGGTGAGGGCCTGGCCCCAGGGCTTCGACCTCACGAACGGGATCCACTTCCGGACGAGCGGGGGGGCAGGGCGGGCTGACGCGAACGGTGTGGCGCAGCTGGTCATGCTCCTCATCCCCGGCCGGACCGACCCGACCGGCCTCATGGGCATGGACATCCTGGCCGTGGTCACGGACTCGACCGGGACCCTCATCGTGGCCCGCCGCACCTACGCCGACCGGCGCTTCAGCCGCCCCGCCGCCCTGCCCGGCGCCCCCGCGACCGCCGTCTCAGGTACCTGGCTCGTGTGCGAGACCGGCGTGAGCGGCACCGGGGCGTTGCCCGCCGGGGCGGTGCCGCCGGGCGGGCACGTGGTCCTCCCGGGCTCCCCGCCGGCGATCGTCGACCGCACGAGCCTCGCCGCAAGCGCCTGGGACCCGCAGACCCTCCGGAACAAGCTCCAGTCGACGGACATCGTCTCCTTGACCACGCCCCCCTTCGGGTCGACGCCGGACCGGGCCGACGCCATCGGCCGCCCGCTGTCACGCGACCCGATGACCGGCGGCGATCCGCGGGGAGGCCTGGACGCCATCGTCGGTAACAAGCTGCACCTCCTCTCCCCCTCGGTGGTCGGCTCGGCCATCGCCTCCTCGGTCCCATACGCCCTCCTGCAGCGCCTGGAGGTCGCAGCCGCGACGAGCTCCACCACCGGCTCGGGGTCGGCCCAGGCTGCCATCGGGGCCCTGTCCCCCGTCCCCTGGGCGCTCGAGGCGCCGCAGAACGCCTTCCTGGGCCACCCGCTCGTCCCGGCCGGCATCGAGGCCCACGGGACGGGGGTATCGCTCAGCGGGGCGCCGGCGGTGGCCGTGGCCGAGTACGTGCGCGAGCGCACGGCGGGGCTGGGGTTCCCGGCGGTCCAGGGCCTCTCCGAGCCGGACCGTTCCTCGGCCATCCAGAGCGAGATCGCCCTCGCCGCCGAGGCGGCGACCGCCCTCCCGACCCTAGCGGACGGCGCCGGGGCGGGGCCGGTGGTGGCCGTGCTCCGGACGAGCGCCTTCGGGCTCGAGGGCATCCCGGGCGTTGCCGTGGGGGCGACCACGGGCAACGTCTTCCCGCTCAGCCAGAACGTCTCGAGGCTGGCCTCCTGGCTTGACGATCAGGTGTCCGCCGGGGGTGGCGCCGGGACGGCGCTCCGGAACGCCGCCTCGGGCTCCATCGACTCGATGACCCGCGCGCTCGACCGGCGCATCCTCAACTCGGCCTTCGGCGCGAGGGAGGCGCTCTCGGCCCTCCTCGGCGCCATCGGCCGCGCCCAGGACCTCATCTACATCGAGACGCCGGCGGTGGATAACCTGGCCGTCGACCCCGCCGGCGAGAACGTGCAGCTCTGGCAGCGGCTGGTGAGCAGGGTCGCCACCCGCAAGGGCCTGCGGGTGGCCCTCTGCGTCCCAACGCTCCTCGGGCAGGGCTCGCCGAGCAAGCTCCAGCAGGTGCGGGACCAGTGCCTCCTGGACGCGATCATGGCCTTCCGGAACGTTGCCGTTGACCGCCTCGCCGTCTTCTCGCCCGGGGCGAGCGCGGGCCGGGCGGTACGGCTGGCCTCCACGTCGGTGATCGTCGATGACGCCTTCGCCCTTACCGGCACGACGCACCTCTGGCGGCGGGGGCTCACCTGGGACTCCTCGTTCGCGGCCGCCGTGTTCGACGAGCGCCTGGTGGACGGCCGCCCCCAGGACGTCCGGGCCTTCCGCATCCAGCTCATGGCCGATCGCCTGGGGGTGCCGGTGACCCGGCTGCCCTCGGATCCGGCCGAACTCTTGAAGGCCATCCGGGACCTGGACTCGCGGGGTAGCGAGCGCCTCTCGGTCACGGCCGTCACCGCCCCCAAGCCGGCCCTGCCGGGCGGGGACGTCGACATCTGGAACCCCGACGGCAGCCGCACCGACCTGACGCTCGGCTCGATCGCGGCGCTCTTCGCCGCCGCGGTCGCCCTGACCGACGTCTCGCACGCCATCGTCGAGGGGTGACCGCCTGCGGGGCGTCAGTCATTGACGCCCGGGAGGGAAGGCAAGCAGTGGAGATGACGCTTGCTGGAGGCACGGCAGTCCGCGACATGCAGACTCGATCCCTGGCCCGATGAAGGACTCGAGGAGTGCGACATGGCCCAGACGCTCAAGAGCACGCTCTCCGGGGTGTGGCTCATGCAGACGCTCAGAATGACGGTGCCGGTCCCCTGCAGGATCGAGTACACGGTCCGCCACAAGGGCGACGGGGACAACAAGCTCAGGGTGCAGTTCGGTTGGCTTCTCCAGCTCATCTGGGCTTAGGTGAGCGACTTCGACGTAGAGCCGGGCAAGTCCAAGTCCCGGACCGAGGAGTTCAAGGACGACACCACGGGATCCGAGGACAGCAGGCAGGACGTTCGCTGGAGGCTGTCACGCTCAGCCCTGACGAAGGCGATCGACTGGGAGCTGACCTACACCGTGACCCGTCTCCGGGACGAGACCGACGCGTCCCACGACTTCGACGTGACCATCACGAACGGGGAGTGACCCCGGCGCAGCGGCGGCCAAGGGGATGGCCGAGCTCAGGCGCTGACGCGCCGAGTCGTGGACGGTCGGCCGGGTCGCCGAGTGACGCGGAGGTGCGGCGCGGGGCGGGGCCTTGCGGCAGCGGCCAGGAACTTCCGACCATCCTCGCCGCCCTGGGGCGAGAGCGCCGGGAACGAGGTGCATCATGAGCGAGCAGCCGGTGGAGCGGAGCGAGCTGTGGGCGACCTTCTCGGTCATGGATCACGTCCGCCCGGGGGCCTTCGTGGCGGAGGTGCTGCTCTACGACCGGCTCCTCCTGCCGGTCCCGCCGCGCGCCTCCGACCTGCCGACCGACCCCGAGGCCAGGGCGACCTCGGAGAAGGAGTGGAAACGCTGGAAGGACACGAAATGGGATCCCGCGCGCCAGGGGCAGCTCCTCGGGATCCTCGGAGACCTGGCGGAGCCCATCCCCTGGACGGCGGACCGGCAGGCGGAGTGGCGGCAGGAGATGGCGAGCCAGTTCGACCAGGCGGCGCGAAACGGGTACTTCCTGACCGGGACCGTGCTCGAGAAGTTCGCGCCGGCAATGGCGCAGACGGTGGTGGCCGTCTCTCCCTACCGGTCCTTGAAGCAGCTCGCCAACGAGCAGGGCATCCGCCGTCGCACCCCCCACGAGGCCATCCCCAGGAGCGCGGTCATGGCCGTGGTCGGGCAGGAGCTGCTCGTGCCGCCCGACCCGGACCGCGACGACTTCCAGGCGCTGGCGGACGCGGTCGAGGTGGCGCACAGGGCGGACTACCGCGCGCGGCGGGCGGCGCTGTGGCGCTGGCAGCAGCGGTTCGTGCGGGGGGATCAGACCGACGCTCGCTCGGTCCGGGCGGCGGTGCAGGAGATGCAGCAGCTGGTGGCGGACCTCCGGCGCGCCACCGGGCGCGAGAGGCGCTGGAAGCTTGCGAGGAAGGTCTTCTTCTTCCTGAGGCTGGGGGGCTCCCTCGCCCCGGGAGCGGCGGCGGTGGGGGCGAAGGGGGCGGAGGTGGTGGCGTCGATCGGCGACTTCGTGACGATCGGCCAGGCGCCGGCCGCGCCCGGCGACCCGGTCGGCGCCGCGGCGGCGAGCCTCATCGTCGACGCGAAGGACCGGCTCGACCTCACGTCCTGACAGCCTGTGGATCGCCAGAACCTGGTCCGTGCTGAAACCATTGACGATTCAGCTTGGGGCCTGGATCCTCGCCGGCTCGAGGCTTCGCCTCCTGGTGGCTTTCCTGCCGACGCTCCGCTCGGCCCTGCGCTCGCGCCGCGACCTGGTGGTCGAGGAACCTGGCCCTGCGCCAGCAACTCGCCACACTGACCGGTCGACGACACCCGGTCATACGGCCCGCTGACCGCCTCTTCTGGATCCTGCTGCGCCGCCTCTGGAGCGGTTGGGCCGAGTGCCTCGCCATCGTCCGGCCAGACACGGTCGTGCGCTGGCACCGCACCGGCTTCAGGATCTACTGGAACTGGCTTTCCCGGCGGGCCGGGCGCTCCGGTCGCCCTTTCCTGCCGCACGAGGTTCGGGCCCTCATCAGGAGGATGGCCACCGAGAACTCCTGGGGCGCGCCCCGCATTCACGGCGAGCTCCTCCGCCTTGGCTTCAACCTGTCCGAGCGCAGCGTCTCGCGCTACCTGCGCTCCCTGCCCCGCGCCCCGAGAGCTGGTCAGACCTGGACAACCTTCCTTCGGAACCACCGAAACGGCATCGCCGCCATGGACTTGTTCTCGGTGCCGACGGTGACGTTCCGAGTCCTCCAGGTGCTCCGTTCCGCGAACGCGTTCTGCCACGGGGACCTCGCCGCCGTGATCACCTCCTCGATCCCGAGCACGTCCAGCGTATGCCGGATACGGTCGCCATAGACTCCGTCTCGGTCCCGCACCAGGAATCGAGGGACCCTCTCCTCGGGGAAGGCTTGCACCAGCTGCCGCGCTGTCCACTCCGCGCTCGGATTCGCGGTCACGTTGAAGTGGAGCACCCGCCGGCGCTCGTGGGCCAGCACCAGGAACCCGAACAGCACTCCGAACGTCGCGGTGGGAACCGTGAAGAACGACGGAAGCATCCTCTCCCATCGTTCGTGCTTGGCGGGCTGGTACACTTCCTCTCCAGGCAGCTGGATCGCTCGCGAAAGATAGAGCGCTTTCAACCGGTTCTTCGCCCTGGCGACATCCCTCGTGAGGATCGTGTAGTTGCGTACAGCCGCACGGAGCTCCGAGTACGGGCCACACCGTTTGTAAACCCGTCGCTTGATCGCACCCGTCCGAAGTCCCTCCGCCAGCTCCAATGCATCCTGCGCGTCGTCCTTGCTGCCCGCTCGACGCGCCGGCACCGTCACCACGATCTCGTCCACTTCGGTCCGGAGGAGCTCGTACAACCAGCTGCTCTGAGCACCCTCTTCCAAACAGAGGTGCTTCGAACCTGGTATCGCCCGCACTGCTTGTACCAGAGCCGCACCGTTGGTCTCCACGACCTGGCGGCCCACCTCCTTCCCGGCCGCTGTTAACACACGCAACGTGCAGCTTTGCGAGTGTCCATCCAATCCGATATACCGATCCATGAGCGTCCTCCTCCCTCGGCTGGTTCCACGCAAAGCCAACCGTGTCACGCAGCTGTGACAGGAGGGGACGCTCCTCCACCCTCTGGAGCATCACCGCTCGACCGTACGGTTCATCCGCCACGTTTCCATGATGCCTAAGAAGGCTCGCCAGGATGGAGACGACGGCTTCCGCTCCTTCACCATGTACTTGGCGACGGTCGACGTCGCGATCTCGATGCCGAGCTTCGCGAGTTCATTTCGAATGCGCGGAGCGCCCCAGGTCACGTTCGCCCTCGACATGGTGCGGATGAGGCCGACGAGTTGGCGACCAAGCTTGGGTCGCCCGCCACAACCGGCCCGAGTGCTGCGGGTCCAGAAGCGCTTGAACCCTTCGCGATGCCACCGGACCACCGTGGCCGGCTGGATGATCGCCAGAGCATGCCTCCACGCATGCCAACGACGGGCAAGGACCACCCGCAAGGCTCGATCCCAGCCGTCGAAGCGAGGGCGCCGATCGCCGAGGGCGCGGGTGAGGACGCCGATCTGGTGACGGAGCGCCCGGTTCTCCATCGCGAGGTCGCCATTCGTCCGAAAGGAGGACCTGGCAGTCCCGAGGATCGTCCGAATCAAGCTCCACACCCGCCCGACGCTATCCGCGCAACCCGCCGGGGCTCAAGGGTTTTCGCGCAGACGGAGTATTCGGCAGGCACAGCCGGTTTGGATCGCACCGCCAGCTGCCGCCGCAGCGCAAGTTCTCTACAGCGAGCTCCCGCTGGGTGCGAAACGAGAGTCCCGCAGCAATTGGCGAGGCGGGCCCCCTATTATTCGCGGGAGGAAACCCATGCGCACCAGGCTCGGAACTCGGCAACGACTCTTCATCGCCTTCGCACTGCTCGTGTCGATGTTTGCGTTGGCGTCCTATTTTACGATGGCGGAGGTCAGAACCATCCACGACGACCTACTCCAGACGAAGCACTACGAGGACGGTGTCCGGGTCTCCCTTGAGTTGTCGAGCGCCGTGCGGGACCAGTACGCGCACCAGGCGCACACCATCATTATGGGAAACGACAGCCACCTCGCGCATTACACTGAAGCCCACCGTCACGTTCTGGACATGATCGATCGGGTCCGGCAGTACGCGACGTTACCCGACGAGCGGACCTGGGTGAACGACATCGCCGCTGCATCCGACCAGCTCGATCGGGTGTTTCGCGACCGGATCGTGCCGGCGGTCCTGAAGCGCAATACCGCCGACGTTCAGGAGGAGCACGCACAGGCGCAGAAGCTTGTGACCCTCATTCAGGGTTGGTCTGACCTGCTGGTCGATCGCTTCGAGTCGTCGATCTCCCAGTTTCAGACAAGTGTCGCGGGAATGCAGGACTCGGCAATGCGCTGGACCGTATTCTTCGTGGCTGGAGCGCCACTGCTCGCCATCCTGGTGGGCCTCTACGTCCTTCGCTCCGTAGCTCAGCCGGTGTCTCGCCTCCAGGCAGGTGCGGCGCGGATCGCGAACGGTGACCTCGACGCGCGAATCCAAATCGACACTGCGGACGAGTTCGGAGCGCTGGCCAGGCAGTTCAATTCCATGACTCAAGCCTTGAAGGAGCAGCAACAACAACTCATCCGGCACGAGCGCCTGGAGCAGGAAGTCTTGCTCGCGGCACAAGTGCAGGCCAGCATCCTGCCGCACCACACACCGGACCTGCCCGGCTATGAGTTTGCCGGTGTCGCTCTCGCCGCCCGCTACGTCAGCGGCGACACCTACGACTGGATCAGCTTCAGCCCCGAGCACTGTTACCTGGCCCTGGCCGACATCGCGGGGAAAGGAGTCTCGGCAGCGATGATGAGCTCAACCGCACGCGCTCTTTTGCGTGACAGCGCCGCTCGGAAGAGCCCCCCTGGCCTGGCCCTGTCCAATCTCAACCGATTCCTGTACGACGATCTTACTCATGCCGGCCGTTTCATCACAATCGTCGCTGCCAACTTGGACCGGCGCACCGCAGCCCTCGATTACGCAAGCGCCGGCCATACCGAGGTGCTCTGGTACAGGGCGTCGCGGAGAGCATGCGAGAGATTGCCGGCCACGGGACCTCCCATCGGCGTGTTGCCGGAAGGCGACATTGACGAGCGCCGCATCTCCCTGTGCCCAGGCGACCTACTGCTCTTCTATAGCGACGGGGTGACGGAAGCGGAGAACGAGGCGAACGAGTTCTTCGGAACCGACCGTCTCGTCGTCTTATTGCAAGAGAACCAGCTCTTGCCCGCCGCGGCCCTCGCCCGGTCCATCGTCGAAGCAGTCGATGCGTTCTCAAGGGGCGCCCGGAGCGACGACCTGACGCTCATCGTCGTCAAGGCCCTGCCGCGCACTGTCTCCTTCCACTGCCGCGCAGATTTCGGCCACATGGAAGAGGCCATGGAGCTCTTCCGCTCCCTGGCCCGAGCTTACGGTACAGACTTTACCAACCAGTTGGAGCCGGCACTCTCTCAGGTACTCACCAACGTCATCGAGCATGCGTACCAAAACACTGGTGGCGATCTTCGCGGCGAGGTCCGCCTGGAAACGGACAGGGTACAGGTTGACCTCTACGATGACGGGCTTCCCTTCGCGGCATTGCCCACTAGGGATCTTCGTCAGCCGAGCGAGAGGGGCTGCGGAGTACCCATCATCACAGAGCTCATGGACGAAGTCGCCTATTCGCCCGCGACCAGTGCGGGCAATCATTGGCGGCTGGTGAAGAAGCGACCGCAGGAGACGCCCGGCGATGGTCGGTGACCACAGTCACGCGCCGGGTAGCAGTGCGTCATTCGCGCAATCGGGGTGCCACCAGCCTGCTCGCGGGTGGTTCAAGTCGCCCGTTTGCCAACTTTGCGTCCATAAGGAGGCCGCTTACGGTCAAGTGGGAGGTACCGCTTGCCCTGAAGCCCTATCGACGCACCGCTCCGCAATATCTCCATCCGCACTGTTGAAGGGCCGCCGGTGCGGCCCAGTGCAAACCGAGTCCTCACCAGGTCGGGCTCCCTCAGCCGCATGGCTAGAGACCGGCGTCCGCGCCTCGGTTCGTGGTACCGCGGCTTGTGGGTGTTTCTTTGCCGTCACTGGAAGGCTTGGCGAGGAGTCCTGGTGATCATCCAGCCCGCTACGGTAGTCCGATGGCATCGGGAGGGCTTCCGCCGGTTCTACACGGGCAAGAGTGAGGCCCGGAGTCACGGCCGCCCTGCCCTCGATCGCGAGGTCATCGGCCTGATTCGCAGGATGTCAACGTCCAACTTCACGTGGGGTGCCCGGCGCATCCGCAATGCTCACACACCGTCACCGTCAGGAGATGTACGCCGCCGGCTTTCGGCGGCAGTCGTCCCGTCTTCTCTCGTGTCCGTACTCCACGCTCGAAAAGGGCTGGGCAAGGATCCACAGAACCACCTCCAGCGCGGTATGGTATGCGTCCGGCTGTCGAGGAGGCGCTTGTGGCGAACCGAGCCGGGCGGGAATTAGACGTTCCGCTCCACGAGCTCCACAACGTCGCCTTCCGCGAGCACCGCGCCGTTCCAGGTCACCCGAGCCATGCCATAGTCACCTCCCGAGCCACCGTGGCTCCAGCCTATGGACCTTGGTGGTTACCGATCATTGCGTCTCCGACCCCTTGAGGTCTGGTCGGTATAGAGCATGGAGCGGCGCTACGAGGCGTAAGGTGGTCCTGCCGGAAGGTCCATGCGACACGGGAGAGCGACAAGCTCGTAGGTCTTGCCCGGGGCTCGGCGCCCTGAGGCGGGAATCACATTTCGGGGCACGCCTCAGGCGGCGCGCCGCTCGTAGTGACGATAGAGATCGTCGGCCTCGACGACCTCCACGACCTTGCCGAGCTCGGGCCCCTGCACCGGCCTGGCGTCGGGCAGTCCATGGCCAGTGAGCGATGACAGCGCCAGCGATGGTAGTGCTCCAAATAGTCGGCGAGCATCGGCGTGATCTTTGGGCCGCCCGGGGTGGCGTGCGTTTGATCGCCTGAGGCCTGAGAACAAACGAGAATCGGGGCCCTGCGTAACCCACAGCCCCGCGCCCTATGCGCGGTTCGTGGAGGCCCCGATGACAACAAGGTACGACACGCTGGTTCCCTCTCTCAGGAGGCTGCTGCCCTCTTGTCGGCTGGCTGGCGGCCGGGGTAGTTGGTTTCATCGAGCGTCTCCGGGCCATCCGAGCCGGCGCCTTCGTCTGGGCCGTGGTGCTCAGCCGGTTCGAGCCACAGCGGCCGGGCTTCACCCAAGCGCGGCGCTGGTACCAGCGACTCACCGGCCGGTCCCTATGTCCGCGCCCCTTCCAGATGCGTTTCAAGGAACAGAGCGCAGTTGCGCTGTTTCAGCGCGCCTTCGACGATGCGGTGGGACCGTGGCGACAACGCCGCCGCATCGCTCATCCGCTGGCCAAGCACTTCTCCGACATCGTCGCGGAGCCAGCTGGACTCCCCTGACGCTAGCTCCGCTGCGTGGAACTCTTGCGATGACGGCCAGTTCGATATTCTCGGGACCTACAGGGCGGCTCCTCCGCGGGCTCTCATTGACGGGCGCTAACCTCGAGGAGTCCCTCTTCCGTCTGGTCGCCCCTGACGCCGTAAGCGTTCACGCCCTGCTGGCCATCAGGGGGCCGGAAGGAGTGAGGGAGGCCGTCGACGATGCAGAGCAGCTTCGCAGGCGGTGGTCAGGTACGCAAGCGTGTGACGGCGCTGCTGTTTGAGCGTGGCGACGACAGTGAGGATGCGCTCAACGAACCGGCTGCCATGTTCACTGTCTGTTCCGAAGCTGATCTTTCTCCAGATGACCGCACCACGGAGGGCGCGCTCGGCCTTGTTGTTCGTTGGCTCGACACCGGTGGCGAGGACGAAGGTGAAGAGGGCAGGTTCGTGCTTCAGAATGTCCTTGGCCATGCCCTCGGTCTCAGCGTGGCCGCACACCGCTGCCTTGCGGAGCAGTCGGCCCACGGACCTCTCCACCTTCTTCATTCGGCGCTGGAATGTGGCGCGGGTCAGGGTTCCATCGCGGATACGGTGCCAGCAGCGGAACATGAGCTTCGCTTGGGCGAGGAGTCGCTCGCCGATCTTGGCGCTCTCTCCCCCGCGCTCGACAAAGCTGCGGAAGTCCCGGACGAGATGAGCCCAGCAGACCTGGCGCATCCCGCGCGGCTTCCACAGGTAGGCGGACCAGCGGTCCACGACCAGGAAGCCGCCGAAGTCCTCGCCCACCATCTCCTTCGCGACCTTGGCGCCCCGGCTGCGCGCGATCTTGAAAACGGTCGCGATGGCGGACACTGCGACCCACAACCATGCCCGCGCCTTGCGGCCTTCCTGGGGGCCCTCGAACCAGCCAGTCTCGTCCTGGTGGACGACGGCCTGATCGCGAACGGCCACCCGCGCCTCTTCCACCGGTGCGGCGATGGCCTCGCTCACGAACCGCTCCATTCTGGGGACCGAGCCCAAGGCCACATCGATCCCGAAGAGGTCGCGCAGGAGTTCCTTCACCGTCCGCTTCGGCATCCGGTAGCGGCCCGAGCAGAGCGCGACCGTCGCGGCGAGCCGCGGGCCAAACGCGCCGGCAGGTACGCCATCGGGAAGGCTTGCGCGGGTTCGCGCTCCGCAGCCAGTGCAGCCGAGCTCGTGCAGCTCGTAGTCGGTCACGTGAGGGCGGATCTCGGGAAGCTCAATGACCTGGTGGATCCGCGGGTTCGGATCCCGGCCACGAAGGCGCCGCTGGCAACGACAGCACCGCTCCGGAAGAACGGCCACCACCGTGTCCGGTTCGAGCCGCTCCCGCTTGTGCTGCTTGTGTCCGGGTTGCCCGCCTTGCGCGCGACCGGTCGGCTCCCTCGATTGCCGAGGTGCGCCCGGAGGATCGGACGACGGCGGCTTCGACGAGTTCTGGGAGGTCTGCCCGAGACGAGCCCGCAGCTCCGCGTTCTCGGCTTCAAGCTTCGCGACGCGCTCCATCAACTGCGCAACCTTCGCCTCCAGCTCGGCAATGCGCGCGTCGCGTGGATCCAGCTCCGACATCAAGGAGCATAGATCATGCTTTTCACGTTTTGTCGATCCTATCCACCCAAGGGATCGATCTCATGGGACTATTCGTCACGCCACCCAGGCCGCAACCCGTGAACGCTTACCTGACGCCTACACGGACTTCTCCGACCACCGCTACTTCCACAAGGAGGACGACACCCGCATCCTCGAGCGGCGGACACCAGCTCCCCGAGGACGACGCCTTCTGCGCCGTCGAGCGGTTCGTCCTGCCCATGTGGCGGCGCGACCGCGAACAGTGAGCGCCGGTTCTGGCACGAGTACTTCTACAAGCTCGTACGGACCATCGGACCCGAATCCGAGCCCGCCGCAGCCAACTGGGCGCGCAGCCGAGAGAGGCGATCGCGTGAAAGCGGTTTGCTGAGCCTCGAGCTTCGCGAGGCGATGTTCTTCCTCTATAATCGAAGCGAGGAACTCCTTGCGGCGCGATGAGGGCTCGGCCCTCGATTTGCTCTCCGGGAGCTTCAAGCGGCGTGGTGCCGCAAGAAGTCGATGCTTCCTGGCAGGTCCCGGATCAACCGGAGGAGGATGTCCATTGCCGCGGTCTGCACGTTGCGGCCAGACTCCCAACGCGAAACGGTATTGGCCCCGAGCCGCAGAAGGCGCGCGAGGTTCGCTTGATTCAGGTTGAACCGCTCGCGAACGGCGCGAATCTCGTCAGCCGACAGGAGACCGTGCTTGCGGCGGTACATCTCGATCGCGTCCTCGTGAAGTCGCTTCGCATCCTGGAAGCGCAGGACAATCTCCCCGCACTTGGGGCACTTCAGGTGCGACGCCGACTGCACGGTGATCTCCTCACCATTGATCGGAAGCTTCAGCCGACCGCGTGTCTCTTTCATTGGCGTACCGCAGCGTGGGCACGCGCCGCCAGGCAGAACACGCCGCCGCTTCGCGCCAGGACCATTCTGGCTACTCGTCTTCTTCATGATCACCACCTTCATCCTCGTGGAACGACAGCACCACGCAGTTCCCGCGGAGCACGACTTTGACGTAGAGGATCTGCCCTCCGACCTCGGGCTTGAACGCGTACACCCACTCCCTCGTCTGCTCCGAAGCTAACCTACCGGCCGAGTCCTTGGCAGCCAGGCCGGCGAGCACGTCGCGCACATCCTCGGGTGAGAGACCCAGCGAGGCTGCCTCCCGGACGGCCTTGTAGGTAGGCAAAATTTCGCCGGCAACGGCGAGCTTGTGGATCCGCTGGAGAGCCTTGGGCAACCAGCGAGGCATGTTTACCGCGTACCACCCTTTGAGTTATTTTGCATATGATTAGCGGCCTCGTCAAGCCCGGTCGGCTGTCGAGCCGTCCGATGCGGCTTCGGTTGACTCGCCCATTCGTGGTCGCGTTTCTCGATCTTCGTGTCGCCCTCCGCGATCGCCGTCTAATCGAGCATGACGGTGAACTGGTCCTTAAACCTGTCTCACCGAACCTCCCAGTCGAGTTGGGCAACCGCGGCGCACCGTGTCGGGGAAGAGCACTCCCAGATCGGTGCAGGCCGTGTGAGCACGAGCTCGGGCCTTGGGCGAGACGTTGCTGATGGGTGGGCTTGCGGAGCCACACCGCCCCACGATCTCCTCAGGCCGGCTGTAGCAGGGGCCCGCCGCTTACTCTTGCGTATTCTCAGGGTCGGGCGGGTCATGCTCCGTCGGCAAGTGCTGGTGGGATGCCTCCTCGACCAGCGCTGCCTGCAGCGCCGCACGGGCCAGAACAACGTGCTCCTTCGCCGGCCGGAGGCTAGCCACGGTTGTACCAGCCTCAAGGAATATGGCCGGAACCGGAACTGGCAGTGGAAAGTTCCGCAGTGCTGGCGCAGTGCTCGCGATGCGAATCGCGGGCTCGGAGGCAGCCCTATGCGAAGGGGCGCGTTCCTCGACCCCTGGAATTCCGCAGGGTAACGCGCCGTCCGTCCCCGTGCGCCTCGGTGCGAGATCCCCGGCGCCCGTTGGGGTGCAAGTGCTCGCTGGTTCAAATCCAGTCGCCCCGACCAGTTAAGCCCTCGAATCTAGACGCTAAAGCGACTGGTTCGGGGGCTTCTTCTTCTTGCCCAGAAGAGCCTCGGGGTGGACACGGGGTGGACTTTTGGCCTCGGGCCGTTGGCCGCCGAGCGTTGTTTTGAGGCTCCCACGCCAGAAGACCTCCGAGTGAGCGGCTTGACCCAGGAGGATGGGACCGGCGGCGCTGGCGCGGATGTGCACGGCCGTGTTGCTTTCAAGGCCGATGGCGGGAGTCGGACTACGAATTCCACTGATCGTGAAATGTCTCTGTCCGCTGCTGTCGCTTTCCAGGGGCCCGGAGCGGACAAGAACTGCGCTTTCAGCGCTCCCCGGCATTGCACCTGTCCTCTCCTGTCACCGCAGAGAGGAACACTGGGGCGGGGCGATAGGCCAGTCACTTTGGGTGAAAGTCAGCCCCTCCTCGAGGGCGTGAGCCCTCGGGCGCCGCCGAGGTCTCCTGGATCCTGAACGCCGCCAGCGCCGGTAATCATGGAAAAGGCGTGGCGGGTCCAGGGGCGACGCTGGCCCGGGAATCACCGGGCGGTACCCCTTCGTCAGAACATGCAGTAGCCGCCCGGGCCCCCGCGATCGTCCCAGTTGCTCTGCCAAGCGGTCCCGGTCCAGGCGTCTTGCCAGAGATGCTGATCGTTTCCCAACGCAAAGACATCGAGCCGGTTCGGACCCCAAGCCACCGCGGCGAAGCTGGTCAGCCGTCCGCTGGTCGAACCCGGCATGGGGCCGAGCCTTCCCGAGGGTGCCTCACCGCGTTCGTCCCAGGCGCTCTCCCAGTTCGAACCATTAGACCCGTCCGAGTGAGCTTGCCCAGAGTCTCACTGACCACCTCAGGCTTCTCGAGCTGTTCACGGCTGCCTCGAGTGTCACCACGTTGATGCCTCCCGGTGGGCGAGGACGGTGCACACGACTGCGGAGCAAGCGCTACGGCATCGCGTTGACGTACTTGGCGAGGATCTTGGCGGCGGTCAACCGTGCGTAGGCGCGCCATGAAGACGCAGCCCCAGGGCCCGGATGACCTTCATGATCGTGCTGAACTCGGGGTTCCCATCCGGCGACAGCGCCTTGTAGAGGCCCTCCCGGGTGAGCCCGGTCTCGCGTGCGAGGTTGGACATCCCCCGGGCCCGAGCGATCGTGCCCAGCGCGGCGGTGATGAACGCTGCATCATCCCCGCCCTCCTCGAGACAGGCGTCCCAGTACCGGGCGATGTCCTCCTCCGACTTCAGCTGCTCGGCCCTGTCCCACTTCTTGAGCTTGAGCGCCATGCGCCACCTCTAGACCTGCCGCGCCAGTTCCTTGGCCAGCGCGATGTCCTTCGCCTGCGTGGACTTGTGTCGGCCCCGGCGAGCAGGATAATCAGCTCGAGCCCGCGCTGGACGAAGTACACCCGGTACCCGGGTCCAACATCGATCTTCATCTCGGACACGCCCTCGCCCACGGGGGCGCAGGTGCCGAGGTTTCCGGCGGCGGCCCGGTCGATGCGCGCCTGGATGCGAGCTCGCCCCTGGCCA
>Ga0335071_10000702_pt1 | contig 36317 bp, 33 predicted proteins | sample Lox_Sample_15_FD_206724 | JGI IMG/M metagenome (GOLD analysis project Ga0335071, IMG submission 206724) | Soil microbial communities from Loxahatchee National Wildlife Refuge, Florida, United States - Lox_Sample_1.5 | ecosystem: Environmental > Terrestrial > Soil > Wetlands | place: USA...
TCACGCAAGCCCGGGCCTGTATCGGCAAATTCAATCACGACTTCGGAATTTTCGTGCCAGAGAGAGACTGTCAGTCGCCCGCGCCCAACTTCCTGAAGGGCGTCCACGGCATTTTCTACGATTTGCAAAAAAGCCTGCAAAAGCTGGTTGGAATTGCCCACGACCCGGGGCAATGGGTCGGCGGCATGAACCGAGAGAGTAATGTCACGGTTGTTGAGCTTGAATCCTTCCATTTGCACTGCGCGTTGCAGCAGCGGCTTCAACTCCAGCGGGATCTTCTCTCCCGGAGTTTGCTGGGCGAAACTGAGCAGGTCGTTGACCAGGTCGCGAGTGCGACGCGCTTGCTGGCCGATTTTCTGGGCGGTGGCAAGTTGTTCGCGCCCGAGGTTGCTGCTCGCAGCCAGGCGCTCGGAGGTCTCCAGGACGGTGGAGAGTGGATACTCAAGTTCACTGGCGGCCATCGCGACCAACTCTCCGAGCGAGGCCAGCTTGGCTTGTTGTACGACTCGTCCCTGAAGCCGGTGCAGGTTGTCATAGCTGCTGCGGGATTGCTTGAGCAACTGCACGAGCTTGCGGTCGAGCATGTGCTGCTTGAGAAATACGACGAACGCCAGGAGGGCGACCCCTCCCATGGCGACACCGAAGCGTACCTGCCGCAAGTAGCGCGGCGACTCACTGATGAACAGAGCCCAGAATCCCATGAGAGGAAGGGAGAGCAACGCGAGCTTTGCCAGATGGGGGGCAAAGATGTTGCGATGTTGAGGAATGGAGGGCGTTGCCTGGGTCTCGCGCAAACAGCGACGGCCAATGATCGCGACCCACAGATATGCCAACTGCGAGACGACGAACGGGACATCGTCCAATCCACCACTGACGTATGTGCCGCGCGCGATCGCGGCATTAATGTGCTCCGAGGAGATCGCGTAGACCGCGGTCGCGACCACGATACTGCCGTAGAGCCTGCGCCAGGAGCCTGAACTTGTCAGAAACGACCACCCCGCAACAGCCAACACGATGAGCGCTTCCGCCAAGTACAGAAAATCCCAGCGCAGCGCGTAGGCCGTTTTGTGGAAGAGATATTCCTCGGGAAAGACAACGAAGGCGTAGACAATGACCCACCATACGAGAAGGACCAGGACGTTCAGCGCACTAGGGAGCATACCTTCACGATCATCAGCTCTCTGAGGGCGTATGGCGACTGCCGCCATCATCGGGACGAGGTGGAGAAATAAAATAATGTCCCCCTCGAACGGATCCGGGACAGGCTGGCGAAGCCCAACTTCGAACCAGGCCCAACCCGCCATGTTGAACCACCACATCACCAAGCTCGTGGTCATGAGGCCCCAAAAAAGCCGGGTATGACCACGACTCGCGAGAGTGTTTCTCGTGGTGAGCACAACTGTCGCTGTGGCCACCGTTAGTGGAACGAGATCGCCGATCAGGTAGCGAAAATTAGGGTCCGGATAGGCGATTGGCGCCAACGCGAAGAACAAGACCAGGGCAAGTCCACAGAGAAGCGAGGATAGCCAGCGCGTAGGCATGTCCTTGCATGATATGAATTTCTGATGGTTATGTTTAGGTCTCTCTGTGATTACCAGACGTTACTATAGTAACCAGTCTCAGCTGCCAGCCAGGCTACGGCAGGCAGTGTGCCGTTAGCCCTTTGGCTGCTACAATTTACCAATGGCCTTTCCAATGACCCGTATGCGCCGGACCCGGCGCACGGAAGCCTTGCGCTCTCTGGTGCGGGAGACGCGGCTTACGCCCGAATCGCTGGTTTATCCCATGTTTGTTTGCCCGGGCGAAGGCGTTCGCAAGGAAGTGCGTTCCATGCCCGGGGTCTGCAATCTCTCTGTGGACGAAGCAGTCCGAGAAGCCCGGCAAACTTACACCTTGGGGATCCGATCGGTCATTCTTTTCGGATTACCAGAGAAGAAAGACGAGGTTGCCACAGGAGCATGGTCTGAGGATGGAATCGTGCAACGCGCGGCTCGAGCGATCAAGCGCGAACTCCCAGACCTGGTGATCATGGGGGATGTCTGCCTGTGCGAATACATGTCGCATGGACACTGCGGCATCGTGAAGGCGCCGGAGCGGTCGCTAGGTGCCGCAGGGGCAGCGCCCCCGGCGACAGAGGAATACGAGATTGTCAACGATGCCAGCCTGGAACTACTTTCCCGCACCGCAGTCTCCCTGGCAAAAGCGGGCGTGGACATTATTGCGCCCTCCGACATGATGGATGGACGCGTGGCGGCCATTCGCAAGGGGCTCGACGAGGCTGGCCACCATAACACTCCGATTCTTTCTTACGCTGCCAAGTTCGCCTCGGGCTTCTATGGACCGTTCCGGGAGGCGGCCGATTCCGCCCCGCAGTTCGGAGACCGGCGCTCCTACCAGATGGACCCGGGAAACATCCGCGAAGCGATGCGCGAGATCGAGCTCGACATCGAGGAAGGCGCGGACATGATCATGGTCAAGCCGGCCATGCCGTACCTCGATGTGATTGCTGCGGCGCGGGACCGCTTCGATCTCCCACTCGCCGCTTATCAGGTGTCTGGAGAATACGCCATGATCGAGGCCGCTGCGCGCAATCAGTGGATCGATCGCGAGCGAGTGCTGATGGAATCGCTGCTCTGCATCCGGCGGGCGGGGGCTAGCATCATCCTGACCTATCATGCGAAGGACGCAGCGAAACTGCTGGGATAGGTCGTTCGAACGCTGTTCCTATCTTTGCAACACTTTCACACAAATGCTGTAAAATCCGCCCCTTGAAGGGTGGAGACTTTGACGTCCGGCTACACATCGCTTTCGTCGGAAGAACTGGTTGCGGTCTGCGCCAACAGTGGCGATGAGGCGGCATGGGAAGAATTCGTAAAACGTTTTCAGCCAATGATTGCGCGAACAGTGCTCCGAACCGCGCGCCGCTTTGTGCCGCCCCCCCGGTACTTGCTCGACGATCTCATCCAGGAAACATTTCTGAAACTGTGCGGCGATGACTGCCTGGTCTTGAGGCGCTTCCAATCGCGGCACAAGGATTCCATTTTTGGATATCTAGCCTCGGTCGCGGCCAGCGTCGTGCTGGATCACTTTAAATTTCGAAGAGCACGCAAGCGCAACGAGAATAAGACGGAACCCATCTCGGAACAGATATGGATTGATGTGCCAACGGCACGCCGGCATAGTCCGGTTGCGATCGAGGATCGGATCCTGTTGCGTCAGATCGACGAGCTTTTGTGCAAGTTGTTTCAGGGAGAACAACTAATTCGGAATCGCACCATTTTCTGGCTTCATAACCGTGAAGGCATGACCGCGAGCGCAATTGCCTCGATCCCTTCCATCGGTCTAAATACGAAAGGGGTTGAGAGCACACTGCGAAGAATGACGCTCATGATCCAAAATCATATGGGTACGACTCCGTGAAGGGTTTAGAGCGCAAGAGTCGTTCTTAAGTTTGGACGCCGGATCACCCGGATTAGGAGACCAAGGCGCAGCGATCCGAAGAGGCAGCTGTCGTAGAACAGAGTAGGAGCCGGCTTGAGGGGCGACTTGAACAACGTTGAGCCCGGTCGAGACGATCATCATCTAGATTGTCCGGAACCTTCCGTCTGGTATCGACTTGCGGGTGGAGAAATGCCACTCGAGCAGGCGCAGCCGTTCCTGGAGCACGTTAGCGGATGCGACCATTGCCGTTCGCTGCTGCGCGACGCCGTATCGGACCTCCATGATGAGACGACAACGTCCGAGACCGATCTGATCGCTAGGTTAGACAGTGCCAGCCCGCAATGGCAGCACAAACTGGCGCGAAAATTAGCCGCCAAGAGTACTCCCGAGGCCGGCACCAGTAGCTGGCGGCGCAGTTGGGGAACCGCACCGCGCCTGGCTTTCGTGACGGGAGCTTTTCTGCTAATCGCAGCGGCCGGCTATTGGATAGGGTTCCCGCTTGTGCAGGTGGAACTGGCGCAACGTTTGTTAGCGAAGGCGTACTCGGACCGGCGTACTGTCGAGTTGAGAATGGCTCGGGCGGCCCATGGCGAAATGACGGCCGAGCGCGGCGCGTCTGAATCGCTGGTGGATCGTCCGGTGACTCTGATTACCGCGGAAGTGCTCCTCGCCGCGCGGCCACGGCCCCATTCGTCTGATTCCCGATGGCTTCACGCGAAGGGCCAAGCCGATCTGCTAGACGGGAAATACGCATCTGCAGCGGATTCGCTGGAGCGGGCGCTGCAACTCTCGCCCAAGTCTCCGGAGATCCTAATTGACCTGGCCACGGCTGAATTCCAGCAGGGCCTACTCCCAGAGGCTTACGAGAACCTGAGCAAGGCACTCGCTCTCAAGCCCGACGATCCCGTGGGCCTCTTCAATCGTGCGATCGTCTCGGAACACCAATTCCTGTTCCACCAGGCCCTCGAGGACTGGCAACGATATCTCCAGTTGGATCCTGATTCCAATTGGTCGGACGAAGCGCGCAAGAGGTTTGATGCGGTACGGGCGAAGCTCGAGCAACACGACCGCAGCCATTCGGAGCCGTTGTTGAGTCCATCAGCGTTGGTCGAGCGAGCGCGCGAGACGGCTGGTCGCGCGGAAATCGATCGACGTATTGAGGAATATCTGCACGAAGCGGCGGCCGTATGGCTTCCCAAGGCTTACCCCGAGGCGAGTAAGGCCGCCGATCCGGCAGCCCGAGGTGCGCTTTTTTTTTTGGCGGATCTGAGCGGCCAGGAACATAGCGACCGCTGGCTCGCCGACGTCCTTCGCGGTTCTTCCGCCGCCAATTTCCCGCAAGCCGTGGCAGCCCTGGCCGGTGCAATTCAAGCCAACGATGCCGGGCATTACGAGGTCACCGTCCTTCAGGCTGCGCGTGCCGAGTCGTTGTTTCGCGCTTCGCACAATGTAGGCGGGGCGTTGCGCGCTGCTTTCGAACGTACGTTTGCCGCTCACCTCAACCGTCAGAGCGAGGACTGCCGAGACCAGGCTATTGCCGCGCTGACAGAGGCGGAGACGTATTCCTATCCGTGGCTCCAGATTCAGTTGAGACTCGAGACCGCAGTTTGCTCCCTTCTCTTGGGCGACATTGGCGAGGACCAGCGAAATGCAGACCGTGCTGCAGCTCTGGCATTGGCTAACGGGTACCGTGGTCTGTATCTCCGCGCACTGCTCTTCACATCGGATGACCAGCGGGCCATGGGCGATCGGAAGGGCGGGTTGCAGTTGGTCAACACGGGATTGCGCCTATATTGGGAGAGCCAGTTGCCAGCTTTGCGCGCTTTCGGCCTCTATACAGGGGTCTCTTCAGCCGCGGAAAGCGCGGACCAACCCCACTTGCAGGTGGCGGTTCTTCGCGAGGCAGCCGCGCTCATCGAGACGGATCCGGACCTCCTGCAACGCGCCATGACCCATGAAGCCCTTGCTCATGCGGCCACACAAGCACGCCAGTTTGAAATCGCCGAACGGAATTATGCGGAGGCGTCACGGCTGTTTGCGCTAGCGCCACGCACAGGAGCGAGCAGAAGTGATGTTCTCGAAATCGAAATTCAGACTGCGCAACTGGAAACACGAGAGAAGCACTTTGAGGAAGCTATCTCTCGCCTAGAATCAATTCAGGCCGAAATTCGCTCGCTTTCCAACACTTATCTTGGGCGAATGTTTTACTCGACACTAGGAGAGCTGAAGCTAAAGATGCACCTGGCGGCGGGTGCGGAACAGGCTCTCTACCCCGCCTTGCTCCTCGTTCAACAGGGGGAAGCATCCTTGAGTCCAGGAGCGGATCGAGGACACTGGACCAGGGAAGCCGGCCCGGTCTATCGGGCCCTTGCTGAGGCTGCATTGATGCAGGGACGCGTCCAGGAATCCCTGGAGATCTACGAGCAGTACTTGGGTGCTGTACAGCAAGCATCTTCCATGGGTCGTGCCTTAGTTGATGCATCCCGGGCTACTTCGACAGCAGTACGCAGTGTCTCATTTGGCTCTCGGCTCCCGTTGCTTGCACGCGAAACCGTGGTTGCATATGGCGTGCTGCCTGACGGTGTGGCCATTTGGGTTTATGACAACCGTGGTGTCACCGCTCGGTGGATTGAGGGATCGCCTGAGGATCTGAGGGAACTGGCCTCCAGGTTCCACGATCTGGCTGCCGATCCACGATCCGAACTAAGCGCATTGCGACGAGATGCTCAAAGCCTGTATCACGAGCTTCTCGCACCGGTGGAGCAATCTCTGGAGCCAGGCCGCACCCTGATCATCGAAACGGATGGAGTGCTGGCGCAGGTGCCGTTTGAGGCGCTTCTGGATGGAAATGGCCGCTATCTGATTGAACGTTGGCCGATGGTCTACTCACTTGGGCGCGCCTCGGACGCGGGGCTGCAGGACGCGGGTTCGATCACGCCGAATTCGCCAGCCCTGGTCGTTGGCAGCACTGCTTCATCGCCCGCCGATGGTCTTATTCCTTTGCCCGATATCACCGCAGAAACGGACAGAGTCGCCAGGTGGTTTCCTGGAGCAAGGGTTCTCAGGGGCAAAGACGCGACACTGAGCGCAGTGAAGGACGAGATACCGGCAGCCGCGTTGTTCCATTTTGCCGGACACTCACTGCTCACGCCCGATCGAGCCGGCCTGATGTTAGCCGCCGCAGACGGAACAAATGATCTCCCACAACTCCTGGACGCAAATGTCCTGGGCAGGGTCAAGCTGCCGAACCTGCAGTTGGTAGTCCTGTCCGCGTGCAGCACCGCGTCCGGGAGTGGCGGGTCCGGCGGCTTCAGCAGCGTTGTCGAAGCGCTCTTGCGCGCCGGTGTCCCGCATGTTGTGGCAAGCCGCTGGGCCGTGGACTCAATACAGGCACGGGCCCTGGTGGAGGAGTTCTATCGAAGTGTTTTATCCGGTCAATCGGCAGCAGACGCAATCCGTTCGAATTCCAGAAAGATGCTGTCTGACCCTCGTACTGTTCATCCCTACTACTGGTCAGCATTCGCCTCCTACGGGCGGCCATAAACGGACAGAGGGTTTCATTCGCTTCACGGCATCGGCTTAATCAACTCCAACTTTCAGGGAGGACGGTCACCCATGAACCATGAAGGGCCGATCACGGCGCGCTTCACAATTCGGTTTGTTCTGCTCGTACTGACCTTGCTGGTCGCGTGCAACCAGTCGAAACGCATCGCTGCGCCGGCTTTGCCCGCACCCGGTGCAGAAAGGGTTTTCGTCATCTTCGAAGGACCGTGGGCCCTGGTGGCCGATCCCAAGGACGACAGCATGGTTCTTGCCCTCGCGCCGAAGACCAAGAATCACCGTGATCTCACCGTTGGCGCTTCCAGGAGCAGCGGTCTGGCATCGGGAATGTACGAATTGTCCGTGCCCGATCACGAGACCCCAGCGACGGTTCCTCTCGACGCCAGCTTTGCCCAAACCAAGATCGAAGCGAAGAGCCTGCAAAGGGCGCTCGACGGCCAAACAGGGCGCTACGTGATCCGCTTGCCCAAGCCGGAGGCCTATGCCGCCGCCCAGCGGATTCGCAGCCGCATCGGTGCGACCTATCCTCCGGACGCTTCGACTGAACAGAACTATGTCACGTCTGTATCGCTGCGCTACACCGTGAGTAGTCTAAGTGGGTTCTCCCTAGCGGGTATTCCTGACAACGGCAATTTCGACCAGCTGCCTCTGCTGGTCGATACCCCAATGATCCAGTTCCGAATCGAACCGATCGAAGCAGACGATCCGTTGGATGCGTGCAATACCAGTTCCCGGCTGGGATTCGCCGAATTGAATCAGTACTTGAGCTTGAAGCTGTATGTCGATTTTCCCGACGACCCGGCAAGCTGTCATGACCAGGATCCGCAGAAGATACGTGCCGTCGGCGCACATCCGGGCGAGAAGCTTGCAGCCCGCACCATTCCCGCAGTTTTTGACTTAGGCGCGGGTGCATTTAGGCCGCCTTCGAGCGTGGCCGGGGATTCTTCGGCACGACTTGTGGCGATGCGCACTCTTGCGGTCGATGTGCCGTCGGTGGGAGCCGCTGCCTATTTCCTGCATGCCCCCGGCATTGACTGCAAAGCGCCAATGCTGTTTCTCACGATGACGCCATAACGACCTTCGATGCCCTTTGCACGATAAGGACAAAGCTTTCGGTTTCTCTCAGAACTCAATAGGCCAGGCGCACGAGAGTTCTCTCGGAGAACGGGACGTACAGGAGAGCCGCGGTTGCCGCCAGTGCCAGTCCGAGGCCAATTTTGGGCAACAGCAGAAACGGGGCGATGGCCCAGAGTTCGTCCAGGGCCAGGAGGAAAGGGAAAAGGCGCCGGAACGTGTCCCCGAGTTTGCGGAAATCGAACGCCACTGACGACAACAGGTAGAACCGGAAAGGAATGCCGACCGCGCCAGTGATCAGCACGGCGATCACGATTACGATCGCTGCCCAATCGGGCAGCGAATCACTGGCCACTCGATCGACACCGCGCAGATGGTAAAGCGCGCTGACGTAGAAAGCCAGATACATCACCTGAATCAGGGAGAAAAGCACACGGATCGCGCCGCGATGAGGAATAGGAACGTGCAGTTCAGGATGAAGCGCAGGCTCCGCGGCAATGGAACGAACGGCGGCCGATTCCGCGACCTTGGCCGGACTCGTCTCCAACTCGCCCACAGGGGCGATGAAGCGATAGCCGCGCCGGGCGAGGGTCTCAATGAAGCGGGGGCTGGAAGCGGAATCTCCGAGCGCCTCGCGGATTTTGTTCACGGCTGTGTTCAGGCTGTGATCAAAATCGACAAAAGTGTCGGACGGCCAGATCTTCTGCCGAAGGTCATCGCGCGTGACGACGTGGCCGGCATTCTCGAGCAGCACCGCAAGCACCTGAAACGGCTGTTCCTGCAGTCGCAGGCGGCCGCCGTTCTTGCGCAGTTCTCCCGCGGCCAGGTTAACTTCGAAAACGCCGAATCGCAGTAGTTTGGCTTCGCTGCTGGGTTGGGACGTCGGCATGACTGCGCGGACGCTAGTGTATCGTACTCGCCCGTTGGACTCGAGCATTCGCGCCGGAGCTAACCAGGAACAGGATTACAATGACCGTGTGGCCGATCCCGTTCCCATCAAGCAGCCTGTCGATGGACAACAGCGGCACCATCACAGTGCTTATGCCGCAGAAGCCACCGGCCTGCTGGTCATCGCTGTCGTGCTGCTGATTCTCACCATCGTCCGCTATTGGGCGTACATCAATTGGAGCGTTCGCTGACGTTGTTGCGCTCGGAACCTCTGACCGTCGTGGTGCTCGGCCCTACCGCGAGCGGGAAGACTGCCCTGTCGCTCTTCCTCGCTCGGCATTTCCGTGGAGAAATCGTCAATTGTGATTCGGTGGCAATGTACCGGGAGTTTGAAGTCGGTACGGCGAAGCCGAATGCAGCCGAACGCGCCGAAATTCCGCATCACCTCGTCGACAGCGTGGAGCCCACCGCTACCGTAACGGCCGGAGAATATGCACGCCGGGCGCGGGCGGTTCTCTGCGAAATCGAGCACCGCGAACACTTGCCGATCGTCAGTGGAGGCACGGGGCTCTATCTTCGAGCTTTGCTGGAGGGCCTGTTTGCCGGGCCGGAGAGGTCGGAAGGTCTGCGCGCAAAAATGCGCCAAAGAGCTGCTCAAGGCGGCGGTGAACGGCTGCATCGCATCCTGAAACGGCTGGATCCCATCGCCGCGTGTCGCATTCACGCCAACGATGTGCCGAAACTGATCCGCGCGATTGAAGTCTGCCTGATGTCGCGCCGACCGATAACGGAGCTGTTGCAAGCGGGGCGCGATCCTCTGCGCGGGTTTCGCGTCCTGCGACTCGGGCTCAATCCACAGCGGGATGCCCTGTATGCGCGGATCAATCAGCGCGCCGCGGCGATGTTCCAGCAAGGGCTTGTCGAGGAGACGCGGCGACTGTGGAAAAAGTATGGCGATCAGGCGCGGGCCCTCGGATCGCTCGGCTACAAGGAGGCCATGCAGGTGGTTCGCGGCGACATCACGAAACAGAGAGCGCTGGAGGCGGCACAGCAAGCGCATCGCAACTATGCCAAGCGGCAGATGACCTGGTTCCGGCGCGAACCGGACGTCCACTGGCTGTCGGGGTTCGGACATGAGCCGAACCTTCAGGCAGAAGCGCTCGCGCTCGTGGAGGCTAGGATCAGCGGCTGAAATTCACGAATAACTTCACACAGAGAATGGCAAGCACGACTATGCATCCGAGGATTGCGTTGTACTCACGATGCTTCCAATAGAGCGCGGGCGAGAAGTCTCCTTGCTGGTTGCCGTACGGAGTTAAACGCAGCCAGAAACGCGACACGTGACGCGCATAGTCCGCATATTCTGGAAACGTCTCGTGCAGGTAACGCTCCTCGCCGGCAATGACGGGAACGTAGATCGCGGCAAACATGAGGAACAGCAGGCCGAGAATGACAGGGCTACGCGCGGCCAAAGCAAACCCCCCTGCCAGGATCAACGATCCCAGATAGAGAGGATTGCGAGTGTAGGCATAAGGTCCACTCGTAGTGAGTTGCCGGTCTTTCTGGACGTGGCCGGCAGCCAGGCCGCGGAGCAGAAGGCCGGGAATCAGGATCAGACCTCCGGCCAGAATCGACATTCGCGTAGGACGAGCCAGCCAGACATACGCCACTCCCAGGGCAAAACTGAGCGGTATGCGGACCCGTCGCGCTACGCGCGACCAAGTCTCAAGGAAGCGAGCCGTATCGCCAGATTGACCGTTGGTCGAGTTCAGTGGAGTCTCCGGGACAACTGCTTTGTAACGCGTTGCACCGATTGTACGGCTTCACGAGTGAGAGGCCTGCAGCAATTGGCGTGATGCCGAAACTACCTCTTCAGGGCTGATCTGCAACAGTCCTTCTTCCGGCTCACGAAGACGGGCATGGCTCGTCACGCTGTTGGAACTCCGCAGCACGATCGATTGTGTTCCAAACGGGCCGTTTCGCGCCGGATTTGTGGGGCCGAAGATTGCAACCACGGGCACCTGCAAGGCAGCGGCGAGATGCATCGGTCCGGTATCGCCACCGACAAACAGGCGTGCGCGACGAGTAAGGGCGATCAATTCGGAGACGGAACAGGAAATCTTGTGCGCTCTCCCGGCGCTCGCTGCTTGCACGGATGCGGCAAGGCCCTCTTCGCCCGGGCCAAAATTGACCAGTGAGCGCAGTCCGTCCTTCGCAAGTTCGCTCGCAACGGCTCCAAATCGCTCGGCAGGCCATTGCTTCGCGCCCCAGCCAGCGCCCGGATTGAGAATCACGAAATCACGCTCCGTTCCAATCTGCGCGGAAATCTTCTCTTCGGCATCGGGATCAACCGGGAGTTGCACTAGGGGCGGCTGCATTCGCCGCCCGGTGACCGCTTCCGCCAGCGAGAGCGCGTGTTCGATCACGTGCGCGCCCTTAGCGGCCACCTGTCGCGAATACCACATGCTGGCCGCGTTTTCGCGCGGCTGAACATCACCGTAGACGACTCTTGCTCCCGACCATCGCGCGAGAAGGGCGGCGCGAACCGCGCCCTGAAAATCGATCGCCGCTTCGTAGCGCAAGCCGCGCAGTTCGCTCAAGCCGACGGCAATCTGCTGCCAGGTGTTGAGCGACATCAGCGAACGCCGCCATGCCGACGTGTTCACCGTATGAATGCGGTCGACCAGGGGCCGCTGCGGAGAACGCACGCCGGACCGCGGGTATCGTAGAGTGCATAACAACTCGGCCCACCGATCTTCAAGGATCCAACCCAGAGTGGCATGGGGGAAAGCGTGCCGAATCGCGGTGACGGCAGGCAGAGCGTGAATGATGTCACCCATGGCGCTCAGGCGCACGATGAGGATTCTCTGCAAGCCTCGATTGGAAGCGGTCGCGTCAGACGTCATCGCGCCTCACGTCGTACGCCGAGTCAGCCGCGAGCGGATGATCTCAGTCGCTGAGTGGTCCTTGGGGTCACCGACGATGGCGACGCGACCACCGCATGCCTCGACTTCGGTGCGCTCGGGAACGCTGTCAATGGTGTAGTCGGTGCCTTTCGCGTGAACGTCGGGCCGGATCTCGCGGATGATGGCGCGTACATCGTTCTCGGGAAAAATCACCACAGCATCGACGTCGGCGAGCGCAGCAAGAATCTCCGCGCGCTCTTCAGCGGGCATCAGCGGGCGGCCTGTTCCCTTCAATGCCCTTACGGATGCATCGGAATTCACCGCGACCACCAGCTTGCCGCCAAGTTCGCGGGCGGCATGGAGATACCGCACGTGTCCCACATGAAGCAAGTCAAAGCAACCGTTGGCGAGGGTGACGTGTTCTCCGCTGCGACGCCACTCCACAACGCGGTTGCGGAGTTGCTCGCGGGAAAGAATCTTGGCTGGCGCAGTGGTGCTCAATGCGGTCGCGTCGAAGGCGGAGCCTTGTCGAGAGCCTCCAGCAATTCCTGTTGGGTTACGGTGGCGGTGCCGCGTTTCATAACGACCACGCCCCCGGCGTAGTTGGCGAGGTGAGCCGCTTCTTCGGTGTCGGCGCCAGCCGCCAAGGCTGCGGTGAAAGTCGCGATTACGGTATCGCCGGCTCCAGTCACGTCGGCCACCTCGTCGCTGCCGAAAATCGGGATGTCGATTGCCTTGTGACGGCGCGGGAAGGCAACCAGACCATCTTTGCCGCGCGTGATCAACAGGGATTCCAGTTTCATTTCGCCAACAATCTGCTCCCCGGCCGCGACCAGCCGCTCCCAGTCATCGCCAATTTTGATGTTGAGAATCTCCTCGACCTCCGCTTCGTTGGGTGTCGCCGCTGTAATACCCACGTATTGCAGCATGCGGTGGCGAGAGTCGAGCATTACAGGTACCTTCTCCAGCGAGCGCTTTTCTCGGATGGAATTCAACAATGCCGGGGTGGCCGCTCCGTAACCATAGTCGGAAACCAGCAGCGCGTCGGAGGCGCGTGCGTACTCGCGGGTGGAGAGGATGAGTTCGCGGCGAAGGTGCGCATTCGGACCTTCCGCAGGCTCCCGATCAAGGCGCACGACCTGCTGGCCGGCGGTGTGAGCGAAGCCCGCAAGAATCCGCGTCTTCGTGACTGTCATGTAGCTCTTATCCTTGAGCACGCCGCTGACGGGGATTCGCTTGTGGCGGAACGCGCGCAGCAGTAAACGGCCTGCTTCGTCGTCACCCACTACGCCAACAGGCAACACATTCACGCCAAGATCGGCAAGGTTGTAGATCGCGTTCGCCCCGCCGCCGGGCACGATCTCGCGGTCCCGATGCCGGAGAATAAGAACCGGCGCTTCACGGGAGACGCGGGAGATCTCCCCAAAAACGAATTCGTCGGCAACGAGATCGCCGAGGACGGTGACCGTTGTTTTAGGGAACGCCTCGACGATCTTCCGCAGGCGGTCGTTCTCTTTGGCGTGCTTGGGCATAGGGAACCTAAGATTTTCTCACGAGCACGGCTTTCGTTCCGTAATTCTCGCGAGAATAGTATCGAGAACGTCAGTGGGACGCTCGAGAGTCAGGCGCAGGACTGCGAGGGACAACGGATGGAGAGCGGAGCGCTGCTCTCCGAGATTGACCAGATCTTTTTCCGTGGTCACAAATCCGCCAGCGTCGTGATCGAGAGCAGCACGGCGGATAGCTTGCACCTCATCCATATCGTAGGCGTGATGGTCGCCGAAAACGATCTCGGCTGCTGGTGTAATTCCCGCCGCCCGTACTTGCGCGAAGAATCGCTGCGGTTTGGCGATTCCACAAAAAACCACCGGCTTCACGGGAGGGTCGGACAGTTCGAGGGCACGGCTCATTCGCCAAATCAGCTTGTTCCGGACCGCAAGAGGGGCCATGTCGAGATCGTCGGGGATGAGGACTGCATCGGCCCGTGCAAGTGCAGAGACCGGCTCCCGCAAACGGCCCAGCGGCAGCAGCCGATCGTCGAGATCTTCTGCGCTCAGAAGCACGATGTCAAAGTCCCGGGCAAGCGAGCGATGCTGGTAACCATCGTCGAGCAAGTGCAGCTCAGTCGCGAATTTCTGTTCGGCTACGCGGCCGGCTTCATAACGGCTCTCGCCGACCACAACCGGGACTCCCAGGCGGCGTGCAATCAGCAGCGGTTCATCACCGAAATCGGCCGCGCCACCACTCGGGTCGACGACGAACACGCCTTTGGTTTTTCTGCGATAGCCGCGCGACAGTACGTCAAACGGAATGCGGCGTTCTTGGAGCAGTTCTCCGAGAGCGATGACAAAGGGAGTCTTGCCGGATCCTCCGGTGGAGAGGTTCCCGACACTTACGACGGGCTTCGCAAGGCGGCGCGCGCGCAGAACGTGGCGATCGAAGAGTGAATTTCGCATGGCCGTGCCGGCACCGTAGATCGCAGTGAGCGGATTCATGCGCGATTCCTGCCGATCAATTCGACGAGCGCCGTTACCGTCCGGTCCGTAGCCCCCCGTTGAGATTCGAGTGCGGCCAGCGCATTGCGGCCGAGGGCCTCGCGCGCCATTGGGCTGTCGATCAGTTCCATGAAGACGAGCGGAAGTTCGGCAAGCCCGACGACGCGAACGGCATGTCGGCTGAGAAAGAAATTCACGATCTCGCGAAAGTTCTCGTAGTGGTTGCCGGTCACGACGGGAACACCGTAAAGCGCCGGCTCAAGAATATTGTGCCCGCCGCGCGGAACCAGGCTTCCGCCCACGAAGGCCACGGTCGCGAGCGAGTAGAGCGCGGCCAGTTCGCCGATCGTATCCACGAGGAAAACGGCACCGCCAAGGGGTTCGCCGCCCCACAACGAACGCCGGAGCAGCCGGAATCCGAGTTGCTCGACGAGTTCAGCGACGCGAGTGAAACGCTCGGGATGGCGCGGCGCCAGGATCAGCACCGCTCTCGGATGATTGGCCAGAACGTTGCGAAATGCAGAGAGGAGGGAGCCTTCTTCCTCATCGAGCGTGCTGCCGCACACGAGCACAGGTCCAGCTTCGGACTGCTGAATGCCCTCGCGCAGGCTGGCCACGATCGGAGGAAGTGGAGGCGGAGCGACGTCGAATTTCAGGTTGCCGGAAACGGAGGCTCGCTCTTCGCTGGCCCCTATTTCGATCAACCGACGGCGGTCGTCTTCCGTCTGTGCGAGGAAGAGATCGATGTTGTTCAGAATTCTTCGAAACCAGAAGCGAAGGCGCTTGTAGCCAGGCAGTGAGCGGTCAGACACGCGGCTGTTGACCACCGCTATGCGCGCACCCCTGCCCCTCGCCAGCCGCAGAAAGTTGGGCCAGAACTCGGTTTCGGCGATGACAATCAGCTCCGGTTGCAGCGCGGCAAGATATGGCCGGATGGCAAAAGCAAAGTCGAGCGGAAAGTAGAACGTATTTTCTGTGGCAAAGCAGCGGGCGGCAAGTTTCTGCCCTGTACCGGTGGTGGTCGAAACGACGATGCGGTGGCCGGGAAGTTGTTTTTGGAGTGCTGCAACCACGCCAGCGGAAGCGACAACTTCGCCCACCGATACGGCATGCACCCAGACGACAGGCTTGCCCCGCACTCCGGCGATGTGTGCCGGAACCGCGCCAAGGCGCTGGCTCAAGCCGGCACGGTACTTGCCGTGACGCATCATTTGCGCCAGCCAGTAGGGGAGCGTCACGAACAAGAACAGGCCCAGCAGCGCGCTGTAGAGGAAGTACATGAATGCGAGGTCATTCTAAATGGTGGTGGCGGGCCGAGAAGGGACACGAAACCGCGAAGCCCTGCAATCCGCACATGCGACTTCCTAATGCATCGGGGGCCGAGGCTTCACATCTACGTTGTGGTACGCAGCAATCGTCCATTCTTCTTGCTCTTTAATCAGGACCTGCAGCAGGCTGGCACGAACGATCCCATCGGGTGCGCCGATGCCGGGCGGCACCTTGCTGAACCCAGAGAGTTCGGCGTCGATATCGACAATCGCCACATCCGGCCGGACGAAGTAGATCCGGCGAATCGGCATCTTCACGGTGCTGCCGCGGTAGATTCCCCGGAAGATCTCTGCATGGCGTTCCTCGAAGGCCTCCTTGCCCTGGTAGTTGTCTCCCAGAACATTGGTGAATGTGCCATCAGCGCGGAAGCGCTCCGCGTAGGCTTCGGCGTCTCCGCGGTTCCAGGCGGCGCCTTGGGCATCGATCAAGGCGCGAATCAGCGACTCGTCGTTCGTCATTGCAAAAGGTCCATTCCAGTCCTGCCCTGCGCAGAAAAGACGAAAGCCGGACGAGGACGGCCGCCCGCGCTCATGAGCACTAGATGTCCAGGTTCTTCACGTCGAGCGCATTGTCTTCGATGAACTTGCGGCGCGCTTCGACATCTTCGCCCATCAGCGTGCTGAAGATGGTTTCGGTCTCGGCCAGGTCTTCGAGCTTCACCGAGAGCAGCGTGCGCCGCTCGGGATCCATCGTGGTCTCCCAGAGCTGCTCGGCGGTCATTTCGCCGAGGCCCTTGTAGCGCTGCACGGTGTACTCTTTCTTGCCTTCGTTGAGGACGTAGTCAAAGAGCTCGCGCGCAGTATTCTTCTCGACGACTTCCTGTTCTTTCAGCGCCCGCTTCGCAGGGACCTTGCCCGTCTTTTTCTGGGCTTTCTCGGCCTCGGCCAGTTCGGCGTCGCTCAGTTCTTCGCCATCGCCATTCTTGCCGTTCGATCCGCCTTTCACCACGGCCTCGACGACGAACGGTGGCTCCAGGTACTCGGCGATCTGCTTGTACTTCGAGATGAGCTGGCGGCCTTCCGGCGTCGAGGCCAGTTCCCAGTTGATGACGTGCTCAGCGCCCTGCGAGTTCACGAACTTCACTTCCCACAGGTTGTGCTCTTCGTCAAAAAACGACTCGACACTCTTGAGACCCAGTTCTTTAGCGAAGCGTTTGAGTTCTTTCTCGAGCTTCTCGACCTTCTTCGGAGCTTCTTTCTTGTCGCCTTCAAAATCGGCGCGCTTTGCCAAATCAAGCTTGGGCAGCAGTTCGGTGATCTTTTCTTCGCGCAGACGCTTGTTGAGCTTGTCGAAGAACCCGAGATAATCATTGAGCACGGTGATGAATTTCGTCAGTGCTGCGCCTTCCAGCTTGGCCGCACCTTCTCCGTACCGAACCACCAGGCCTTCTGAAGCACGTTTCACCATTACTTTTACGAATTCGTGCTCGTTCTTGATGTACTGGTGCGACTTACCCTTCTTAATGCCGAACAGCGGCGGCTGGGCGATGTACACGTTGTTGCGCTTGATCAGCTCCTGCATGTGGCGGAAGAAGAACGTCAGCAGCAGTGTGCGGATGTGCGAGCCGTCGACGTCGGCGTCGGTCATCAAAATGACTTTCGCATAGCGCAACTTGGCGGGATCGAAGTCGTCTTTTGCGATGCCAGTGCCGAGCGCGGTGATCATGGCGCGGATTTCTTCGTGCGCCAGCATCTTGTCGTAGCGCGCCTTCTCGACGTTAAGAATCTTGCCCTTCAACGGCAGGATCGCCTGGAAGCGGCGGTCACGGCCCTGTTTCGCGGTTCCGCCTGCGGATTCGCCCTCGACCAGGAACAGTTCGCAGCGGTTGGGATCGCGTTCGGAGCAGTCGGCCAGCTTGCCGGGCAGTCCGCCGCCATCCAGAGCGCCTTTACGGCGTGTCAGGTCGCGAGCCTTGCGGGCAGCCTCGCGAGCACGGGCGGCGTCGATTGCTTTGTTGATGATCTTGCGCGCGACCGTCGTGTTCTGCTCGAAGAATGCGCCGAGCCGCTCGTTAATGAATGCCTGGACGATGCCCGCAATATCGGAATTCAGTTTGCCCTTGGTCTGACCTTCGAACTGCGGCTGCGAAAGCTTCACGCTGATCACGGCGACCAGTCCCTCGCGCACGTCGTCGCCGCTCAGGTTTTCTTTCACGTCCTTGAACAGGCCCATCTGCTGGCCGGCGTAATTGATGGTGCGCGTCAGCGCCATGCGGAAGCCGGAGAGGTGCGTGCCGCCGTCGACGGTGTTGATGTTATTGGCGAAGCTGAAAACCGCTTCCGAGTAGCCGTCGTTGTACTGGAGGCCGATCTCCATGCGCACGCCGCTGCGCTCGTCTTCCATATAGATCGGCTTGTCGTGCAGAACCGACTTTCCGCGATTCAAGTGCTTGATGAACTCGGCGATGCCACCGTTGTACTTGAATTCGACGCGCTTGGGTTCGTTGGTCTTCGAGTCGGTCTGGCGCTCGTCGGTAAGCGTGATCGTAAGTCCCTTGTTCAGGAAAGCCAGCTCACGCAGGCGCTGCGAAAGCGTATCGAAGTTGTATTCCAGGACAGTGAAGATTTCGCGATCGGGCGTGAAATGAACCTTGGTGCCCGTCTTGACCTTGGCAGCGCCGGTTTTCTTTAGCTTGCTGGTCGGCTCGCCTTTCGAGTAGGTCTGTTCCCAGGTGTGGCCGTCGCGCCAGATTTCGAGTTCGAGTTCATGGCTGAGCGCGTTTACGCAGCTCACGCCGACACCGTGCAGTCCGCCAGAAACTTTGTACGTCGAACTGTCAAACTTGCCGCCGGCGTGGAGCTTGGTCATCACGACTTGCGCGGCGGAAACTTTTTCGCCATCGATCACCATATCGTCGACGGGAATGCCGCGGCCGTTATCCACGACGGTGATGGAATTGTCGAGGTGAATGGTGACGTCGATTTTGTCGGCGAAGCCGGCAAGCGCTTCGTCGACCGAGTTGTCGACGACTTCGTAGACCAGATGATGAAGGCCGAGTTCGCCCGTCGAGCCGATGTACATGGCGGGGCGCTTGCGCACCGCTTCCATGCCGCCGAGGACTTTGATCGACTCGGCAGTGTAGTCAGCGTTACCGTTTTTGTTCTTGTCGTTGATGGGGGTATGCAGTTCTTTCGTGGCCATTTGACTCCGTGGAAAACAGCCGGATCGTCCTCCCGCCAGGCCAAATTCGGCCCGTTGGGTACCCGGATCGAGCGCTCCAGCTGGGGGACCGCTTCCGCGACTGATCGGGCGACCTCAAACTATTGAAATTTCTGCTAGTTAGCCGCCGCCAGAGATATTGCTATTTTAGCATAAGCGGCGACCTTTTGGAGGCCGAATTCCGCTTCTAACCCATGATTTTTGTTGTGGTTAGAGAGGTACTTTTGGAGTCAATTGCGGCTGGATGAATTTCCGCACCTCGCGACTATTTCCCGGGCATTTTCGCGAATGAAAATTGGAGCCGTTCGATGAGATCGTCGATCCCCTCGGCGCTATCCGCGATGAAGGTAAACGACACGATCTTCCCCTTGGCGAGCATCACCAGCGTGGTCTGGTGTATGGTGACTTTTTCGCTCAGCGCTTTCGAGAAGTCTGCGCGCACGAGCCGCCTGGAATCAATCGTCACTTCTGACGGATCTCCTTCGGCCTTGAATCCTTTCGCGGTGGTCATTTCGGTTAGAGGACCGAGGTAGTCCGCGGCGGTCTTGAGCGCGGGATCAGCGGGGACAGGCTCGTCCGCAATTACGACAGCAAAGTTGACGGAGTCTCCGGCGGCTTGCGGAGGACGCTCGAAAACGGCGAGCAGCACTTCTCCTTTGGCGACGTCGAAGTCGCTTTGCATTTCCTTCGTGCGATCCACCCAGCCATAGGGGATGCGAAAGCGGAAAGCAAAAGAGGCGTTGCGGTAAGTCGTATCCGCAGTCGCTTCTGGCCTGGAGCCGGGAGCCGGTTTCGTTTGGGCGCTCGCCGCGAGGGTGAGGCAGAGAAGGATGACGTGTTTCAGCATTCAGAACTCAGCAATCAGCATTCAGTTCTTCAACAGTGTAGCGCGGATGATGAAGGGTGTTTTTCGGGTAGGGGTCCTTCGACTCCGCTCAGGATGACATGGATTGAAAAATCCATTGCCGGCTGACGGCTGAAAGCTGATGGCTGAAAGCTGAAAGCTGAGAGCCTCTCGCTTTACAATCTCAACGAACTGCTATGGAACTCTCGCTCACTCCCGTCGAAATACGTGTGCTCGGTGCTCTCGTCGAAAAGGACATCACGACGCCCGAGTACTATCCGCTGTCGCTGAATGCGCTGGTGAATGCGTGCAATCAGAAGTCGAATCGCGAGCCGGTGATGCAACTGGACGAAGACTTGGTACGCGACGCACTCAGCGCGCTGCAGGAGCGGCGGATGGCGGGCCCGGCCAGCGGCGCCGACAGCCGCGTCAGCAAGTACGAGCATCGGCTGCAGGAAGTGTTCAACTTCACGCGTCCGGAGATCGCAGTCGTATGCGTGCTTTTGCTGCGTGGTCCGCAGACACCCGGTGAACTGCGCGGCCGGACCGAGCGTATGTTTCGCTTTGAATCGCTCGATGACGTGCAGTCGGCCCTGCAGAAGTTGGGACAGCGCGAGCCGTCGTTGGTCAAGGTGCTGCCGCGTCAACCGGGGACGAAGGAGTCGCGCTGGGCGCAGCTCTTCGGCGGGGATGTCGTGGTGACCGAGGCTTTGCCGACGGAGAGCGCGACGACGTCCGTGAATTCAGCCGATGCAGAGCGCATTGCGCGGCTAGAGGAAGAAGTGGCGTCGCTGCAAAGGGAGATGGGGGAATTGAAAGATCAGCTGGAGAGGTTCAGGAAGCAGTTTGAGTAGGCACCCGTCCGCTATCTGCTCAGCGAGTTTGGTGCAATCGGAGTTTTTCGCCAACTACCGCGAAACATCATCGTCAAGAGTGGGACAAGGGTCACGTGTCACAACAATTTCGCGTTCGTAGTTTGTCGGATGATTTTGGGTCCGGACGATTATCGGTCGGCCCACAGCCACCCCCAATTTCGGTTCGTAGACGCCGTTGTCGTAAATCCAACCGTGTTGGGTGTTGCCTTGAGAGACGGCCAATTCAAGCGTGAAAACCTGCTGTTTCGGCTCTTGGAGCTTGCCGGAAAGAATGGTGTTCGTCCTTCCATTCGTCAAGACGACGTAAAAGGGCTTATCAGTGCGCACTAGTGTACATACAGTGAGCTTAGGGTCATATTCTGCTTTCAACGCGACAGAAAGTGAGAATTCTTCCTTTGAGTGAACAGGGGCAGCAAGCAAGCTAGCGGTTGCGACAAGAACACCCACCGCGCGAATCAATATCAGGCGTATCGTCACGATGACCTCCCGAAATCCGGAACGCATGAGCGAAACAGTTCTTGCAGAATGATACTTACTCAGACCAGGCGATTGCACTCGCTGACTTTGAGGTAAGAGTGACGCTTCAGCCGCAATTACTCTTTGCGCCCGCAACTTCGCAGGCGGACCATTACACCCAATCGACTGATTCTCGCAGCACCCTCTCGTGCCTATCCCCCCGCGCCCAGCGCCGAGATGATCTCGGCAATGTGATCCGGGCCGCGGGTTTCCATGGTGATTTCGATAGCCGTTTCGCCCAGGTTCACGCCGTGGTAGGCGCGGTCGTAATCGGTTCGCGTCCCAGGGACAATCACTCATCCTTGTGTCTGGCGTCACGGGGAAGACCGCGTTCTTTCGAGACACTATTTTTCTCAGGGTGCCGCTCATCGGCGCTATCAACTGCAGATCCCTCGCTCGTCCTCGCCTTCGGCTGCGGACGGTTCGGGATGACAATTTCTTGCGGGTCCTTGCCTTACCTGCAGGATTGGGCGGTCTTCGATGAGCGGCGACCACGCAATGACGAGACAGCCCTTCTATCCGTTCAAATCCGAACGATCCAAGTCCGAGTACCAGGCCTACTACACGGAAAGGGTCAAGGCGTGGCCGGTTGCGTGCGAGACCATGATGCTCGACACTCCATCCGGGACGACTTTGGTTCGCGCCAGCGGGCGCGTCACGGACCCTCCGCTGGTTCTGCTGCCCGGCGCGCGGGCGACTTCGCTGATGTGGAGCGACTGTGTCGCGGCACTGTCGGCCCACCACCGTGTCTATGTCCTGGACATTTTGGGTGACGCCGGGCTCAGCGTAAGTCGTCGCGAGAAGCTGAAGCCGGACGATCTCGTTCGTTGGCTGGACGAGGTCTTCGCGGTGCTGGCGCCGGAAGGGCCGCTCAGGCTGATGGGCATCTCGTATGGCGGCTTGCTCGCCGGCCAGTATGCGGTCCGATTTCCCCGCCGGCTCCAGAACGTGGTGCTGGTGGCTCCGGGCGGCTTCGTGCTCCCATTTTCATTCGGCTTCTTCGCCCGAATGGCGCTCCTGTGCATACCTGTACCGGGCATGGGCGGGGGCCCTTTCCGTCGAATGATCCACTGGTTGTTTCGCGACGCGGAACGAGGCGACGCCTGCCGGGCGCGACTCGCAGAGACCATCACCGACCTGAAGATGTCCTGGCGCCACTTTGCCCTGCCCGCCCCGGATTGGCCAACCACCCTCGATGACAAGGGGTGGCAAAACTTCGGCGTGCCTTGCCTGTTCCTGGTTGGGGAGAACGAGAAAATCTACTCCGCGAAAGCGGCCGTCGCGCGACTCCACCGGGTCGCTCCGCAGGTCAAGACAGAGATCATTCCCGGCGCCGGACACGACCTCGTTCTGGCACAGCCCACTCTCGTAGCCAGCAAGGTGCTTGAGTTCCTGGGGAAACGGGAAGCGGTAACAGAGCCAGTCGTGCAGGAAGTGTAGGGGTCGCGTTGGCTGACTCTTACAGCACCCTCTCGTGCGTGTAGCCGCCGGATATGGGGAATTGAAGGAGTTGAAGCGGTCAGGAAGCAGTTCGAGTAGGCTTTGGCAAACGACCACTATTCCCCAGCAGTTCGTGAGATGGCGATTTCTCATCAACAAACGAGTACTAGGGCGGTCGACATCGCAAGGGCGTTAAGGCAGTTTTCCAACATTGTCGACCCTAAACGGCTCACTGCTAAGTGTGTCCAGCTCGCGATTGTTGCCATGAGGAAACAAGAGGAATCGAACGATGTCTTGATGCTGGAATGCTCTGCCAATTCCGACGTTCGCGAAGAACGGCGACGAGTAAATTCGCTGGTGAGGCCACAGCAGTTGCGTTCTGGATTTGCCGCCTTCGCATCCGTTACGGACAAGCACGTTTTCCCAAATTTCGCTTGGAGACCCTCGTTGTACCACATCGCCGACAATAACGATATTTGGGAGCTCTCGTTGTATTACGTCGCCGACAACAAAGAGATTGCGTTCATTCGTATCCGATATGAATTCGCAACCGACCACCTTGACCGGGAGAATCCCTGTATTCTGAAGCATCGCTTGGTGGCCGCCATTCCCTTCGATGAGCGACACTCCTATATGACTTGTGCTCCACGAGTACGCCGATACACCGTAAGCGACTGCCAATACTGCGAGGATTGCGATGCAGCCGACAGGCAGAAGAAGCCGCTTCATTAGTAGCTCTCCCCTCACCTTCCATCATAGTTGTCGATAACAGCGATTTACACTCATGGACTCGAAACGAGGGAGTGAATCTTCGCCAGAACGTCACGTGCCTCCTGCAATGTGCAACCCATGCGCGTTTCGAACTCGCCTTCAAGATCAATGCCGTTACAGACCTCGTTCAGGGCGTTGTTGATAATTCCGAGTTCGTTCTTTGTGAGTTCTATCGTCATGTCCTCCTCAGCCGCATTACGCCCTGCGTTGAGCAACTGCTGTACACCGGCGACTGCACCAGTTGACTGACTCCTACAACACTCTTTCGTGCGTGTACCCACCAGCGCCCAGCGCCGAAATGATCTCGGCGATGTGATCCGGGCCGCGGGTTTCCATCGTGATTTCGATGGCCGTCTCGCCCAGGTTCACGCCATGGTAGGCGCGGTCGTAGTCGGTCTCGACGATGTTGGCGCGATGCTGGGTCAGAATCCCGGTGAGGCGGTGCAGCGCGCCGGGGAAATCGCCGAGATGCACGCGGAGGCGGACGAGGCGTCCGTCTTTGACTAAACCGCGTTCGATGATGCGCGAGAGCAGCGTGACATCGATGTTGCCCCCGCAGACGAGCACGGCGACTTTCTTTTCGATCAGAGACAGTTTGCGGTTGACCAGTGCCGCGATCGCGGCCGCGCCTGCGCCTTCGGCCAGAGTCTTCTCGCGCTCCAGCAGCAACAGAATGGCATTGGCGATTTCTTCTTCTTCGACGGTCACGATATCGTCCACGTATTTCTGGACCAGGGGCAGCGTGCGGTCGCCGGATCGCCGTACGGCGATGCCGTCCGCAATCGTCGAAGCGGCATTGATCGTGACCGGCTTGCCCTCGGCCACGGCGACTTTCATCGAGGGCAGCCGCGACGGCTGCACGCCGAATACCTGTACTTTCGGGTTCGATTCCTTGACCGCGCAGGCGATGCCGCCGATCAGGCCGCCGCCGCCAATGGGCACGATCACGGCTTCCACGTCGGGCACCTGCTGCATGATTTCCAGCCCGATCGTCCCCTGGCCGGCGATGACGGTGTCATCGTCGAACGGATGAACGAACGTGATCGAGCCTTCTTTGCTGCGCCGAAGGGCCTCTTCGCAGGCTTCGTCGTAGTTGGCGCCGTGCAGGATGACATCGGCGCCATAGCCGCGCGTCGACGAAACCTTGATGAGCGGCGTGCTCAGCGGCATGACGATCTGGGCGCGGATCCCCAGCTTGCCCGCGTGATACGCCACGCCCTGAGCATGGTTTCCGGCCGAGGCTGCAATCACGCCGCGTCCGCGCTCTTCGGCGGTCAGGGAGAGCAGTTTGTTCAGGGCTCCGCGCTCTTTGAAGGCGCCGGTGCGCTGCAGGTTATCGAGCTTGAGATAAACGTGATTGGCCGTCGATTGCGAAAAGTGCTCGGAGCGCGCGCAGGGAGAAAGATAGATAGAACTGCGAATCCGGCCCAAAGCTGCCTGGATGTCGGGGAGAGTGACCATTACTCATTTTACTGAGAAGGCGGGAAATGCCAAGAACACAGCTACGAGCCTCGGGCTTCGAGTTCCGAGCAACCACTTCACCCTATGTTGCACGAAGCTCGTGGCTCGTAGCTCGGAGCTTTGATTGCTATTCATGCCCTTAGCTGCTTGCTGACGTAACTAATGGCCAATCCCGGGCCTGTCCGGGTCCACCCAGGTAATGGCCCATGGGACGTTCTCCCCTACGCCCTTCGAAACCTAGGCAGCGGCCGAAAAGCCCGCCAGAATGGGGTTTTACAAGGAGTTCCGTCCCCAGAACTCATGACTACCAAATTCGCAACCTCCCTCGCCCCTATCCCAATCGTGCCCCGGAAGAATACGGCGCGCATTGCCCTGTTTGATCTTCCCGAGGCTTCAACCGTCCTGCTGACGGAATGTTTCCGCCAGTTTGGGATAGATACGATTCCGATTTCGAGCGTTCACAAGGAGCGCCTGCACCGCGAGAAGTTCGATGCCTGCGCACTGCCGATGAAGGAATCGGTCGGCGGCACCATCGAACTGGCGCGAAACTCGGCCTCCAACAGCCGGATCGTGATTTACGGCGTGGGCGGCACCGCGCAGGACGCCATGCGCTTTTCGAAGTATTGCATCAACGCCATCTTTCACGAACCGCTGGAACGGTCTGCCGTGGTCAAGCTCATACGCTCGACCCGGCCCCTGGTGCTGCATGAATTCCGGCGCTACGTGCGCGTGCCGGTCATGACCGATGTTGCGGTCGTCGCCGCCGATGGCTCGCGGCTGAGCGTTACCAGCCAGGACATCAGCACCGGCGGCATGTCGCTGAAGGGCACGGCGCATCTCGAGCCTGGGCAGCTGGTGGAGGTATCGTTCGCCCTCCTGACCCTGCCGCGGATTCACGTGCGCGGCTATGTCACCTGGAAGAAGCCCAATAAGACAGTGGGCGTCCGCTTCGACATTTCGGATGAGCGCCGTCGCCGACTGAAAGACTGGATCGGCGGATACCTGGAAGCGTAGACCATCGCCGAAGTCAAAAGTCAATTGAAGAAGTGCTAACCATAGGCCGAGAGGTTCAACTTCTTCAATTTGACTTCCGACATTTGACTTCTGACCTGACACCCGAGACCGGCTTCTCTAGAATGTCCTGGTGAGTTCCTCTCCTTCCGTTGCTGAGCCCCGGCCAACACCTTTATCCGAGCAGCGCGAGTTCTCGCTTCGCGAGCGCATCCAGCTCTGGCTCATCAGCTGGGCCGCGTATCTGGCCATCGCCCTGATCGGCCCCACACTGCGCTACGCAGTTTCATGGGAGGAGGAACCGTCGCAGCCCGATGCAACTTTTGAGAAGCCGGTGATCTATTCCTTCTGGCACCGGGCGGTGTTCCCCGCAACCTGGATCTGGCGAAAGCAGAAGATCGCAGTCATGGTGAGCCGCAGCTTCGACGGCGAGTACATCGCACGCATCATTGAGAGATTCGGTTTCCAGGCGGTGCGCGGATCGAGCAGCCGCGGTGGGTCAGCCGCGTTGCTCGGCATGAAGGGAGTTCTGGAACAAGGCGAGACCGTGGCGTTCACCATTGACGGGCCGCGCGGACCGAAATACATCGCCAAGCCCGGGCCTGTGAAGCTCTCGAAGATCAGCGGTCTGCCAATGGCCGCGTTCTACGTCGCTTTGAGCGACGCCTGGGTGCTGAACACCTGGGACGAATTCATGATCCCGAAGCCGTTTTCTCGCGCCCTGGTGCGGCTCAGCAGGAAGACTGTTGTTCCATCCGATGCATCCGAAGAACAGATGGCTGAGTACCGTGCCCAACTCCAGGCCATGCTCGAAAGAGTAACGCGCTTTGCCGAAGAGAACATCGCGCGCGTCGGATCGAGTGAGTTTTCCACCCGAAGCTTGTGAGGTTTCCCTGGGCCGTTGTAACACTTTTCCGGTTCAAGAGCCGGGCCAACCCACGCACGAGTCTTGCCGCGAAAAGGCCGTTGACGGGTGTCTCTCTCCGACGATAGATTTGCAGAGCCAGCTTTTTTGCTCTTTCCAAAATTGGGTTCGCGCAAGTTCGTGCGCCGTCAAGACGGTGTCATGAATGGGAAGCGGGTGTGAATCCCGCGCTGCCGCGCAACTGTAAGCGAGGACCTGGCGGTTGTTCACTGGGAGAAATTCCGGGAAGGACGCCGCCGCAAGACGGGCCGATACGGCCCTTGCTCGCAAGCCAGGAGACCGGCGTGAACCATCCACAGAAACCCCTTTCGCGTGCAAAGGAGGATGGTATGGTCCGGGTTCTCTCTTTCGTTCTTCTCTCCGCAGTTTCTCTCGTGTTGTTTGTGCCGGCGGCTTTCGCCGGCGAAGTCCGCGTCAAGGTCGTTGATCCGAATTCGGCTGTCGTTGCGGGCGCGCAAGTCTCGATCTTCAAGGCGGGCAAGGCCGGGCCTCTGCAGATTCGGACAAGTTCAGCGGATGGCGTAGCCATCCTGAACATCGATGCGGTTGCACCGCTGCAAGTGCAGGTGCTCGCGCCGGGATTTGCCGCGGCTCGCATCGACCTAAGTCCGACGGCGGGGATGGCGATCGTCACGCTGCAGGTTGCGCCGGCGTCGGAAACAGTCGTCGTGACGGCGACGCGAACGCCGGTGCCGGCCCGGGAGACGGCGAGCAGCATCTCGCTGCTGAGCGGTGACGAGATTGCCACCATGCAACCGGCTGCGCTCTCGGATGCGCTGCGTTTTCTGCCGGGCGCGGTGGTCAACGTGAGCGGACAGCGCGGCGGCCTGGGATCGCTGTTTGTACGCGGCGGAGATTCTCGCTACAACAAGGTCCTCATCGATGGCGTGCCAGTCAACGAACCCGGCGGCACCTTCGATTTCGGCAGCGTGCCCGTGGCCGAGGTGGATCGCGTGGAGTTTCAGCGCGGTTCGCAAAGTACGCTATATGGCTCCGATGCAATGACCAGCGTGCTGCAGGTCTTCACGCGCGCCGGGACGACAGCTGTTCCCGAACTTCGTTTCGGAGCTGATGGAGGTAATTTCGGAACAGCGCATGGATTCGCGTCATTGGCGGGCGCGCGTTCGCGCTTCGACTACAACTTCTTTGCCGATCAGTTCCAGACGGATGGACAAGGCCCGAACGCAGATTACGGGAATGCGCTGCAGGGAGGCACGGCCGGCATCCAGATCAGTCCCGTGGCCCTGTTTCGAGTTTCGGCTCGGCACTCCAACCGACGTGCCGGCGTGCAGAACGAGTGGGATTTCAATGGGGATCGCCGTCTCCCGCCCGACCTGGATCAGTTCGCCCGCTCGAATAACTTTCTGGGCAGCGCGGAATTGCTGCTCTCCGGGCCTTCGCGATGGACCCATCGCTTCACCGGATACGAATACAACACCCGACGTCTGAACGAGAACGATACGACAAGCCCGGGGCGCGATTGCGAAACCACGTTCAGCGACTGTCCATTTCTCAACCTAGCGCACATCAACCGGGCCGGACTCATGTATCAGGGTGACTACATCCCCCGGAGTTGGGCGCGGACCACGGTTGGATACGAGTTTGAGGACGAGAATGGACGCTTTTTCTCCTCGTTTCCTCCGACGATCGCAGGTCTTCGGTTGAACCACGCCCTATACGTGCAACAGTGGCTGAACTGGAAGCGTCTGACCGCGATTGCCGGCGTGCGCTACGCGCACAACGAAACGTTTGGCGACAAGGCCGTGCCTCGCGTGGCTTTGAACTGGCAGGCTCTTGAGGGCAGCAATGTTCTGGCAGGAACGCGTCTGCGATTTTCCTATGCAACCGGCATCAAGGAGCCGCGGTTTGAAGAGTCCTTTCCTAACGATATGTTCACCAAACCGAATCCGGACTTAAGGGCGGAGGAGAGCCGGTCATTTGAAGCCGGCTTTGAGCAGGGCCTGATGTCCGGCCGGTACCAGCTCAGCGCAATCTATTTCAACAATCTTTTTCAGCACCAGATCGACTACAGCTGTTGCGATGAGGAAGGCCGCGGGCAATACGTCAACATCAACAAATCCATGGCGCATGGTGCGGAAGTAGAACTGACGGGGCGGATCAATTCGCGGCTCTCGGTACAGGGAGCCTACGTCTACACGTCATCGCAGATTCTCGAACAACCGTTCGCGTTCGACGATCTCCATCAGCCCGGCCAGCCGCTGTTGCGACGTCCCAAGCATTCCGGAAGCCTCCTTCTAACGCATCAGGGGTCGCGGGTGGGATGGAATGTCGGCGGAACGTTCGTAGGCCGTCGCGCAGATTCCGACTTCTACGGCTTCGGCATCACGCACGCCGCCGGATATGCGCGCGTCGATCTTGGCGGATGGTATGCCCTCACCTCGCGGGTGACCGCTTATGCCAATGTCAACAACGCGCTCAACGATCATTACAACGAAGTGCTGGGGTATCCAGCACTGACGGCGAACTTCAGGGCGGGGTTAAGGTTTCGCATCGGAGGAGAGTGAGTTTCCGCGGCTGAGGGTGCACCCGCCGCGGCTAGGGCCGGGTAACGACGGGTTCCTTAGTCTCGGTCTCGCCGCGGACCTCGTCCCTGGAAGCCGGTATGCGCGGCGAAGGGCACTTTCCTCCGCCGTTGTAGCGATGACGCACCGCCCAGAGCTTCTCAACTTCCTTCTCGCCCAGTGGCTGCTCGCGACCCAGGAGGTGAGCGACGAGGGCGATGTGGGCAAAGTGCTCGACGGTTTCCATCTTCATGTAGGCGTCTTCCAGCGTCGGGCCGTAAGTGACCACGCCGTGATTTGCCATCAGGATGGCGTCATGGTCGGGGATCAACGGCTCCAACGCATCGGCCAGTTCGGGTGTGCCGGGAGTTCCATAGCGCGCGAGAGGAATCTCGCCCAGCCCTACCACCACTTCGCACACGAGTGGGCGGTTCAGGTCCATGCCTGAGGCGGCGAATCCGGTGGCTGTGGGCGGATGGGCGTGAACGATTCCACTCACATCCGGCCGCACGTGGTAAATGAGCAGGTGCATCCCGATCTCGCTCGAAACGTTACGTTTACCCGCGAGGCGGTTGCCGCGCTTGTCGACGATCACCAGGTCGGAGGGCTTCATCCGGCCCTTGCTCATGTAGGTGGGAGTAACGAGGAAGCGGTCTTCATCGAGGCGCACTGAGAGGTTGCCGTCCGTTGCGGCAACGAAACCATTGCCATGCAGCAGACGGCCAAACTCGACGATCGCAAGTCGCTGTTGTCGCTCGCTCGCCATTGGCCCCCAAGCCCCGCCGTCATAGTACCGCACGTTCAGAAATGCTTACAACCGTTTCCGGTGTCAAAAATCGATAATCTTGTCGCTATCAGGCAGCAATCAGGGCAGGATCGCCTGATGTGTTTCGCGGTCTCATCAATTTGGGACCGCCCCAACCCCGAATCCTATAATTCCCAGGTGCTCGTCTCCGACTTCCAATACGACCTCCCCCCGGACCGGATCGCCCAGGAGCCATTGGCGGACCGGGCTGGGTCGCGATTGCTCCACGTCAGGCGCGGGAAGGGAGCCTTTGAGGATCGCGATTTCCGAGATTTTCCAGGTCTCCTGCGGCCGGATGACCTGCTGGTGCTGAACAATACGCGCGTATTCCCAGCGCGGCTTTACGGGCATCGCGGCGGCGCGCGTGCGCAGCCGGTCAGCCGGCAAAATCCGGCCGCTCGCGACTTCCTGCACGGGCGGGTAGAAGTTCTGCTTACCCGGCAGATTTCGGCCGAGCCCAATGACTGGGAGTGCCTGGTTCGGCCGGGAAGAAAAATCGGGATCGGCGAGAGGCTCTGGTTCGGCGAACCCATCGTCCTGGAAGCGGAGGTCATCCGCCGCGGCATGTTCGGCGAGCGGACGATTCGTTTCTCGCCTGTGCCAGATTTCCTTTGCCGAGTGGAGCACATCGGTCATGTCCCGTTGCCGCCATACATTGATCGCGAGGACCGGCGAGATGATCGTGAGCGTTACCAGACGATCTACGCCCGGGACAGGGGGTCAGTGGCCGCGCCAACAGCGGGACTGCACTTTACACCGGAGATCCTGGGCCAGATTCGCGCGCGCGGGATCGAGATTGCGGAAATTACGCTTCACGTGGGGCTCGGAACATTTCAGCCGGTGCGGGTCGAAAAGGTGGAAGACCACAAATTGCACAGGGAGTGGTACGAGATATCGCCCGAAGTCTCACAGAAGATCAACGCGGCAAAGATCGAGCGACGCCGCGTAGTTGCAGTGGGAACGACAACGGTGCGCACGCTCGAGTTCGCCGCACAGATTATGGGACAGGGTCGCGTCTCGGCCGGAAATGGCGAGGCAGACCTGTTCATCTATCCCGGCTTCAACTTCCGTATCGTCGACGCGCTACTGACCAATTTTCACCTTCCTCAATCGACGCTGCTGATGCTGGTGTGCGCGCTTGGCGGCATGGAGTTGGTCTTGGACGCATACCGGCATGCTGTGAATTCCGGATATCGCTTCTATTCTTACGGAGACTGCATGCTGGTGGAATAAGAAGACATTGCTGGCCCGACAGTGTTCTCCCCGCTGCAGTCCGATATACTGATTGGCTTGATTTTCATGCGTTCGATTCACGAATTCATGTAGTGGCCACAGGCTGTTCCGGCGGCAATGCCGATGCGACTTCCCTGCTTATATTTTGAGGGTGCTGATGGGCGGAACCAGCTGTCTGGGAGCATCCAATTGCTTGGAATTGGCGGCTGCGAGCGCGGCAATGATCTCTGGAGTGTAGGGAATTAGGGTTCCGAGGAGGAGAGTAATCGTGAGGAGAATCCTGGGTGTTCTGGTGGTGGCCACTGCGCTCGGCGTCGTCGCGTGGGCGCAGCTTCCTGGAGAAGGTACCCAGACGGGCCCCAAGTATCCTCGCGCAGAGCTGTTCGGCGGCTACGTGTATGGCATGACCGATTACTTCAACTCCGGGCATGTGGCGCGGCCCCAGGGCTGGAATGTGTCGCTTGGCCTGAACGCAGCCAGCCACCTGGGATTCGTTTTTGAAGCCAATGGACTATACGGTACTTCGAGGATTCCGGTCGCAGTACCGGCGCCCTTTCCGCCCTGTGGTGGCACAGACACACAGGGATTCTGCCCGCCAGGAACGGACACGTTTAACGTCGACACCAAGAACTACAACTACCTCTTTGGTATCCAGATACCATTTCGCAGGTCAGAACGATTTACGCCGTTTGCCGAAGCCCTGTTTGGACATGCGGGAGTGCGAGGCGAGGCACTCTCAGGAGACGGAACGAGATTCTCGGTAGTCAGCGGGGGGTTGGGACTGGTTGGCGGAGGCGGCGTGGACTACAACATCAGTCCCCGTTTCGCGTTGCGATTCAAAGCGGACTACTTCCAATCACGGGTATTCCGGCTGAAGCAAGACAATGCATTATTTTCCGTGGGGATTGTCATCCGCACGGTGCACAAGAAGAAAAAGACACTGGAAGATGTCGACCAGCCGCAGCCTTGAGCATTAGTCACGGCGCAAAACGCGGGTCAGTGGTTCAGCTTTGGCGCGCAGTTCGTCGCTAAAGTCCGCTCCCTTCTCGACGGCCTCGTCGAACCGTTCCTTCGCCTCATCGGTCCATTCGGAAATCGTGTCAAGGGCGTCCTCGTAGGAGCGCCGTAGGTCGCGGCGCATCTGCTTGCCTGACTTTGGCGCCAGCAGCAGACCGAGAGCAGCGCCTACTCCCAGTCCAATCAGCAGAAAGGAGATCGCTGTGCCGATATTGCTCTCTGATGTCTCATATTTCCCGATTCTCATAAGGACCTCCAGAACCTTTCTATTGTAGCTCCGGTCAGAGATGACGTCTCGGTTCATGCTGGTATCTCGGAGGGGGGCCCAGGTAATGAGTTACGGATCATCGAGAAGACGCGTTAGCGGCGGGGTTGGTGCGAGGTGCATTACTTACGCTACTTGGGCAAAAAAGAAAATCACAGGCTTCAACTGCGCCATAGACACCGGATTTGGCATATACTTCGCGGCGCGCTTGATCTTCGTCCAGGAGACCTCCCCCATGAACAAGCTCGTCGAAGTTCTGCTCACCGCATTGGCACTCGCTGGGATGTACTGCGCGATGCCAAGAAACGCCGCTTCCAGCGGAAATCCCGTGCTTCGGACAGGGCATGAGGTCCTCGTGGCCGACGGCAGCGATCCGATGCCGTTGTGCCGCGGGAGGAAATGCGGAGCAAGATAAGGACTCTAGCTCGACTTGCATCCTGTTGAAGTTGCGGCCGTCAAAATTCTGGTTGCGCGGCTGCTCAGGGAGAAGTATGCTTCCATGCCTCAGGAACAGGTCAATTCATGAACTGGCTTTCGTACGCGAGCTGGCTGGCGGGTCCCGCGCTGCAAATCACGCTTCTCGTCTTCATGGTGCGTCGCGACGTGCATCGGACATTCCCGCGGTTCTTTTCTTACGTCATTTTCCAGTTCGCGAAGACTGGAGTCCTGTTCGTAACTTACAGGTACTTTGCAGGCGACCTCGCCGAGGGTTCGAAGAACTATTTTGACGTCTACTGGGCGGGGAATGCGATCAGCGTGTTGCTGGCGGTCGCAGTAATGGATGAGATCCTGCATCATCTCTTTCATCGGTATGGGGGGATTCAGACCCTGGCGTCGACGATCTTCCGCTGGGCCTGCGGATTGTTGCTGCTGGTATCGATTCTCGGGGCGATTTCGAGTAACGAAGGCAGCGCTGACCGGGTTGTGGCTGCGGTGCTGAGTTTTGAACGCAGCGTCCGTTTGATGCAATGCGGACTATTCCTGCTGATTATGCTATTGTGCCGCGTTCTGAAGCACTGTTGGCGTCAGCCGGTCTTCGGAGTCGCGTTGGGCTTCGGCATTTTTGCCAGTATCGAATTGATTCTGGTCAGCGCGGTGACCGTATTCGGCGACGCTCAGGCCGAAACGGTGAGTTTGATCAAGAGCCTTGCCTACAACGCTGTGACTGTACTGTGGATTGGGTATCTCAGCCAGGAGGCGGAATCAGTGCCGGCCGTGGAAGTTGTTTCGCATGGCCCTGCCTTGAATATCGCGCTGGCAAGCCCGGAAGCTCCATTGAACGGAGATAGTTCTTTCCTGGCCATGGTGGAACAAGCCGTGGACCGGGTTTTGTCGCGGCACACCTGGCCCGCGCCGCAGACGAAAGGGTCACACATTATCGGCCGCAAGCCGGGGCCGGAAGAGAGAAACTAACTCCAGATCTCCCACCCGACGTTTTGCATGACCAACTCTCTAGCAGCCGATTTACGTCCGGAGGCCCACTGGCCTCCAGAAGAGGGCGAGGTCGTGTCGTTCCAATCCGCAGATGGGTGGAAGACCGGAGTATTGCGTGAGGTGCGGTGGGGGTTGGTGTGGCGCGACTTTGTGCTGGAAGACGGCCGCGTGATCCCAGAACACAAAGTAAAAGGGTGCCCGCAGCCCCCGCTCTGGCGCGACGCCGACGAGGTCTCGGCGGAAGAGCGGGAGGCCTGCGAAGAGCGGCTCGTATTTATGTCCGAGTCGGGGCTCGACCCGCGTGAGCGCGAGCAACCGTTCTGGGCGGAACTCAACCAGTATCTCGCCTATACGTATCTGCGATATAAGCACGCTGGCGTTGGTCAAGGCTGAGAAAGGCGATGAAGAAAACCGTGCCCCGCCCCGAAGACAAAGACGGCAAACAGAGATTGTGGAAGTCACTGAATGACGCCGGCCTGCTTGGAATCGAACTCGATGAGTTTCCCGAGCGGATTCGCGAAGTGAAGCAGGCGGTCATGGTTCGCCTGGGGGAACTATTGGAAGATGAAACGGACTGGCGCGAGCGCGAATCGGCTGCCTACTCTCTCGGGACGTTGAAGAAGCTGGAGTCCAAGCTTCAGGCAAGGGCGGCGAAGCAGGAAGGCTGAGCTTTGTCCCTGCCGCATCTCACTTTCCTCTCTCAAAACTTGAAAGCATTCCGGTTGGCGCGGAACGGGATCAACACCACCGCTTCGAGAGCAACAGGCTTGCCGTCTTTCATGGCGGGATGGAACTTCCAGCGCGCGAGGGCGCTCTTGGCAAACGGCTCGAGCCTTTCGTCAGGACTGCTGAGGACACGAATGTCGCCGACGGTTCCATCCGAATGGATAACCGCGTAGAGCGTGACGGTACCCTGGACGTTGGCGCGCATGAGTTCGATGGGGTATCCCGGATCGGTTTTCTGGAACGCGTCGGGCGTCGTAAGAACTCCCGGTTGCTGGTTGTCCTTGAGTTCGGCGTAACGGATGATCCAGCTTCCCGTAGCCGAGTTCAGGTTCGGCATGTTGGCAATCATGGAGTAGAAACGCCGCGATCCGAACACCTGCCGCTCAACCTCGGTGACTTTGTCGCCGGAGACATGCGCTGCCGGTTTGGAACTTCCTCCGAGGTGCGGCGTCGCTACACTCGCCATCTCTCGAGGCGTCCGATTTTCGCTGGCTGCCGATCCGTCTCCATTGGAGATGGCGCCAGCCGGATCAGCGGCGCCTACATGCAGGCCACCCGGAAGCGAGTTGTCACCGCGGCCATGATTCCCATTGGACCCGTGAAGGCCATTGGTGGCTCCCGGTGTTCCAGCGGCTCCCGGTCGGCCCGAGGGGCCAGCGGCGAACGTCCCACGCCGGTTGCCAGCGGGCGCCGAGACCGGCCCGCTTGGCGCCACGGGGCGTATCCCGAGGGCGATCAGTCGGCCGGCACCCCTCCCGCTGCCACCGCCTCCAATGCTGGGAGGGGGCGCGACCGGTTGAACACCGCCCGAGGGAAGCCCGCCGAGTCCTCGGCCGGAGACCGTATGTTGTTCGGAGACAGTGAGTTGCGGCGCGGGCGCCACTACCTGGGTGGGCCCCATATTCAAAGAACTGGCGCGCCCGACGGCCACACGGGCAACGTCAGGTGGTGGTTCTACCACCGATGCGTCGGGGCCGGAGAAGCCACGGGAACGCATCGGGGCAATCTCGGGGGGTGGCGCAATTGGAGCAGTGAGCGCGGAACGAACGACACGATTCTGTGCGGTCTCAAGTTCGGGAGCAGGTGCGACGGCCTGCACGTCCGGCGTGGCCATCGTCTTGAGCGGGGCCCGGGTCGCTTCGATTGGAATTGCCGGTGCCGGCGTCGCCATGGCGACGATATTGGGTAGGGGCACATCACGGGCGAGTTTGATGTCTGGCGGCGTGACGATCGTCTGCGTATGGTTATCGGCTTCGGGAGGCACAGACAAGATCGCCTGACGCGCGAGCACCGGATCGCCCTTGCTCTGCGGCGCGGGGTCTGATGGACCAGTGTCGAGCGGCGGCAGATATTCTTCAGGGGTGTAGGTGATCAGTTCGGAACGATCGAAGGCCGGTTTGACCTGGATGCTCTGCTGGCGCAACCATGCCGCAGATACCATCCAGATTAGAGCCGCGACGCCCGCATGCAAGACGGCAGATTCGAGCAGCCTGCCCCAGGGAATACTCTGGCGGACAAACACGTCATTCCAGATCCCAAGTTCTTCACCGCGCGGCCTCCTCGCCGGACGAAACGCGGCTGCCACACTGGACCAGAAGGCCCGATGACGAGGCTCCAGT
>Ga0335071_10000704_pt1 | contig 36209 bp, 30 predicted proteins | sample Lox_Sample_15_FD_206724 | JGI IMG/M metagenome (GOLD analysis project Ga0335071, IMG submission 206724) | Soil microbial communities from Loxahatchee National Wildlife Refuge, Florida, United States - Lox_Sample_1.5 | ecosystem: Environmental > Terrestrial > Soil > Wetlands | place: USA...
GTCACGAGCGGCGCCATCGCCTTCAGCACCGGCAGCGGCATCGCCGGCAGCTTGGAGCCCTCCGAGTAGGTCGCCATCGCTTCGGGGTGGGCGCGGAAGGTCGGCCACAGCACGCGGCGCACGAGCGCCTGCAGCACCTCGTCGCCCCACGCCTCGGCTTCCTCCACGCGCGCGCGGGCGGCCGGGTCGGCCGGCAGCAGCGCGGGCTCGGGCTGCAGCTGGTCGAGCCGGCGCAGGATCGCGCGCGAGCCGGAGATCTTCTCGCCGTCGATGCTCATCGCCGGGACGGTCCGCTGACCGAAGCGCAGCTTCATCGCGGCCATGTGCATCGGCGGGGGGAGCTCCACGAGCTTGTACGGGATCCCCTTGAGCTCGAGCGCACGCTGAACGGTGGCGCACGGGTGCGAGCCGTGGACGACGTAGAGCTTGACGGTCATGGGCGGATCCTACGGCGCGGCGGCGCCGGTAGGTCCGACGCCCCGCGTAGCGTGTTGGCCGTGAGTACGCCAGCGTCGATCCCGACTGCGCGCGACGGCTTCTTCAGCAGCCTCTTCGACCTCTCCTTCAGCCGGCTGGTCGCCACACGGGTGATCAAGTTCCTCTACGTCCTGCTGCTCGTCCTGATCGGGCTCGGGCTGCTGGCGTTCATCGTCGCCGCGATCGCCGGCGGAAGCGCCGCAGGGATCATCGCGGCGCTGATCCTCGGGCCGCTGGTCGCGCTCCTGTACGTCGTCTATGCGCGCGTCTTCCTGGAGATCATCCTCGCCATCTTCCGGATCCTCGAGACGAACCGCGAGATCGCGTTCCTCCAGCGCCAGCAGCTCGCGCTCATGCAGCAGGGCGGCGGGGGCAGCACGCCGCCGGCGTACCCGCAGCCGACGCCGGTGGCGCCCGCGCAGCAGCTGCCCCGCCAGCCGCCGCAGCCGCCTGCGGCGTAGGCTGCGGCCGGCATGCTGCTGGTCGTCGACGTCGGGAACACGCAGACCCACTTCGGGACGTTCAGCGGCGACCGGCTGGTTGAGCACTGGCGCTTCGCCACGGTGCGCACGTCGACCTCCGACGAGCTCGGCGCGGCGCTGCGCAACCTGCTCGAGCTGCGCGGCGTCGGGCTCGCCGACCTCAGCGCCTCGATCGTCTCGTCGACCGTGCCCCAGCTCGAGCCCGAGTGGCTGGCGATGGCCGAGCACTACCTGGGGCACCGCATGCTGTCCGTCGGCCCGGGGCTGCGCACGAGCATGGCGATCCGCATCGACAACCCGCGCGAGCTCGGCGCCGACCGCCTCGTCAACGCGGTCGCGGCCTACGAGCAGCTCGGCGGCCCGTGCGTCTCCGTCGACTTCGGCACCGCGCTGAACTACGACGTCGTCTCGGCCGACGGCGAGTATCTCGGCGGCGTCATCGCGCCCGGCGTCGAGATCTCGCTCGACGCGCTGACCGCCCGCGGGGCGAAGCTGCCGCGGGTCGACCTCGTGCCGCCGCGCGCGGCCATCGGCAAGGGCACGAGCGAGGCGATCCGCGCAGGGATCGTCTTCGGCTTCGCCGCCCAGGTCGACGGGATCGTGGCGCGCATCTCGGACGAGCTCGGCGCCGAGCCGGCGACGATCGCGACCGGCGGGCTGGCGCAGCACATCGTCCCGCACACCGAGAGCATCGACGAGATCGACGACTTGCTGACGCTCAAGGGGCTGAAGCTCCTCTACGAGCGCAACACCTGAGGCCACGGATACCCTGGGTCCGTGCCGCAGCCCGCGCTCACCGACCCGCTGGAGATCGGCGCCGTCGCCGTCCCCAACCGCGTCGCGCTCGCGCCGCTGGCCGGGATCGGCAACTGGTTCGTGCGCCTGCAGGCCAAGCGCCATGGGGCCGGACTCGCGTTCAGCGAGATGGTCTCGAGCTTCGCGGTGCACCACCGCAACGAGAAGACGATGAGCGAGCTGCTGCGCATCGATCCCGAGGAGCGCGACGGCGGGCCGGTCGCGGTGCAGCTGTTCGGCCAGGATCCCGAGGTCATGCGCTCGGCCGCCGCGACCGTCGCCGAGCTCGGCGCCGACCTCATCGACCTCAACATGGGCTGCCCGGTGCCGAAGGTCTGCCGGACCGGTGCCGGCGCAGCGCTGCTCGCCGATCCCGATCGCGCGGTCGCCATCGCTCGTGCAGCGCGCGAAGGCTCCGGCCTGCCCGTGACCGTGAAGCTGCGCTCCGGCCGGCGCGCCGGGCAGGACGACGGCTGCGCGCTCGCCCAGCGGCTGGTCGACGAGGCGGGGGTCAGCGCGATCGGCTTCCACCCGCGCTCGGCGCAGGTCCACCACAAGGGCACGCCGGACTACGAGCTCGCGGCACGCCTGGTCGAGCGCCTGCCGGTGCCGGTGATCCTCTCCGGGGGGCTGCGCACGCCGCAAGCGGTGCGCGCCGCCTACGCGCAGACCGGCGCCGCCGCGGTAATGCTCGCGCGCGGGACGCTCGGCAATCCCTGGCTCTTCGACGAGGTCCTCGGCACGCGCGAGGGCGGCCCGGCGGCGTGGGAGATCCTCGACGAGCTCGACTGGGTGATCGACCGCGCCGCCGAGCATCTGGGCCCCGTGCGCGCGGCCCGCTACCTGCGCAAGTTCTACCCGTGGTACCTGGAGCGCCTGCACGCCTGTAGGCAGGTGCAGGCTGCCTTCCAGCAGACCATGTCGCTCGACGAGGCGCGGGCGCTGATGGACGGTCTGCGGGCCGTGCCGGCGGCCGCCTGACGGGCGCTATACTGCGCCGCTCGCGCCGGCCGGATCGCCGGCGTTTCGGCCCTCTTCGCTCCCCTCAGCCGCCATGCCCAAGGACGTCATCCTCACCGCCGAAGGCCTCGAGAAGCTCCAGGAGGAGCTCGAGACGCTGACCACCGAGCGCCGCCGCGAGGTCGCCACGCGCATCAAGGAGGCGCGTGAGTTCGGCGACATCGCCGAGAACTCCGAATACGACGACGCCAAGAACGAGCAGGCGATGGTCGAGGCGCGGATCGCCGTGCTCGAGGAGAAGATCCGCTCGGCCCAGGTGATCGACGCGAAGGACCTGTCCACCGACACCGTGCAGATCGGGTCGGTCGTGCACGTCAAGGACGAGAAGACCGGCAAGTCGCAGAAGTTCACGATCGTCGGGTCGGCCGAGGCGAACCCCGCGGAGTCCAAGCTCTCGAACGAGTCGCCGGTGGGGCGTGCACTCCTCGGGCACAAGCGCAACGACATCGTCTCCGTGCAGGTCCCGCGCGGCCCGGCGCGCAAGCTGAAGATCACGAAGATCGACGTCGGCGTCTGACGCCGCCGCGCCGGTGCGCCGGGTGCGCGATGATGGCGCGTCCGTGACCGACGAGCGCGACACCGACCAGCCGGCCGCCCCCGAGCACCTCTCGCAGGTGCTCGCCGACCGCCGCGCGAAGCTCGAGCGCCTGCGGGCGCACGGGGTCGACCCGTTCCCGCACAACTACCAGGGCGTCGTGCCGATCGCCGAGGTCGTCGCGCCCTGGGATGACCTGGGCGACGGCGAGGAGACGGACAGCGCCTACCGCGTCGCCGGGCGCATCGCGGCGCGCCGCGGACAGGGGAAGATGGCCTTCCTGGACCTCGTCGACCGCTCCGGGCGCATCCAGCTGCAGGCACGCGCCGACGTGCTCGGCCCCGAGCGCATGGCCCGGCTCGTCGACCTGGACCTCGGCGACATCATCGGTGTCGACGGCACGATCTTCCGCTCGCGCCGCGGCGAGCTGACGCTGCGCGTCGACCGCTTCGAGCTGCTGGCGAAGAGCCTGCGCCCGCCGCCGGACAAGCACCACGGCCTGCACGACGTCGAGACGCGCCACCGCCGGCGCGAGCTCGACCTGATCGCCAACGCCGAGACCCGCGAGGTCTTCCAGATCCGCTCGCGCGTCATCTCGACGGTCCGTCGCGAGCTCGACGACGCCGGGTTCGTCGAAGTCGAGACGCCCGTCCTGCAGCCGCTCTACGGCGGCGCGCTCGCGCGGCCGTTCGTCACCCACCACAACGCGCTGCACCGTGACCTGTACCTGCGGATCGCGACCGAGCTCTACCTCAAGCGCTGCATCGTCGGGGGCCTGGAGCGCGTCTACGAGCTGGGCAAGGACTTCCGCAACGAGGGGATCTCCTTCAAGCACAACCCCGAGTTCACGATGGTCGAGTGGTACGAGGCCTACTCCGACTACATCGACCAGATGGTGCGCGTCGAGACGCTCGTGAGCGCGGTCGCCGACGCCTGCGGCTACGACGGCGAGATCGACTTCCGCCCGCCGTGGCGGCGCGTCACGCTCGGCGAGGCGATCGCCGAGCGCACGGGCATCGACGTGATCGAGCACCGCGACCGCGAGTCGCTGGCAAGGGCGATCGAGGCGGCCCGCCTGGACGGGTACGAGCTCGCTGACCGCACCTGGCCCCAGCTCGTCGACGACCTGCTGAGCAAGGAGGTCGAGCCGCACCTCCTCGATCCCGTGTTCCTCACCGACTACCCGAAGGAGCTCTCGCCCTTCGCCAAGGACCACCGGTCGAGACCGGGCCTGGTGGAGCGCTTCGAGGCGTTCTGCGCGGGGATGGAGATCGCGAACGCGTTCACCGAGCTCAACGACCCCGACGAGCAGCGCCTGCGCTTCGAGGCGCAGGTGCGCCTCGCCGGGCTGGGCGACGAGGAGGCCCAGCCCTACGACGAGCTGTTCGTCGAGGCGCTCGAGCAGGGCATGCCGCCGACCGGTGGGGTGGGGCTGGGCATCGACCGGCTCGTGATGATCATGACCGGGCGCCGCTCGATCCGCGAGGTCGTGCTCTTCCCGGCGATGCGCGACTGAGCGTTATGGTCGCCTGAGTGGGCGACATGACGTGCGCTGGCTGCGGGGAACAGGCCCCCGACGGGGCGAGGTTCTGCCCGGCCTGCGGCGCGCCGCTGGCCCCGGCGCCGAGCGGGGAGCGGCGCCTGGCCACGATCCTCTTCGCCGACCTCGTCGGGTCGACGGCGCTCACCGTCGGGCTCGACCCCGAGGATGCCCGCGCCCTGCTGGAGCGCTACTACGACGTGGCGCGCGCGGTGCTCGAAGAGCACGGCGGGACGCTCGAGAAGTTCGTCGGCGACGCGGTGCTCGCCGCGTTCGGCGTGCCGCGCAGCCACGGCGACGACCCGGACCGGGCCGTTCGCGCGGGGCTCGAGCTCGCCGAGCGCGTGGCGGCGCTGGGGCCGCAGTACGCGGTCCGCGTCGGCATCGCGACCGGGGAGGTGCTGGTCGCCGCGCCCGGCGGCGACCTCGACCTGACCGGGGAGGCGGTCAACGCGGCGGCGCGGATCGAGCAGGCGGCGCAGCGCTCGCAGGTGCTCGTCGACGAGCGCACCGCGCGCGCCTGTCAGGTCGCGGAGCTGCGGACCGCCTCGCCGATCGACGCCAAGGGCTTCGTTGAGCCGCTCGCCGTGCATGAGGCCGTGGCGGCGCGGCGCGGCGCCCGCGCGCTGCTCGACACGCCGCTGATCGGGCGCGACGATGACCTCGTGCTCGTCGAGCTGCTGGTGCGGCGCGCGTCCAGCGGGCGCGTGCCGGCGCTCATCACCGTGGTGGGAGAGGCCGGCCTCGGGAAGACGCGCCTGCTGCGCGAGGCGCTTGCCCGGCTGCGTGCGGGCGAGACGACGCCGATGGTCCTCAGCGGGCGCAGCCCCTCGTATGGGCGCGGCGTCGCGTTCTGGGCCGTGGGCGAGGTGCTGCGCGAGGTCGCGGGCGCCGCCCCCGACGCCGCCCCGGACGTCGTGCTCGGCGCGCTGCGAACGCGTCTCGCGGGGCTCGGCGCCGACGACGCGGGCGACCTGGCCGCCGATCTCGTGGTGGCCGTCGGCGCCGCCGAGGATGCCGCGGGCCCGGTCGTCGAGCGGCTGCGCCGCGCCTGGCGGCGGATGCTCGGGCTGCTCGCGACCTGCGGACCGGTCATCCTCGCCTTGGACGACGTTCACTGGGCTGACGACGGGACGCTGGACCTCATCGAGGACGCGATGGTGGGGGTCGGCGACCTGCCGCTCGCAATCCTGTGCACGGCCCGGCCCGAGCTGCTCGAGCGCCGGCCGGCGTGGGCCGGCGGGCTGCGCGGCTCGGGCGCCGTGCACCTCGCGCCGCTGGCCGGGCCGCAGGCGCGGGAGCTCGCCGCCGTGCTGCTGCGCGACACCGGCGTCGCGAGCGACACGGGCGTCGCGGAGCGCATCGCGGCCCTCGCGGCCGGCAACCCGTTCTTCACCGAGGAGCTCGCCTGCAACCCGGAGCTGCTCGCCGGTGACGGCGGGGCGCTTCCGGACAGCGTCCAGGGTGCGGTCATCGCCCGCCTCGACCAGCTGGCCGCCGGCGAGCGGCGGACCCTGCAGGCAGCGGCCGTGCTCGGCGTGCGGTTCTCCGCCGACGCGGTCGCCGCGCTGACCGGCGCCGACCCTGGCAGTGAGCTGGACGGCCTGGCGCGCAGCGCCGTGATCGTCGCCGAGCCGCAGGAGGGAGCCGGTCTCCACGCCTTCCGCCACCAGATCCTGCGCGACGTCGCCTACGGGACGCTGCCGCGGCCGGCGCGCGCCGATCTGCACGAGCGCGCCGCGTCGTGGACCACCGAGCACGCCGGCGAGCGGCTCCCGGAGCTCTCCGAGATCATCGCCTACCACCGCGAGCGCGCAGCTGAGCTGACCGGCGACGAGGAACGCCGCCGGCTGGCCGCACAGGAGCTGCTCGGCGCGGCATGGAACGCCGCGCTGCGCGGCGCGGTCGGTCAGGCGGACGCCCTGTTCGACCGCTCTGCTGCGATCGCACCGGAGGTGGGGCTGGCGGTCCGCGCGCACCGGGAGGCCGCCGAGGTCGCCCTCTGGGCGGGCATGCGCGGCGACCTGGCACTCGACCACGAGCGCCGGGCAGCGGAGCTCGCGCGTGCCGCCGGCGAGCCGCGGCTCGAGGCGACCGCGCTGGCCGCGATGGTCGAACTGCACCGCCGCTACTCGGGCATCGTCGGACCGGCGGCGGACGCAAAGGAGGCGGCAGCCCTCCTTGCGCGCGCAACCGAGCTCGCCGGCGGCGCGGACGCCGTGGTGCTCGCACGCGTGGCGGTCGCAGAGGCATGGGTCGCCACGGACGTCGCGTACGATCGCGGGCATGCCGGTGAGCCGGGGGCCGACGTCGCCATTCCGGCCGCGGAGCGCGCCTGCGAGCTGGCGCAGGCGGCGGACGACCCCGTGCTCCTGTCGAGCGCGCTCGACGCGCTGGCAGCCGCGCAGCAGGCGGCCGGGTGGCCGCAGAGAGCCGCAGCGGCGACGCTCCGGCGCAGGGCGCTCGCCCCACGGCTCAGGGCGCCGGGCGCACCGGGCGCCGAGCGGTTCGACGCCCTGAACATGATCGCCGAGGCGCTGGAGTCCGTCGGCGACTTCGGCGAGGCGCTCGCGGCCGCCCGGGATGCGCGCGCGGCGGCGCTCGAACGCGGTCTCGACCACTCGGCCTACACGCGGCTCGCCGGGCCGCTGTTCGAGCTCGGCGGCTGGGATGAGCTCGTCGAGGAGGTGGCGCGCTTCCGGGCGGGCTGGGAGGCAGCTGAGCGGCCACCCGCAGGGTTCGCGCGCACCTCGCTGGCGATCGCGATCGCCGTGCCGGCGCTGCGCGGCGATGAGCGCACCCTCGCGGAGTGGTCGGCCGCGTGGGATCAGCTCCAGGAGGGCGGGCGCCGGGAGGGGCAGAGCGTCGCCTGGCCCGGGAACGCGGCGCTGGTGGTCAGCCGCGCCCGCGTCGCGCTCCAGCAGGGTCGCCTCGATGACGCGGGCCGCGAGCTGGCGTGGGAGCCGCGCGAGGTGAGCGCGTACGTGCGCCCGCGCTACGGCGCCCACTGCGCCGAGGCCGCCGTGCGCGCCGGGGCCGCCGAGGCGGCGGCGCGGCTGGTCGAGGCCGGCGCCCTGGCCGAGGGCGACCGCTTCGCCGAGCAGTTGGTCGCCCGCGCCCACGCGCTGCACGAGGGCGACGCCGACGCGCTGCTCGCCGCGCACGCCGGCTTCGGGGCGATCGGCGCCCGCTACGAGCAGGCGCGCACCGGCGTCGACCTCGGGGGCGAGGACGCCGGCGCCGGGCGCGCGTTCCTCGCAGGGCTCGGGATCCCCGTCTGACAGCGCCCGCCCGCGCGCAGGAAACCGCCGAGCGTGCGGGAACCCCGGTTCACGGGCCGTTCACAGGCCCGGGAGGGGCCATGACCCGCTGGTAAACTTGTCCATGCCCGCCGAATTCCCCCGTTCGCTCATCCGATCTGCCGTCAGGGCCGAAAACTAGGGTGAGAGGGACGGGCCGTCTTCGTCCCCGCAAACGCCTACCGCACAGACCACCGATCCGACCGACGTACCGCACACCGCCCGCAGGAAGGACGTAGCAGCACAATGTTCGAGCGATTCACAGAGCGTGCCCGCCAGGTGGTCGTCCTCGCTCAGGAGGAGGCGCGGACGCTCAAGCACAACTACATCGGGACCGAGCACATCCTGCTCGGGCTGCTGCGCGAGGAGGAGGGCCTGGCCGCCCGCGTGCTCGAGAGCCTCGACATCACCGTCGAGCGCGTGCGCGCGCAGGTCGTGCGCATCGTCGGGTCGGGCGAGGAGGTCACCTCCGGGCAGATCCCGTTCACCCCGCGCGCCAAGAAGGTGCTGGAGCTCGCGCTGCGCGAGGCGCTGAGCCTGGGCCACAACTACATCGGGACCGAGCACATCCTGCTCGGCCTCGTGCGCGAGAACGAGGGCGTCGCCGCCCGCATCCTGCTCGACTTCGACGCGGACTCCGAGAAGATCCGCAACGAGGTCATCCGCATGCTCTCCGGCCCCGGGGGCCGGCGCCAGGGCGCGGGCGCGGGCCAGGGCCAGGGCCAGGGCGCTGCGGCCTCCGGCGAGGGCAAGAAGTCCTCCAAGCTGCTCGACCAGTTCGGGCGCAACCTCACGAAGCTCGCCGCCGAGGGCAAGCTCGACCCGGTCGTCGGGCGTGAGACCGAGATCGAGCGGATCATGCAGATCCTCTCGCGCCGCACGAAGAACAATCCCGTGCTCATCGGCGAGCCCGGCGTCGGCAAGACCGCGGTCGTCGAGGGGCTCGCGCAGCGCATCACGAACGCCGACGTGCCCGAGCTGCTGAAGGGCAAGCAGATCTACACGCTCGACCTGGCGGCGCTCGTCGCCGGCTCGAAGTACCGCGGCGAGTTCGAGGAGCGCCTGAAGAAGGTGATGAAGGAGATCACCCAGCGCGGCGACATCATCCTGTTCATCGACGAGCTGCACAACCTCGTCGGCGCGGGCGCCGCCGAGGGCGCGATCGACGCCGCCTCGATCCTCAAGCCCGCGCTGGCGCGCGGCGAGCTGCAGACGATCGGCGCCACGACGCTCGACGAGTACCGCAAGTACCTCGAGCGCGACAGCGCGCTGGAGCGCCGCTTCCAGCAGATCCGCGTCGACCAGCCCACGATCGAGGAGACGGTCCAGATCCTCGAGGGCCTGCGCGACCGCTACGAGCAGCACCACAAGGTCGAGATCACCGACGAGGCGCTGCGCGCGGCCTCCGAGCTGGCCGACCGCTACATCTCCGACCGCCAGCTGCCGGACAAGGCGATCGACCTCATCGACGAGGCCGCCTCGCGCATGCGCATCAAGTCGATGACCTCGCCGCCGATCTACCGCGAGCTCGAGGAGGACATCGAGCGCACCCGCCGCGAGAAGGAGGCGGCGATCGAGGCGCAGGAGTTCGAGAAGGCCGCCGCGCTGCGCGACGACGAGCGCAAGCTGACGACGAAGAAGCGCGAGCTGGAGGACCAGTGGCGCGCCGGCGAGGGCGAGGGCCCGCGCCCGGCGATCGGCGAGGAGGAGATCGCCGACATCGTCTCGATGTGGACCGGCATCCCCGTCTTCAAGCTCACCGAGGCCGAGACCGCGAAGCTCATGCGCATGGAGGAGGAGCTCCACAAGCGCGTCATCGGGCAGCACGCCGCCGTCGAGGTCATCTCGAAGGCGATCCGTCGCTCGCGCGCGGGGCTCAAGGACCCCAAGCGCCCGACCGGCTCGTTCGTCTTCCTCGGCCCCTCGGGCGTCGGCAAGACGGAGCTCGCGCGCACGCTCGCCGAGTTCCTCTTCGGCGACGAGGACGCGATGACGCGGATCGACATGTCCGAGTACATGGAGAAGCACGCGGTCTCGCGGCTCGTCGGCTCGCCCCCCGGCTACATCGGCTACGACGAGGGCGGCCAGCTGACCGAGGCCGTGCGGCGCAAGCCGTACTGCGTCCTGCTGCTCGACGAGATCGAGAAGGCCCACCCGGACGTCTTCAACATCCTGCTGCAGATCCTCGAGGACGGGCGGCTGACCGACTCCCAGGGTCGCACGGTCGACTTCCGCCACGCGATCGTGATCATGACGTCGAACATCGGCGCGCAGGAGATCGCCCGCAACACCCCGCTCGGCTTCGCCGTCAGCGAGGACGAGACGGGTATCACCTACGAGGACATGAAGACGCGGATCATGGGCGAGCTCAAGAAGGTCTTCCGGCCTGAGTTCCTCAACCGCATCGACGACGTGATCGTGTTCCACAAGCTCCAGAAGAGCGAGATCACGACGATCGTCGAGCTGCTCCTGCGGCGGATCCGCTCCTCGCTGGCCGAGCGCGAGCTGCAGCTCGAGCTCACCGAGGCGGCGAAGGACTTCCTCGTCGAGAAGGGGTGGGACCCGTCGATGGGCGCGCGCCCGCTGCGCCGCGCGATCCAGCGCTACATCGAGGACCCGCTCGCCGACTTCGTCCTGCGGGCGGAGCTCCCGCCCGGCGCGACGGTGCTCGTCGATGCCGCTCCGGAGGGGGACGAGCGCGACCTGATCCTCACCGTGATCGAGCCGACGAAGGTGCCGGCGGCCGTCGGCGGCGGCGAGGCCGTCGAGAAGGCCGAGGAGCCCGGACCCGCCGACGAGCACGAGCCGGGGCCCGGCACCGACGGCTGACCCCTGCGCGCGGTCCCGGCCGCGTGCGAGAACGCCTGCGAGCATGAAGAGGGCCGCCCCGTCCGGCGGCCCTCTTTCGCTCTCCCCGTCCCGGCAGTTGAGAGGCCCCGGCCGCGGGGCACCGGACGGTCTTCGGTGGCTACAGCGTCGGCGAACGGCGCGTGGGGCTTGACGAGCGGCGGCCGGGGCGGACGAACGGTCGATGCGGGGCGACGGACGGCGCAGGCGGCGACTCGGGCGCTCTCGCCCGGGTCGCGATCGTGTGCAAACCACATCGGCGCAGCCGATGTGGTTGCAAGGGCTCCGCGGCGCTCAGGCGTGACCGGCGCTCCGCGCGCCGCGCCCGACGGATCGTGTGCAACGGCATCGGCGGCACCGGCGCCCCCGCACACGATGCGCTTGGCGACCGGAGGGCCGCCTTATGGCGCCCGACATTCCGCGGTGACGCGAAATGACTCATCTAGGGTGAGGTCATGGCCAGCGAGCACGACGAGGTCGTCATCAAGGTCCGCGAGGGCGGGCCCTACAAGGTGACGGGCGACTTCCGGCTCACCGACGCCCACGACGCCGACATCCCGCTGCCCGACGACGGGCGCGCCGTCGTGCTGTGCCGCTGCGGGCGCTCGCGCACCAAGCCGTTCTGCGACCGCTCGCACGCCTGCCGCACCGACGACACCGCCGTCGTGCACGCCGGCCTCGCCGAGCCGCAGCAGGGAGAGCCGTTCCTCGCCGGCCCCGTGTTCGCCGCGCCGTTCCACTTCGCCGGTGACGCTGACGCCGGCGCCGAGGACGGCGTGCCGCGCGCCGCCGAGCGCTTCTACGGGCGCTACGCGAACCCGACCTGGGCAGGCTGGGAGGCCGCGCTCGGCGCGCTCGAGGGCGGCACCGCCGTGGCGTTCGCCTCGGGCATGGCGGCGGTCAGCGCGGTGCTGCTGCCGCTGCTCGCGCCCGGCGATGTGCTCGTCGCGCCGTCCGACGGCTACTACACCGTTCGCACGCTCGCCGAGCGCCAGCTGCGCCCGCGCGGCATCGAGGTGCGGCTCGTGCCCACGCGCACCGACGCGGTCATCGACGCGCTCGAGGGCGCGAGCGTCGTGTGGGTCGAGTCCCCGTCCAACCCGCTGCTCGACGTGCTCGACATCGAGCAGGTGGCCGCCGAGGCCCACGACGCCGGTGCGCTCGTCGCCGTCGACAACACGCTCGCCACGCCGCTGCGCCAGCGCCCGCTGGGGCTCGGCGCGGACTTCGCGATGGCGAGCGCCGCCAAGCAGCTCACCGGCCACAGCGACTTGATCCTCGGCTACGTCGCGGCCGCGGAGCCGGCACGAGCCGAGGCGCTGCGTGCCTGGCGCACGACGACCGGCTCGATCCCCGGGCCCTTCGAGGTCTGGCTCGCGCATCGCTCGCTGGCGACGCTCGGCGTGCGCGTCGAGCGCCAGGAGCGCACGGCGGCCGCGCTCGCGGATCTGCTGGCGCGCCGCGGCGACGTCGCCTGGAGCCGCTGGCCGGGCCTCGGCTGCGTCGTCTCCTTCGATCTCGCCACCGCCGAGCGCGCGCACGCCTTCCTGGACGCCGCGAAGCTCGTCGCGCAGGCGACGAGCTTCGGCGGCGTGCACTCCAGCGCTGAGCGCCGTGCGCGTTGGGGGGGCGACGAGGTCTCAGCGGGCCTCATCCGCATGAGCGTCGGCGTGGAGGACCAGGCGGACCTCCTGGCCGACGTCGGCCAGGCGCTCGACGCGGCGCGCGGGTGATGAGGCTCGACCCGCGCGCCGCGTGCGGGCTCAGCTCTTCGGGATGAGCACCGAGTCGATGACGTGGATGATCCCGTTGGAGGCCTTCACGTCGGTCTTGACGACCTTCGCCGAGTTGACGTAGACCGAGCCGCCCTTGACCTTGATCTGCACCGACTGGCCGTTGAGCGTCTTGACCGACTTGCCGTTGAGCTTGACGACCTTGCTCGCCGGGACCGCGCCCTTGACGACGTGGTAGGTGAGGATCGAGGTCAGCAGCTTCTTGTCGCTTGCGACCTTGTTGAGCGTCGCCTTCGGGAGCTTGGCGAAGGCGGCGTTCGTCGGGGCGAAGACCGTGAGCTTCGTCTTGCCCGACAGCGCGCCGACGAGGCCCGCCTTCTTGACGAGGCTGACGAGCGTCGAGAACTGCGGGTTGCCGGCGGCGACGTCGACGATCGTGTTCGACTTGGCGCCGGCGCTCGCCGGGGCGGCCACGGCGACGGCCGCGAGCACGGCGGCGAGGAGCAGGGCGATGCGCTTCATGTCCGGGATCCCTCCGTTGGGTCGGGGTTTGCCTGTGCACGGCGCTACGCCCACGCGCTCGCCCGCGGTTGCCCGGCGGACGCATCCTGGCGCGCCGGGACTCACGGGGGAACCCGTCCAGCCCGCGGCCTAGGGTGGGCGCATGGCCCGCCCGTCGACCGTCCACGTCTGCTCCGCCTGCGGCCACGCCGAGGCACGCTGGCACGGGCGCTGCCCGGCGTGCGGGGAGTGGAACACGCTGCACGAGGAGCGCGCCCCTGTCCGCGCCGGCGCCCAGGCGGCGCGCACAGCGCGCGCCGCGGCGCGGCCGGTCGCCCTGCGCGACGTGCGTGCCGACGAGGCGCCGCGCGTGCGCACCGGGATCGGCGAGCTCGACCGGCTGCTCGGCGGCGGCGTGGTGCCGGGCTCGCTCGTGCTGATCGGCGGCTCGCCGGGCATCGGCAAGTCGACGCTGACGACGATGGCCCTCGGCCTGATGCAGGGTGCCGGCCATCGCACGCTCTACGTCTCCGGCGAGGAGTCCGCCGCGCAGATCCGCCTGCGCGCGGAGCGCCTGCAGGCCGGCAGCGCGCCGGGCGCGCTCGACGTGCCGGTGCTCGCCGAGACCGGGCTTGAGGCGATCCTCGCCACGCTCGAGGCCGAGCGGCCGCAGGTCTGCGTGATCGACTCGGTGCAGACGCTCGCCGCCGGCGACCTCTCGGGCGCGCCCGGCACCGTCGGGCAGGTGCGCGAGGTCGCGGCGCGGATCATGGAGGCCGCCAAGCGCAGCGGAACCGCCGTGCTGCTCGTCGGCCACGTGACGAAGGACGGCGCGCTCGCCGGCCCGCGGGTGCTCGAGCACCTCGTCGACTGCGTGCTGCAGTTCGAGGGCGAGCGCGAGCGCACCTACCGCACGCTGCGTGCGCTGAAGAACCGTTTCGGCTCGACCAACGACGTGGGCGTCTTCGAGATGCGCGAGGGCGGGCTCGTCGAGGTGCTGGACGCCAGCGCGCGCTTCGTGGGCGAGGCCACACGCGCTCCCGGCAGCGTGGTGCTCGCCGCGATGGAGGGCTCGCGTCCGCTGCTCGTCGAGGTTCAGGCGCTCGTCTCGCCGAGTGAGCTCGTCCCGCCGCGCCGCGTCGTCAGCGGGATCGACCGCAACAGGCTGGCGCTCGTGCTCGCCGTGCTCGCGCGCCATGCCGGCGTGGGGACGGGCACCGCCGACGTGTTCGTCAACGTCGTCGGCGGGGTGCGCGTCGACGAGCCCGGCGCCGACCTCGCCGTCGCGCTCGCGGTCGCCGGCGCGGCGCGGGGCGTCGTGCTGGGCGGCGAGGACGAGCCCACCCCGCTCGCCGCCTTCGGCGAGATCGGCCTTACCGGCGAGCTGCGCTCGGTCGCCCACCACGACCGCCGACGCGAGGAGGCGGAGAAGTTCGGGCTGGCGCGTGTCATCTCGCCGGAGAGCGCCCCGACGCTGCGCGACGCGCTGCGCCAGGCGGCCGCCGGGCGGCCCGTGCCCGCCGCGGCCTGACACCCCTCCAGATCCGGCGCCGGCCCGCCGTCCGACCGGGGGCGAAACCCTCGACCCCTGGTAGAATTCCGCGTGATGGCGCACCGGACCGGGGATGAGATGACCGATCTGGAGAGTCGCCAGGAGCCCCGGCTCGTGAAGTCCCTCGAGATGGTCGCGCCCGGTACCGCGCTGCGCGAGGGCGTCGACAACATCGTCCACGCGCGCACCGGCGCGCTGATCGTCGTCGGCGACCCCGAGGAGCTGAGCTTCCTCTTCTCCGGGGGCATCAAGCTCGACATCGACTACTCGCCCGCCTTCCTCTACCAGGTGGCGAAGATGGACGGGGCCATCATCCTCAACGTCAACGCGACGAAGATCGCGATGGCCAACGTCCAGCTCATCCCGGACCCGACGATCCTGTCGCTGGAGACCGGAACACGCCACCGCACCGGAGAGCGCGTCAGCAAGCAGACCGACGCGCTCGTGATCGCGATCTCCCAGCGGCGCGAGATCGTCTCGCTGTACGTCGATGGCGCGAAGTACATCCTCGAGGACATCCCGACCGTCCTGGCGAAGGCCAACCAGGCGCTGGCGACGCTCGACAAGTACCGCGCGCGCCTCGACCAGGTCTCCACCCGCCTGACGGCGCTCGAGTTCGAGGGCGGCGCGACGCTCCACGACGTGCTCACGGTGCTGCAGCGCTCGGAGCTCGTGACGCGCATGGCCGTCGAGATCGAGCGCTACATCGTCGAGCTGGGCACCGAGGGTCGCCTGATCGAGATGCAGCTTGAGGAGACGATGGTCGGCACCGCGGCCGACAAGGCGGCGCTCGTGCACGACTACCTCGCCGAGGACGGCGACGAGGGGTTCGCGCAGGCACTCGACCAGCTCGGGCGGCTCCCCCACCAGGACCTCCTCGATTTCGGTCGCCTCGCCGAGCTGCTCGGCTACGACCGCAAGCTCAACACGCTCGACTTCCCCGTCTCGCCGCGCGGGTACCGGATCCTCGGGCGCATCCCGCGCCTGCCGAAGCTCGTCGTTGCGAACATCGTGGCGGCGAGCGGTGGGCTGGACGAGCTGCTCGCCGCGAGCGACGTCGACCTCGAGGGCATCGAGGGCGTCGGCGAGATCCGCGCCAAGGACATCCGCGAGGGGCTGCGGCGCCTGCAGGAGATCAACCTCGTCGATCGCTACCTGCAGACATGAACCAGAACCGTGCTGAAGGAACGGCCCGGGCATGCACGCCCGGCCGATGACAAGGGAGGACACCATTTCCGAGGAGCAGGAAGACCTCAACATCGAGGACCTCGAACTGCCAGTGCTCGAGCACATCGAGTTCGAGTGCGGTGACAACGTCGTGTACCCGCATCACGGCGCCGGCAAGGTCCTCAAGAAGGAAGCCAGGACGATGTTCGGGCAGGAGCGCGTCTATCTGACGATCAAGATCCTGCACAACGACATGACCGTGATGGTGCCGTCGGAGAACGCCGCGAAGGCGGGGCTGCGGCGCGTGATCGACGAAGAGACCGTGCAGAAGGTGCTGGGCGTGCTCTCCGACGACGTCTCGGAGATGCCGAAGAACTGGAACCGGCGCTTCAAGCACAATCGCGACAAGATCAAGACCGGCGACATCTACGAGCTCGCCGAGGTCGTGCGCAACCTCGCCGTGCGCGAGCACCAGAAGGGCCTCTCGACCGGCGAGAAGCAGATGTTCACGCGCGCGAAGAAGATCCTCGCGTCCGAGCTGATGTACGCGCTGGACATGGACGACGTGGAGGCCGAGGAGCACCTCGACACGCTGCTCGCCGAGTCCGCCGGCGCGAAGGTCGCCTCGTAGGCCGGCCCGTGCCGGCGGTCGCGTTGGTCGTGGCCGCCGGGCGCGGCGAGCGCTTGGGCTCCGCGGGGCCCAAGGCGCTCGTCGCGCTGGCCGGGCGCCCGATGCTCGAATGGAGCGTCGCGGCGCTGCAGCGGACGGCGGGGATCGATGCGATCGTCGTCGCGCTCCCGCCCGGCGTCGCCGCTCCCGCCGGCTGCAGCGGGGCCGAGGGCGGGCCGCAGCGCTCGCATTCGGTGCGCAACGCGCTCGCCGCCGCGGGCCCGAAGGCCGACGTGATCCTCGTGCACGACGCCGCGCGCCCGCTGCTGACCGCCGAGCTCGCCGAGCGCTGCCTGGCCGCGCTCGACGCTGACGGCGGCTGGGACGCGGCGGTGGCCGCCGCGCCGGTGACCGACACGATCAAGCGGGCGCCAGGCGGGCTGGGAGTCCGCGAGACGCTCGACCGCGCCGAGCTCTGGGCGGTGCAGACCCCGCAGGTCTTCCGTCGCGCGGCGCTCGAGCGCGCGCTCGCGCGGCCCGCGGCCGAGCTGGCCGCCGCGACCGACGACGCCGTGCTCGTCGAGCGCGACGGCGGGCGGGTGCGCGTCGTGGCCGCCCCCCGCGAGAACATCAAGGTCACGACCCCGGTCGACCTCGAGCTCGCCGAGCTGCTGCTCGCAGCGCGCGCTGCTTGAATCAGGCGCCGTGCTGACCGACTACCACGTCCATCTGCGGCCCGACGATCCCGACGCCACGCCGGAGCGCTACTTCACCGCCGCCAACGCCGAGCGCTACCGCGAGGCGGCCGCCGAGCGCGGGATCCAGGAGCTGGGCGTCAGCGAGCACATCTACCGCTTCAGCGAGGCGCTGACGATCTGGGACAACGGGCTGTGGCGCGAATTCGCCCGCGACGACGTGGACGCATACTGCGCCTTCGTGCGCGAGGAGACCGACCTGCGCCTGGGGATCGAGGCCGACTTCGTGCCGGGCCGCGAGGACCGCGTGGCGAGCTTCCTCGAGCGCCGCGAGTGGGACTACGTCGTCGGCTCGATCCACTTCGTCGGGCAGGGCGCGCTCGATCACGAGGACTACGACATCTGGGGGATGGGCCAGGGGCCCGAGAAGGTCTGGGCCACGTACTTCACGTGGCTCGGCGAGCTGGCCCGCACCGGGATCTACGACATCCTCGCCCACCCGGACCTCGTCAAGCACTGGGGGCGCAGGCGGCCGTTCCCGGAGGGCGACCTGCGGCGCTTCTACGAGCTGGCGATGGACGGCATCGCTGAGTCCGGCATCGCGATCGAGGTGTCGACCGCCGGGCTGCGCAAGCCCGTCGGCGAGATCTACCCCGCGCGCGCGTTCTTGGAGATGTGCCTGGAGGCCGGCTGCGCGGTGGCGCTCTCGAGCGATGCCCACACGCCCGAGCAGCTCGGCTACGGCTACGACGAGGCGCTCGAGTGGCTCGCCGACCTGGGCGTGCGCGAGCTCGCCGTCTTCGAGCGCCGCGAGCGGCGCAGCGAGCCGATCGGGGCCGCGGCGTGAGCGTGCGCACGGGCATCGGCTGGGACTCCCATCGCCTCGTGCCGGGGCGCCCGCTGATCCTCGGCGGCGTGCGGGTCGAGCATGAGCTCGGGCTGGAGGGGTACTCGGACGCCGATGTGCTGACGCACGCGGTGATGGACGCCCTGCTGGGCGCTGCGGGGCTCGACGACATCGGCGTGCACTTCCCGGACTCGGACCCGCGCTACAGCGGCGCCGACTCCGTCGCGCTGCTCGCCGTCGTCGTCGAGCTGGTGCGCGGGCGCGGCCTGGAGGTCGTGAACGTCGACACGACGCTCATGATGGAGCGGCCGAAGCTCGGGCCGCTGCGCGCGCAGATGCGCGAGCGGCTGGCGGCGGCGATCGGCCTGGATCCCGGGCGGGTGAACGTGAAGGCCTCGACCGGAGAGGGCATCGGCTTCGTCGGACGCCAGGAGGGCGTGGCCGCACTCGCGGTGGCGACGGTCAGCGAGCGGGGCTGACGTGCACGGCGACGAGCTCGTCGCCCTCGCGCTGCTGATCGCCGTCACAGCCATGCTGGTGGGCGCGTACCGCACGCGCATCCCCTACCCGATCCTGCTCGTCGTCGGCAGCGCCGTGATCGCGCTGATCCCGGGGGTCCCGAAGGTCGAGGTCGACCCGAACGTGATCCTGGTCGTCGCGCTGCCCCCGCTGCTGTACTCGGCGGCGTTCTTCACGTCGCTGCACGACCTTCGGCGCAACCTGCGCCCGATCGGGCTGCTGGCGATCGGCCTGGTGATCGTGACGACGCTCGCCGTCGGCGCCGTCGCCCATTTCGTGATCGGGCTGTCGTGGGGCGTCGCGTTCGTGCTCGGCGCCGTCGTCTCGCCGACCGACCCGGTCGCCGCGACGGCGATCGCCGGGCGGCTCGGCGCGCCCCAGCGGTACGTGGCGATCGTGGAGGGGGAGAGCCTGCTGAACGACGCGAGCGGGCTCGTCGTCTACCGCATCGCGATTTTGGCCGTCCTCAGCGGGACGTTCTCGCTCGCGGGCGGTGTGGTCGACTTCGTCGTGGGCGCCGGCGTGGGCATCGCGATCGGAGCGCTCGTCGGCGTGGTCGTCGCCGAGCTTCGCCGGCGCATCGACGATGCGCCGACGGAGATCACGATCTCGCTGCTGACGCCCTACTTCGCCTACCTGCCGGCGGAGGCGCTCGGCGTCTCGGCGGTCACCGCGGCGGTCACCGCGGGGATCTGGCTCGGCTGGCGCGCACCCGAGCTGATCTCGCCGGAGACGCGCATCCAGGCCTACGCGTTCTGGGAGATCGTCGTGTTCGTCCTGAACTCCGCGCTCTTCGTGATCATCGGGCTCGAGCTGCGCGGAATCCTCGACGGGCTGGGCGCCGCATCCCCCGGGGAGCTGCTCGGCGACGCGCTCGTCGTCATCGTGGCGGTGATCGCGGTGCGCTTCGCCTGGGTCTACCCGGCGACCTACCTTCCCCGCCGGCTCTCGGCGCGGATCCGGGCCCGCGACCCGGCGCCGACACGCGGCTCGGTCTTCCTCGTGGCGTTCACCGGGATGCGCGGCGCCGTGTCGCTCGCCGCGGCGCTCGCGATCCCGCACACGCTCGACTCGGGCGCGCCGTTCCCGGACCGCGACCTCGTGCTCTTCCTCGTCTATGCCGTGATCCTCGGCACGCTGCTGATCGAGGGCCTGTCGCTGCCGGCGATCATCGAGCGGTTCGGGCTCGGCGGGGAGAGCGACGAGGATCGCGAGCTGCGCGCCCGGATCCTCGCGGCGCAGGCGGCGATCGCGCGCCTGGACGAGCTCGCCGGCGAGGACTGGGTGCGCCCCGAGACCGTCGAGCGCATGCGCGGCCTGTACGAGTTCCGCCTGCGGCGTTTCGCGGCTCGCCTGGACCTCGACGACGACGGCAGCCTCGAGGAGGGCTCGCTCGCCTACCAGCGCCTGCGCCGTGAGGCGCTGGAGGCCGAGCGCGGCGAGCTCCTGCGCCTGCGCCGGGCCGACGAGATCTCCGAGGAGGCGATGCGCCGCGTCGAGCGCGACCTCGACCTCGAGGACGCGCGCCTGGAGATCTGACGCACGCCGAGCGTCCCGCGCTGCCTCGTATAGGCGGCACCCAGGGACGCTCGGTGCTTGGAGGGCCGCCGGGGCCGTCGGGGCGGCGGGTAGATTGGCGGCGTGCGCGAGATCCGTCTCCACGACACGCGCCGCGGCGAGGTCGTCGCGCTCGAGCCCCGCACACCGGGCGAGGTCGGCATCTACGCCTGCGGGCCGACGGTGTACGCGCGGATCCACATCGGCAACGCGCGGCCGTTCGTCGTCTACTCGCTGCTCAAGCGCTTCCTCGAGCACGAGGGTCTGCAGGTCACCTTCGTCTCCAACATCACCGACGTCAACGACAAGATCTACGACGCCGCGGCGCGGGCCCGGCCGCCGGTCCCCAGCGCGCAGCTGGCCCGCGAGATGGCGGCCGCCTACGTCGCCGACACCGACCGGCTCGGGCTCGGCCGCCCCGATCACGAGCCGCTTGCCGGCGAGACGATCGGCCCGATCATCGACCTGATCGACGCCCTGATCGAGCGCGGCAGCGCCTACGCCGCCGAGGGCGACGTCTACTTCAGGGTGCGCACCGACCCCCGCTACGGCGAGCTGTCACACCGCGCCGTGGACGACATGGACCAGGGGGAGGGGCTGGAGGGCGCCGCGCGCAAGGAGGATCCGCTGGACTTCGCGCTGTGGAAGGCGCAGAAGCCCGGCGAGGACACCGCGTGGGACGCCTCGTGGGGTCGCGGGCGCCCCGGCTGGCACATCGAGTGCTCCGCGATGGCCGAGGAGCTGCTCGGCGTCGGGTTCGACATCCACGGCGGCGGCAACGACCTCGTCTTCCCCCATCACGAGAACGAGGCCGCGCAGACGCGCATGGGACGCGGCGCCGAGCTCGCGCGGATCTGGATGCACAACGGCATGCTGCAGCTCTCCGGCGAGAAGATGGCCAAGAGCGTCGGGAACATCACGCCGCTCGGCGAGGCGCTCGACACCTGGGGCCGCGATGCGCTCGTGCTGTTCTTCTCCACCGGGCACTACCACCAGCCGCTGCAGTTCTCCGACGAGACGCTCGCGCAGGCGCAGGCGAGCGTGCGCCGCATCCGTGATGCCGGTCGCCGACTCCGCTCCGGCGACTCGCCGGCGGATCTCGAGCCGCTGCGCGAGCGGTTCTTCGACGCGTTGGCCGACGACTTCAACACCCCGCGCGCGCTGGCCGCGCTCTACGAGTGGATCGGCGAGGCCAACAAGCGCGAGGGCGTCGGTGACGCGCACGCGCGCGAGATGCTCGCCGTCCTGGGGCTCGAGAACCTGCTCGATGCGGGCGCGGGCGAGCAGCCCGACGAGCAGGCCCGCGCGCTGCTCGACGCGCGTGAAGCCGCACGCGCCGCACGCGACTGGGCCGAGGCCGACCGGCTGCGCGATGCGCTCGTCGCGCTGGGCTGGGAGGTGCGCGACTCCGCCGCCGGGCCCGAGCTCGTGCGGCGGTGATCCTCTACGGGCGCAACGCGGTGCACGAGGCGCTGCGCGCGGGGCGGCGGCGCGTCCACGAGGTGTGGGCGACGGCGGGCGCCGCGCGCGAGCCGTGGCTGCGCGAGGACGGCGCGCCGCCGGTCCACGTCGTGCCGGCCGACGAGGTCGCGCGGCGCGCGGGCAGCGACGGCCACCAGGGTCTCTGCGCGCGGACCGACGGCTACCACTACGCCGGCGCGGCCGAGTTGCTGCGCGCCCCCGATCCGCTGATCGTCGCGCTCGACGAGGTGCAGGATCCGCAGAACCTCGGGGCGATCTGCCGCACGGCCGAGGGCGTCGGCGCGACCGGGGTCGTGATTCCCGAGCGGCGCGCCGCCGAGATCACCCCGGCGGCCTGCAAGGCCTCCGCGGGCGCCGTCGAGTGGCTTCCCGTCGCGCGCGTGCGCAACCTCGCCGACTTCCTGGGTGAGGCCAAGCACGCCGGCTGCTGGTGCTACGGCGCGGCGACCGGGCCGACGTCGGTCCACTACCTCGAGCCGGACTGGACCGGCGGCGTCGTGCTCGTGCTGGGCGCGGAGGGGAAGGGCCTGCGCCCGCGCGTCGCCGGCGCGTGCGACGCGCTCGTGGCGCTGCCGCTGCGCGGGCGCATCGAGTCGCTGAACGTCAGCGCGGCCGCGGCGGCGCTCCTGTACGGGATCTTGCAGCGACGGGTTGACAGCGCTTCATAACTGTGGGATAAAGCCCGCGACTTGAGGGTCAACCTCAGGTCGAGAAACATGAAGGTTTGATCGTTCGCAGATGGCGCCAGGGGAGGAGTGCGCCACTGAGCTCGTCCATGTTGTCCCTGCAAAGGGACCGAAAGGATCGCTCGTGGCCCGTCTTTCCACTTCTTCTCAAGGTCAGGTTCAGGTCGATGACGGCTACCTGATCGCGCTCGCCAAGGCCGGTGACCCGACCGCGTACGACCGGCTGATCCGCCGCTACTACGGCTTCGTGCGCCTCAAGGCCTCGTCGTACTTCCTCGCGGGGGGCGACGCCGACGACCTCATCCAGGAGGGGCTCGTCGGCCTCTACAAGGCGATCCGCGACTACCGCACCGACCGCGAGTCGAGCTTCCGCAACTTCGCGGAGCTGTGCATCACGCGTCAGATCATCACGGCCGTGAAGACGGCCACGCGCAACAAGCACGTCCCCCTCAACCAGTACGTGTCGTTCGCCTCCTCGCCGGCCGGCGCCACCGAGGGCGAGCCGACGCTCGACGAGGTGCTTCCCGGCTCGACGGTGCACGACCCGGTCAACCAGGTGATCTCCTCCGAGGAGCTTCGCTCGATGGTCGCCTGCCTGTCGACGACGCTGTCCGAGCTCGAGTCGCGGGTGCTCTCGCTGTACCTCGACGGACGCTCCTACGATGCGATCGGCGAGTTCATCGGCTGCGACACGAAGACCGTCGACAACGCCCTGCAGCGCGTCAAGCGCAAGGTCGGGGCCCACCTGGCCGCGCGCAGCGTCGTCTCGTAGGCGGCGCTCGGCGAGCTCAGCTCTGCGCGACCAGCGCGCGCAGCAGCCGGTCGAGCAGCGGGCGGTTGCGCTCGGCCACGCCCGGGCGCGGGTGCGTGATCTCCTCCAGGCGCAGCCCGTCGATGAGCGCCGCGAGGATGTGCGCATCCTCGCGCGGGCGCGGCGAGCCGGCCCGCTCGAGGGCGTGCGCGCTCAGTTCCTGCACCTTCGTGCCCCACTCGGCGTGCGCGGCCTCGAGCTCGGGGCTGCGCTCGGCTTCGAGCTGCAGCTCGTAGCCGGCGCGCACGACGAGCCACTCGTCGGCCAGCTGGTCGTCGAGCCAGGCGGTCAGCAGGTCGACGAGCGAGTCGATGTCGTGGACGTGCTCGAGGGCCGCGGTCGTCGTGGCCTCGACGCGGGCGATCTCGTTGGCCGCGACCTGGCGCAGCGCCGCGTCGACGATCTCCGCCTTGGAGGCGAAGTGGTAGGTGGTCGAGGACAGCGAGACACCGGCCTCCTCGGCCACCGCGCGGTGGGTCACCGCGGCGGTGCCGCCGCGCCCGATGATGCGGATCGTCGCCTCGACGATCGCCGCGCGGATCTCGTCCGGCGGAAGCCGGCGCGCGGGGCGCCGCGAGGTTCGGGAGGGCGGGGCTGAGGGCAACTGGCGCATGTGAAACCTTCGGGAGGTACGTTTGTACCGTAGAAGCCTGTCCTGGTACGTTTGTACCGCATCCGGGGCGGGCGCGTCCAACGCCCGCGGCAGGGTCATGAGCCGCGGCTTCTACAACCCACGGACCTCTCGACATGGCTGACTCACGCGATCCCCAGGACACCCCGCACGACGAGACGGACTTCCCGTACGGCGAGCTGGACGTCCCGCGCGGCATCGGACGTCGCGGCTTCCTCGCGGTCGGCGCCGGCGCGATGCTGTGCACGATCGGTGGCAAGAAGATCGCGCTGACCAAGCCGGGCGATGCGGCGAAGGCCGACGCCGCGGCGGCGATGGTCATGCGCCCCAGCAGCGTCCCGGCGAAGAAGCCCGCCACGGGCGTCCCCGGCGCCGACCCGGTCGACAAGCTCACGTTCGGCACGCCCGACCCGCAGCCCGGCTGCGACGTGCAGGAGTACTGGATCCAGGCCACGCAGACGCTCTGGGACATCATCCCCTCGCGCCCGCGGCGCGACCAGTGGATGGGAACCAACCTGCCCGGACCGAGCGTCTTCCGCGCCTGCGTCTACCAGCAGATGTCGGACGGGTTCGCCGAGCCGGTCGGCCCGGCCGCGATGCCCGGCCCGATCCTGCAGGCGCGCGTCGGCGACGTCATCAAGGTCCACTTCCGCAACGGCCTGCCGGAGGCGTCGAACCAGGCCGTCACGATGCACCCGCACGGGGTCAGATACAACCCGGAGTACGACGCCTCCTACCTGGGCGACTTCACGCGCGCCGGCGGCTACATCGCCCCCGGCGAGGAGTTCACCTACACGTGGGAGTGCCTGCCCGAGTCGGTCGGCGTGTGGCCCTACCACGACCACGGCCCCAACCACGTCCTGAACACCTTCCGCGGGATGTTCGGTGCGCTCATCATCCGCGACCGCGACGAGAAGGCCCCCGACGTCGAGCAGGTCCTGTTCTTCCACCAGATGGCCCCGCCGATCACGGGCCTGTCGCGCAACTACGAGGCCGTCAACGGTCGCGCGTACGCGGGGAACACGCCGACGATCCGCTCGAAGGTCGGCCAGGACGTCGCGATCCACGTGATCGGGATGGACAACGACTTCCACGACTTCCACATGCACGGCCACCGCTGGCGCAAGGATGGGACGGGGATCTTCACCGACACCCCGTCGCTCGGTCCCAACGAGACGATCACGGCCCGCTTCATCGAAGACAACCCGGGCCGCTGGCTCTACCACTGCCACGTCTTCTCGCACATGGATGCCGGCATGGCCGGCTGGTACATCGTCGAGCCGTAGTCCCCACAGGAGAGGAGCACCCGTGTCACGCATCCACGCCGGCGCGAGCGCGCTGTCGCTCGCGGCGATCGCGCTGCTGTCGGTCGCCGGCAGCGCCGGGGCGGCGCGCATCAGCGCGTCCTACCCGCCGCCGAAGAACCCGACGACCCCGTCGAAGGCGCCCAAGGGCCCGTTCACGACGCGCACGGTCTGCGCGAAGGGCTGCGCCTACCGCACCATCCAGGCCGCGGTGAACGCCTCCAAGGCCGGCGACACCGTGGAGGTGAAGCCGGGCGTGTACAAGGAGCGGGTCGTCATCAAGGGCCCGAGCAAGCGCTACCTGACGCTCATCGGCGATCCGAAGAGCCCGGGGAAGGTCGTGCTCGAGGGCAAGGGCTCGACGCCGCGCTCGCTGCCGAACAACGGCATCACCATCAACGGCGCCGACCAGGTGACGGTCAACGGCTTCAGCGCGCGCGACTACAGCGGCTACGGCTTCTTCGTGGTCAACAACAACGGCTACCTGCTGACGAACCTCGTCGCGAAGTTCGTCGGCGTCTACGGGATCTACGCCTTCAACTCGGTCGGCGGCACGATGTCGAACTCGATCGCGGCGTGGAACAACGACTCGGGCTTCTACATCGGGCAGACCCCGCCGCAGACCAAGCCCGTGCGCTCCTACATCCGCAACGTCACCGCCTACGGCAACGTGCTCGGCTTCTCCGGGACGAACAGCAAGTACGTCACGATCACCCAGTCGCGCTGGTTCAACAACGGCGTGGGGATCGCCCCAAACGCGCTGGACTCCGAGAAGTACGCGCCGCCGGAGAACAACGTCATCACCGACAACGACGTGTTCTTCAACAACTGGAACTACTACGCCGGCGCGCCGTTCAAGCTGCGCCCGGGCGCGACCGGCGAGGTCGCCTACCCGGTCGGCACGGGCATCCTGCTGTTCGGCGGGCGCAACACCGAGGTCTCGAAGAACCGCGTGTACGGCAACTACCTGATGGGCATCGGCGCGATCCAGCAGCTGCTGCTCAAGCAGCAGGACGCGCGCGACCTCATCGGCAACCGCATCCTGAACAACGTCTTCGGGAACGCCGGCAACAACCTCAACGGGCGCGACCTGTTCTACGACGGGGACGGCTCGGGGAACTGCGTCGGTCCGAACACCAGCGTCCAGCTGACCGTGCCGGCGGATGGCTCGACGTTCCAGCCGTGCCCCTTCACCGGCGCCAACACCTTCAGCTCCTCGGCGCAGGGGGAGGCCGTCAACTGGACGATCACCGACCCCACGCACGAGGCCTTCTGGATCAAGCATCCCCAGGCTCCGATTCCCGGCATCACGCCGATGGAGCACTGGGACTCGTCGATCGGAGTGAAGTGAGATCACGCAAGTCGCTGGTAGCGCTCCTCGCGCTGACGGGCGTCGCGGCGATGGCCGCGGTGCCCGCCCAGGCGGGGACCGCCAAGCAGCCGAAGAAGACCGTCACGGTCAACGACAACTACTACGGGCCGTCGAAGCTGACGGTCAAGTCGGGCACGAAGGTCACGTGGGACTGGACGTACGACACGACGGACATCCACGACGTGAAGCTCGTGTCGGCCCCCAAGGGGGTCAAGCAGTTCCAGTCGGGCGCCGCGGCGGCCGGCTACGAGTACAGCAAGGCGCTCACCAAGCCGGGCGTCTACAAGTTCATCTGCACCTTCCACGTATCGGATGGCATGAAAATGACAATCACGGTGCGCAAGTGATGCGCGTCTCCATCATCGCGGCGACGACGGTTGTCGTCGCCCTGTCCAGCACCGGCGTCGCGGGCGCCGCGACCGGCTACCCGCCGCCGAAGAACCCGCTCGTCCAGTCGGCCGCGCCGAAGGGACCGTTCCACACGCTCAAGGTGTGCGCCAAGGGCTGCGCCTACAAGAGCATCCAGCAGGCCGTCAACGCCGCCAAGGCGGGTGACACGATCAAGGTCGCACCCGGCACCTACCGGGAGCGCGTGATCGTCAAGGGCCCGAGCAAGCGCTACCTGAAGATCATCGGTGACCCGAAGAACCCGGGCAAGGTGGTCCTCAGCGGGAAGAAGTCGACGCCGCGCACGGTCCCCAACAACGGGATCAGCGTCAACGGCGCCGACAACGTCACTGTCAACGGCCTGTCGGCCTTCGACTACAACGGGTACGGCTTCTTCGCCGTGAACGTCAACGACTACCTGTTCACGAACCTCGTCGCCAAGCGCGACGGCGTGTACGGGATCTACGCGTTCAACTCGGTCGGCGGGACGATCTCGAACTCGACCGCGGCGTGGAACAACGACTCGGGCTTCTACATCGGCCAGACGCCGGTGCAGACCAAGCCCAAGCGCTCGTACATCACGAACGTCGTCTCCTACGGCAACCAGCTCGGCTACTCGGGCACGAACATGCGGTACGTGACGATCACGAAGTCGAAGTGGTTCAACAACGGCATCGGGCTCGTCCCGAACGCGCTGGACTCCGAGAAGTACGCGCCGCCGGAGAAGAACGTCATCAGCGACAACGACATCTTCTGGAACAACTTCAACTACTACGCCGGCACCCCGTGGAAGCTCGCGGCGACGTCGACCGGGACCAACTTCCCCGTCGGCATCGGCGTGTTGCTGTTCGGCGGCCGTGACAACCGCGTGGAGAACAACCGCGTCTGGGGCAACTACCTTGGGGGCGTCGGCGGCCTGCAGCAGGCGCTGCTCAAGCAGGTCGACGCGCAGGAGCTCCAGGGCAACATCGTCCGGGGCAACGACTACTCCAATGGCGGCAAGAACCCCAACGGGCGCGACCTGTTCTACGACGGCGACGGGAAGAACAACTGCTTCGACCCGACCGGCACGCAGAACAACGAGCCGCAGGACAACCGCACGCTGGTGGCGTGCGGGGAGCAGGGCTACACCGGCCCGAACTTCTACAGCGGCGTCGGCTTCGCGGGCGGCAAGTCCGACCTGAACGCGCTGCTGACCGGCAACCCGGAGTTCGGGACGATCGCTGGTTGGGCGCTGAGCATCGACAAGAAGAACCCGGCCTCGGCCGAGGCGGCGTGGGTCAAGCCCGCCCAGGCCCCGATCCCGGGCTACACGATGATGGAGCACTGGACGCCCTCGATGGGCGCCAACTGAGCGCTTCTCGTCGTACTCGACGGACGGTCGCGGGGCGCCTTGGGGCGCCCCGTCGCCGTTCCGGGGAAGACCTCGCCCCCTACTTCGCGAACGGCAGCACGGCGAACGCGATCACCGCGTAGTGGGCCCCGGCCGCGCCGGTGACGAGCGTGTGGAAGACCTCGTGGTAGCCGAAGGTCTGCGGGCGCGGGTCGGGGCGCCCGGTGGCGTAGATCACCGCCCCGGTCGTGTAGAGCGCGCCGCCGAGCGCCAGCCCGAGCACGGGCAGCCACCCCAGCGTCTCGATGAGCTGCGGTGCGGCGACGAGCGCGACCATCCCGAGCGTGACGTAGACGATCGCCGAGACCCACTTGGGCGCGCTGACCCAGGCGAGGCTCAGCACGACGCCGGCCAGCGCGCCGCCCCAGACGACGGCGAGGATCGCCGTCGCCAGCGTTCCCCGCAGCACCAGCATCGCGAACGGCGTGAAGGTCGCCGCGATGAAGATGAAGATCATCGAATGGTCCAGGCGGCGCATCCAGGTGCGCGCGCGTGGCCCCCATTCGTGGCGGTGGTAGAGGGCGCTCACGCCGAACAGGCCGCAGATCCCGAGGGCGTAGACGGCGGTCGCCGGGCGCTCGTGGGCGCTCGAGGCGGCGACGAGGATCACGCCGAGCACGATCGCGGCGAAGAAGGCGTACTCGTGGATCACGCCGCGCAGCCGCGGCTTGACCTTGGCGACGACGGCCGCGGCGCGGTCGGCGGCCTCGCCGGCGCCGGCGCGGGCGGCCTCGACGCCGCGAGCGGCGGCGTCCTGCGCGGCCTCCATGCGGCGCGAGGCGGCCTGCTGGCCGCGCTGCATCGCGTCCGCGGCCTGTTCGCGCATCCGCTCGACCCGCTCGGTCATGAGCGCAGGGTACTCCGGCGCCTCGCCGGCGCAAGCCGGGTGGCCCGATGGCTTCGTCAGCCGCCGTACGCGCCGCGCAGCAGCGCCATCATCGTCCCGGCCGTCCCCGGGGCGGGCGTGCCGCTCGCATCGGAGAAGCCGATCTCCAGGTGCGGGCTCGAGGAGATCCCCACGATCCCCGCACCGACCTCGCCGATCACCTGGCCGGCGGCGACGCGCGTGCCGATCGCGACCGCGTTGCCGGGACCGGCGTGGCCGTAGTACACGTAGCGGCCGTCGTCGAGGTGCAGCACCGGGGCCCAGGCGCCGAAGCCGCCGATCCCATGGAGGACGACCGTGCCGGATCCGACGGCGAGCAGCGGGGTGTGGCCGGGTGCCGAGACGTCGACGCCCTGGTCGAGCGTCCAGGTGCCCGGCGGCGAGGCTGCGCGGGCGGGCATCGGGAACACGAACCCGCCGCCGCGCAGCAGGGTGGCCGGCGAGGAGGGCGCGCCCGCGCCCTGCGGGCCGACGCTGGCCTGGCGGCGCTGGACCGCCTGCAGCTGCGCGCGCAGCTGCGCCTCCTGTGCGCGGACTCGCGCGAGCGCTCCCGCGGTAGCCGTGGCGCGAGCGCGCATGCAGCCAGTGTCGCGTGCGCCGTCCGCGCGTGCGACGGCTGCCACGGCGCTTGCAGGCCGCCTTCAGGCGCCCAGCGGGGCGGGGGCCGCCGCGTGGATCGGCGGGACGCGGCCCGCCCACGGCTGCGCCTGCTCGAGCTGCGCGGCAAGGGCGAGCAGCGTCGCCTCGTCGCCGAAGCGCCCCACGAGCTGCATGCCGATCGGCAGGCCCTCCTCGCTCATCTGCAGCGGCAGGCTGATCGCCGGCTGGCCGGTGGCGTTGAACACCGGAAGGAAGGTCTCGAGGTCCGACCAGGAGGCGAACAGCTCGCGCGGCGGGACGTCCGCCAGCGGGTCATAACGCCCGACCGGCGCGGGGAGCGCGCCCAGCGTCGGTGTCAGCAGCGCGTCGTAGCCCGCGAAGAACGCGCCGATCTGGCGGGAGAGCACGTTCACGTCGCCGAGGGCGTCGAGCAGCCTGCCGGAGCCGAGGCTGCGGCCGTGCTCGACCATCGCGAGCGTCGTCCCCTCCAGCGTCCCGGGCCCCGGCTCGCGCCCGACGAGCGCTGCGAAGCCGTCGACCGAGTGCGCCAGGTCGGCGGCCCAGATCGTGGTCATCGCGCCGAGGAACTGCTCCCACTCGAAGGCCGGCCGCGCCTGCTCGACCTCGTGCCCCAGCTGCGCGAGCAGGCCGGCCGTCGCCTCGCAGGCCGCCCGCACGCGCGGATCGCCGGGCGCGCCGGACCACGGCTCGTGGCAGAACGCGATGCGCAGCGCCTGCGACGGGCCCGTGAGCTCGTCGGCGTAGGCGCGGCTGGGAGCGGGCGCGACGTTGGGGTCGCCCGACGCCGGTTCGCGCAGCACGTCGAGCGCGACCGCCGCGTCGCGCACGCTGCGCGTGACGACGAAGTGCACCGCCCAGCCGCTGAGCGGCTCGGCGGCCGACGGCGCCCAGGTGACCCGCCCGCGCGTCGGCTTGAGGCCGACGACGCCGCAGGCGGATGCGGGGATGCGGATGGAGCCGCCGCCGTCGCTGGCGGTCGCGATCGGGACGATTCCCGCGCCGACCGCCGCCGCGCTGCCGCCGCTCGACCCGCCGGCCATGCGCCCCGCGCTCCACGGGCTGCACGTCGGGCCCTGCGCCAGCGTCTCGGTGGTGCCCATCACGCCGAACTCCGAGGTTGTCGCGCGCCCGACGGGGGCCAGGCCGGCGCCGCGCAGGCGCCGCACCCACTCCGAGGCGACCGGCGCGACCCAGCCGGCCGCAAGGCGGCTGCCGTTCTCGCAGGTGCGCCCGGCGTCGCCGTGGAAGAGGTCCTTCAGCAGCAGCGGCACACCGGCGAACGGCCCGCCCGCCGCCGCGGCCGCATCGCCCGCGGCCTGGTGGTCGGGGTAGATCTCGACGACCGCGCCGAGGATGCCGTCGACGCGCTCGGTCGCCGCCGCAGCGAGCTCGGCGAGCTCGGCGCCGCTGACCTCGCCGTGACGGACCAGGTGCGAGAGCGCGAGGGCGTCGTGACGGGCGTACTCCTCGAGGTACATCAGCGCAGAGTATGCCGCCGGCCGCGACCGCGGCCGCGACTACCCTGTAGCGCGATGGTCGCGCCCGAAGCCGCCACCCCGGAGACGTGCGAGCTCGACGTCACCTTCCGCTCCGTGGTCGCCTGGGAGCCGGATGAGCACCTCGTCGAGGCGTTCGCCTCCTCCTGGCCCGCCTACCGCGGCTGGTTCCTGCGCGACGGCGAGGAGCGCCGTTCGTCGTACGCGGAGTGCGCGCGGGCGCTGGAGCAGCACATGCCGGAGCTCATCGGAACCTACGAGCGGCTCGTGGAGCTGCACGGGGGCGGCGACGTCGAGGCGCGCTTCCTGTCGCTGTGGAACCCGCCGCCGCTGTTCGCCGGCTGCTCGGTCGCCGCCTGGACGGGCGCAGACGGCCCGGCGCTGGTGCGCAACTACGACTTCGTGCCGATGATGTGCGACACGACGCTGCTGGCGAGCGCGTGGAACGGCACGCGGGTGCTGGCGATGAGCGACTGCCTGTGGGGGGTGCTCGACGGGGTCAACGAGCACGGCCTGGCCGTGGCGCTGGCGTTCGGCGGCCGCGAGATCACCGGCCCCGGCTTCGCGGTCACGCTCGTGCTGCGCTACGTGCTCGAGCTGTGCCGCGACACCGACGAGGCGATCGCGGCGATCTCCCGAATCCCGGTCAACATGGCCTACAACGTCGGCGTCGTCGACGCCTCCGGCTCCGCGGCGATGGTGCAGCTGTCGCCCGACCGCGAGGCGCGCATCACGGGCACGCTCAGCTGCGGCAACCGCCAGGTCGCGGACGAGTGGCGCGAGTACGAGGAGTTCAGCGGCACCGTCGAGCGCGAGGCGCTGCTGGCCGGCGCGCTCGCCGATCCGGCGACCACCCGCGCCGCGCTCGAGGCGCTGTTCCTGACCGAGCCCGTCTACCGCCCGCCCGCAGCGCATCCGTGGGGCACGGTCTACAGCGCGAGCTACGACTGCGGCGCCCCCGCTGTCAGGCTCTCGTGGCCGGACGCCTCCTGGTCGGTTCCGCTGGCCGCTCCGCGCGAGGAACAGGTCGCGCGCACCGTCCGCGCGCAGATCCCGCCCTCGCCGCCCGTCGAATGGCGGGTGCCGGTCGCCGCGCCCGTGATCGTCGCCTGACGCGGGGTCTCGCGCTGCGGTGGCCACGCCGGATCCGGCGTGAGAGACTCGGGCGCGTGTCCGTCGCCAACCGTTCGGCCCGCGCGCACGTCTCCGGCCTCTCCGAGATCTACGGCTTCCTGCGCAGCAACCGCAGGCCGATCTACTTCGTCTCGCCGACGCCGTACAACATCCTCGGCGTCGACCAGTGGATCGGAGGGCTGGAGTACGTCGAGTACTTCGACACGTTCGACGGCCTGCACCCGCACTCGTTCACGCCGCGCCGCGAGGGGCCGCGGGAGTTCGAGTCCTTCGAGTCGGTGAACACCTACCTGCTCGGCCACAAGGACGTGATCGACCACGTGCGCGCACGCGGAACCGAGGGCGCGAAAGTCCTGTTCGTGATGTTCGAGGAGGAGACCGAGGCGCTCGCCGCGGAGCTGGGGCTCGAGATCGCGCTGCCGCCGCGCGAGCTGCGCGAGCACCTGGACTCGAAGATCGTCACGACGCAGCTCGGCGACGCGGCGGGCATCGCCTCGGCGCCGAACGTGCTCGGCAGCGCCGGCGGCTACGACGAGCTGCTGGAGCTGGCGCGCGGCGCCGGGCTCGGCGAGGACCTGGTGGTGCAGACGCCCTACGGCGACTCCGGGCGCACGACGTTCTTCGTGCGCAGCCGCGAGGACTGGGAGGACTGCGCCGAGGACGTGGCCGGCGAGCAGCTGAAGGTGATGCGCCGCATCGAGCACGTGCCCGGCACGCTGGAGGCGGTCGCCACGCGGCACGGGACGCTGGTCGGCCCGATCCAGACCGACATCACCGGCTTCGAGCAGCTCACGCCCTACCGCGGCGGCTGGTGCGGGAACGACATCTTCCCGGGCGTCTTCGATGCGCAGGCGCGCGCGGCGATCCGCACGATGGCCCAGCGCCTCGGCGACGAGCTCTACCGCAACGGCTACCGCGGCGTCTTCTGCCTGGACTTCCTGCTCGACACCGGCAGCGGCGAGGTCTACCTCGGCGAGCTCAACCCGCGGATCTCCGGGGCGAGCCCGCTCACGAACCTCGTCACTTCGAAGTACGGCGGCGCGCCGCTGTTCGTCTTTCACCTGCTCGAGTTCCTGGACGTCGACTGGGACGCCGACCTCGGGCGCGTGCAGGAGCGCTGGAACGAGTTCGACGCCTGGAGCCAGCTCGTGCTCAAGCAGACCGACGAGACCGTCGAGCTGATCACGCAGGCGCCGGCCTCGGGGCTCTGGCGCATGCAGGAGGACGGCTCGATCGCGTTCCTGCGCGCGGAGACCGACTGGCACGCGGTCGGCGGCGAGGACGAGGCGTTCTACTTCCGCGTCTACGGGGCCGGCGAGTACCGCTACCCGGGCGCCGACCTGGGCATCATCGTCACGCAGGGCCGGATGCAGACCGACGACCGCCGCCTGACCGAGCGGGCGCTGCGCTGGTCCTCGGCGATCACCGCGCAGTTCGGCGGCATCCCGCCCGAGCAGGTCGTGCGCGTGCCGCCGCCGCTCTACACCAAGTGGTTCTGAGGCAGGCCCGAGCAGATCCGTGGCGCGCCACCCGCTCGACCCGCTGACCGCCGACGAGATCCGCGCCGCGGCCGGGGTGCTGCGCCGCGAGCGCGGCATCGACGAGCGCTGGCGCTTCGGGGCGATCGACCTGCGCGAGCCCTCCAAGGCGCAGCTCGCCGGCTGGGAGCGCGGCGAACCGGTGGCGCGCGAGGCCGAGCTGACCGTCTGGAGCCTCGAGGACGGGATCGTGCGCGAGGCGCTCGTCGACGTCGGCGCGCAGCGGCTGCTGAGCTGGCACGAGCGCCCCGGCGTGCAGGCCGCGCTGAGCCACGACGAGTGGCACGAGTGCGACCGCGCGCTGCGCGCGAACGGGGACGTGATCGCCGCCCTCGCGCGCCGCGGCATCGAGGACCTCGACCTGGTGCTGATCGACGTGTGGCCGTTCGGCCGGCACCTCGTGCCCGAGCGCCTGCAGGGCCGGCGCCTGGGCTGGTGCGACGTGTGGGTGCGCCGCGCGCCCGACTCCAACCCGTACGCGCGCTACGTCGGTGGCCTGCATCCGATCGTCGACCTGAACACGATGGAGCTCGTCGAGCTCGAGGAGTCCTACGTCGCGGGCCTGCCCGACGTGATGGGCGAGTACGCGCCGAAGCACGTGCCGGGGATCGCCGTGCGCGACGACGTGCGGGCGCTGGAGATCGTCCAGCCCGACGGCCCGTCGTTCACGCTCGACGGGCACGAGCTGCGCTGGCAGCGCTGGCGGATGCGGGTCGGCTTCACCTTCCGCGAGGGGCTCGTCCTGCATGCGGTCGGCTACGAGGACGGTGGGCGCGTGCGTCCGATCGCGCACCGGATGTCGTTCGCGGAGATGGTGATCCCCTACCGCGACCCCTCGCCGGACCACGTCCGCCGCACCGCCTTCGACATCGGTGAGATCGGGCTCGGCGCCTCGACCGTCTCGCTCGAGCTTGGCTGCGACTGCCTCGGCGAGATCCGCTACCTGGACGCCGTCGTCAACGACACCCGCGGCGAGCCGCAGACGATCAAGAACGCCGTCTGCATCCACGAGGAGGACAACGCCGTCCTGTGGAAGCACGTCGATCCCGTCGCGGGCGCCGAGGTGCGCCGCATGCGCCGCCTGGTCGTCTCCTTCCACGCGACCGTCGCCAACTACGAGTACCTCGTCTACTGGCGCTTCTATCAGGACGGCAACATCGAGTGCGAGGTGCGCGCCACCGGGATCATGGTGACCAGCCCGGAGCTCGGCGACGGCTCGCCCAACGGCACGGTCGTCGACGCCGGCGTCTACGCGCCGTTCCACCAGCACATCATCGTCGCGCGGCTCGACATGGACGTCGACGGCGAGCGCAACACCGTCTGCGAGACGCACACCGAGGCGCCGCCGACCGGCCCCGAGAACCCGCACGGCCTGGCGCTGGTGCAGGTCTCGACGCCGCTGCGCAGCGAGCTCGAGGGCCGCCAGGACTACGACTGGGCCTCGCAGCGCGCCTGGAAGGTGGTCAACCCCTCGAGCCTCAACGCGCACGGCGCCCCGGTCGCCTACAAGCTCGTCCCGGGCGCCTGCTTCCCGCCGCTGCTGGACCCGCGGTCGCCGGTCGCCCTGCGCGCGCAGGCGGTCCAGCACCAGCTGTGGGTGACGCCGCTGGCGGCGGACGAGCGCTGGCCGTGCGGCCGCTACCCGATGCAGGGCGTCGACGACGGGCTCGCCGCGTGGACGAGCGCCGACCGGCCGATCGAGGACACCGACGTCGTGCTCTGGTACGTCTTCGGCATCCACCACATCACGCGGGTCGAGGACTGGCCGATCATGCCCGCAGACACGGTCTCGTTCTGGCTCAAGCCGTTCGGGTTCTTCGACCGCTCGCCGGCGATCGACGTCCCGCCGCGCGACCACTGCCATCCGGCCGGCTGAGCCTCGGCGCGGTCACCGCACTCACCGCGCCGACGGGTGCGTGCGCCGAGGCGCCGATCGCGACTGGGCCTGGCGCAGCTCCTGCCGGCTCGTAACCCGCGCGAAAAAAATCTCAGTTGCGCGACCAATCGGAGTATGGTAAGGGCGCTCGACAGTCCAGCATCGCGCCGGGACACGGTCAGGCAGCGAGCGAAGTTTGCACGACTCCGATGGGGAGGTCGCGGGATGGCCGGTAACGACCACCAAGAACCATCGACGCGTCGACCTGTGGTCGTCGCCGCTCAAGGCTGGAGCTTCAAGATGACTCGTACGCTTCCCGTCGGGTCCCCGGTTTCGATCGCAACGGTGCGTTCGCCGGACCGACCTGTGGCGCGCACCGCTCGCGGAGCTGCGCGTGGCAGGTTGTTGACGTGTGT
>Ga0335071_10000706_pt1 | contig 36180 bp, 34 predicted proteins | sample Lox_Sample_15_FD_206724 | JGI IMG/M metagenome (GOLD analysis project Ga0335071, IMG submission 206724) | Soil microbial communities from Loxahatchee National Wildlife Refuge, Florida, United States - Lox_Sample_1.5 | ecosystem: Environmental > Terrestrial > Soil > Wetlands | place: USA...
ATACGCGAAAATAGCCGGCATGACGGAGAATACGCACTGAGAGGAATCCTGCTTGCCCTCTTGCTTAGCGGAGCGTCGCACGCACCCGCGACACGGTCCATCGTCGCGGGAACCATCGTGATCGTTGCACAGGCGAGAGACTACGTTATTTTTGCCGCCGATAGCCGGGTCGGTGCTTCCAACGGTACTGCCGTAGCCAGTGTCGACGATACGTATTGCAAGATCGGCCCGCTGCACGGGAACACGTTATTCGCCGCGGCCGGCATTGTGACGGATCCTGCGCGAAACTGGTCCGCTGATACCGTAATGGATACGGTGCTGGTAGAGAATTGGCGCGGCGCACAACTGAGCAGCCCAGATGGCGAATTGGCTCTGATCCGCTGGGCTGATGCGATGACACAGAAACTAATCGCTCTTCCGCTCAATCAATTAGAGGCTTACACAAAATCCAATGACGGCGTGGCTGCGACCGGCGTACTCGCGGGTGTCGACCTAGGCGGAAACCCCTGGGTTCGAATCAGCACCATCCGCCAGGACGCGGCACGGAGCCTGGTTCACCGGGAAAGCGATATGACTTCGCGCAGCGCGGCCACCAGATACTCCGGGCTGGGCCAAAGTGAAATTGCCGTCGAGTTCGATCATGGAAACACCACTCGCGCCATCGACGAACGCGCGCAATGGAAGGATAGAAACCTGACCGGAATCGAATTCGACCGCTTTAAGGCTCGGCGTTTGGTTGAGCTGACGATTCAGTATTTACCCAACAAGAGCGATGTCGGTGGCCCGGTCGACGAACTAGAGCTGAGCAAGAACGGCCCACATTGGATTCAGGTCAAACCCCACTGCAGGCAGTAAAAAATACAGCCCTGGCGGTATGTTCCCGGACTCCGCGCCTTCCTATCCTAAAGTTAGGAAAGGAGTGAGTCAGATGAGAGTGTCGGCTAAAGTAATGGCCACAGTGTTCGCACTGCTTTGGGGAGGATGCCTGCTTTTCGTCGGGCTCATCAATATGGGCACGCCGACTTACGGTGCGGACTTCCTGCGCATGATGAGCTCCGTATATCCGGGTTTTCACGACACGCGCACTTGGGGCGAAGTCCTCCTTGGAACGGTTTACGGGCTGGTGGACGGCGCTATCGGTGGCCTGCTATTCGCCTGGCTGTATAACTGGGCGGCGCATTGGAGCGCGCATGAGACTGCGGCCCACTGAGGGTCCGGCTGCCTCGTATTCTTATAGACTGGTTTCATACCGGACGAACTCATAGACGGGATGGGGCCAGCGGAACCGGTGGCGCAAACCAGGACCCGGCTTGTTCTTGCCGCGGGATTTGGCGGATTACTGGCGCTCATGGCGGTCGGCGGTTTCGACGCTATCCAGGTGCTGGCGCAAATTCAATCGCGCAACGTGCAGATCCGCCAGGTGTACCTGACCCGAAATCGTGCGCTCGAGCACATTCGTTCATCGCTTTACCTGTCGGGCACGGTGGTGCGCGATTATCTGCTCGATCCCGAACCGGCCGGTGCAGCCGATGAACTGGGACGATTGCGCGGCCTGCGCAGCGAGATGGCGGCGGCGATGGACGCCTATGGGAAATCGCTCAGCGCCGCCGAAGCCCAGCCCGTTCGTGATCTCCGGACGGGGCTTGCGGCCTACTGGAGCGTGCTGGAGCCGGCTTTGCGCTGGTCGCCTCAGGAAAGACGCGAGCTCGGGTACGGGTTCGTCCAGCACGAGCTTCTTCCGCGCCGTGCCGCCGTGCTATCGCTTGCAGATCGAATCGCCGCATTGAATGAGCAGGAGTTGAATGGTGGAGATGAACGCCTCGAAGAGACGTTTGGCCGATTCCGGCGCCGGTTGCTGATCATGCTCGCCGCGACGCTCAGCATGGGGCTGCTGCTGGCTGCCGTGGCGGCGTCGCATATTCTGAGGCTCGAGCGGCAATCCGCCGCCCGGTACCAGCAGGTGATGCGCGCGCAAACCGAGCTGAAGGAATTGTCAGCACGTCTCCTCAAGGCGCAGGAAGAGGAGCGCCGCGCCATTTCTCGCGAGTTGCACGATGAAGTGGGGCAGTCCCTCAGTGCGCTTCTAATGGAGCTGGGCAATCTGGCAGCCGTGGCGCCGCGCAATCTGGAACCGCTGCAGCGGCACCTGGAATCCATCCGCAGACTGGCGGAATCGAGTGTCCAGGTGGCGCGCAACATGTCTCTGTTGCTGCGTCCTTCCATGCTGGACGATTTCGGCCTGGTGCCGGCTCTTGAGTGGCAGGCGCGCGAAGTCTCGAAGCGCACCGGCATGGCCGTCAGCGTCGATGCGCCCGACATTTCCGACAACTTGCCCGACGACCACAACACCTGCGTCTATCGCGTCGTCCAGGAAGCCTTGCATAATTGCGCACGCCATGCTCACGCGCATTCCGTGCGCATCGGCGTACGCCTGACGGCAGGCCGGATCGCTCTCTCGATTCAGGATGACGGCCAGGGGTTCGATGCGCGGCGCGTCCGCGGATTGGGACTGGTCGGCATGGAGGAGCGGGTGCAGCATCTAGGTGGAACGTTCCACGTCCGATCCGAGCCCGGCCACGGCACGGAACTCCAGGTCGAGTTGCCCGTCCCTGGTGAGCCGGCCGCCATGCTCACGCGTGAAAATCAAAGCGTGGTGCCCACATGAATCCGATCCGCATCCTGCTGGCCGATGATCATACGGTCATGCGCAATGGCTTGCGGCTGCTGCTCGAGCGCCAGCCCAATCTGAGCGTGGTAGGCGAAGCTTCAGATGGCCGCGAAACGGTGCGTGCGGCCGAATCCTTTTCTCCGGACGTCGTCGTCATGGACATCGCCATGCCCAATTTGAACGGCATTGAAGCCGCGCGCCAAATTACGGCCGCCCGCCCCGAGACGGCGATCGTCATTCTCAGCATGCATTCCGATGAGAGCTACGTGATCCGCGCGTTAAAGGCTGGAGCCCGCGCGTATCTGCTGAAGGACTCCGCCGAGGGCGATCTGATCGCGGCGATCCGTGCGATCAGCGAGGGCAAATCATTCTTCAGCCCTGCCATCAGCCGCATTCTCGTTGAAGACTACATGCGCCAGTTGGAACAGCAGCACGCGGAAGATACGTACGAACTGCTGACGGCGCGCGAGCGCGAAATTCTGCAATTGCTCGCCGAGGGCAAAACAAACAAAGAAGTAGCTTCCATGCTGAACCTCAGTGTCTATACGATCGAAACTCACCGCACGCATATTCTACAGAAGCTGAACTTGCACAACGTCCCGGAACTCATTCTCTACGCCGTACGCAAAGGCATTATTTCGTAAAACGTACGGTTTATTGCGGTGGCGCTTCCCTTGCTCGTTCCTCCACCAGGAGGATCTCAAGTTGAAAAACACCAAATACTGGGTTCGTACTCTGCTCCTGGGAGCGTCAATTGTTGCGCCGGTTCTAACCGCCGGTTGCGCCGCGCGTGTTTCGTACTATGATCCGGGCTATCACGATTACCATCATTGGGGTCCCGGCGAAGATCGCTACTATCGCCAATATCTCGGAGAGCGGCACGAGCAATATCGCGAATTCAACAAGAGCAGCAAAGACCAGCAGGCGGACTACTGGAAGTGGCGCCACGACCACCCGGGCAACTAACCGCGAAAATAGAGATAACCCGCCAGGATGCACGCCAGCACCAGGCCGGACGCCGCGACTTCTCGCCAACCCCAGCTCGCCCGCGTGCGGCTGAGGTCTTCCGCGGTTTCCGTTCCGAAAGTGAGACTCTTGATGCTGGCGGGATCCTGCGCGGCGGTCGCATAGCTTACCACGACCATGACGATTGCTGAGACAATCGTAATCAGTACGCTGAAGTATTGGAAGTAGATATTATTTACGATCCAGAGTAACGAGCCCGGCGCGTACCCGTTTTCAAAGCCTGCGAGTCCCAGGGTGACTGGCGTATCCACCGCCATTCTGAAAATGCCGAGCACGAACCCGACGATCATCGCCCACAGCGCTCCTTGGCCGTTCATGCGCTTGAAGAAAACGCCGAAAAAGAAAACCACAAAGATCGGCGGCGCCAGATACCCTTGAACGGATTGCAGATACGTGTACAAGCCCTTGGCATTCTTGATCACGGGAATCCACGCGAGAGCGATCAACACCATGATTACCGTGGCGGTCCTGCCGGTACGGACCAGTTGATGCTGGGAGGCACCCTTTTTCCACTTTTGATACAAATCAACGGTAAACAGCGTGGAGCAGGCGTTAAAGACTCCGGCGAGCGATCCCATCAGCGCGGAGAGCAGGCCTGCGACCACGATGCCGCGAATGCCCGGTGGCAGCAAATATTGCACCATCATGGGAAAAGCGCCATTCGAAAGCGCCGGAATGGACTGGCCGTCGGGGCCGATCATGGATGCCAGCTCCGGAACCTTCCCGCTGCGTGCCAGGGCGAAGCAGATCAGGCCTGGAATGATAAATAGATAGACGGGAAACAGTTTCAGGAACGCCGCGAAAATACTGCCACGGCGCGCAACCGTCTCGTTGGGAGCGCCCAGCGCGCGTTGCACGATGTATTGGTCTGTGCACCAATACCACAACCCGATGATGGGCGCGCAAAACAGCATACCCAGCCAGGGAAAGTTGCCATTGAAATACCAGGCCTGTTTGACGACCTGGCCGGCGGCGTTGGTCTCGACGACCGGCGCCCAAGTGCCCTGGACTCCGGCGGGAATCAGCGGCTTCCAGAGATTGAACATGTCGGATCCGCACCAGTGGCGGAGCTCGCTCCAGCCGCCGAGGCGAATCAATCCATACGTGGTGAGCAGCGCCGACCCAAGGATCAACACGCTCACCTGCACAGCGTCGTTATAGGCAACCGCGCGCATGCCGCCCAGCGTGGTGTAAAGGCCGGTAAGGACGATTACGAGCACGGAACCGATCCAAAAACTGTCGATATAAACGCCGCCGATATTGAGGCTCATCTCCGGGAAGAGCGTACCGAAGACCACGCCCCCGGCGAAAATGCCGACAGCGATCTTGGAGATCACGAACGTAATCAGCGAAACGATGGAGAGGATGTATCGCGAGTTCTCGCTGAACCGCCGCTCCAGGAATTCCGGCATGGTGAAGACCATGGAGCGCATATAGAAAGGCACGAAGACCCAGGCCAGCACCAGCAGGCACCAGGCGTGGAGTTCGTAGTGCGCCATGGCCACGCCGCTAGTGGCGCCGGAGCCCGCCAGGCCCACGATATGCTCCGACCCGATATTCGAAGCGAAGATGGACGCGCCGATGATCCACCATCCCAGGTTGCGCCCGGCGAGGAAATAATCCGCAGCCGAATCCTTACCCTTGCGCACCACCCACGCGGCCACACAGAGCAGGATGCCGAAGTAGAGCGCAATCATGATCCAGTCGGCGGTGGTGATGCGCGAACTGCCGGTAGCGGTGAGTAGCAGAAGGGCTGCAGGCATACAAATATGACTCTGCATGATACCTTGAGAGGCGGAAGGAACGGTAACCGTCGTGGCAAAGAGCTCCGCGGAGGACAAGCGGCTGACGAGGCTCACCAAGATCTGCCTCGCGCTCCCAGAAACCTCCAGGCGAACCGCCGGGTCACATGCAGCCTTCCTGGTTGGGAAGAAGAATTTCGCTTATTTTTTGTCCGACCATCACGGCGACGGCATCGTAGGCGTCACCTGTAAGGTGCTGCCTGGCGACAACGCAAGGCTGGTGGCAGCGGACCCGAAGCGATTCTACATGCCCGCGTATGTTGCTTCGAAGGGATGGGTCGCCCTCCGCCTGGACGTGGGCTTAGTGGATTGGGATGAAGTGAAGGAGCTGATCAACGGAAGCTATCAGCTCATTGCGCCGAAGAAGCTGGCGGCGCTGGTGAAGCACTCGGAGTAGGTTTGCGGGCCAGGGTTTACTTCTGGAGTGACGCCATCCAGTAACCGGGGCGGGTGCGGACTTTCACGTCGCGCCGGTTCACATCGACCTCAATTTCGTGGAAACCGCCCTCCTGGAGATTATTCGGCGTGTACGTGATGATGTATTGGCTGTGGATCTCACGCCCGATGCTTTGAATCGCCTCTTCGAGGCCTTTTTGCTTGGCGAAAGAGAACTGCGTGCCGCCGCTGCCCTTCGCGTAAACTTCCAACGGATTATCCACGAAGATGGCCTTGGTGTCTTTGTAAATCTCCACTAACATCGGAACGAACTGCACGGAATTTCCCTGGCCGCCGTAGGCCTGCATGACCGTGGTAGGCGTGGAAGGCTCGTTCGGCAGCGGCATCATGGCCGGAGGATTGTTGTCGGGGCGCGGGATCGGCCCGGGGGATAACAAGCCGGCCATCATGCGCGAGATATCTACCGAATAGAGTTCCACGTTATTCATCTGGATATCGAGCAGCCCCTCGCGCACCTTACCTTCACTGCCTTTATCGCGCACCTCCGAGATCACCAGCAGAATACGCCTGCGGTTTGCGGGACGCCCGTGCAGCATGCGCACCGATTCGACGACAGCGTCTTTCAGACGGCTGGTCCGGCTCCCGGGTGTGATCTTCTTGATAGCGGCTTCGATCTTGTTCGGATCGGAGGTGAAGTCCTGCATCACGCGAAACCGGTGGTCGAATGCCAGCACCGCGGCCTCACCCTGTTCGCCGATCAGCACGGGCTCGATCATCGACCCGATCCGGTTGATCTTGGGAAGGATGCCCTCCACCTGATCGCTCGCCTGAACGGCGATCACCATTGAGATCGGCTGATACGTCACGTCCACGTGGATGTTTTGCTCTTTTCCGTTGTCGAAGAGCTTGAAATCCTGCGGCTGAAGCCCATCGACGTAAGTGTCGTTGTGCTTATCAATCACCGTAACCGGCGCTTGCACCACGTGGGTGGTGATGGTGAAAGGTTTCTCAGCGGTCGCTTCGGGAGCCTCCGGGGCGGATTGCTGCGCCGGCGTTTGCCAGGCGGCAAGCCACCCGGCGGTCAACAGCATGCATAAAATCAAACCTGTGCGCAGCATATATTTTGGATGCTTCCAAACACTCCGGAGTTACGGAATTGCAGGGTGTTCCGTTTGGCCACTCAGAAGCTGAAGCACGTGTGGCACCAACTCCACGATAGCATCGAGTGACTCGACCGCGCCTTTGGGCGATCCCGGCAAGTTGACGATCAGTACGGTACCCCGGGTTCCGGCAATGGCACGGGAAAGCACGGCGTAAGGCGTGGACCGCAGACCTGTCGAGCGCATCAACTCGCTCAGCCCCGGTATTTCCCGGTCGATAACGCCGCGGGTCGCTTCGGGCGTGACATCGCGCAGCGCAACGCCCGTGCCGCCCGTTGTGAAAATGGCGCACACCTCGCCGCTATCGGCGAAGGCAATGAGTTGTTCACGGATGGCCGGAATATCGTCGCCGACCACCGCCGTCGCCGACACATGCCAACCCAAACGCTCGAGACGTGCGCGAACCGCCGGCCCGGAGGCGTCGGTACGTTTTCCCACGGACACAGAGTCGCTGACGGTGAGGACAGCCGCAGTCTTCATTTCCGGTCCTTCCGCCGGTAGTCGCCACTCTTGCCGCCGGCCTTTTCGATGAGGTGAAGGGCTTCTATGGAAATTGACTTGTCGAGCGCCTTGGTCATGTCATAGACGGTGAGCGCGGCCACCGCTGCCGCCGTAAGCGCCTCCATTTCGACGCCGGTCTGAGCCGTAGTGGCGGCAGTGGCCGTGATGCGCACGCCATCTTTCTCGACACGTACGTCCACGTCGGCGTGCGAAAGCATCAGCGGGTGGCACAGCGGAATCAGATCCGAGGTTTTCTTGGCTGCCCCAATTCCGGCGATGCGCGCGATTTCGAGAGGGTTGCCCTTCGGATTTTCGGGGATCTTGGCGAGGATCTCCGGCTGTATGCGAACGAACGCTTGGGCGCGCGCGGTGCGTTTCGTTTCGGCCTTAGCCGAGACATCCACCATACGCGGGCTGCCGGCGGAATCGTAGTGAGAGAGTTTCTTCATTTCAGCAGGACCGGCATCAATTCTCCGGCGGACCATTCTGCGCGATCGGCATCCGCAACCAGAAATGCATTGGCGCGCGCGAGCGCAGCCACATCGCTGGAGCCGCTCCAGCCCATGGGCGTCAATTGGGGATCGGCGCCCGACCAGGCGAGCATGGCCGGAAGGAAACGCGTGAGCCCGGTTTTGTGACGGAAGTCGCGGGTGAGGCGCGCCCAAAAAAGCGGCAACTCGGAATGTGCCTGGCCAGCAAGCAACTCGAGCGCAGCCCGCGCGAACAGTTCGAAAGTCACCATGGTGGAGGCAGGGTTTCCGGGCAGACCGAAAAAGAACCGGTCGCGGGAGCGTCCAAAAACCAGCGGCTGGCCGGGTTGGATGAGCACACGATCGAAGAAGAATTCCGCGCCGGTTTCGGCGAGTGCGCGCTCGACGACGTCGTACTTACCCGCCGAAACGCCGCCGGAAATGAGCAGAAGATCCACCTGCAAGCCTCGTTCGACGAGTCCGAGTGTGTCGTCCAACTCATCGCGCGCGACGGGAAGAATCACGGGCACACCTCCGGCGCGCGTCACCTGCGCGGCAAGCGAATAAACGTTGGAGTTGCGGATCTGGTGCTCGCGCGGCGTCTGAGTGACTGGCACGATCTCATCACCGGTGGCGAGCAGCGCAACACGCGGCTTCGGACAGACGGCAACCGTGTTCTTGCCAACCGTGGCCAGCACCGCGATGTCGGCGAAGCCTAGCCGCTTGCCGGGTGTGAGCAGCGTCTCCCCGGCACGCGCTTCGGAACCTTGCGGGTTGACGAACTGCCCGACGCCCGCTCCACGGTCGGTCGAGACCGTACCGTCCGCGCCGCGGGTAGTGTACTCAACCATCACGACGGCATCCGCGCCGCGCGGCACCGGAGCACCAGTCATGATTTCGACAGCTTCTTGGGCGCCGACCACGCCCGCGAAGCGATCGCCGGCGCGCACTTCGCCAATAATGCGCAACGTTCCCGGCACATCCTGCGTGCGAACGGCGAATCCATCACGAACCGATCGTGCGACGGCAGGAAAGTCGCGGTCGGCACGGATCTCTTCCGCCAGAACGCGCCCCGCCGCGCATTCGAGTGCGACACTCTCCGGCGCTCCGAAAATCCGGCCGGCCAGAACGCGCTCCATCACGCACGCACGGGCGCGATCGAAGGAGAGAGTGGGCACAAGGTTATTCTACAAGTTCGCGGTTTGGGCTACTGCTTGGAACCGTCACGAATCCGGTACAGGTGCTTTTCGCCGCGAATGTAAACGGAATCTCCCACTAATGCCAGTGACGCGAACATCTGTTCGCCCAATGGATTTGTGCCCAACACCTGATGTTCGGGCCCTGCTTTGACGACGTAGGTATCGCCATCCTGGCTGCTGACGAGCACCTTCCCATCGAAGGCGACCGGAGAGGCAACGAACTGCGACGGCGCGGGGAAACGCTTGCCCTCGTACTTCGGTTCGCCGGTGCGCGCATCCAGACACGTGAGAAGCCCCGCGCCCGTCAGGAGGTAGAGATAGTCACCGTACAGAATCGGCGACGGGATGTAGCCGGTTCCTTTTTCATATTTCCAGGCCACGCGCGCTTCGCCGGGAGCAGGATCGAGCCGCACCGCCATGGTCTTCTTATTCGGGTAGCCGGTTGACACAAACACCATGCCATGACCCACCACGGGTGTGTGCACCACGTTGCCGTCCAAACCTTCGCTACGCCATAGTTCTTTCCCGGTTCGTGGATCGTAGGCCACAACGTCCTCGGTAGAAGGAACGATGAGCTGCTTCCGTCCGTTCACTTCAACCAGCACGGGCGTAGTCCAGGTGATCTGATTCTTGCGCGCCAGCTTCCATGCGATTTTGCCGTCGCTGGTGGAGACCGCCGCGAGGAAGGAGTGCTCGCCTTCATCCTGATCGCAAAGCACCAGAAGCAGGTCTTCGAACAGGATGGGAGATCCGCCGTAACCGACACCGAGCGTGGCAATTTCGCCGAGCGACGCCGACCACACCAGGTTGCCATCGAAATCGTATTTGTAGAGGCCCTGCGAATCGAACCAGACATAGACGAACTTGCCGTCCGTCACCGGCGTCGGCGAAGCGTAGGTATTGAAGCGGTGGGTATTGTCGAACACCTTACCTTCGTACGCAGTGCGCTCCCAAAGCAGTTTCCCACTGGCCGTGCCGTACGCGAGCACCTTGAGAGTGTGTTTGTGAGTGCCGCCCACGCTGTCGGGATGGACGAAAGGCTGCCCCTCGAGCTTATGCTTGACGGGCTCGGCGCCCGCGATCACGTCACCTTCGATATCGGTGGTGAGGAAGATGCGGTCACCCCAGACAACCGGCGAAGAGTGCCCGCGGCCAGGCACATCCGCCTTCCATGCTACGTTGCGCTCGGCAGTCCAGGAAGACGGGAGGGTACGAAGGTTGGAGACTCCATATGCCGGGCCACGCCAGTTAGGCCAGACGTCGGGCGGCGCCGCGCCAACAACGGCCGCAGTCAGAAGCAATAACGCGAAAGACCGGTGCATAGGTTCAAGAAATGATACAGCACAGGACGTGTGAGCTAACATAACGTCACGTTTTGCTGTTTCGATTGCTAGAACGGTAAGCGGCGCAAAGAGCGGTGCAACTGGCAATGCGTTGGAAAACGAAGATCCGTTATGGGCGTCCGCAGCGTGCGTGCAGTGCTCGCGAACACATGACCACGAGAATCAAAAGACACGTCCCAACGAAGCCCACGCTCGATGGCTCCGGAACCGTGGCAGTTTCTGGCGCGGTAACGATGCGGATATCGTCGCCCGGGCTTGAGACCGTATCCACGAAGCTCACAGTTCTGAGGTCTGTCGAAAGCGTGACGCTGTCACCGGCTTCCTGGCCTCGATTCGGTAAAGTGCCGCTGTAGAGCGTTCCAGGATGGCCCAGGATCGAGTCGGAAGCGGCTAGATCCGCGGTGCTGAAGATGAGCCCCAGAACATTTGTGTCAAATGTGATCGATCCCGTACAGGTCGCGGATCGACCGCCGGAATCGCATACCACCATGAAGCTATCCACCGTGATTCCTGCCGCCAGGTCTGCGCCGGGTCCTACTCCGTTGTCATAAGTTCCCGCCGCGGTGGCATTCACGGCGAGGGAGCTCCCCAGATCCGCTCCCGTGCTCTCTGGGAACACTTGTAGCACGTCGGGATCCACAAGATCTCCCAAGCGCGCGTCCGCGGGTGGGGCAATGATCACAACGGATCCTGAAGTGCCGATGATGTCGGCCCACGCTGCCGATGCAGAAAAGATGGCGGTGGCAAGCCCTACGAGCGCGACCCGCACGATCGCTCGCTCCCAGGCGTGATGCTTTTTCCCTTGAAAATCCGGCCGTATTGTCATGATATTCTCCAAATTATCTGGGAATATGGCTCAGTATGCGGTCGGACATTCTATTTTTTATAAGAAGATTCCGTTACATTCTTCTTTCAGCGTGTGATTTCGCACTGGCCACATGTAAACCGCGGGAAAGCGTCGATTGGAAGGCCGCTTGCCGAATGAATGGCGGTTATCTATGCAACGGTGCTCCCGCTACCTCATCGGTTTCTTCATAACGCTTAGCCTGCTTCGTTCATTTCCTTCCTTCGCGGGCGCCATCGGGGTCAAATCGATCGCGGTTGTCGGTACTCGTTTTCCCGTGAACCTCGCGACACAGGCGGGCCAACCATTCGACGCACTGGTTGTCGAAAGCGATGTTCGAAAGCTCTGGTCCACCGGACGCTTCGATGACATCCAGGTGGAATCTACTGACGACGCGGATGGAACCGCCATTGTGTTTCGCGTGCGAGAAGCACGGCCGCCGCGTTTGCGAGAGATCCACATCGAGCCGAATCGCTTTGGACTTCATCCGAAAATCGAAAGCGATATGCCAATTAATCCCTTCCGAGCGCATGAAATCGCGGTGGAAGCACAGAAGCGGCTGAATACAGAGGGTTACCTGCACGCGAAGGTGGAACCGGCGCTGGTGCCGGTCAGGCCCGGCAAAGTAGACCTGCGCCTCACCGTTCACGCGGGCCAGCCGGTCGATTGGAAACGCGTTGAATTCCAGGGCGAGCTTGGCCTCCGCGTCAACGAACTTCGCAGTGAGCTCCGTGCGGCTCGCATACGCCGCGTTTTCCCACCGATCCCCGGCATATGGGCAGGATGGCGGTTGTTTCCCGCGTATTATCAGCCGGCGCTGGACGGAGATCTCGCTCGTCTCCGCTCGTTGTATTTGTCCAAAGGCTATCTCGAGGCAGACGTCCGTCTGGGTGATGTGGAAATAGACGGCAAGGCAGCCAAGCTCGACATCCTTGTGCAATCGGGGCGGCAATACCCAAATTCCGGAATGGCGAATCTCTGCTCCTGCTTGATGGCCGCGCGCCGCGATGCCGAACGGCAGGGCATTCTCGATTTTTCCGCTACGCTCGACGCAACTCTGGCCGCTCATGTCACCGAAGGCGTTCCCTATCATGTCGGCCGCATCGAGTTCAGTGGCAATCGCCGCTTCAGCGATTCCGCCGTTCGCCGGAATATGCTGCTCGATGAGGGCGCGCCGCTCGACCGCATGCTGCTCCGCCAGAGCATCGCTCGTATCAACCGCAGCGGTTGGTTCGATCCGGTCAGCGAATCCGCCATCGCGATTCGCACGGACCCGGCAACCGGCCTGGCGGACGTGACCGTGGCGTTGAACGAACGCGGGCATCGCGCGTGGTCGATTTCCGGGCCGGTGGGACCATTCAGCATGGCGGGGCCGCTCCAGGCATCGCTCAATTCCAGGCTACCCGCGTGGGGCAGCGGCCTCTTGGAGCTTTCGACCTACACCACCTCATTCAGCCTGGTTGCTTTCGCTCACCCGCTATTACCGTTTCTGGCCGTCGCTTCGAAGAGCCCGGTCCTGCCCGTTCTCGCCATTCAGCGGCCGTTCACTCCCGGCGAAGGGTGGTTGTCCGGCTTCGCCATCGCACCGCAGCTTGGCTGGCAACGCACCGTACTTGGCTATGCGACGGCACAAACCCAACAGCGCCTTCTACCCAATGCTTCTGAGGAAGAGTTGACGGTCCCGGTCGAGCGTCCGCAAGGCGAAACAGCCTTGATTTGCGATCCGCCCAAGCCACGCCTTGCGAACCTGCGCCGCGGCGTCAGCCTTTGCCTGCGTCTGTTGGGTACAAGCTAAACTCGAAGTCGTGTCCTCCGCCGCTCCCGCGCTAATCGAGTTCCAGAAAGTCTCCGTCGCTCGGGGGAGCCGCCTGGCGCTCGACCGTATCACGCTGCGCATCGGTGTCGGTGAACATGTCGCCATTCTGGGACCGAACGGCTGCGGTAAATCCACGCTGATCAAGACGATCGCACGGGAGTGTTATCCCCTGGTCCAGGCTGGCTCGGGCCTCCGCATCATGGGCCAGGAGAGCTGGAATGTTTTCGAACTCCGATCCATGCTGGGCATCGTTTCGAACGATCTGGCCGGCACATTCCATCGCGAGGTGACCGGGCGCGACGTCGTGCTATCGGGCTTCTTCAGCAGCATCGGCATCTGGTCGCATCAGCATGTCACCAAGACAATGCAGGAAAAGGCCGATCACGCGATGGCTCGATTAGAGGCCTCGCATCTGGCTGAACGGTTGACGACGGAAATGTCCTCGGGCGAAGCACGGCGTGTGCTGTTGGCACGCGCGCTCGCGCACGAACCGAACGCGTTGCTGTTCGACGAACCCAGCACCTCGCTGGATTTGTTCGCCCAGCATGAGCTGCAAACCATAATGGGGAAGCTGGCGCGCTCGGGTATCGGCATCGTGTTGGTTACACATTATTTAGCGGATATCATCCCGGAGATCGATCGCGTCGTACTGATGGAACGCGGCAGAATTGCGGCCGACGGAAGCAAGCCGGAAATGCTGACATCCGAGCGTTTGTCACAGCTTTTTGGTCTTGCGGTTGAAGTGAAAAGGCGCAACGGCCACTATCACTTGTGGTGAGAACACCCCGGGAACTCCCCCAACTGAGTGACCTCACCCGCCTCTAATGGTTACTGATTACGTCTTGGGCTCCAGAAATCAACGACTTAGTGTTCCGGCCACCGGACTGCACCTGCGCGATAACCGTGCCCGAGAACTGGGATAATAAGAATCTCTTTCTGGCGCGGATTTCCGCGCAGCCGCGCATGAATAAAAATCCAGGCGAAAACCTCGCGGAGACGCTACAGCAGTTACACGCGATTGTGGATGCGTCGCCGGTGGCTATCATTGCACTTGACGGCGATGGCTTGGTTCGCATGTGGAACGCGAGCGCCGAGCGCATTTTCGGCTGGAGCGAGAGCGAGGTGGTCGGCCGTCAGAACCCCACGATACCGCCGGAACTGGAGACGGAATACCAATCGCTGGTAGCGTCGCGGATGCAAGGCCTCCGCCAGTCGGCCTTTGAGACAAAGCGCATCCGCAAAGACGGCACACTCATCGATGTCAGCGTTTGGTCCGCGCCACTGCGCAGTGCGTCGGGCGAAATCACGGGCATGATGACCATGCTCGCGGACACGACGGACCGTAAGCGCGAGGAGCGCGAAAAGGTGGACCTGCTGGCAAGCGAGCAAGCCGCCCGCGCCGAGGTGGACGTGGAGAAGCGCTACCGGAAACTGCTCGAAGCGGCTCCGGATGCCATTCTCGAAGTCGACCGGCAGGGCCGAATTGTGCTGGTGAACCTACAGGCAGAGCGTCTCTTCGGCTACACGCGTACCGAGTTGCTGGGAAACAGGATCGAATTCCTTTTACCAGAGCGGCTCCGGGGCCGGCATCCGGACCACCGGGATACGTTCTTCGAACACCCGATCATGCGGCCCATGGGCACGGGACTGGAACTGTATGCGCGGCGCTCGGACGGCAGCGAATTCGCCGTGGACGTCACCTTGAGCCCGTACGATTCCGAGGGCGCCGGACGGGTAATCTGCGTGGTGCGCGATGTGACCGAGCGCAAGGTCGCCGAAGAGCAGATTCAAACTCTCAATCAACACCTGGAGCAGCGGACCGCGGAGCTGGTCGCTACCAACAAGGAACTGGAGCTGCGAAATCGTGAAGTGGAGCGGGTCAATCGGCTGAAGGACGAGTTTCTGGCCAGCATGAGCCACGAATTGCGGACGCCGCTGAACTCGATTATCGGCTTCTCCGATTTACTCGCCGAGCAGGGCGCCGCAAACTTCAATCCCAAACAGAAGCGCTTCCTCGGTCACATTCAACAGGGCTCGCGGCACTTGCTCGAATTAATCAATGACATTCTCGATCTCTCGAAGATCGAGGCGGGCCGCCTGGAGTTGAAATACGAAGATTTCGAAGTTTCCCAGGCGGTAGCGGAGGTGGTGGCTACCGTCCGGCCGATCGCCACGGCAAAAAATATCGATTTCAAGAGTACCGTACCCGGCGATTTATTTCTTTACGCGGACCGTCTTCGATTCAAGCAGGTGCTCTACAATCTTCTGAGCAATGCGATCAAGTTTACGGCGGCAGGCGGCCGAGTTTCCATCGAGGGTTCGGACGAGGGCCACAATCTTCGTTTCTGCGTGGCGGATACCGGAATCGGCATCCCCTCCGGAGAACAGGAAGCAATTTTCGAGAGCTTCCATCAAGTGGGAACGACCACCAAAGGAGTGCGGGAAGGCACCGGGCTGGGTTTGGCCATTACCAAAAGGCTGGTCGAGCAGCATGGCGGCAGCATCTGGGTGGACAGCGAATTAGGCAAGGGCAGCCGGTTCTTTTTCACTTTGCCGCTGAGACCGGTAGAGAAAGAGGCGCCGGCGGACGACGAAAACGGACACACTCCGCTGGTTCTGGTGGCGGAAGACGAAGGCGCAGCGCAGGAACTGCTGATGAGCCACTTGGAAGAGGCCGGCTACCGTGTCATTACGGTGGCGTCAGGCGCCGAAGCGGTCCAGGCTGCGATTCGTCTGCATCCGGACGTTATCACCCTTGATCTTTTGATGCCGGGTAAGAGTGGCTGGCAGACATTGGACGAGTTGAAGAAGACGCCGTCGACTGCTACTATTCCGGTTATCATTATTTCTGTTGTCGAGGAACGGAAAAAGGGTCTTTCGGTCGGTGCAACGGACTACCTGGTAAAGCCTGTATCGAAAGAGCGCCTCGTAGAGGCGATTCGGCGCGCATCAGCAGCAGCTTCCGGACGGAGAACGAGTGAACGCCCTCAACGAGGCCAAGAAGAGAGTCCTGGTAGCTGACGACAATCCGGTGAGCCGCGAGCTGATCCGCGAGATCCTGGAATACGATCAATACGAAGTGATCGAGGCCGGCGACGGCCGCGAGGCCCTGGCAAAAGTGCGCGAGCACAGGCCCGATCTGGCGTTACTGGATATTCAAATGCCCATAATGGATGGAAACGCGGTCATCCGGGAGATTCGCTCGGATCCGGCGCTGGCGCATCTTCCGGTGGCTGCGCTGACCGCATACGCCATGCAAGGCGACCGCGAAAGAGCGCTGGCCGCCGGATTCAGCCGCTACATCACCAAACCCATTGAGATTCCGGATTTCCGGGAGCAAGTCGCCGAGCTACTCGGAAAAAGGGAGATAAATTCTTAGCCACGTCAAGCTTACGCTATGGCCTCGCACTCTGCGCACCACGTCAAACTCGTTGCAATTGATGACACGCCCGAAAGCCTGGAACTGATCACCGAGGCCCTCTCGGACGAGCAAGGCCTACGGATATTCACCGCAACCGATCCGGAAGACGGCCTTGACATCATCTTCCACGAGCGTCCGCAAATCGTGCTTCTCGACCTGGTCATGCCAAAGCTGGGCGGCATGGAGGTGCTGGAGCGCGTGGTGGAGTTCGACCCGAGCATTGAAGTGATCCTGATGACGGCCCATTACTCGACCGAATCGGCCGTGGAAGCGATCAAGAAGGGCGCGAGCGATTACCTCAACAAGCCGGTTTCCATCGCATTGCTGCGGGACCGCGTGCGGAAGTTGATGGAGGAGGCTCGCCAGCGCCAGCGCGCGGTGACCCTGGATAGCGAACTCCTTTCTTCGAGCCAATTCGAAGGCATGGTGGGCCGGAGCCCGGTGATGTGGGAGCTTTTCGCGCGCATTCGCCGCGTGGCGCCGCACTATCGGACCCTGTTGGTCACGGGCGCGACTGGCACGGGCAAGGAACTGGTGGCCCGCTCACTGCACCAACTCAGCCCGGTTTCGGGTGGTCGTTATGTGGTCTGCAACTGCTCGGCGGTCGTGGAAACCCTGTTCGAGAGCGAACTGTTCGGTTATGTGAAGGGCGCGTTCACCGGGGCGAACCAGGACAAGATGGGTCTGTTCGAGTACGCGCATAACGGCACGCTGTTCCTGGATGAAATCGGCGATATGCCGATGAATACGCAGGCCAAGCTGCTGCGCGTTTTGCAGAACCAGGAAGTGCAGCGCGTGGGCTCGCTGACGGCGCGCAAAGTGGATGCGCGCGTAATTGCCGCGACGAATCACGACCTGAAAAATCTCATCACGCAAAACCGGTTTCGCGAGGATCTGTACTACCGGCTGTCTATGGTCGAGATTCGGACGCCGCGACTGACCGAGCGAAGAGAAGACCTGGCGCTTCTGGAGCATCATTTCATCCGGAAATTTTCCGAACAATATCAGAAGCCCATTCAGGGTTTGACGCAACGCGCGCAGATTCTTCTGGCGCAGTATCCGTGGCCGGGAAACGTGCGCGAGCTGGAGAACGTTCTGGGCAGCGCTTGCATGATGGTGATGGGGGATGTGATCGATATTGGCGACCTGCCGGAAAGCATCCACAAATCGGGATTCGAAGGCGAGGTCCTCGCCACGATGGCCGCGGAGCCCGAGAAGGACCTGTCACTGGAGGACCAGGAGCGACGGCTGTTGGTGTCGGCACTTGAGCGATCCAATGGCAATCAATCGCAAGCCGCCCGGTTATTGCGCATCAGCCGCGACCGCATGCGGTACAAGATGGCAAAGCACCATCTGAAGTAAGCGTTAAGCTTTCGCGAAACCTCCGACATTTTTTCCGAGCGTTAAAGCTCACGACGAGCGAATCACGATCCAAACGTAAACCTGCGGTGAGATTCCGTACGCGTGCAAGGTTTGCCGAGTGGGTATATCTTGCTCCCCTATTTTTCGACGGTTGCGCTGATAGAGAACGCGTTAACGTTCCTGGCATACCAGATGCACTTCGAAGTATGCGGCCGAAACTAAATGGCCGATTTCATACCAAAGGGAGAAATATCGCATGAATTCAGACCAAATCGAAGGCAATTGGAAACAGCTTCGAGGACGCGCGAAACAACAGTGGGGCAACCTGACCGATGACGACCTCGAGCAGATTGCCGGCAAGCGCGAGGTGCTCATCGGCAAATTGCAACAGCGCTACGGCATTGTACGGGAACAGGCGCAGAAGAAGGTCGAAGAGTGGTTGAAGACGGTGGACCAGCAACCGGCATCCACGCAATCCGGTTCCGCGCAATCCGGATCCCCGCAACACGAAACCCACCAAACAGCTAAAGGATAGAGCGGTGGGACGCGAAGCGGCGGGAGAGTAGCAGGGCCTCTCACTCCCGCCGCGCCGCGATTTTTTTCAAATTAAACGGCGGCTTGGCTCAGCACTTCGCGCAGGCGATCGGCGACGATTTTGTCTTCGCCGGGTTCGAGCATCCAGACGCCTACGACGATGGTGTTGGCATCGATCGGGATCCCGGCGCTTCCGTGCGTACTGCCGGTGGCGGGATTGAGCTCAATACTTGGCGTGCCCTTGCGCAATTGCTCTTTCACCTCATGCGGCGAAATCTTCACGCGCTGCTGGTCATAACGCAACAGCAGGTGCGGCACCTGGTTGGCAACGGGGGGCACCACGATGCGCGCTTCGAGACTGGGAATCTGCTTCAAGTGCCCGGCGATCAGATCGGCACGCCGCCGGAATTCGCTCTGCATCACTTCTTCGGACTGACCGACGAACCAATCGACCGCTGCGACCATGCCGACAATCTGTTCCTTGGCGACTTTCATGCCGCGGCCGACCACATCGTCATTCGGATTGTTATTGACGGCAGCGGCATCGGTCAGATCCTTCCGTCCCAGCAGGAGCCCGGCGTTCTGCGGACCGCGAATGCCTTTGCCCCCCGAGAAAGTGACGAGATCGAAACCCATCTGGGTGTAATTCCAAAGATTGGAAATCGGCGGAACATCGGCGGCGGCATCGTTAAAGCACGGCACGCCGTGTTTGTGTGCGACGCGAATCCAATCCTCGCGGCTTATTTGGCCTTGTTCGGCAGCGTTGAAGAAATGTGTCATCACCGTACGGTCGGTAAAGGCGGCCTCATACTCGGCCAGCGTTTCCACTTCGACGAACCGAATGCCACAGTTCAGCAGAGCGTGATCGTAATCGTAGCGGTGAGCTTTTTGAACAATCACTTCGTTCTTGAGGCCGGCCATTTCGGTGGGCATGTTATGAGGGGCCGCGTTCCTGTTGGCCACGGTGACGCACGCAGCGGTACCCAGAGTCAAGGCGGAAGCGGCGCCGGCTGTAACTACGGCTCCCTCGCAGCGCAGGCGTTTTGCGAGGTACTCGCCGGCTTTGCGCTGCAGCTCGATTAATCGGACAGGATGTTTCGCGGCGCGCGCCACCGCGGCTTGCACCGAAGGAGGCATGGTGGACGCGGTAAGGATGGTGTACGTCCCGGCGGCGTTGATGATCTTGGTGACACCGAGTTTGTCGTAGTAGTCTTCGCCTTCGTCAGCAGGCTCGCTCGGCGCGGGCGCGGCTTTGACCGAAGCGGCCTGGCTCGCGACTCCGGCGGCGAGCAATCCTCTGGTCCACGCGAAGAAATCTCTGCGGCTGCTGAATCGGCTCATAACACACTCCAGTGTTCCGCATGATACCCCAATGCAAGGGGAATTTCACGGCGCCAGGAGCGCATCCGCCGGGCAGCCGCTCTGCGGCCGCGGCTTTGGCAGGGAGACCTCAGGCGAGAGGCTTAATTATTGGCAGCAACGTTGGCGGCAGCGAGTTGGCTGTTGGCCGTTGTCCAAATACCCGACACGCTGGTTCCGGCTCCGATAAAGAGCGCAGCCGACGTGAGGCAGACAAACGCCATCAGCAACGTGTATTCGATCAAATCCTGGCCCTGCTCGTCCTGAATAAAGTTGGTCATCAGCTTCGTCATGCTTGGTCTCCTTGCCTGTTATCCTTCGGCAATTCTCATTAGGCAACTCGTAGGCCAATGGAGAACAGAGCCGGTAACTGATGTTCTGGAAGGATTTACCGATCGTGCCGCAGTCTGCACCGCGCATCCGGGTGACATTTAGTCACCTTTAGGTGACAAGGCGTCGCTGGCGATGGTTAATACAGAAACGAGGGCTTTGGGGGACCAGAAATCGCCTATGATCAAGTCGTCGAACACTGGGACCCAAAACGGAACTCCCGAGCGATCCGTGCATAGGGGACTCCAACCCAACAAAACTCAAGGAGGTTAGCATGCCATACAGGCCTGACTTTTACATACCAGAGAATATCATCGGGTACACGGGGCGAATCGACGACAATCCGACGGTCTACTTTATGACGGGTCCGGCACACGGACCCAACGAGTACGGGCACATCACGCAGGGCCACCGAATTGGTCCTAATGAAGGACGGGAGCGAGTCTACCGCTCGGCGCAATACGAAATACGAGTTGGTGCAAGCGGCAACCTGGAGGAATGGGACGCCGGGCGGTGTATTCACGAGTCGCGAAATCCTTTTATTGCCGTTGCGGGCCTTAATGCCACATCCAAGTACCTGCTCGGTTGTGCGATTGCTCGATTTACGGAAGAGAAACGAGTGGGGCGTTTTTCGGAAAAGCAGATAGACGAGTTATATGATTATGGCAGGGTGCTAGGCAGGTAGAGCGGAACACCGCTCACTGATTTCCCAGGATTTTCGCCAAAAAATCAGGGATTTCGAACACGGCGCGGTTGTGATACGACGCCGCCTTGGCATGAAAGCGCCGGTAATTCTCGGGCTGCAGTAACTCGGCGACGGCCTGGACAATGTAGCGGAAATTGCGGAGTACCAGGCCCATCTGGTTTTCGGTGATCCAATCGGCGTTATAGCGCTCCTGCGGCAAGGTCCAAGAATTGCGCTCTACCAACACGGGCAACTTCATGGCCAGCGCCTCGCTAATGCTGCCCGGCCCGGGTTTGCCGATGAAGAAATCCGACAGTCGCATGAAGTGGGGAATTTCCTTGGTGAATCCTTCGACGAACATGGGGATGCGGTGCGGTAGCTTGCGTAGATCGCGCACCAGCGCCTCGTTACGGCCGCAGATCAGAATAAGCTGGAGCTTGAGACCGGATCCGTCCAGCCGGCGCGCGATTTCCTCCATGACACGCGAGCCGTGGCCGCCGAACAGGACGAGCGCCGTGGGCAAATCGGGATCGAGACCCAGTTTCCGGCGTTCGCAAGAGCGATCGATCTCGGGCGTCTCGTAAAACCGCGGCGCGAGAATCATCCCCGAGGTCTGGAAGATGTGTGCGTCATCGTGACCCAGAGCCCGTGCCTGTTGGGCAGCGCGCGCGGTGCCGCAGATGAAATACTGTTTCTGACGCTCGATCCAGAAGTGCGGCGGATAATCGGCGAAGTCTGTCAGGATCGTGGCGAGAGGAACGCCGGGCAGAGCGCGCCGCAAGCTGTCTCCCATGGCGCGATTGAAATTCGGGATGAGCGATACGACGAGGTCGGGCCGCGCCTCGCGCCAGAATTTTTCCAGCATGTGAACCACGGGCCGGTGGTACAGGCGGATGACGCCGTGCATCATGCCCAACAAATACGTAGAGCCAAGCGTCCAGCCGTTGCGCAGCATCAGGTTGTAAAGATCCTGGAGGCGAATGCGGGTGAGGCGGCGGAATACGTCGAGCGGATCGAGCAGCTCCTGGAGGTTGACCAGGCGCACCTCCCACGGCCTTTGCTGCTGCTCGATGACCTGGCGAAGTGCGGTCGCAGCCGCCCGGTGGCCGCCGCCTGCATCAAAAAACACCAGATCGATCTTTTGCATTCTTTAAGATGATGGCATGCCTTTGTCCACGGCGCTCTCTTCGATTCTGATATTTGCCGCGACCTATCTCGTTCTCGCCATCGGGAGGATGCCTGGGCTCCGCGTGGATCGTACGGGCGCCGCGATTATCGGCGCGACCCTGATGGTCGCGTTCAACGTGCTTTCGGTCGAAGACGCCGTCGCCGCCATCAACACCGATACGATCCTGCTGCTGTTCGGCATGATGATCGTCGTGGCGAACCTGCGGCTCTCCGGATTCTTCGCGCTGGTGGCCGAGTGGGTGGTCATGCACGCGCACCGGCCGCTCGTGCTGCTGGCCATGATCGTGATGGTCTCGGGCGTGTTTTCGGCGTTCTTTGTCAACGACACGATGTGCCTGGTGCTCACGCCGTTGGTACTCGAGATCACAACGCAGCTGCGCCGCAATCCAGTTCCGTATCTGCTGGCGGTGGCGATGGCATCCAACATTGGCAGCGTGGCCACAGTGACGGGAAATCCGCAGAACATGCTGATCGCCAGTTTCTCCGGCATTCCTTACCGCGGATTTGCGGCGGCGCTCTCACCGGTGGCGGTAGTCGGCCTGGCTGCCGTAGTCGCGATCATCGCCTTGTTTTATCGCAGCGAATTTCTCGGAGCTGCGCCGCGAGTCATGATTCAGCCGCCTGTGGTACGCGTGCATCGCGGACTGGTCTGGAAGTCGGTGATCGCGTCGGCGTGCATGATCGTTCTGTTTTTCCTGGGATTTCCGATTGCCAAGGTGGCGCTCGTGACCGGCGCCCTGCTGCTGGTGACGCGACGCGTGAAGCCCGAGCGGATCTATGCCGAGATCGATTGGTCGCTGCTGGTGCTGTTCATCGGCCTCTTCATCGTGGTGCGCGGCGTGGAGAAGACGTCGCTCTCGGCCGATTTGTTCGCGCTCGCTTCGCGCCTGCACCTGGAGCGGGCTGCCGTGATGAGTGCCTTTGCCGCGGTGCTCTCGAACATCGTGAGCAACGTACCGGCGGTTCTGGTGTTCCGGCCGTTCATTCCACACCTCGCCAGCCCCATTCATGCGTGGCTGACGCTCGCGATGTCATCGACGCTGGCGGGTAATCTCACGGTGCTCGGATCGGTAGCGAACCTCATCGTGATCCAGCGGGCGCGGCACAAGGTGAAGATCACGTTCTGGGAATATGCGCGGGTAGGAGCCCCGCTCACCGTGCTCACCATTGCAATCGGCGTGCTGCTCGTTCCGTAACTTTCGCGGGCAGGCGGCGTGTTACCGTGAGTGTCAGGATGTTCCCTACTCTGCTCGCCGCTACGTTACTGGTGTCGGGGTGCGCCCTGGGCGCGTTGTTGGTCGGGTTATGGTTGCGCAGCCGGATCGTCGAACTCGATGCGGCGCGTAAGCTGGCTGAAATGAATCTCGCGGCGGCCCAGACGGGACCAGCCAAGTTGGCCGAGACGTTTCAAGCGCTGGCTGATACGGCACTGCGAACCAGCCAGCAGAGTTTTCTCGAATCGGCGCGTTCCACGCTCGAAACCGTGCGCGTGGAGATGACCGGAGACCTAAGCAAGCGCCAGACCGCGGTCGACACCGTCGTCAAGCCGCTCGCCGAATCGCTGGCCAAGCTGGAAGCCCAGATTCACCAACTGGAATCCGCGCGCCGCCAGGCGTACGGCAGCCTGGAGCAGCAAATGCAGAACATGGCGCTGCGCGAAGTGGAACTGCAAAAAGAAACCGCGCAGCTTGTCACGGCACTGCGCTCTCCACAGGTGCGTGGCCGGTGGGGAGAAATCACGCTGCGCCGCGTGGCGGAGCTAGCAGGCATGGCGGAGCGCTGCGACTTCAGCGAACAGGAGACACAGGAAACCGAAACCGGCCGCATCCGTCCCGACATGATCGTCCGGCTGCCGAATGACCGCACGATCGTGGTGGACGCGAAGGCGCCGCTCACGGCGTACCTCGACGCGGTGGCCGCCAATGGTGACGCAGACCGCCGCAACGCCCTGGTCCGTCACAGCCAGCAAGTAGCTAAGCATGTGGAACAGCTCAGCAGCAAGACCTATTGGGCGCAGTTCCAGCCCGCGCCGGAGTTTGTCGTGCTCTTCCTTCCCGGCGATCCTTTCTTTGCCGCCGCGCTCGAACATAAGCCTGCTCTGGTGGAGGATGCCGCGCGGCAGAAGGTGCTGGTAGCCACCCCGACCACACTGATCGCGATTCTCAAAGGCGTGGCGTATGGTTGGCGGCAGGAGAAACTGGCTGAAAACGCCGAGGAAATCCGGCAATTGGCGGCGGAGTTGTTCGATCGCATCGTGACATTGCAGACGCACTTTAACGACATCGGCCGCTCGCTTGGCAAGTCGGTGGATGCGTTCAATCGATGCGTGGGTTCGCTCGAGTCGCGCGTCTACCCGTCACTTCGTCGCATTCGCGAGCTGGGCGCCACCACAGCCGAGGAACCACCCGAACCGGAGCGTGTAGATATCAGGCCGCGCACGCTCGGATTGTTTGAGTCCTCGTAAGTCGAAAATCTTATGCGCGCTTTTCTGCTCTTGCTCTCGCGCCTGCGGTGGCTGCGGAGTTGGATGGAAACTTCGGCAATCTCCCGGCGGGTCAGCTCGCGATTCGTCGCCGGGGAATCTTTGGCCGATGTGCTTGCGGCAGGACGCCGCATCAACGGCGAAGGAATCGCGCTTACGATCGACCACCTGGGCGAGAATGTGACTTCGCTCGCCGAAGCGGAGGTCTCACGCGATGTCTATCTGACGGCCCTCAACGAGATTGCGGAAAACCACATCAACGGCAACGTTTCCCTCAAGTTGACGCAGTTCGGCATGGACATCTCGGAGCCGGCGTGCCGGGAGAATGTGGAGAAACTCGTCATGCGCGCAAAAGAGCTGAACACCTTCGTGCGGGTGGACATGGAATCAAGCGCCTACACGGAACGCACGCTTCAACTGGTCGAAGATCTCCACAGCCGGCATGGCGCAGTGGGTACGGTCATTCAGGCGTATCTCCATCGCAGCGAGAAGGATGTGGAAAATCTGTGCCGCCGCGGTATACGGGTTCGCCTGTGCAAAGGCGCATATCTGGAACCGGCAGAAGTTGCATTCCAGGCCAAAGGTGATGTGGACCGCAACTACGTGCAGCTGATGAGAATACTGCTGGCGGCGGGCACTTACCCTGCGATTGCCACGCATGATGAGAGAATCATCGAACAGACCAAGGAGTTCGCAAAAGCCCGTCACATTGCCCCCGACAGCTTTGAATTTCAAATGCTTTACGGCATCCGGCGCGACTTACAGCGGCGGCTCGTTGCCGAAGGTTATCGCTTGCGGCTCTACGTTCCGTTCGGAAAAGCTTGGTACCCCTACTTTATGCGGCGGCTGGCCGAGCGCCCGGCCAATGTCGTGTTTCTCGCGCGCCATCTTTTTCGCTCCTAGGGCCTTTTGCGGCGAGCACAGAAACTTTAAACTGTAAGTAGCGTCTAACGGATATGAAGTACTGGGCTCTTCTCGCGGGAAAGCTGGGCGTGGCGGCTGCGGTGTCTTTTGGCCTGCTGAGAACGATCAACTGGATCTGGTCCGAGCCCCTTTTCTTCCGCAATGCGGCGGGTCAAGTTGCCCGGTTGCCGCGGTTTGGGGTTGACCTGGTATTCACCATGACGGTTGGCGCCTGGTTCCTCATCACCGTGGGCTTGCTTTATCTCTGCGTCTTGGACCAGAGGTACCGCTGCCGTGTATGCCTGCGGCGCCTGCGTATGCCCATCGAGACAGGATCCTGGGGCCAGATGCTGCAACTGGGACGGCCGCGGATCGAGTACATTTGCACTTACGGCCACGGCACCCTTAAAGAGGAAGAGTTGCGCATTTCGGGTCTCGACAACGCAGAGTGGACTGAAAGCGGCGACATGTGGGACGAGCTTTGCGCGGCTGCCGCTAAGGATTCTGAGCCACGGCCGTGAACGGCGATGCGGATGACGGCGCAGGCAGCTCGCGCCCTCCGGCGTGGCGGCTGGTCGCTGGCGGTGGCGTACTGCTCGCGCTGATTTACATCGGTATCCTGCTGATTCCCGTCTACCTGCATCATTTTGAGCTGTCGCGGCTTCTGCGAGCCTCGCACATCAGCTCCGAGAACGCCGCGCGTGAGTTCGTTCTGGATCGGGGACGCGCGCTGGGCCTCGATATCTCGCCTAATCAATTAGACCTTCGCCGTTTGCCCGGAAGTTCCGCTATTGACGTCCATTATGTAGCCCGGGTGACCTTCCCGTTGTACACGGTTGACCTGCATTTTTCGTCCACCATTGCAGAAGTGCACTAACGTTGTCCGAATGCGGACATTCAGCGGACACCGGTTGTGGACCCGCTGCTACAATGAGAACGTCGCATGGCCCGTAAGAAAAGCGAAGTGAAGGTTCGGGTCCCGAAAAATGCCCGGTTTGCCCGCTTTATCATGGGCACTCCCGGAAAAGTACTGCTGGCCGGCTTCGCTCTGCTGGTCACGGCGGGCTTGATCGGCTTCACTTATTTCTACGTCCAGTACTCGCATCTGATTGATGAGAAGTTGCGCGCGGGACCCTTCGCCAACACTTCCAAGATCTACGCCGCACCCAAAATAATCGGGGTGGGCGATGCCATTTCGCCCGACGACCTGGTGGCCGAACTGCGCCGTAGCGGATACAGCGATTCCCGTGGTAACCCGATGGGCTGGTTCAACATCCGGCCCGATGCCACGGTCGAGGTTTTTCCGGGACCTGATTCCTACTTCCGCGAGGAAGCGGGTGTTATCAAATTCGCCAACGGCCGGATTTCGCAAATCATTTCGCTTCAGGACAATACGGATCGCGAGCAGTTTCAGCTCGAGCCCGAGCTGATGACCAACCTCTACGACCGTAACCGCGAGAAACGCCGCATCGTGCATTACGCCGACATTCCCCAGGTGCTGGTGCAGGCGGTCATCTCCGCCGAGGACAAGCGCTTCTTCCAGCACGCCGGTTTCGATCCGTTTCGTATCGTCAAAGCCGCTTATGTGGACTTGAAGCAAGGGCGGCGTGCGGAGGGCGCCTCGACGCTGAGCATGCAGCTTGCGCGGCAGTTCTGGCTGGATAACGACAAAAGCTGGAAACGCAAGGCTGCGGAGGTGATGATCACTCTCGAGCTGGAGCAGAAGCTTAGCAAGCAGCAGATCTTCGAGTTCTATTGCAATCAAATCCCGCTGGGCCAGCGGGGAACGTTCGGCATTCGCGGATTCGGCGAGGGCGCGCAAGCGTATTTCGGAAAGAACATCCGGCAGCTTAGCCTTCCGGAAGCAGCCACGCTGGCCGGCCTGGTGCAGCGGCCCAGCTATTACAACCCGTTCCATCACTCCGAGCGCATGCGGGAGCGTCGCAATGTAGTGCTCGCGCTGATGCGGGAAAACGGCTTCATCACAGAGCGCGAATATGCGGTGGCTTGCGATACTCCGATCCAGCTCGTAACCAGCGGAGCCGAATCGTCGGAGGCTCCTTACTTCGTCGACACGGTGAACGACGATCTGCAAACGCGCTTCCAGGACAAGAACTTTCAAACCAGCTCCTACCGGATCTACACCACCCTCGATCTGGACCTGCAACGGGCGGCGGTGGAAGCCGTGCGCACCGGCATGCAGCACGTGGATGAGCAATTGAAGCGGCAGAAGCGGTTCCGGAACGTCTCTTTTCCCGAGCCCCAGGTGGCCCTGATCGCCCTCGATCCCCATACCGGAGCGGTGAAAGCACTGGTGGGTGGCCGCAACTACGGAACTAGCCAGCTTGACCGCGTGTGGAGCCTGCGCCAGCCGGGATCCTCGTTCAAGCCGTTTGTTTATGCAGCGGCCCTCAACACCGCGGTGGAAGGCGGCCAGCAGATCATCACGCCCGCGACCATGGTGGACGACGCGCCGACCACCTTCTGGTACGACAACAAACCTTACGAGCCCCACAATTTCAAGCATGAATATTACGGGGAAGTGACGTTACGACAGGCGCTGGCGCACTCCATGAACATTGCGACCATCAAGGTCGCGGAGATGGTCGGATATGACGCCGTCGTGCAGTTCGCGAAAAAAGCCGGGCTGAATGAGGACATCGAGCCCACTCCGGCGGTGGCGATCGGCTCTTACGACACGACGCCAATGGAGATCGCCGGCGCCTACACGGTATTCGCCAACCAGGGGGTGTATCTGAAACCCTACTGGATCACCACCGTGCGCGCACAGAACGGCTCGACCCTGCTCCAGGACAAGCCAGAGCCCAAGCCGGTGCTCGACCCGCGCGTGGCCTATCTGATGGTGAATCTGATGGAAGAGGTGCTGCGCTCGGGAACGGCGGCGGCGGTGCGCGCGGGCGGATTTACCGTTCCCGCGGCCGGCAAGACCGGGACTTCCGATCGGGACGGCTGGTTTGCCGGCTTCACGACGGAGCTGTTATGCGTGGTCTGGGTCGGGTTCGACGATAACCGCGAGCTGGATATCGAGGGCGCTCACTCGGCCGCACCCATCTGGGCGGACTTTATGAAACGCGCTCTGGCTTATCGCGCCTACCGCGACGCCAAGCCGTTCGCCGCGCCGGACGGTGTGGTTTCCGTCGAAATTGACCCGCAGTCCGGTATGCCGGCCACCCCGTTCTGCCCCCTTCGCAAAACCGAGGTTTTCATTGCCGGCACGCAACCCGTTGGAACCTGCCCGCTGCATGGAGGATCGAGCCCGGGCGCTACGCATGTGGCCGGGTGGGAACTGCCCGCCGCTCCGCCGGTGTCACCCGCCACCGGCACCCAGATGGCTTCGGCAGACCCGCGGGTGCGTCGTGCGCCGCAAGCCAGTCCGGCGCCCCCCAGCGACCCAGCCGGAAACCACGACCAGGACCAGAAAAACCAGAAGCGAAAAGGGTTTTTCCGGCGCCTTATGGACGTATTTAAATAACGGGCTTTTTCCAGCTCCGGTGAGATGTGTTTAAATAGAGCCAAGGAGGCCGTATGGTTTCGGCCCGGTGGTTCCGCTTCGCCTCTGTTCTCTGCTTTCCGGTAATCGTTCCGGCACAGAACGCTTTACTGGATACTTCCAAACTTCCCGATCATTTTGATACAACTCCGGCGGCTCCTCCGACACCGCTAAGCCCGGAAAAGCGCGGCGACATTCTGATGGCGCGCAAGATGTACCGGGAAGCGGCGGAGATGTATAAAGAAGGCCCGCTGGATTCGGCGGTGATACAGAATAAGATCGGCATCGCGTATCACCAGATGATGCTCACAATAATCGCCCAGCGATACTACGAGCATGCCATCAAGCTGGATCCTAGCTATCCCGAGGCGGTGAACAACCTCGGGACTATCTACTACTCGAAGAAGAATTACCGGCGGGCAACCCGGCTCTACCAGCGGGCCCTGAAGCTTTCGCCGGATTCGGCTTCGATTTTGAGCAACCTGGGTACCGCGTTTTTCGCGCGCAAGAACTACAAGAGCGCGATCGTGGCCTACCAGAAGGCGCTCGCGCTGGACCCCGATGTATTCGAGCATCGCAACTCGTGGGGAGTTCTGTTGCAGGAGCGCAGCGTGGAAGAGCGCGCCAAATTCCATTACTACCTCGCCAAGACGTACGCTAAAGCGGGGATGAACGACCGCGCCATCACCTACATTCGCAAAGCGCTCGAGGAAGGCTACACAGACCGAAAGAAGATGATGGAAGACCCCGAATTCACAACACTCCGTAAGATGCCGGAGTTCCAGGAGCTGCTCGCGATGGAACCGCGTGTTCTCTAGCTGGGGCCGCCCGGCTTTCGTTCTCCCGTTATTTGCAACGCTCATTCTTTCGAGTTGCCAACGCCAGCCAACCGGTGTGCTACGGCTGGCCATTCTCCGATTTGAAAACCTGACGGGCGACGATTCGCTCAACTGGATGGGCCGCGCGGTGCCGGCGGTCATGAATGCGGAACTGGCCGGCTCGCACGCGGTTTCGGTCATCGATTTCGGCGCGCTGCACGCGTCGGATCGTACATTGGGCGCGCGGCCCATCGCAGCTCCTGGAATTTCTACAGAACGGCCTGGCGCCTTGCTCGCGGGCGCAACGGTCATTCTTTACGGCCGCATATCGCGGGTGGGGAGCGAACTGCGGCTTGATGCTGAGCTGTTCGATACATCCCGCGAAAAAATCGCGCGTGTGTTTTCCGCAAACGGACCCGAGCAGCAAGGTGTAATCCACCTGGCCGATACCCTGGCGAAGGCGTTGGCATCACCAGTTCGTACATTCGCAACTGGAAACGATCAGGCGCTGCGCGAGTACGCGGTGGGCCTGGAGTCTGCCGACGCGCGCTCCTCAATGGCTGCATTTTCCGGCGCCATCGCGGCCGACCCGAACTTCGGACAAGCGTACGTGGCCTGGGCGCAAGTTGCCGCGGGGCTGAACGACCGCGCCGACGCAGAGCGCGTTTTGGCGCTCGCAACCGCGAGAGGCCCGGCGATTCAGGAACTCGAGCGGGCTCGCATCGCTGCGCTCGCGGCGGAACTCCGTGGCGACGAGGCCGCAACCATGCGCGCACTCGAAGCCGTAGCCCGCCTCGATCCTGCCGATGTGGGCCTTTTCCGAAAGCTGGCCCAGAGAAACCTGGGCGCGCGACGGTTTAGCGAAGCCGCCGACAGCCTGAAGAAAGCCCTGGAGGTCGAACCGGGCAACCCCGAATTATGGAACGATCTGGGCTACGCCGAGATGTTTGCCGGCTCTTTGACTGCGGCGACCACGGCGCTCGACGAATACCGGCGCATCCGTCCGGGCGACCCGAATGCGCTTGACTCGCTCGGCGATGTGAACTTCTACTTCGGGCAATTTGCGCCCGCCGAGAAATACTACCGCGAGGCCTACGACAAGGACAATGCTTTCAACGGCAGCGCCCCGTTGCTAAAGGCCGCGCATGCCCACCTGCGAACCGGCGACCTGAGGGGAGCGGACACGCTGTTCAATCAATACCTGGAGACGCGGCGCAAAGCCAACGACCCGGTCACCGAACTTCGCCGCGCCGAATGGGAGTTTCTCACGGGACGCCATAAGCAGGCCCTGGAACGCCTGGAAGCATACTCACACAATGCTCTGGCACTTGCGGCCGGACTTGTATCTCAACTGAACGCGCAGCTCGCCGTGTGGGAATTGCAACTTGGGGACCGCCTGCGTGCCCGCGAATTTGCGCAGCGCGCGCAAACGCCACCCGGGTCGCCATTGGCGGCTGTGGCTCGCTTTTTGAGCGACGCGCCGGCAACTCCGGCTGCATGGAGCCAGCGTGCACTGGCATTACTTCCACGCCCTGCCGACGAACGCACGCGAAACCTGATCCTCAGCTATGCCCTTCTGCTGCAAAACGACTTTGCCGGTGCGCTGCCGGTGCTCGCAGGCCTCTACCAGCACTCCGCGCCGGATCCGCGCGAAACTCTACCGGTCATGCTGGCATGGGCCCAGATAGAAACCGGGCACTCGGACGACGCCGCGCGCCTGGCTATGAGGAATCCAATCCCCAACCCGGCGCCGGACCTTTTTGCCTCGCTGGCGTTTCCGCGCTTGTTATCGCTGCGGGCCGACGTGCTGGAAAAGCAGGGCCATAAGGAGGAAGCACTCAAGTATCGCCAGCTAGTCCTGACTCTCGGCGGTCCTGGCGGCACCTTCAAGCCGGATGGTACTCGATGACCACCAGCGTGATGTCGTCGGCTTGTGGGGCGCTATCCACGAATGCATTGACCGCGCTCAGAATCGCCTGGTGGAGAACGGCGCCGCTGTCGGACGAATGGGCCACGGCCAGCTCGCGCAAGCGTTTTCGGCCGAAGAATTCGTTGCGAGCATTCTGCGCTTCTGTCACACCGTCGCTATAGATCACCAGACGATCTCCCGGCGCAAGCTGCCTCTGTTCCAAAGCGAAGTCGACTTGCGGCAACAGTCCCACCGGCATCGACGTGGCTTCGAGATACTCAAACCGGCCGTCACGTGACAGCAACATGGGGGCACACTGGCCGGCGTTGATGTAGCTCAAGCGTCCGCTGCGATCCAAAAGACAGTAGAAGATGGTCGCGTACTTGCCGCCATCGGTGCGCTCATTCAAAAACCGGCTGATCTGCTGCACCTGCTTGATCATCTGATTTGGCTGGTCCGACGCGGTCAGGAAAGCTCCCTGTAACAGCGAAGCCAGCAGCGCGGAGCTGACGCCCTTCCCTGAGACGTCCGCCACCACCGTAGCCCAGCACGCATCGCTGACCGCGGCGACATCGAAATAATCGCCGCCCACCTGGTGTGAGGCGATGCTCGAGCCACAAGCGCGGAACCAGCCTTCGCTCGGTAATTTGCGCGGAAGCAGACTTTGCTGAATCGTGCGCGCCACGTTGAGCTCTTCCTCGATCTTCTCCTTGGCGCGCTCCTCTTCGATGAGGCGGGCGTTTTCCAGGATAGTGGACGCTTCGATGGCCAGCGTTTGCAGCAGCTCGCGATTTCCACCCGACAGGTCCGCCGTCACGCCACGGGAATCCATGTACAGCAACCCGACCGTATCGTTCTGCGTGGAGAGCACGTTGGTTGCGTTCCCGGCGCCGCTATTGATGCGAACCAGAGGCACGCACACCACGCTGCGCAGCTCGAGGTCGGCCACGCTGTGCTCGGCGGAAAACTCGCCCGTTGCTTGCGGATCGAAGTTCATCGACAGCAGTTCACGCCGCTGCTCGAGCGCGCGCCGAATCACGCGCCGGGGCACGCGCAGGTCCGATTCGGCAAGCGGCTTGCCCGCTTGGTCGCGCGCTACCTTCATTTCCAGATCGTCCGGACGGCGCAACAGCAGAAAGCCGCGCTCCGCCCCTGTGATTGTGAGGGCCGCGTCCACCACAGAGTTCAAAACGTCATCTGTGGAGAATGAAGACTGCAGCGTCCGCGCCACTTCGAGCACCGCGCGAAGCTTCGCCAGGTTCCCGCCCACGCCCGTTCGCGCCACCTGCTCCTGGCCGGGCAGTTGTTCCATCAGCCGTTTCAGCTCGGCGCCGTCCAGGGCGAAGATGAGCTGGTAGGAATCGGGGACGCCGAATTCGATACGGTCGGAATTGCGCAGGAACTGGCGCTCCACGCGGGTGCCGTTGACGTGCACGCCGTGCCGGCTGCTCGCATCCTCGATGATGTATTGGCCGTTTTCCAGCACGATCTGCGCGTGATTGCGCGAGGCGCGGCTATCACGCAGGATCAGGTCGTTGTCGGATTGCCTGCCGATCTTGAACGGTACGGGCTTGATCTCGACGCGCGTGCGATGCCCGTTGGGATCGATGACGATGAGCGAGGCAGGTCCCGCGGATGTCGATGCGGCCTCCCGGTCCATCAGGCGGGCCGCTTGGTGCGGGGACGATGGCCGAGGCCGTCTGCCTCCGCCGGAGCGTGCTGTTCGGCCGATTGCCGGGTGGCCTGCTCCATCTCCCGCGCACGCAGCGATTGACAGTGCGAGCAGTAACCACCCACTTCGGTCCGGGCCAGCAGGATTTGAAATCCGAAATGGCTTTCGATCTGCCGCCGCAATCTTTGCAGCGGCTCACCGAAGAACTCTTCCACCTTACCGCAGCGCAGGCAGATGACGTGCGCATGCTCCTGCTTCATGCGCGTCTCGTAGTAGTGCTGGTCGCCGCCATAGTGCATCAGGTCCAGCTCGTCCACGAGGCCACCCTGCTTTAGCAGCTTCAGCGTGCGGTAGACCGTGACGCGATTGAGCTTGGGATCCTGCACCTTGGCCAACTGAAACAGCCGCTCGGCGTCGAGATGTTCTCCGCTCTTATCGATGAGCCCAAGCAGCAGCTCGCGTTGCCGCGTCAGGCGCACACCCTTTTCCTTCAAAGATCCCTTGATGGAGTCAAGCGCCATGCAGTTACTGACATTCTAGCAGGCGCGCATCACCGCCCACCCGCCGGCCCATTCCGGTCGCCCCTTCGTTTGGCCGGCCGCGGACTTTTGCGTGCACAATAGTTTTGTATGTCGAGACTAACCCTCAGCATCGATCGTTCCGTAGTTGCGCGCGCTAAGCGTTACGCGCACTCGCAGGGTATCTCCGTCTCTGCGCTAGTGGAGAACTACCTGGATCTGGTCTCCAAACACGCTGCACACAGAGCGCCGGCCACCCGCGCTCTCGGCTGGATACGTGGCAGTCTCAAAAAAGCAGACATGGAGGACTACCGACAGCACTTGATCCGCAAATATCGATGAAACAGCTCCCCAATCGTTTCGACATCGAATCGGCGCCGCCGAAAATCGTAGCGCAGGGCTCCGCCGCCCTTGCGGAGACCTGCGGGTGTTACCTAATTCCCCGTCACACGCGCCCCCACCTCGCCCTTCGCCAGCCGAATCCGCAACTCCGTCCCCGCCGGCGCTTCGGTGCTGTCCGTGACAATCTCCCCTTGCCCCTTCGTCACAATCGCGTAGCCGCGCTCCAGAATGCGCAGCGGGCTCAACTGCGATAGCTTCGCGGAAAGCTCCTGCAATTGCGCGGAGCGGCGCGCCAGATCGAGCCGGAGCCGCTGCTCCATCGCGGCCTGCGCGGTTTCGAGGCGCCGGTGGTCGCGCGCGAATCGCGGGCGTGGATCGTAATAGCGAACGCGGGCGTCGAATCCGCGATAGACACGCTGGCGGGCTTCGACCATCGCCCGCATACGCTCGCGCAGCCGGTATTCCTGCTCGTCCACGCGCTGCAGCCGTCTGCCAATCGCACGATGGAACACCGCCAGGGCACGCTGGATGCCCTGTTGATCGATCACTCGACGCGCCATCGCCAGGCGATAACGCATGGCCTGTGTCACATGCCGGCTGCTGGTTTCAATACCCGCCAGCAGTTCGTCGCGCGTTCGCACCACGAGTTCCGCCGCGGCCGAGGGCGTGGGCGCGCGCAAATCGGCGACAAAATCCGCGATCGTGACATCGGTCTCATGGCCTACGGCCGAAACAACGGGAACCTGCGAAGCCGCAATGGCGCGCGCCACGGCCTCTTCATTGAACGTCCAGAGGTCTTCGAGCGAACCGCCGCCGCGCGCCACAATCACCACTTCCGCCCACGCAGTCCGGCTGAAATACTCGATGCCGCGGCAAACGTCTTCAATCGAGCCTTCCCCTTGCACGGTGGCCGGAAACAGCCGCACATGCAATCCGGGAAAACGGCGCTCCAGAATGTGCAGCATGTCGGAGATCACGGCACCGCGCGGAGAAGTGACAATGCCGATGCGCCGCGGAAAACGGGGCAGCGGGCGCTTGCGCTCCGCGTCGAATAAGCCGTCCGCAGCTAGCTTTTTCTTAAGCTGCTCGAAAGCGAACTGGAGCGCGCCGTGCCCCTGCGGCTCCAGAAATTCCACCAGCAGTTGATACTCGCCGCGCGCCTCGAATACATCGATGCGTCCCCGCGCCACTACGGCGACGCCATCCTGCGGCTTGAATTTCAGGTAGCGGTGCGTGGAACGAAAGCAGACGCAGCGCAATTGCGAGTCGCGCTCTTTGAGCGTGAAGTAATAGTGGCCGCTCGCGGCAAGCTTGGTGCCCGAGATCTCGCCCGCCACCCAGACGTCGGGAAACTCCTCGTCCAGGACGCCCCGAATGGCGGCGTTCAGCTCGCTGACCGTGTAAACACGGCGTTGCGGCAGCAACGGCAGCGCGTATTGTTCCATTTCCCTGCGCCCATTCTAGCGGGAAATAGAAAGTTGGTCTGGTTCACAGCACGCCGTCCATTTCGTGGCGCGGGCCGGACGTGTCCGGCCCCTACGGGACAAACAAACTGTAGGGGCGAGGTATGCCTCGCCCGCCTCGTGCTACGACGTCCGCCGGATCGACACGCCGCCGTTAGTGGTCGTCGCGCGCACCGTCGGTCCTCCCGAGCCGAGGTCGACCGATAGCGTGCGGCTGATCTCACCATGGACCGTCACCGGGAAATCGATGTTGATGTGTCCGTTGACCGTGCCTGTCTCCAGATGCGCGGAGTAGGCCGCGGGCACTGCCAGCGAAACGCCGCCGTTGGTGGTCGTGGCGTCGAGTTTTTCACCATCCCAGGAACTGCCGATTAGTTCGACTGACAGCCCGCCGTTGACCGTATGCCCCTGCACACTCCCGGCCAGTCTCTGCAATGAGACACCGCCGTTCGTGGTAG
>Ga0335071_10000707_pt1 | contig 36148 bp, 34 predicted proteins | sample Lox_Sample_15_FD_206724 | JGI IMG/M metagenome (GOLD analysis project Ga0335071, IMG submission 206724) | Soil microbial communities from Loxahatchee National Wildlife Refuge, Florida, United States - Lox_Sample_1.5 | ecosystem: Environmental > Terrestrial > Soil > Wetlands | place: USA...
CAGCCCCCTTCAGGAAAATAAAAGAGCGCCGTGTTCGCCGTGTCGCCGTGGTGAATAATAAACCGTGCCCTCCGTGGTGCCTCCGTGCCGCCGTGGTGAGCCCGGGGATCAGCGTTTGTTTAGTAGCGCTTCTTCGAGTAGCCGGTACTTCGAGAAGTCCTCTACGAACACGAGCACTTTCTTCTTACCCTTCTCCTCGAGCGGAATGCCGATGAAGTTCCGGATACTCGTCTTGTTCCCGACGTGTGACGTATACTCCACGGGCCCCAGGAAGAAGGATTTACCGTCGAGGCCGGACCGCAACAGGTTATGCATCCCGATCTTCACATAAGTCGGAAGCGTGAAAAGGTCCAGTGCCTTAAAAGACTGCTCATCGATGCCAGTAATTTTAAGCATCGCGTTATTCACGTACTCGATGCAGCCCTCGTCATTAACAATATAAATGCCGAAAGGCGCCTTTTCGAGGACCTCGCGCATCATGCTCAGGGCCCGCATGGTTTCCACCTCCATGCTCTTGCTGTGGGCGATCTCGGCCATCAGGGCATCGTTCGTCTTCTTTAGCATGAGAGTACGCTCCTGCACCCGGCCCTCCAGCTCGTCATGCGCCCGGAGCAGCGCCTCCTCAGTCGCTTTTCTCGCGGTGATATCCTCGATGACGGCGACGAAGAACTTGATGGAGCCGTCCGGCTCCCGGACCGCCGAGCAGGTGACGTGGCAACAGACGATGCCGCCGTCGGGCTTTATATAGCGACTATCCTGTGAGTATTCGTTTACCTTGCCGGAGCGCAGAAGCTCGGCGTTTTCTATGCTCGACTTCATATCGTCGGGATGCGTGATGTCCAGGTAGGACTTCTTCGTGAGGTCCTCCGGGGAATATCCCAGGATCTCGCCGAACCGCCGGTTCTGGCGCATGAACCGGACGTCGTCCGAAAGGTAGGCGATGCCCACGGCGGCGTTCTCGAAGATGGCGCGGAACTGCTCCTCGCTCTCCTGTAAAGCGGCCACAGCCTCCTTGCGGGCGGTGATATTCTCGAAGATGATGGTGACGCCCTGCGCCGTATCGTCGAACACCGTGGGTATGAACTTGATGTTAAAGTAGAGCATATCCCCGTTCTTCTTGAAGACCGCCTCGATGGCGGACTCTTCCCCGTGGATGGCGCGCTTGACATGCGGGATTATCGAGGGCGTGAACGCCATCGGGAACGAGGAATTCACGATACTCTTGTTGAGGATGTCCTGCTTTTTAACGTGCTCGAACTCGAGGAAGCCGTCGTTGACGTTCACGACGTTTAAGTCCTGGTCCAGGACGATGATGAAGTCGGATGAAAAGTTCAGGATCGCCGACATGGGCAGCCGGCGTGAGGGGTAATAGACTTTGGAGGTGCCGAAGTTGCGCACGTCCACGTTGCCCGATATCGTGAGCATGTCCAGGTACTTGGCCACGGAGTGGCGGTTCTTGTGGACTGCCTTCGAGATATCCGAGACGGTCATGCCCCGCGGGTTTTGCTTCAGGATGTCCTTGATGTCGGAAAGCTCTTTTTTAAGGTCCATGATTTAACAAGAATAACAACACATTGACAATATATATGTTATGTTTCCCCTCGAGGTTAGACCACTCTGTTATCCACACACCAACATGGTTAAATAATAAGCGATGAGAGGTTAATTATATGCCCCCGGTTAGTGGGAGTGAGTTGAGTCATAAACTCATTCCCCACTAACTTTTAATAGATTTTTATAGTCATCTGTATTACTTTTTCCCTTTTAAATTGTCTCTTAATTCTTTCCCCCTGTTTCGTCTTCTTGCCCTCTCTGTGTGCCGTCTTTGAGTGTCTTTAACCACAGGGGCCGGTAGTTCCGTGTTTGTTATATTATCGTTCGTCTTTGTTTGTGTGGTTCGCTGATTTGTTCGGTTTTTCAACACTAAAACACGAATTATTTTTTAGTCCCACGTAAGGGGCACGAACCACACTAATGCGGATGCTTTCACGTCAAAACACTAAACAACTTCCCAAAAGCACGGACCCCACTAAATTAACTTGAAACACTAGAAAAAGCATATAAAATAAAGCATAAGGATCATGCCGTCCTCGTGTTTCAATCCTTTAGTGTTTTAGTGCCATTGGAGAGGTTGTTTCGTGTTTTAAGCGCCAGGCATGGACCTTAGTGATTTTTGTGCCCTTACGTGGGATATAAAAATTTTCGTGCTTTCGTGTTGAAAAACCGACGGGCAGTACGAAAGTGGAAAACAGGGCAGAGGACCACTAAACAAACACGGAACTACCGGCCCCTGCGGTTAAGGACACGCAAAGACGGCATAGGAGAAAAAGCAAATCGAAAAATGTATCCCGGACAAATAAAAAAAGATAAGAGCGGAAAAGCCTTACGCCTTCAGCTCTTTCTTCTTAGGCCGCAGGCCGGTATAGCCGCACTTCCTGCAGCGAGTCGCGCGAATAGCGTTCCGCGCATTACACTTCCTGCAGATTTGCACATTTAGCTTCCTTGCCTCGGCTTCTGGAAATCTCGCCATGAATATTACCTCGTAAAACTTAATTTATGACGCACCATCTACGGCTCTCGTATCATATAATGCTTTTGGTTAAGGGCCGGTAAAAAAATGTGGATAAATTCGGTGCATAATCAACAAAAAGACGATTTATTTACCTCAATATTATCATTTAAGGGGGCTCAACGAATAAATACAAATACCCCGACTTTCTAATTGCTTTTAATAATAGGGATAAATCTGCTATACCCATTTAGGATACAATAACATGAAAGCGGTCATTCTAGCGGCAGGCGAGGGCAGCCGGCTCAAGCCGTTCACAGTAACGCGGCCCAAGGTCATGATACCGGTCGGCGACAAGCCCATCCTCGAATACGTGATCGACGCGCTCCAGGCCAGCGGCATCATCGATATCATCATGGTCGTCGGATACAAGCGCGAGAAGATCATGGACTACTTCGGCGACGGCCGCAAGTGGGGCGTAAACATCGTCTACGTGGAGCAGTTCCAGCAGCTCGGCACCGCCCACGCGCTCCGCCAGGTCTCCCACATGATCAACGACCGGTTTTTAGTGATAAACGGCGACACGGTCATCGACGCGTCCGCCATCAGGGAGATCATAAAAGTCAGCAGCGGCGATGCCGCCATACTCACGGTCACCGTCCAGAAGGCCCACCAGTACGGCGTCGTCAAGACCCAGAACCAGCTCGTCAAGGCCATTTTAGAGAAGCCCAAGGGCGATGACATCAGCAACGTCGTCAACGCGGGCATATACAGCTTTTCGCCCGTCATCTTCAACTTCTTAGAGTCGATGGAAATATCGGAGAGGGGCGAGTACGAGATCACCGACGCCATCCGGAAAATGCTCAGCGAGGGCTATGCCATCAGGTCGGTCCACACGAGCGCCACCTGGATGGACGCCCTGTATTTATGGAACCTGCTGGACATGAACGCCGCGACCATCGCCCGGCAAAAGGCAAGTATACTGGGCAAGGTCGAGGACGGCGCCCACATCGTCGGGCCAGTCACCGTTGGCGAAAATTCGGTTATAATGTCGGGCTCCTACATCGTCGGGCCCGTCTGTATCGGCGACAACTGCGACATCGGGCCCAACGTGGTCATTCTTCCGGGCACCAGCATCGGCAGTAACTGCTCCGTCGAGCCTTTTACGCGAATCGCCAACAGCATACTCATGAAGAACGCGAAGATCGCGTCCTTCAATAATATTTCCAGTTCCATCATTGGAGAGGGGGTTTCCACGGGCTCGGACTTTATCGCCGAGGCCGGTGAGGCCCGGATCGATTTGGACGATGCCCTGATGAAGGCGAACATGGGTGCGGCCGTCGGCGATAATACTGAGATATCCAGCCGCGTGCTCATAAAGCCCGGGAAGATAATCGGCGTCCGGTGCCGTATCGACTCCGGGGTCGTCGTGCGCGATAACCTGCCGGATAATACCAGGATCGTATGAGGTTTTGAATGTGCGGTATAGTGGGCTACGTGGGTAATGGCGATACGGCTGACTTGCTGCTCGAGTCCCTGTCGAGGCTGGAGTACCGTGGCTACGACTCGGCAGGCGTCGCGCTCGTCTGCAGTGATAGCCTGCGCGTGATACGCTCGTACGGCCGCATATACAATCTAAAGGATAAAATGCCCCAGGGCCTTATAGCCACGACGGGCATAGGCCACACCCGCTGGGCCACGCATGGGAAGCCGTCGGAGGCGAACGCGCACCCGCACCGGGACTGCACGGGCAAGATCGCCGTCGTGCATAACGGCATAATCGAGAATTATAAGGAGCTTAAGGAGATGCTCATCGCCCGCGGCCACAAGTTCCAGTCCGAGACGGATACCGAGGTCGTGTCACATCTTCTGGAGGATAATTTCACGGGCGACATGCAGCGTGCGCTACAGGAGACGGTTAAGCAGCTAAAAGGCTCCTTCGCTATGGCCATCGTCCACCAGGAAGAGCCGGGAAAGATCTTCGCTGCACGCAAGGAAAGCCCGATGGTCATCGGCATCGGCGACGGCCAGTACTTTTTAGCGTCAGACGTCACCGCTTTTCTCAAGTACACCCGAAAGGTCGTGTTCCTCCAGGACGGAGACATCGCGATCCTCTCGCAGGACGGCGTCCGACTTACGGGCTTCGACGGCATGGAGGTGTTCCGCGACATCAAGACCATCGAATGGGACCTGGAGGCGGCCGAGAAGGCGGGCTACGAGCACTTCATGCTCAAGGAGATCCACGAGCAGCCCACGTCCCTTAAGGCGGCAATCGCGGGCCGGCTGGACGAGCTTAAAGGTGACGTGATCTTCAAGGAGCTGTCCCTCACCGAGGAGCAGATACGGAATATCGATCATATTATCATCATCGGCTGCGGCACATCGTACCACGCGGGCATGATGGGCCGCTACATCATGGAAGAGCTCACGGACCTGCCGGTCTTTATCGAGATCGGCTCCGAGTTCCGCTACTCCCACTATGGCCTGGACGAGAACACGCTCGTTATCGCCATATCGCAGTCGGGCGAGACGGCCGATACGCTGGCCGCCGTGAAGGACGCGATGAGGAACGGCGCCCGCTCCCTGGCTATCACGAACGTGGTGGGGAGCACGCTTTCCCGGGAGGCGGATGATACGATATACATGCTCTCGGGCCCCGAGATCGGCGTGGCGGCCACCAAGACTTTCACTGCCCAGGTCGTAGTGCTGTACATGATCGCTATCCTGCTGGGCCGGGTCAGGGGCACCGTCAGTGCTGGAAAGGGACACAAGCTCATCCGCGCCTTAAAGTCGCTGCCGCAGAAGGCGGAGCAGGTGCTCGAGCTGGACTCGTGTATCGCGGAGATATCGCGCCTGTTCAAGAATTCGGAGAGCTTTTTCCTCGTCGGGCGGCACCTGAACTACCCCGTGGCCCTGGAAGGCGCCTTAAAGATCAAAGAGATATCCTACGTCATGTCGGAGGGCTTCGCCGCGGGCGAGCTCAAGCACGGCCCGCTGGCCCTGCTCACGACGGGCGTGCCAGTCATCGCCATCGCCACGGACGGCGAGCTCTACGATAAGGTGGTCAGCAACATAAGGGAGATCAAGGCCAGGGACGCCACTGTCGTGGCGATCGCCAGCGAGAGCAACAAGTCCATCGAGCAGGTGGCCGACATGGCCATACGGATCCCGGACGCGTGCGAGTATACCTCGCCTATCATTTCCACGATCGTCTTGCAGCTATTCGCATATTATGTAGCCCTGGCCCGGGGCTGCCCCATCGATAAGCCCCGGAACCTGGCAAAATCGGTCACAGTGGAGTAAGAAAATGTCATTATTCGGCTCATCAGGCATCAGAGGCATCGTTAACGAATTGATGACGCCCGAGCTCGCGCTGCAGGCGGGAAAGGCGCTCGGGCTGAAGCACAAGTACGTCGTCGTGGGCCGGGACCCGCGCACGTCCGGCCCCATGGTCGAGAATGCCCTCATCTCGGGGCTGCTGGCCATGGGAGCGCGAGTCACCCGGGTCGGCCTCGTTTCCACGCCAACGCTGGCGCACGCGGCCAGGGGCTACGACTGCGGCGTGATGATCACGGCGTCCCATAACCCGCCCGAGTACAACGGCCTCAAGTTTTGGAACCCCGACGGAATGGCTTTCTCGCTCGCGCAGCAGGAGGACCTCGAAAAAAGCATCAATAGCGACATCAAGGGCGCGAGCTGGCAGGACATGGGCACGGAAAACGTCCGGCATGACGCGGTGCGGGAGCACATGGACTCGATCCTGAAAAACGTAGAGCATTATCCCCTGAAGGTCGTCGTGGACTGCGGCTGCGGCGCGGCGACGACTATTACGCCTTACGTTCTACGGGAGATGGGCTGCCGCGTCGTCACGCTGAACGGCCAGCCCGACGGCTTCTTCCCGGCGCGCCAGCCGGAGCCCGTGGAGGAGAACCTGGACGGGCTGAAGAAGGCTGTCATCGCTATGGAGGCCGACCTGGGCATCGCCCAGGACGGGGACGCTGACCGCATGATGGCCGTGGACGACGAGGGGCGGTTCGTCTCGGGCGACGAGCTGATGGCCTATTTCTGCCAGTACGAGGTCAAATATTCATTAGTCTGCCCGGTGGATGTCTCCATGATGGTCGAGAAGTCCGTGAACGGCGTGAAGATCTACCGCACCAGGATCGGCGACGCCTTCGTCTCCGAGGAGGTAAAAAGCGTCGGGGCCGACTTCGGCGGCGAGACCAGCGGCACCTGGATCTTCCCGAAGATGTCCTTCTGCCCGGACGGCATCTACGCAGCCGCGAAACTCGTGGAGCTCGTGGGCAAGAACGGCCGGCTCTCGGACGCCGTGGATGCGCTGCCAAAATTCCCGCTCAGGCGGGGCGGCGTAAAGTTTTCGCAGAGCATGGATAAGGTAAAAATCATGGAATTAATTAAGGGGGCGATCGATGTAAAGAGCGCAAAGGATGTCAACACGCTGGATGGCCTCCGGGTCGACTATGGGGGCGGCTGGGTACTTATCCGGCCGTCGGGCACCGAGCCGAAGATCCGGATCACCGCCGAGGCGGAGGACGTCGATACGCTCACAACGCTATATGACAGGTCGGAATCTATCGTGAAGAGGTGTGTTAAGGCATGCGAGCAGTAATACTGGCCGCGGGCGAGGGTACCCGGATGAGGCCTTTAACGGAGAACAAGCCCAAGGTAATGCTACCGATAGCGAACAAGCCTATGCTGGAGTATATCATCGGCGAGGTATATGCCGCCGGCATACGGGATATCACGCTCGTCGTGGGCTACAAGAAGGAGTCAGTCGAGGAATATTTCGGCGACGGCTCGAAGTTCGGGGTCCACATCGACTATATCGTGCAGGATAAGCAGATGGGCACCGGCCATGCCTTCGGCATGGCCTCCTCGATCCAGGATGAGCGCTTTATCGCGCTGAACGGCGACGTCATCATGAGCGCGAGCCAGATCCACAAGCTCATGCACCGGAAAGAGGTCGCTGTCATCGCCGTGAAGCGGGTCGCGGACCCCCGGGCGTTCGGGGTCATCGAGACCGATGGCGGCAGGGTGAAGCGTATCGTGGAGAAGTCCCCTAACCCGCCCACGGATATGGCTAACATGGGCATCTACATGTTCAGCCCCCTGGTTTTCGTCGCCATCGAGGAGACGGGGCTTTCGCCACGGGGCGAGATCGAGGTCACGGACGCGATACAGTATCTCATCGATAACGGCAAGCAGGTGGGCTACGAACTTATGGAGGAGGAGTGGCTGGACATCGGGAAGCCCTGGGACCTGCTGGCGGCGAACGAGATGGCGCTGAGCTTCATGAAGGGCCGGGTCCAGGGCGAGGTGGAGCCCCTCGCGACTTTGAAGGGCGAGGTCAGCATCGGCAAGGGCACCATCGTCCGCAATGGCGCCTACATCGTCGGCCCGGTGATCATCGGCGATAACTGCGACATCGGCCCCAACTGCTATATCCGGCCGATGACCAGCATCGGCAACAACGTCCATATCGGCAATGCCGTCGAGATAAAGAACTCGATCATCATGGACGATACGAAGATCGGCCACCTGAGCTATGTGGGCGACAGCATCATCGGGTGCCGGTGTAACTTCGGCGCCGGCACGAAGATAGCGAACCTGCGCCTGGACGAGCGGACCATACAGGTCATGGTAAAAGGCCAGATGGTGGACAGCGGCCGGCGGAAGCTCGGCGTCATCATGGGCGACGACGTGCACACGGGCATCGGCAGCCTCATCAACGTCGGCACCACGGTCGGCGCCGGGGCGCTAATCGGGCCAGGCGTGCTCATCAAAGGTGAAGTGGGTTCAAAACAGCGGATCGTTAAGTGGAATTAGGAGCCGACGATTATATCGTCCTGGCCCGCCCCTTTTTCTTTTAATATTTTCTTTAATGAGGCCTTGTCGTATTTCTGCTCCAGCGCGTACTCGATAAGCCGGGCATATGCATCCTTTAAGGAGAGGTCGTGCTCGATGGCGAACTTCTTGACCTCCTTGTGGAGATTCTCCGGGATATCCGCTTTTGGCATATTGGTCAGGTTATGTCGTATCTGATATATAAGTTACACTATTCTCACTTTATACGGGTCATGTTTATTATGCGTGATTCGTTTATGCGGCAGGTTTTTATTTTACCTTAGCTCCAGCCCTTTGCAATTTGGCCCGTCCCCAAAAATTATTTATAATGAGCGAACGTATACTCGATAGATGAAAGATATCGATGGGTTCGAGCTCAGCCCCAAAAAAAGCCAGTATCTCATGTTCATCCTGGAGCACAACGGCAAGGCCTTTACGACGAACCTCGCCGAGCACTTCCGCCTGGACCCGTCGACCGTCACGAAGACCGTTACCGAGATGTCATCGACTGGTCTCATCGAGCACGAGCGGTACGGCAGCATCTGCCTTACGGACCGGGGCAGGGAGTACGCCGAGTTTCTTATACGGCGCCACCGCATCGTCGAGCTCATGCTCTCGCATTACGGGCTCACGGCGGAGGAGGCGTGCGTGGAGGCGACAAGGCTGGAAGGCCACATATCCAAGGATCTGGTTGATAAGATATGTACATCCCTTGGCCACCCGACTATGGGCATCTGCGGGCCAATCAAGCACGACACGTGCTGCTGCTGTCCCGGCGAGGACTAGGGGGTAGGCTCCGTTGAGCGAGCTATCGTCCCATATACCCGACTTTAATCTTATCACGTACTACAGCGAGAACGTTAATACTATTTTCTCGAAGGTCAGCCCCTGGACAAAGGGGATTATGCTCGTGCTCATCATCGTTTTCGTCACGATTGCCCGGAGCCTTGTCCTGCTCGCCGCCCTGTATCTCCTCATACTCCTCGTATACCGGATGGCCGGCCTGCCCCTGAGGAAGCTGTTCCAGTGGTACTTACTGCCGCTGATATTCGTACTTTCCCTGGTAATAATTTTAATGTGGAATGAGCCCGGCAGGGCCTTGTTTACAATCCCCCTGCCATTCTATCCCCTGACCCTGACCGATGGCGGGGCCATAATGGTCACGACTCTCCTGCTCAAGGCGCTGATATCGGTCACGTACTCGCTGTTCTTCCTCATGACTACCCGGTACAACTATTTCTCGGCCATGATATACCGCATTTTTCCGTCCCCTATCGACCAGATATTCCTCATGTCCTATCGCTTTATTTTTATCACCCTGAGCATGATCGACACGATGCTCAAGGCCCTGTATTCCCGGGGAGGCGGCATCATCAAAAGCTCGATGAGGCAGACCGGCATGTTCGCCGAGGTCTTCGCCCTGACGATGATCCGGTCCTTCGACCGGGCCGACCGTGTCAATAAGGCGATGGAGGCGCGGGGGTTCAGTGGAAAATACTTCGCGGCCTCGCAGATACCCGGGATCGGCCTCCGGGATTGCGCTTTCATGCTCGTGGCGATCGCCATTGCCGCATATTTGCTTTATTTCGTAAAATTACCGTTGTGATGGTGTGATATGACGAAATTACAGTCATTAAGTCTGGAACATACCTGCATGCCCGCCGGGGACGAGCTGATCCACGTGGATTGTGCCAGCCACATATATCCGGATGGCAGCATCGGGATCCACAATATGTGCTTCCGGGTGCTCAAGGACGAGGTGGTGGCCCTGTGCGGCCCCAACGGCTCGGGAAAATCAACGCTTATCGAGCACCTCAACGGCCTGCTCAAGCCGAGCAGCGGCCGCGTAAGCGTGCTCGGGAAGGCCGTCAGCACGGCCCGGGGCGATATCTGGAAAGAGGTGGGCGTCGTGTTCCAGAGATCGGACGACCAGCTTTTCGCTCCCACAGTCCTGGACGACGTCATGTTCGGCCCCGTCAACATGGGGATGGGCATCGAAGAGGCCCGGTCCGTTGCCATGGAAGCGCTGCGCGCCGTTGGCGCGGAGTCTCTCGCGTCGAAAATACCATCATATCTTTCGGGCGGCCAGAAGAGGCTGGTCTGCATCGCCGGCGTCCTGGCCATGAAACCCCGGGTGATCGCGATGGATGAGCCGACCTCGGATCTGGACCCTAATCACTCGGATATGATCGAGAGGATCATTCTTGACCTGAAGAAGTCGCACGGCATCAGCATCGTGGTCGCCACCCACGACATGGACATGGCCGCAAGGCTGGCCGATCGCATCTGCATCGTGAAGGGGGGCTCCATCATTGCCGAAGGGCGGCCATCGGAGATTTTTTTCGACCATGAGCTGCTGGCGGAGGCGGGCTTAAAGCAGCCGGACGCCGCCCGGATATACGAAAGCATCCGGCCCGTCCTGGGCCTCGACCCTGGCAGTCGTCCCCTGAATATCGAGGAGCTGGTCGGCATCATATCCGCCGGGATAAATAAGCGCCAGTGAACGGATTAGGAGAACATCCCTCGCTTAAAATTTGGATGATACCCAAACTTTTATATCCTTCTCAAGCGAAATATGATAATGTAGTGAAATCCGCATGGCACATATTCATCTTGAGGACGGCTCATTCACCATATTCTGGGTCGTGGTCTGGTGGCTGCTGGCGATCCTCGTCATCGGCGTTTGCCTTATCTATTTAAGGCGATTTAAAAAAATCGATAATCGCCAGATCACCCTGGCTGGGCTATGTACGGCGGCATCGTTCGCGCTGTTCCAGATCAACATACCCATCGCCGGCGGCGTTCACATGAACCTGACGCCCCTCATCGGCATCCTCATGGGGCCGGCCATCGGCAGCATCATCATGCTCATCGTCAACATTTTCTCTGCAGCAATCGGCCATGGCGGATGGGGGCTTATCGGCGCCAATTGCCTTATCAACATAACTGAGCTCACCACAGCCTATTTCATTTATTCGTGGCTGGGCAGGCTCAAGTTCGACACTTTCCCCCGGGCTGGTATCGCCACGCTGCTGGGCCTGTTCCTGGGCAACTTGGCGATGATCGCCATCATCCTGATCTCCGGCGTCCAGGGCGTGAACCAGAGTACGCTGGACGTATTTTATGGCCTCCTGGTCATCGCGGGCATCAATATGATAATCGCCGTGATCGAAGCGGTCGTCACGGGATACGTCGTCTCCTATATCCAGAGGGTAAGGCCTGACATCCTCGGGGAGGCTGCGCATGCAGGATAAGGCTAAAGGCAATCGGGGCGTCATCGTCTTCATTGCGATCCTGCTCCTCTTCGTCATCTTTGGCGCCGTCGCATATCTGGTCTCGGGTAATAAGGGGATCGAAGAGCGTTTCTCGCAGGCCGTAGGCCAGGGAGGCGGCGGAGACGAAAAAGGCGATAATGGCTTCCTTGGATTTAATATTGAGGGCAATCCGCTTACGTATATAGTGATCTTGATCCTGCTGATCGCAGCCTGCGTCGTTCTGCTTAAAGTGTTCAAGATATAGTGGGAGCACTTGAAGACCTCGTGCTCTTGAGCAAGCCGCCAGGTATGGCTGATACAAATTACTATATGTGGGATAGACATGGCTGAAGAAGGTAAGCTGCTATACGTGACTGACCGGCAGGAATGGCGTCGGTGGCTCCAGGAAAATTTCGAGGGCGAGAAGGAGGTCTGGCTAGTATACCCGAACAAGTCCTCCGGTGAGCCGCGCCTGCCCTATAACGACGCGGTGGAGGAGGCCCTCTGTTTCGGCTGGATCGACAGCACGATCCATTCGATCGACGAGCTTCATGCGGCCCAAAGATTCTCGCCCAGAAACCCCAAAAGCAGCTACTCCCAGGCGAACAAGGAGAGACTGCGCTGGCTGTTTCAACATGGACAGCTGCACCCTTCGATAGAAAATATCGTCAAAATCGTCCTCGCAGAAGAGTTTGTCTTTCCGCAGGATATACTCGAAGCGATACTAAAGGACGAGGTCGCCTGGAAGAACTACTGCGGATTTTCCGATCCATATAAGAGGATACGCATTGCCTACATCGATTCCTCCCGGAAGCGCCCGGATGAGTATAAAAAACGGCTCGATAATTTTATTCGCGCCGCCAGGCAGAATAAAAAGATCGGATATGGCGGTATCGAGAAATACTATTAAGCCGGTCGGCATTTAAATGCCTCAGGCTCCTTTAGCCCGTGGCCGCTGATAACAGAGACAACTCGTGCTCCTTTTTCGATCATGCTCTGTTCGTACGCTTTGATCAGCCCGGCCGTGCTCAAAGCCCCGGATAATTCGGCAAAGATGCCTTCTTCCCGGGCCAGCATGCCCCGGGCACAGCTCGCCTCATTGTCCGACGCCGTGACCGCGAAGCCTTCCGACTCTTTCAATGCCCTGAGCGCCCAGCTTCCGTCCAGCGGATCGCCGCATGCGACGGCATCCATGAGTGTATGGGGCATTACGGGCTCTATGCGGTCCGTGCGTCTTAAAAACGCCTTTGCCACCGTGTTGCAGCCTTCGGCCTGTACGCCGATGATCTTCGGCAGCCTGTCTATTAGCCCTGTGAGCTTCATTTCCTTCAGGCCTTTCCACATGCCGTGGAGCAGCGTACCATTCCCTATCGGCACGGCGATGTAGTCATAGTCGGTACCGAGCACGTCGGCGATCTCGAAGCTCACCGACTTCTCGCCCTCGCTCCGGTATGGATAGTCGCCCGCGAGATAAACGTGTTTTTCCTCAAACTGCCTGCGCGCCTCCACCATGGCCGCGGTGTAGTCGCCGTTAACCCTTTTTATGCTGGCTCCATGCGCCTCCATCTGGAGCAGCTTCACGCGAGGCGTGTTCTTTGGCACGTAAATGCTGCAGCCGATGCCTCCCCGGGCCGTGTATGCGGCCACGCTGGCGCCCATGTTGCCGGTCGACGCGAGCACCAGCTCCGGGGCGCCGTACTCCTTTGCATGGGATATCTCCACCGTCGAGCCCCTATCCTTAAAAGATCCCGTGGGATTCAGGCTCTCCATCTTGAAAAGTAGCTCCCTGCAGCCGGTCTTTTCCACGACGTTCCGGGACCGCACCAGGCTCGTGCCGCCCTCGCCCATGGTGATGATGCTCTTTTTCTTCAGGTCGGGGTAGAACTCGCGGTACCTCCAGTGGCAGAAGGTACGCTTTCTCAGCTCAGGCCAGCTTATGTCGAGCTCCCCGTAATCGTAGACGATCTCGATACTGTCCCCGCAGTCGCACCGGTAGCGGATCTCCTCCTTCGGGTACTTCCGGCCGCAGCGGACGCACTGGAGATACTTGACGCGCATACGGTATGATAGGCGCAGAGAATAAAAAGGTTTTACGTGAAAGTGATGATTTTTATATTTATAGCTCGTACCTCATACAATTGAGGAAAGTGCATGAAAGACGGGTTTCTCAAGGGCACCATCGACATCATCGACAATTCCTGCTCCATGCTCGGGGTCGAGGACAACTACAGGACCATCCTATCGTACCCAAAGCGCAAGCTCATCGTGAACTATCCGGTCCGCATGGACGACGGCGGCATTAAAATGATCACGGCGCTCCGGGCCCAGCACAACGACGCGCTCGGCCCCTACAAGGGCGGGATACGAATTGCGCCGAACGTCACCGAGGAGGAGGTCACGGCGCTGTCCATGCTCATGTCCATCAAGTGCGCATTGCTGGGCCTGCCCTATGGCGGCTCCAAGGGCGGCATCATCGCCGACCACCGGGCACTGTCAAAAAAGGAGCTGGAGCACGTTTGCCGCGGATACATCCGTGCCATCTACCCCGTCATCGGCCCGACGCTGGACGTCCCCGCGCCCGACATGAACGTTTCCCCGGAGGCCATCGGCTGGATGCTGGACGAGTACGAGCGCATGGTCGGGCATCACCAGCTAGACATCATTACCGGCAAGCCCGTCGAGCTCGGCGGCATCAGGGGCCGGACCACGGCGGTCGCCTGGGGCGGCATCTTCGTCATGGAGGAAGTGAAGCACATCTACCACTGCGACTGCTCCACCTTCGCCATCCAGGGCTTCGGCAACGTCGGCGGCAGCATCGCGCAGATCCTGTACGAGAAAGGCAGGAAAGTCGTCGCCGTGAGCGATTCTACGGGCGGCGTCTATAACGAGAAGGGCCTGAATATACCGGCCCTGGCTTACCATAAGGAAGAGACCGGCTCAGTCCAGGGCTTCGATAAGGCACGGGATATTACCAACGAGGAGCTTCTGGAGATGGACGTGGACGTGCTGGCGCCCGCCGCCAGGGAGGACGTCATCAACGCCTCCAACGCCGATAAGATCCATGCGCACACCGTGCTTTCCCTGGCCAACGGCCCCGTGGACATGAAGGCGAGCGAGATCCTCCAGGGCCGTGACATCATCGTCGTGCCCGACGTCCTGGCGAACGGCGGCGGCGTGGTCGTGAGCTATTTCGAGTGGGCCCAGGACCGGGAAGGCTATGGCTGGAGTGGGGCAAAGGTCATGGCCAGCCTGAGGGACGTCATGAAGAAGGCGTTCCATAACGTTAACGACGCATCGAAAGAGTATAAAGTGGACATGTACCGTGCCGCCTACCTCGTGGGCATCAGGAACATCGTGCAGGCCATGAAGGCCCGTTCCGTTTGAAAGATATTTTTTTACTGCTCAATGAAGGCATACCGGCTAAAAGGCAAAATTAAAAATATTTTTCGCAGTAGTGCCAGGTGCAGACCTCGGGCTTTGCCTCATGGATGCCGCAGTAATACTTATCGTCGGCCCTTAATTCAAGGAACGGGCACTGCTCCGCCCGGCCTCCGGCCTCATCCACCCACAGCCGCCCGCCCGTAACTTCGCCGTAGATAAGATCGAGGCCGACATGGGAAAGAATATCATCGCGGCCTTCGAGGCGCCACCGGGCTATATCGAGAGGCGAAGCTTCCAGCCGCATGCCGAACTTCTTACAGCAGGAGCCGCACTGGGCGCATCCGCTCATGGTCAGGGATAGAGCGACAAAAAGAATAACAGTTTCGGTTAAAAGACGAACTCGGGCAGGCCCCCGCTGAAATTATTCTGGGGCACGAACTTGGCCATGTGGTTAATCGCGAAGACGATGGCGCCGACCATCGCCTGCGACTGCCCGGCGTTAAGCTGAATATTACGCATGCCCGCGGTCCTGGCCTGAGGCGTAATGCTGGCGTCGATGATGCTCTCCAGCAGCTTCTCCACTTCGGACAGGCTTTCGTACATCGTCTTCTGCTTTTCCAGGATCATCCCGCGCAGGCCCTCGGTCTGGCCTTTGCTCACGTCGGCCATCTCCTCGAGCTGCCTGATGTGGTCCTGCACCAGCTCACGGACGAGCCTTACGTTCGAGTATACGAACACGATATCGATGAGCTCGACGCCGTCATGCCCTCCCTGTATCGCTGTGCTAACGTCCTGCATTGTACTGCCCCTCAATTATTTTTTAACGCCGGATATATAATTTATACACGTTTTATCTACGAGAAAAGACGGCGAATATAGTCCAGGCTATTGGAAATTTAAAAAAGACGGCAAAATAAATAGTTCATACGAAGATGCGATCTTCGTATTATTTTAAACTTAAGGATGTTACTGAAGATTGGTTAAAAACCTTAGAACCTGGGCTTCCTGTGCTTGGGAAGGCAGTCCTGGCAATAAACCGGGCGGCCCTCAGTGGGCTGGAAGGGTACTTCGCATTCTTTACCGCAATCAGAACAAGTTGCCTTGTGCATTTCTCTTGGGCCACCGAAGTTTCTTCGGCCGCCCCTAAATCCACTGTCTCTCATTGATATTACTCATGCAGATTAACTCTGCACATGACAAAGAGGGAACATAGTATAAAAAGATATGCTTTGGATTGAACAAAAGTATTCCCGGCGGCCAGGCAACGATACTAAGGGATATGTAATATTTGCCGTATCCGGCTGGCCAGGGTCCTTTTTGGCCTTTCACAGTAGGGCAGGCCGGACCTCAAGCCATGATACTGGCGGCACTCGTCGCAGTAGCCGTGCCGCTCGCACTTGCTTTTCGGGCACGGACAGTCGGGCTTATGCATAAAAAAATAGAATGCGGGAACGATAATAATATTATCTATATAGGGTGGCCCTATGGGGTGGCCCACCCTGCGGGGAATGAAATGGATAAAAATAAAAAATGTAGGCGTCGGTACGCCTACCAAATTTCAGGCTGTTTTTCTCGTAGTGTAGCTGATCAAGGATCTGAGATCGACTTTGTGGTCTTACCACCAGCCGCCCCAGCCGCCCCAGCCAAGGCCGCAGGTGCCGCAGCCGCCCCAGCCGCCCCAGTAAGGCCAGCCCCAGCCACCCCAGCCGAGGCCGCCCCATCCTAGGCCGCCCCAGCCCCAGCCGCCCCACCAGGCGGTCGCCGGGAGTGCCAGGACCAGTACAGCTAATACGAGAAGAACGAAAATGGCTAGTTTTTTCATGTCCATTATTGTTCCTCCTCAAGGAGTCCACGTAAAATATCGGTAAAACCCTATTTTATGCCTTAAGCGAAAAATCAAGCACTATCCCGGGAAACTGTGCCGATAATGCGTGGTTTTGATGTGAATCTAATATCTTGTGTGAAGCCCGAAGCCATTTTTGAGTATGCGGGCTTTTAACCGAAAATACAGGAAGCCACGTCATAATATTACCGTCTGCCGATCGAACATCATGGAAATAGCAGGCTTAGAGATTACCATATCACTTGCAAAGTAATCGATAGAAGTATAAAAAAATAAACGACAACAGCTTATGGAGAAATAGACTATTAATATAATAATGTAAATAAGTAAAATATTAAATTATATCAGATAAATATAAATGCTTGTATTATCTACATAGCATTTGGGTTCATAGCTATAATTCTCCGATGAAAAGTCAACCAATTGATATATCATTTATCCGAGACCCGCCGAATTCACGTAAATCAGTGCCCGCGGGAGTTTAGCACCGATATATTTTATGCATGATTATTCGTGAAATGGGGGTCACTATAACGTTTAAAGTTAAATTGTGCCTTGTCGCTCCTACAATACTGGCTATCGTTGGACTGCTGTGGATGGTGGATATGGTAGCGGCCGCGACGCCTCCGGTGACTGACGGGCTGGTGGGATTCTATGATTTTTCCCGGGACAGCGGCAATACGGTGGTCGATCTCAGCGGCCACGGGAATAACGGCGTGGCCACCGGGACAGCGAGAGGCCAGTTACCGGACGGGACCTATTATCGTGATCTGAACGGCGGCGGTGACCATATCAGCATACCTCCGAGCTCATCCTTATCATATGCCAGTCCGGCGACAATCAGTTTCGGCCTTAAGATAAAGACGCCCCCCGATGTATCCGCATTATATGGTAAATTGCTGATGTCGAGGTATTTTGCCGGCTATGCGATTTATATGACCCCGTCGGGGAACCTTCAATATATCATATATACGGATGGCGGAGTGCAGCAGTCCTATATCGGTAGGACGCCTCTGGCGTCTAATACGAATTATATCTTATTCGTCACGTACGATGGGAAGCACCTGCAGGGATATATTAATGGCCAGCGGGATGGGGACGGCTATGGCTGGACATCCCAGACATTTGCGAAGTATGATGAGTACTGGACGGTCAGCGGGGACCAGGATGGCTATAACCAGGCGAAGATGACCGTTTTTGCCATCTATCTGTATGATCGGGCACTATCGGCCCCCGAGGTCGCCGGGCTATGGACGAACGGCAAAGCCGAGGTGGATTTTAGCGCGAACGACTACTTCGTGTCGAAATTAAAGAACAGCATCAACGTTACCGTAAGCCTGACGGACGTGCTCCCCTACGACGTAAGCGTGGATTATACGACGAATAACGGCGACGCCCTCGCCGGCACGAATTATGTGGCCGCCAGGGGGACATTGACATTTCACAGTGGCGAGGTCACTAAAAATATTACGATCCCCATAACGAGCAACGATGGGCTACTCTGGAATAACAAGCTAAAGTTCTACCTGACGCTGAGCGATCCGGTGAACGTGACCGTCGGCATGAATAACCCGGCGACCGTCAGCATCGGCAACAATGGCGGCATCATCCTGACCTTTGACGACTATTCGATCGATGCCTGGTACGGGATACGTGATATTTTAAGATCGTATGATGCAAAGGCGACGTTCTACTGCGAAGGCGCTGGGTATCCCGCTTCTTCGCCCGATCAGAAAGCGGAGCTGCAGGCCCTCATCGATGACGGGAATAGCATCCAGTCGCACTCTTACTTCCACTACAACGCCCCGCAGTACGTGGACCAGTATGGATTACAGGGATACATCGACACGGAGATCACGCCCGACATTCAATTGATGAACGATTTCGGCGGCACCCCCACCAGCTTCGCGTATCCCGGAGGCGATCGTACGGCTTACCTGGACAGTGTTCTCCTGACATATTTCGACAGTGTCCGGGATGTGGCCTACCCGGTGAACTATGGCAACGACGTATCGGAGGACGACGGCGCCTTTTACGAGTTCGACGGGACGAACACGAGGCTGTTCTCCACGGCGATGACCGATAATATTTACAATACGCCGGCGGAAAGCTTCTACGGCGGCATGGACCGCGCGCTGGAGAAAGGAGAAGTACTGGGGATCCTTTGCCATACTCCCTCGGATAATGGCCTGCCTTACAGCACGCCCATCAGCAAGCTCGCTGACATCGTCAAATATGCGCATGATCACGGCCTCACGTTCTATACGACGAACACCCTGTTCCCGGCGCAAAATGACGTGACCCTGACCCTCGATAAGTCTACGGTCAATGAGACCGACGGGAATATTCAGATAAACGTGATCAGGACAGGCCAGAAGAACCGCACGCTCGTCCTGGACTATGACACGGCCGACGGGACGGCGGTCAACGGAAAAGAATATGTCGGCTCCAGCGGCGTGTTAAAGTTCATCGTCGGCGTCGACAGCCAGGTGATCAGCCTGCATCTTAATGACGACCACGTCAATAACTCGAATGAATATTTTTACCTGAACATGAGAAGCCCGGATAATACGACCAGGGGGCCCGACCGGCAGTATAAGATCACGATCCTGGATAATGACCCCGTGCCTATTCCGACTCCAACGCCAACGCCGACAGCTACACCATCACCAACCCCAACACCGTCGCCAAAACCATTACCATCGCCAACACCCACAATAACGCCGACTCCGACACCGGGGCCAATACTGTATCAGATCAACATTAAGCAGGGCTGGAATCTCGTGTCGATACCTCTCGTGAACGATACTTTATGGGCCAGCCAGCTGGGAGATATCGGCGTCCGTAGAGTATCTTCATATAACGTCGACTCCGGCGGCTACGACACGTTCGTCGTGGGCTTCAGTCCCCCGTCCGACGACATACAGATGAAGGCGGACCATGCCTATTTCGTCGATTGCGGCAGCGACGTGACATTCGACCTGTATGGAGTGGAAGACGAGCAGCGCTCGGCCACGGTCTATCCCAGGTGGAATGCGGTGGGCTGGAGCAGCCTGTCGACGGTAAAAGCTAGTGATATCAGCGGCCGGCTTGGCAATATTCAAAGAATTTGCCGGTACAACGGGTCGTCGGGGAACTACGACACCTACGTCGTGGGGTTCAGCGGCGAAGACATGAACTTTGATATAATGCCGGGCGATGGTTTCTTCCTTTACCTGGATTCCGATACGCCCGGCATATTAAGCTTAGGAGGACTATAATGAGAATTTACAGGACAGCTTTACTGATGGCCTTCATACTTGTAGTAGCCGGCTACTTCGTTTTACCGTTGGCCTTTTCGCAGGTTGCGCCCCCTGCGACGGTCGCAGGCACGGTAACGGTGAACGGCGTCGCGATGGACGGCGTTCGGGTGTCCGGCGGAGGCGGAAGCGACGTGACCCACGGGGGAGGCAAGTATACGTTCAGCGTCACTCCCGATGTATCGATAACGGTAACGGCCACATATAATGGCCACACCGCTTCTACTAGTTCATTTACAGTAAAAAGCGGCGATATGGCAATTAAAAACTTGAATGTGATAATACCTGTAGATACGCCTACGCCAACGCCCACACCGACACCAACCCCTACTCCAACCCCAACTACTACACCCACGCCAACGCCCACACCGACACCAACCCCTACTCCAACCCCAACTACTACACCCACGCCAACGCCCACACCGACACCAACCCCTACTCCAACCCCAACTACTACACCCACGCCAACGCCAACTGCTACACCCGCTCCTGAACCGTCGGATACTCCCACTCCTACTCCGACGATAACGGCCACGCCAACGGCGACTCCACATCCGACGTTAACGCCTACTCCGACCCCCATGTTAGAAGGGACAATAACTCCTACGCCCACGATAGCGGCAGATTTTACTCCAACTCCGACGCCTACGCCGAGCATTACGCCTGAAAATGATACCGAATTGACTGCGATGCCGACGCCGCCTATCGAGGCATATTCTCAAAACATGACGGCTAAACAAGAGGAGACTTCACCGCAGATGGCCTCAACCCCGGGGCCGGCCAGTAGTTCAAACGGCATGCAGGGCGGGTATGAAGTTTCACGGATGAATGATCTGGCCAATAAGAATGGCATCACGGATACATCACCTGTGCCGGGAGCCCATGATGCAGCTATACCCGCCAGCGTCAAGGCCGAAGCGCCAGGTTTCGAAGCCATGGCCTCCGTAATCGCTCTGGCAGGTGCGGTGTGCCTGATCACGAGGACGAAGAAATAGCCGGATATTGTTATTTAAACCCAGGTTAATCGGGCTACGTAAAAAGATAAACATGCTCCGGTGGAGAGCCGAACCATAATGGTTCAAATCTCCAATACTTTTTCGTACACTCATTCGTCAAATCCACATTTTACGATCGGCGGACTGAACAGTCGTTATTTCAGTCTGCTGATCCTTTTTAAGGTTTTTTCTCATTCCCGTTTTGTATGGTGAACAAATACTGTATATGCGATGTTGTCCCAGGCGTTGTGAATGCCGATAAAAAGCAATAACAGCGCAGCAGCTCCGACGCCAAACCATATTTCTCGCTGGTAGGACGATTCTGCGAAAAATGACGATGCTAATAAGGCATAAGCGGCCAGAGGTAGCACGACATGAAATAACCAGTCCTCTATCCCAGGGGGATATGCTTCCTGCCGGCGCATTCGAAGAGCAGTAATAACGGTGTACCCTAAACCACAAAGTCCGATGAGGCTTGATAGTGTAGCGGGAATGCCCGCCGATTGCCAGGGCGCTAGGAATAGCGCAGATAGCAACAAGGTCACTCCGAAGTGAACGATCGTCGGCGTCAAAAATGCTGCCCCGGCCTGTGCTCCGCCTTTATTGGGCAGTTTTTGATCAAGGATGGTCAGGACGACAAACTGTAACCCGATAAGGGCGCCTGCAGCTGACCCGGCCATTACATAGAAACTATCCCAATCGGCAAGCTCAGTCATCATAATATCCACCTATTATGCATTTTAAGTCTATTTGAACGCTTGTTTTGCAATTGCAACTCTCTTCTCCAGATCAGGCCCTTCAAGCTCCTCGACAACGGATTCCAGGATCGCTGGTATATCTATGTGCTGAGGGCATTTTTCGACGCACTCACCGCATTTTATACACTGTGACGCAAACTCGGTTTCTCCTGTGGATAGAACACCGCACAGCCTTACCGCATAGTGGAACTTTACCCCCGCAGCATTATCGGACATACTCAAGTTATTGTAGTCCTCGAAACAGAACGGGATGTTCACCCCTTGCGGACAGGGCATACAATATCTACAGCCGGTACAGCCTACTTTCATCAGTTCGCGATATTTCTGCTCGACCCGTTTTATCAGTAGCAGCTCATCATTGGTCAAAGATTTCGGGTATGCTTTCTCTGCCGCTGCAAGATTCTCCTCGACATGAGTTTCCTGGTTCATACCGGAAAGGACGACAGTTACTTCCGGGTGGTCCCAGACCCAGCGAAGAGCCCATTCAGCGGGCGTCCTCTTTGTCGGAGCCTCATCCCAGATCTCTTTAATTGCTGAAGGCATCGGACTTACGAGATTTCCGCCCCGGATAGGTTCCATGATGATAACGCCAAGGCCTTTTGATGCTGCGTACACCAAACCTGCGGTACCTGCCTGGTTCCTTTCGTCCAGGAAGTTGTACTGTATTTGACAGAAGTCCCAATCGTAGGCATCCACGATTCGGTTGAAGTCCTTTCCCGCGCCGTGGAAGGAAAAGCCCGCGTTAATAATACGGCCGTCTGCTTTGGCCTTATCGAGGAAATCGACTATGCCAAGCTTTTCGACCTCGTCCCATAACTCACCGAGCAGCGCATGGACGAGGTAATAATCAATATGATCGGTATTGAGCTTCTTCAGCTGGGCGTTCAGGAAATGGTCCATGTCCTCCCGGCTTTTCACCAGCCAAGTCGGGAGCTTGGTTGCAAGCTTTACTTTCTCGCGGTACCCGCCCGCAAGGGCACGGCCTAAAAACAGCTCGCTCTGGCCCCCATGATAGGGCCAGGCCGTATCTACATAGTTTACTCCTCGGTCGATCGCATGGCGAACCTGATCAGTAGCTCTCATCTCATCAATGGAACCATCAGCTTTCACTGGAAGGCGCATACAGCCGAATCCGAGGATAGAAAGCTCATCTCCGTTCTTAGGCATTTTCCTGTACAGCATTGTTCATTCACCTCTTGTTGGCCAGTATTACTTGTTCATCCCGGTGCGACTGAGCCAGACGGCAATTTCATCCTTTGCATTTCTCACGCTTCCGCCCCGCACGGCGAGGCCCTCCATGACGGTCGACTTTGAGCATACTTTTTTGATATCTGTCACGCTATGTCCCAGTCCGCTACCCTCATGGGTACAAAACGGTACGATTGTTTTGCCGGAGAAATCATACTCCTCCAGAAACGTCGCAACCGGCATGGGGACCGTACCCCACCAGTTAGGGTAACCGAGAAAAATCAAATCATACGACGCCATATTTTTCAAATGATTGACAAGATTAGGTCTGGCGTTAGAGCGCAGTTCCTGCTTGGCCACCTCTGTGGTTTCCGTGTAATCCTCCGGGTACGCCTTCACCGATTCTATGCGAAATAGATCACCCTTAGTAATATCATGGATCATCTTTGCAGCGACTTCCGTGTTGCCGACAGACAGGTTTACGATCTTACCCCCGACATAGTTGTTGCCAGGACGCGAAAAGTAGGCCACGAGAATTTTCACTTCAATCATCCTCCAACTAATTACTTACATATCGACTGATGTTACGATAGTATACAATTGTAACATAGGATATAAATAGTATGTACAAACAGATATGTAACATACATACAGGTTTGATACTATGGATAGTGGTTCTCAAAAGTACAAATATGACTGGGGAATGGACGCCACCCTGGATGTGATCGGCGGTAAATGGAAGCCGCTAATCATCTATGCTCTTAGCGATGAGACTTTACGTTTTAGTGAGCTAATGGACAGGCTACAGCCCAAAATTACACAGCGGATGCTAACAAAACAACTTCGCCAACTCGAGGAAGACGGACTCATCACAAGAAAGGTTTACACACAGGTCCCGCCGAAAGTAGAATATTCGCTCACAGAAACAGGAAAATCCCTTATGCCTATACTTGACCAGCTGTGCGAGTGGGGATACGAGCATATGGGGGACCGTATAAAATACCAGTGTGAAGAATAACTAGTACATCCGCGTCTGAGTCGAGAACCTTGTCGCTGGCGACCACGCGAAGGGCGCCCGGTTCGTGGACATACTGCCTAACATCGAGATGCAGACGTATAACTATGGTTTACGATTTTATATGTGCTTAAACAATAAAAACAAATAATGAAACAAAGTAAATTAATGCTTAATATTAAAAATAAAGGCTATAAACGTGAAATAAAGTCAAGATGCTCCGGTGGGGATTCGAACCCCAGTCGACGGAGTGAGAGTCCGTCATGATTGGCCGGTCTACACTACCGGAGCATAAAAGCAACAATACAAGTCTATTCTTATTATTTATATCTTGCGGGTATGCCAGGACGCCGGCGCTAGACCTTGTATATCCGGTAATTGTCCTGGTATTTCGGGTCAGTCCAGTTAAATACGCACTGGTAGTGGCTGGCAAAGAACTCCTGGTTCACGTAGAACTGGGTGGAGCTAAGCTCGCTGGGCCCGATATAGACATAGTCGATGCCGTTGCTCTCGAGCATGCCAGCGGCGCTGTCCTGATACGTGGCCCCGTACATGGATTTTACGGCACGCTGCCGGCCGGTGAAGTTTATGCCGTGGGTATAGAGCCAGCCCCCGTAGCCCAGGTAGGACTTCCGGCCGGCGAGGCTGGTGACGGGGCTGATGGGATTATCGGACGTCAGGAACACCGCGTTCTTCGGGGTATTCTGCATGATCCAGTCTGCGACGTGGACGTCGGCCTGGCTGAACTCGACGTACGGGTGGAAGAGGATGAATGCCGCCACCATGGCCCCGGTGAGCACCGTGAAGGCGAGGAGCACGGCGAACAGGGGCTTGCCGAGCTTTGGTCGATCGTGGATATACAGAAGAGATGCCGCCATCAGGAGCGCCGAGGGCATGAGCCAGAAGCTGAAGAACTTATGGTTATCGTAGTCCCAGGGCTGGAAGACGTAGACGCTGGCCATGACGAAGATGGCCAGGAACGGCAAATAGAATTTCAGGTTTTTCCTTCCCACGACGAAAAAGCCGATGATGAGCAGGAGCAATTCCAGGCCCATATTCTCTATCCAGAATAGCGGGATGTTGGCGAGCGAGCCCGCCATCCACCCGATCTCCACCCGGAAGCTGGAAACGCCTATCTGGCCGGCCATCCAGAGAGCCTGGGGGATCGCCAGGAGGAGCGCCGGCGTCATGAAGTAATACCATCGCCTCTCGCGGAAGACGAGCAGGAGAAGCGTCGAGGAGAGCAGAATGGCGATGTAGGAGTAGACGTGGAACATGGGCAGCAGGCCCGTCAGTAAGCCGGCGAGCAGCAGCGCGTTCCTGGATTCATTCGGGCGCTGGACGAGCACGACGTAGAGCAGGAGCACGATGAAGGCTCCTGCGGAAAAGCCGATGAGGGCGGTGCGCTGGGCCAGGACGATGACCATGAAGTTCGTGAACACGAGGTTATATGACCAGACGGTCGTGTAATTGAGGTTCCCGGAAATGAACGATGCGATATCGAAGCCGGAATTCCAGAGGTCGATGGCGGCGGCGATAAACCCCAGCCCGCCGCTGAGCATAATGAGGATGACGGTGAGGACACCGCCCGCCCGCCTCGATAAAAAGCGCTCGCCCAGGAAGTACAGGGACGAGAGGAGGGACGAGAGCAGCAGCCAGCCGGGAAGCACGACGCTCCACTGCAGGCCGAGGCCCAGTGAGTACAGCGCCGCCGAGTAGAAGTCGATGAGGAACGTATACCGCAGGGCCTGTCCGGCCATCATGGGGTACGACGGGGGATAGTTGTAGCCTTCGCCGAACGACGTGATCACGGACGAGTGAAACGAGATGTCCCCATAGAACGGGTACGAGGCATGGTATTCGCCGTCGTAGTAGGTGAGAAGGCAGAGGAAAACGAAGGCGAAGGCGACGAGCACGATGGCCCCGACGATGGCCAGGTGTTCCCTCTCGAAAGCAGGCGGCTTCGGCCGTATCCATGCCACCGTCGCCAGCATGATGAGCGCGGCGACGCCTGTGCCCGCGCTCAGGCTGCCCGTCAGTAGATACGGAATGAGACCAAGCCAGGCGGCGACGATGATACCGGCCACGGGCGACGCTATAGCGACTTCCAGGCCTTTCAGGGGCAGCCGGAATACGCTGAGGATGGAATAGCCGAAGATCACGGTCAGGGCCAGGAACAGGAGGCCGAGGACGCCGAACAGGTACACGGCTCTGATTATGCGATGCTTCGGTCTTATACCTTTTCATGCGGCAGACGGCAGCCCCCCGAAGCAGTAAACTATATATGAAATAGGCCGTTAAGTAAAGCTTAATATGACCGGCATTACGGACTTCGCCAAATACGGGCTCGTCATCCTGATGTTCCTGCTCTTCCTCTATACGTCGTACTGTATGAGCGCCTCGTATCAGATCCCGGGGACGGATAGCTATTACCTTTTCCCCGAGGTCAAGGCGAACGCGGACGCCTGGTACGGCCGCGTCGTATTGCCTGGGGAGCTTGACGCCACGGCGTGGGTCAACGAGAACCTTAATATGTCCGACAAGTTCGTGGCCGACATTTTCGGGGCGGAGACCATCATGGGCATGACATGCCGGGTCTCCACGGTGGGCGGCGACTGGGCGAACGCACCGAACCCCGTCAAGGTCATGAGCGATACGAACCAGATCTATACGACCTCCAGCGCGTGGGAGGCCTATAGCCTGGCGAAGGAGGACAACTGCACCTACGTCTGGCTGCCGAACCGGAACACGTTCTCGGGATACGACTGGGTGTACGGGGAACACGATAAGTTCAACGATACACAGTATTTCCAGCTTGTCTTTGAGAATGAGGACGTCAAGATCTATAAGATATTGGAGGCCGCGCAATGAGCAAGCAATCGGACGAGGTCATTAGAGTCGTTAAGAAATACTGGTATATGGTGGCGCTAGCGCTCATCGTACTTATCGCGCTCTGGTATCGTCTGGGCATTATCGACAGCTATATCATTCCCACGTACGGTAACACGATGTACCACGTGGGCATCGAGCGGGAGACCATCCTCACGCAGTACTATCCCACGACCGAGCTTTCGTACGGTGGCGGCTTCCCGAACTTCTACGTGCCCGCCTATCGCCTTCTCATCGTTTCGATGTGCGTGGCCACGGGAATCGACCCGATGATCATGTCGGGCCTGATGACCATCGTGCTCGGCATCATGGTCTTATTGGTTTTGTACGTGCTTGCGTACCGGCTGAGCAATAACCTGTATGTGGCCCTGTTTGCGGCGTTCTTCTTCATCATGTCGCCCGACATCACCATCTACACCATGCGGCCGCTCCCGGAAATTTTAGGGCTGTTCCTGGTGCCCTTCACGCTGCTCTTCGTCATCCGTGAGGACTGGTGGCTGGCGTCCATCTGTGCGGCCATTACGGCTCTGACGCACCAGATGACGCTGCTCACCCTGGTCGCCGTTATCGGCACATACATGCTCTTCCAGCTCATCCGGGCCGCATGGCAGTATTATAAGGATAGAAAGGATCGCGAGGCGTTCATGAAGCCCCTGCGCACCGTGCTCGGGTGTCTGGCGCCCATCTTCGTGGCATGCCTCACCTATGCGGCCTGGCTGGTCTACTCGACGGGCTCCGTGAACATCATGAGCATCGCGCAGGTGACGAACCACGAGGGGAACCAGGTCGACGTCGCCCTGTTCCTCCGCGTCGGCGTTTTCGTGCTTATCTTCACGGTCATCGGCCTGTTCTTCTTAGGCGATAAGCTGTTCAGCCGCCCTGGCGAGCCGAAAGACCCGAAGGGCGAGTACGGCCTGAGCACGTCCGTCGACTCGCTGCTGCTAATCGGCGCCTGGGCGCTGATCACGCTGCTCCTCACGTTCAACGATAAGATATTCTACATTTTCCCGGACCATAAGTTCCTGATCTTCCCCAACTTTATGGACCGCTATCTCACCTTCTTCGCGCAGATCTGTGTCATCATCGCGGCCTATGGCGTGTACGCGGTGCTCCGGGCGGTGGACCTCGACATACTCAGGGAGAAGCCATGAGAAGGGAGTACTGGCTGCTGCTGGCCCTCGCCGGCCTCGTTGCCATGCTTCCGCTCGGGCCCATCCAGCTCGCCCTTCTTCTTACGGTGCCCGGCTTTGCCCTTCTCGCCCTCGTCAGGGAGCGCTTCAATGTCGTCGAGCTCGTAGCCTATTCCTTCACGTTGTCGATCCTGGTGTTCCCGCTCGCGGTCTTCATCGCGTATTTCGCGGGCATATGGCATGCCGGGGCCGTCCTGCTCGGCCTCATGGCCATGGCTGTCGCCGGCATAAAATATTATAAAGGCTCTGACATCGAGCTGACCCGGTCGAAATACCAGTGGGCCGTGCTTGGGGTGGCATTGTTTATTTTTGCCGTCGTGCTCTTTCTGACGCTGAAGACGTTCACGCTGACGCCCGCGGGCTTCGTATGCGATACGACCCACGCGTCGGACCTGAACTTTCACCTCTCCATAGCCCAGCGCTACATAGAGTCGCCCCACATTCCGCCCGAGGACCCGTATCTGCCTGGCTACGACATCGTCTACAACTGGTTCATGCACCTGCTCTTCGGGGAGCTGGGCGTGCTTACGGGAGTGAGCCTGTTCACCATATTCGACATCATCGTGCCCCTGGTATCTGCGCTGATCTTTACTGACGCCTACCTCCTGGCCGAGTACTTATTTAGCTCGGAGCGCCACGGGCTCGTGGCGGCGGTCGTTTTCGTGGCCGTATCGGGGCTGTCATGGATATACATCCTGTACCAGCTTTTTGTCCTCAATAACCCGAGCCCGGACATTTTCAAGGAGATGGTCTACGAGTGGCCGGGGACGATAAGCATGATCCCGGGGATCAATTTCACCATGATGCTAAAGTACGACCCCACGGTGCTGTTCTTTTTGCTGCCGCAGACGCAGACATTCGGGCTGATGGCCACCATCTTCGGCTTTTTAGCATTCCTTAAGACGATTAAGGAAAAATCGATCCCGTATGCGGCTGTGACGGCCGTCGTGCTCGCCTCGCTCGTGCTCTTCCATATGATCTCCGCGTTCCCGGTCTTCATCACGATGGGCCTCATGTTCCTTTATTTACTGTTCCGGCGGCGGTTCGGCGACGCGCTCATATCGGCGATACCCCTCGCGGCCGGTGCCATCGCCTCGATATATCAGCTTGCGATCATGCAGCAAGGCAACGCCGCACAGATCATCATCGCCCACCATCCCGATGTAATCCCCACGATCATTTTCTCCATCGGCCTGCTCATCCCGTTCGCCATTTATGGCATGTACATAAAAAGGAATGACGAGGCATGCGGCCTGCTGACGCTCTATGCGGTCATCAATATCGTGCTGCTGAACGTCGTGGAGATGCCGGCGACGGTGAACACCTACCGTTTCCTCGTCTACGCGGCACTGCCGATATCCCTTTTTGCCGGCTACGTGTTTTCACAGTGGCTGAGTTCACGCAATTACCTGAAGATAGGGGTCGCGGCGGCAGTCATACTGCTCATGGTGCCTTCCACGGCAATTATGCTGGGATTCTATAACGACTCGTCGTATGTCCATGCGACGCCGCCCGAATATGAGGCGCTCCAGTGGATCAAGGCCAATACGCCGAAGGACGCGATCATCTTCGAGGAGCCTGGCTTCTTCCCCCGGGTGCCGGTGGTCACGGGAAGGGACGTCGCCTACTCGGGCGAAATATATACGTTACAGTACCACAATGTGGACTTACAGGCCGATGCCTACGGCATTCTAAGCATCACGGGCCCCGCGGCGCTCTATGATAAGCTGTCGCAATATAACGTCAGCTATGTCTTCGTAGGCCAGCGCGAATCTCAGCATCCGTTCACGGCAGCGCTCAAGAATACACAGTACTTCGAGCCCGTCTACGATAAGGATGGAGTGTATATCTACGAATTGACTGGACACAGTCCCGCAACAGGAGACACGTAATATGGATATCAGCCCCCTGAACTGGCTCGCGTTCATCGCGGCCTTTCTGTACCTGCTCATATTGCCCGGATACAACATAGTGAGGACGCTGGGCTGGGACTCTAAGCTCAACCCGGTCGAGCTCGTGGTCTACGCTTTCGGCATCAGCGTGGCAATTCTCGCCGTCCTCGCGACGCTCGTCGCGCTGCCCTTCAGCATAGGGCTAAATTTTTATACCATCATCATACCTGAAACACTGATCATCATACTAACCAGCAAGGAAGTTGTCGGGTTCGTCCGCCGGATGCTGAAAGTATGAGGAGCGGCAGTGTCTCTGGTTGAACTATTAAAAAAGCAAGGGTACCATATCATCGGCGAGCACAGCGCCATCAAGCCGTGCCTGTGGCTGGGGCGATCGCTCAAGGGGCAGGGAGCCTGCTATAAGTCGCATTTCTACGGCATTCAGTCCCATTTATGCATGCAGATGACCCCCTGCATCGCCTGCAACCAGCGCTGCCTGCACTGCTGGAGGCCCGTCGAGGAGCCGTTCACTGTCAAGTCCTGGGACCGGCCCGAGACAATCGTCGACGGCTGCCTGAAAGAGCAAAAGCGGTTCATTTCGGGCTATGGCGGCATTCAGGAGACTGATCTGCGAAGGTGGAAGGATGCCTTCGAGCCGCGCCACGCGGCCATATCGCTCGTCGGGGAGCCCACCCTCTATCCTCACCTGAAGGAGCTCGTCGCCTTATTGAGCGAGAGGGGCATGTCCACTTTCATCGTCACGAACGGCACCCGCCCGGATGTGCTGGATAAGGTCACGCCGAGCCAGCTGTATATGTCCTTAGACGCGCCGGACAGGGAAACTTACCTGACGGCGTGCAATCCCGTTGCCGATCTCTGGGATAAGGTGAACGAGTCCCTTGAAGTCCTGGGCCAGCGGGACAGCCGCCGGGCGCTTCGGCTTACTCTTATCAAGGGCGTCAACATGAAAGACCCGGAAGGGTACGCTGCGCTCATAAAAAAGGCGTCGCCTGATTACGTGGAAGTAAAAGCCTATATGCACCTGGGATATAGCCGGAACCGGCTGCCCCGGGAGGCCATGCCGAAGCACGAGGAAGTGTTGAGCTTCGCCCGGCAGGTCGCCGACGCGGCCCAATATAAGTTGGCCCTGGACGTGGAGCTCAGCCGGGTGGCGCTGGTAAGTAAAGACGGTGCCGTGAAGCCGCTCATATGAGCCGGCCGTAAGGGAAAAAGGGCATACATCGACGCTATTTTTACAAGATTCCAGCGATAGTCCTCTGATTAACATCGCCATAATATTATAAATCGGAACCATTTTTTATAACCTGAAAAAGGGGATGAAATCATGAAAATGGTAAAAGCAGTAATGGCGTTGGTACTATCCGCCATCTTTTTGGGTGCGGTAGCGGGCGTTGCGGCCGCCAACGTGCCCGGCGTCGCGGTCAACGCGCCTCCGCCCCCTCCCGCGCCGAACGTGGCGACGGCGGGAAGCGATGCGCTGGTCAAGGTCGTTGTAACTCACCGGGATACCGGCTCACCGGCATTACACTACGTGGACCGGGTCATGCTCTATGACGGCAATAAGCTTATCAAAGAATGGAAGTACGACCAGAACAGCTATCGAAAGGACGAGACCTGGACGGAAAGCCTGACGGTGCCGGCAAAGTCGGATATGCAGCTGAGGGCCGTGGCGCACTGCACGGTCCACGGGTACGACCTCGCCGGCATGCACGTCAGGGTACTGCCTTCGGGCACGACTCCCGCGCAGATGATGCAGACCGACGCGGCCTCCGCGGGCATGCAGGCCTTCGGCTATGCAAACGCGGGTAAGGCGTCCGATTTCGTATCGTCCGCGGACGCAAAGCTGCTCCGGGACAACATTAAGGCGAACTCGGGCGAGCTGAAGAGCTTCCAGGCGAAGATGTCCGACTGGATGAAGTCATCGGAAGGAAAACAGTTCATCGCCAGCTTCGGAACGGCGGGGGCGCCGATGGCAGCGGGCGAAATGGGCAGACAGACGCCGGCGGCCGTGATGCCCACCAAAGTAGCCATGATGAAGAAGAACACTGGAATGCCTGCCCTGAGGGCATCGCCGTCGGCCAGGCCGACGATGAAGCCTGGCATAAAATACTTGAGCATCACGCCCCGGGGAGTTAAGACGCCCGCCGAGAGCTATGGCATCTACGGCCTGGGCGGCAACGTGCCGTCTGCCCAAAAAGCCATGGCAACCGTGAGGTCGGTCCCATCGGGCTCGTCGACGGCCGGTGTTCCGGCATCCCATGTCACCATTCCCTATGTGGCAGGGGACAAATCGGGAAGGGGCACGGTGGGGACAAGCAAAGCGGTAGCGCTCTCCGATGACAAGAGATATGCGGGACGGGGCCCGGGCCTCGTAGGCACGACGATTGTCCAGACTCCGGCATCGGCACCGGGGCCAAACGCGAGGCCCACGGCCTTCGTCATTTGTAGAGTCTGTTAAAATGATAAGGGCTTGGGCCTTAGCCCACTTTTTTTTATCATAAGGATAATGTGATGAGCGGCCCTATAACTTGAGGGTAATGGCATGGAGTCATTGAAGGATATCAGCGCCAGGGTCCGGGCCCGCTTCGACGCGATGGACAAGGCCAGGGAGGGCGCTCTCGCCGCTTCACGTAAGATCACCAGGAATTCGGGGGACTCGATCAAGGCGATTCACCGGGGCGAGTGGGCTGAGGCAGAGCGCCTGATCCGCGAGACCCGGTCCCTGAGCGATCAGCTGCACGACGCGCTCAAGGATTTCCCGGAGGCCTATTATTCGGGCTACGTAGAGGACGCTCAGGTCGAGTTCGCCGAAGTATCGATCCTGTATTCGGTGCTGAGGGGGCTTGATCTGCCGACGCCCGAAAGTCTCCGGATCGAGAATACGGCCTATCTAAAGGGCATGGGCGATGCTTCCGGCGAGCTGAGGCGGCACATACTGGACCTGATACGGAAGGGACGGCCGGAAGAAGGTGAAAAATACCTGGACATCATGGACGAGTTCTATACGGAGATGATGTCGTTCGACTATCCCGACGCCATCATGCACGGCCTCCGCAAAAAGACGGATGTAGCCCGCTCGCTCATCGAGCGCACCCGCGGGGACCTGACGAACGCCCTCGAGATCAAGGGCCTCCATGAGTCCATGGAGCGTTTCGATCAAAGGCTTAAATAGGCCTATTTTTTATTCCGCTTTTGCAGATACCAGATGCCGCCCCGGACTGCCATGCTTCCGATGACCGTGATCATCAGTGCAGCGTAGGCGACGAAGGCTATGCCGGCTATCAGCTTCGGAAAGGAAAAGCCCAGATGTCCGAAGTCCGGCAGCGTGAACGACGGCGGCTGGCTTATGCGGCTCCAGTCGAACGACGGCAACACGATGTACGAAGGTACGGTCGAGCCGGGATCATAGGGCACAGGCGACGGCGGAGGGCCATATTTTACAATGGGCACCCCGTACATCGGCTGGATAACCGGGCCGGCGGAATTTGTAAGGCTACCGATACTCTCAACCCACGACATAATTATTATTTATGTTTTAATATAAAATAACTCTATCGCCCGAAATTGCCCTGCTTGCGCCGGCTTTCCGCGAGAATGCGGATATGGCACATGGACGGCCTGCCCTCGCGGAGATCCCAGAGGTGAAGGCTGTTACCCAGGCAGAACTCCCACCACTCGCATCCGTCGCACAGGCCGCAGCGCTTCCAGCTCAGGTCCCGCATGCTCTGGTACCGGTGTTCCCAGACATCGCTGAAGCGGTCATGGCGCACGTTTCCCTGTATGAATTTCGGGGGCAGGTTCGGGCACGCCCCGATATCCCCGTTCGCGAGAATGCTCGCGATGCTGATGCCCGCGGGACAAAAGTAGAGCGAGTCCCTCACTTTCCCCTCGTATTCGGTGCCCAGGAACCCCTCCTCTTCAAAGGTTATGCGGAGCCCCTTTTCGCGGCGTTTCCTGACGATGAAGTCCAGCAAAGAGCGCAGCTGAGAGGGCTGGAGCCTGAAATTCGGGTCGTCTTTGGCCCGGCCGATGGGCGTAACGGTGAGGAGCCGCCACTCGTCGATGCCCATGCGGCTGAAAAGCTCGTATAGCCCCTGGAGGTCGCCGATGTTGTACTGGCTGACGCAGGTGGTGGCCTGCACGACGCTGAAGTATCCAGATCCTTTAAGGAGCAGCAGGGCGTCGATGGTCCGGTCAAATGAGCCGCCTTTTCGAATGAGCTCGTGCGCTTTCCGGAGGCCGTCGACGCTGACGGTGACCGTGTTCATGCCGGTGCCATGGCATTTCTCCACGACGTCATTATCCACGAGCATGCCGTTCGTGACCATGCCCCACTGGAATCCCAGCCCGCGGACATGGCCCATAACGTCGAAGAGGTCTTTTCGCAGGAGCGGCTCTCCCCCTGTCACGGCCACCATGATGGAGCGGGCGTCGAAATCGGCGGCGATGGACTCGAAGACTGCCTTTATTTCATCGGTAGCCAGCTCGCCAGGCCCAAGGACCGTGCAGCTGCTGCCGCAATGTCCGCAGCGGAGGTTACAGGCGCGGGTGGTCTCCCAGAAGAGATACCGCAGCTTATGCTCTTTTCGCTCCTGTTCTACCCTGCCCTGCCACGCCTTGAGGCGGCCTGCTATCACCAGACTGTCGAGCCCTGGAATAAATATTTGCCTCCATGTCTCCGGTTAACACGCCATAAATATATACCTTAAATGCCTAATCAACGGCCATTATGGCTGAGAGCATCTTTAAGCGCTACGACAGGCAGGTATGGATCCTTGTAGCGGGCTCTCTCATCAACACGTTCGGCACATCCATCGCCTACCCTTTCGTTTCACTCTATCTCTATAAATACCGGGGCGTCTCCATGACGGACGTGGGGCTGGCGCTGCTCGTGGCGGCCTCGGCCGGAGGCATCATATCGGTCGCGGGCGGCGAGCTCTGCGACCGCTTCGGCCGAAAGATCATGCTGAACGTGGGGCTTTTCCTCCAGATGGTGTCCTTTGCGCTGATGGGCTACGCCATCCTGGCGGGCTGGGGCTACGCCGAGTTCACGCTCCTGATGGTACTGAAGGAGATATCCGGCGGCCTATACCGCAACGTCCCACAGGTGATGGTCTCGGACACCGTGGAGCCGGGCGACCGGATCGGCGCTTTCAGCCTGCTCCGCATAGGCGGAAACCTGGGATTCGCCCTGGGCCCCATGTTCGGCGGCATCCTGGCGTCGTACTCCTACGCCGCCATGTTCATCATCACTGCGATAACCAGCGGCGCCTACATGCTCATCTCGCTGCGGCTCCTTCACGATACCCGGCCGGACGAAAAGGATATCGCGGCCCACCCGCACCACGACCCGATGTGGACAAACGTCCCGTTCATCCTTTACTGCGCCGTTTCCGTCATCGCCTCGCTGGTCTACTCGAACCTGTTCACCACGTTCGGCACGTTCGCCGGCGGCTTCGTGGGCGTGTCCGAGTCCATGGTGGGCTTTATATTTTCGCTGAACGGCTTCATGGTGGTGTTTTTACAGCTCTCGGTCGCCGGCTTCCTGGGGCGCTTCAAGCTCACCACGTCGCTCATCCTGGGCTCGCTCATCTATGCCGCGGGCTTTGCCCTCGTGGGTTTCTGCAATAGCGCCGGGATGCTCTTCGTGAGCATGTTCATCATCACCATGGGCGAGCTGGTAGTATCACCGGCATCTCAGACGCTGCTCTCGGAGATGGCGCCCCCCGAGGCCAGGGGCCGCTACATGAACATCGCCGGCTTTATCGGCGGCAGCGGCACCGCCTTCGGGCCCGCCGTCGGAGGGTACCTCATGGACCGTTTTGCTAAAAACATCGTCATGATGTGGCTGATCCTGGGAGCGCTCGAAGTCGCCTGCGCCGCCGGGTACCTGGAGCTGAGGCTCAAGCTGACCGCGAAAATGGACGATGTCAGGCCCGCCCACATTTAATTTCCGCTATTTAATTATCACATTCAGTAGTTCCGTGTTTGTGTCATGATGGTTTGCTGCTCTTTAAGGCATAACGGTGACGGAGGACAGTATTTTTCA
>Ga0335071_10000708_pt1 | contig 36140 bp, 28 predicted proteins | sample Lox_Sample_15_FD_206724 | JGI IMG/M metagenome (GOLD analysis project Ga0335071, IMG submission 206724) | Soil microbial communities from Loxahatchee National Wildlife Refuge, Florida, United States - Lox_Sample_1.5 | ecosystem: Environmental > Terrestrial > Soil > Wetlands | place: USA...
TCTTCAGGCTCGGGCAGAATCCCGGAAACTCTGCCTACCTTTCTGCATTCCAGGATTGCGTGACTGAATTTTCATCAGGAAACTCTCCGGATATCCCATCTTTTCTGTCGTGGTGGGAGAATGCAGGTAAATCCAAATCAGTTGTTGTTTCCGATAAGCCCGATTCGATGCGGGTAATCACGATCCACAAAGCAAAAGGCCTTGAATTTGAAGTCGTGATACTGCCTTTTATCTCTTGGAATACCGGACATGGCAGCTCTGCACCGACCTTGTGGGTTTCACCAAAAACTCCGCCATTTGATTTGCTGAAAACGGTTCCGGTCAGGTACAGGTCGGAAATGCAGTATTCTGAATTCATGACCGATTATGAAACTGAAACATACAGCTGCCTTGCCGATAATATAAACCTCCTCTATGTGGCATTTACCAGGGCAATTAGCCGCCTTTACGGGTTCTGTCCCTCCGGGGCAAGAGGGGGATCTGTCGCCGGCATCCTGAAAGAAGCACTTTCATCCGGCGGACCCGAAAGCGGGTTTTCTTCCTGTTTCGACAGCATTAAAGGGTTTTTCGCTGCAGGTACAGAGACCAGGAGAGAAGATAATAAAGATAAAACCGGTGCTGAAAGCATTAACTCCGGCCCATATTATGTAAATACCGGCATAAGGCATCTTCACCTGAAGTTCAGCAGCGACAGCTGGCTCGTCAATGATGGCGGGAACCGTAAAAGCAGGATAAACCACGGCTTGCTGATGCATGAGATACTGGCAGGAGTCAGGACTGTCTCCGATACAGGCGATGCGGTAAAAAGGATGATACTGGAAGGTAGAATAACGGAATCAGAAGGTGCTGAAATAAAATCGAAGATTGAATCTGCTGTTTCATTTCCGGCTGCCAGATTGTGGTTCGAGCCGGGGAAAATGATACTTAATGAACCTGTTATTCTTTGTTCCGACGGTATGATGAGAAGACCGGATCGTGTAATGTCCTCCGAACTGAAAGTTGAAGTTGTGGATTTCAAATTCGGAGCAGAAAAAAGGGAACATATTATCCAGGTTAAAGAATATATCGACCTGATCGGAAAAATTGAAAAGAAACCCGTTGAGGGTTATTTATGGTATGTGGATGAAAACAAGGTTATCAGGGTATGAACAACAGCAGGCAACATATTTTTCCATGGGGTCACCAACGCAGGTTTAACGCCTATTCAAACTATTTCAGACTCAAATTCGGAGGACGTTTGCAGAAAGTCTCCATAGATGCCGGTTTCACCTGCCCCAACCGCGAGGGATCCGCTGGCAATGGCGGATGCTCATATTGCGATAACGACGCTTTTAACCCTTCATACTGCACTCCCGATAAAAGCATTACCCGTCAGCTGCAGGAAGGGATAGATTTTCTTAGCCACAGGTACAAATCTCCGCGGGGATACCTTGCATATTTCCAGGCCTTTTCAAATACCTATGCTCCTCTTGCCAGGCTTAAGTCGCTCTACAGCGAAGCCCTGTCTTTTCCCGGTATCCTTGGTCTCATAATCGGAACCCGGCCCGACTGCATCGATGAAGAGAAGCTCGATTACATTGCCGAACTGTCGGAGAAGTATTTTGTAGTTATCGAATACGGTGTTGAGTCATGCTACGACCGCACGCTGAGACGCATCAACCGAGGCCATACATTTCAGAAAGCAATGGAGGCGATAAGGTTGACTTCAGATAAGAAGATCAAAACCGGTGCACATTTTATTTTCGGTCTGCCAGGTGAATCAAGAACGGAAATGCTAGACGAAGCCCGCATCATATCAGGGCTTCCGCTCGATTCGGTAAAATTTCACCAGTTACAGATCGTAAAAGGCACCCGGATGGCAGCCGATTATAACCGCAACCCGTCCGACTTTGACCTGTTCACGTTCGAAGAGTATGTTGAATTCTTTGTTGCCTTTCTTGAATTGCTTAATCCTGCTATAGTCGTTGAAAGGTTTACCGGTGAAGCACCGCCGCGGAAGCTTGAAGTGCAGAACTGGGGAAAGAAGCGGACGGACCAGATATCCAGGATCATTGAAGACAGGCTTGAAGAGCTTGATACATGGCAGGGACGATTGTATAACCCGGAATGACATTATGGAATTTTTCCTAAGAAAAATAGCGTCACATATCCTTGAAAGCTCAGGAAATAATCCCGGGGATCAGTGCCTGGTTTTTCCAAACAGGAGAGCAGGTCTGTATTTTCTGAAATACCTTTCCTCCATAGCCGGCAGGCCTCTATGGGCGCCGGCGGTCAAAACAATCAACGAGCTTTTCGGGTCATCTTCCAGCCTGAAGCTCGCAGAAACTGAAATTCTGGTTTTTGAACTCTATAAGGTTTACAGGACACTGAATCGTGAGGCGGAAACATTTGATGACTTTTATTTCTGGGGTGACCTTCTGGTAAATGATTTTGACGATGTCGACAAGTATCTCGCGGACCCGGTCAGTCTTTTTGAAAACCTTTCGGACCTGAAAAAGATAGAACTGCAGTTCGGAACACTGACGGATAAACAGGCAGAAGCCGTTAAACAGTTCTGGGTTAACTTCAATGCAGGCAGCAGGAGCTCTGAAAAGGATGACTTTCTGAAGATTTGGTCGATCCTTCCTGAACTTTATACAGGATACAGAAAATCACTGGCGGCAAAAGGAATAGCTTATGAAGGCATGATATACCGCGAAGTGGCTGAAAGATGCCTGAAAGGTGAACTTCCCTTAAACAATCATGGGCCATTACATTTTGCAGGGTTCAACGCTCTGAACCCCTGTGAAAAAATACTGCTGCACTTCCTTAAGAAACGAGGGCTCGCTAAATTCTACTGGGATTATGACGATTCATATGTCTTCAGTGACACAACCCATTCAGCAGGATATTTTATCCGCGACAACCTCCGGGAATTTGGTAATGACATGCCGTCAGGCTGGGATTATGGCATCAGGGAAACGAAGAACGATCGGTCTTTTAAATACCGGATTATAGAGACATCCTCCGATACCGGGCAGGTCAAGCTTGTTCCAAGGCTTTTAGAAGATCTGGGAACGATAAGCAGCGACGAAGCACACCACACGGCGATAATCCTGGCCGACGAATCGCTGCTGGTACCGTTGCTCTCAACAATACCTGAGTCGGTTGAGGAAGTTAACATTACTATGGGCTATCCTCTTAAATTCAGCCAGGTTTACAGCCTTGTGCACCACCTCCTGCTACTTCAGAAAAACACCAGGAAAGAGAATAATATCCTTCTGTTTAACCTTGAGGATGTCATCAATATTCTCAGGCACAGTTATTACTCGGGATGGAACGGATCGGAAGGATCCTTGCTTGAAAGGGAATTGCTGGACGAAAAACAGCAATGGATCCCTGAATCACGCTTTGAAGGAAATCCCGCATTTTCTTCAATCTTCCGGAACCCGTCTCTTCATGGCGGTATTTCATATTATTTAAAATCGGTTCTTGAGAGCAACTTCATTATTGATCCTGATGATCCAAGGGCTGCAACCATATCCCTTTCCGACCTTAAGATGCGTAACGAGTTTATCTACAGGGCACTTACTGCATTAAACAGGCTCGATTCATCTGTCGGTTCATCCGGCATCGAAATAAGCCCTGGTACCTGGTCGAGGCTGCTTGAGCGCATCATAAAAGGAATCTCGATCCCTTTCTCCGGGGAGCCTCTAGCCGGAATACAGGTAATGGGCATACTTGAAACAAGAGCGCTTGACTTCAGGAATATTATCCTGCTCTCTGCAAATGAAGGTGTTCTGCCAAGAATATCCGGAGGATCATCATACATCCCGTATTCCCTGAGGGAGGCTCACGGCCTGCCAGGAATCAGGCACCAGGACTCGATTTTCTCCTATTATTTCCACCGGTTGTTGCACCGTGCCGGGAATGTGACTTTTGTCTATAATTCCAATTCCGAGGGCATAAAAACCGGAGAGATGAGCAGGTTTCTTCTTCAGCTGAATTACCTGGCAAGCATTAAGCCGGATATGGTCGGCACCACATTGGAGATTATCACCCCTACGGAAAGTTCCGGCATGCGTTATAGGTCAGAAAAGCACCAGGGTATCCTTTTCCAAAAATACCTGACAAGAAGAGGCAAGGCATTGTCGCCCAGTGCCATAAATATATGGCTGTCGTGCAGGATGAAATTTTTCTACAGGTATGTCTGTGAAATAGGCGAGCCGGCGAAAATTATAAATGAAATAGATCCGGCAACCTTCGGTACACTGTTACACAAGATAATTCAGAAGATCTATTCCGGATATGAGGGGACGGATATGACGTCTGAAGTTTTAGACAGCCTGTTGAAAGACAGGGTAAACCTAGATAATACAGCCAGGGAAATCATGGAGAGGAATATTCCGGGAGGCAAAGATCCTTTTACTGATGGAAATATGCTCATCACCCGCAATATTCTGGCCAATTATGCCAGGATGATTTTGAGATATGACAGATTGCATGCCCCGGTAAGGATAGCATCGCTTGAAAAGGAAACATATGCCGGTCTTGATTTCGACATGGAAGGGGCCGTGCACAAAGTCAATGCCGGTGGATTTATCGACAGGCTGGATCATAGGAATGAATCGACTGTAATCATTGATTATAAAACTGGGAGCATAACCATGGAAATTCCCTCAGTCGCATCACTGTTTGATGAGACAGACGAAAAACGTAATGAGGCATGGTTTCAGACACTTATGTATTGTGAACTTTTCCTCCTCAGTGACGTGGCAGGACGGGTCAGACCCTCAATCTATTCACTCAGGAGCCTTTCTGCGGAAGGATATTCCGACTTGCTTACTGTGAAAGGTGATTCAAAGGGAGATGAAACTGTAATATCGGATTACTCGATTATCAGGAAGGAGTATCATGATGGCCTGGTGCGGACACTCGCCAATATTTTCGGTTCAAAGGAGCCGTTCACGATGACAGAACATCTCAGAAAATGTGATTATTGTGCTTACAGGCAACTTTGCGGTCGATGAGTAAAAGGTTATCTGGCTTTTTTTTAAATTTGTTATTCATAGAAGAAAAAGACAAATGGTAACAGGCTATTCCAATTACAAAGTCGAAGTCAAGAATGTTAAGTTCATTTCTGATGATGGGAGAATCTGTCCCAGGACTGCAATTGTAACACTTTTTGGTCATGATGGAGAACAGGCAGGCACTGAATTATTCGGGGCAATAGATACATCGGAGATTTATAAGATGATAGAGGAGGGTAGCGAGATAAACCTCGATAATTTCTATATAAGCGAGTTTTCGCTGGCCAACTACAGGCGTTACAGGAACCTTGAAAAAAAGGAACCCGTAGCGATGCGCAAGTTTACAGCAAAGAATGCCTTCTTCGAATCAAAAAATGCCACTGATTTCAGCTATTCGTCGTTCACTGATGATGATATTGATTTTGACGGAACTCATTTTGCCAGGGGAAAGGTAATCTTCACCGGAACAAACTGGGGAAAGGGTAATGTTATTTTCTCGAATTCACTTTTCCGCGACGGGAACATTGAATTCAATGGCTCAGTGTTCGGCGATGGTGATTTTCTTTTCAAGAATGCCATTGTAAAAGACGGTATTAAGGATTTCCAGGACATTAAATTCGGAGACGGCGAAGTGAGCTTTGCCAATACGGAATTCAATTACGGCGAGCTTCTTTTCATTAACACGCAGTTCGGCAACGGTCGCTTTAACTTTAAGGTTACAAGGATAGCGGGAGGGAAGGTCGACTTTCATTATTCCGCGTTCGGCGACTGCGAGGTCACTTTCGAAAGAGCCGAATTCGGTAACAGCAGGGTCGATTTCAGGACTGTGGATTTCGGGTCGGGACGAATAAACTTTAACAGGACTATATTCGGTAACGGCGAGGTAAATTTCGAGGGAGCCTCCTGCAGCTCGGGAAAGATCCAGTTCAAAAAGGCGGAAATGGGAGCCGGCCCGAAGAACTTCAGCCTGATGGAAATGGTAAACACAGAGATCAACTTTGAAAAGACCGAGTTCGGCGATGGTGATGTTGTCTTCAATAATTCCAGGTTCAAGGAGCTTAGCCTCAAATCGTGCCATCTCGACCATTACTTTGATCTGCGCCTGGCAGGGGCCGGGTTGCTGGATATTTCAGATACAATCATCAGGGACATCGTGGATCTTGAACCTTATGATTTCAAGATTGATATCAAAGTTCTCGATATGTCGGGAATGCGGATCATCGGAAAGCTCTATATCGACTGGAACAGTAATGAGTGCAGGAATGTCATCACGGCACAACCCGAAACCACGATCCGTCAGAAGGCTGAACAGTTCAGGATACTTAAGACAAATTTCAGCAGCACAGGCAAATACGACGACGAAGACAAGGCATATGTAGAGTTTAAGCGTTTTGAAGCCGATGCGGATATGCAGGACGGTATCGAAAAAAGCAAGTGGGCAAGGTTATGGGAGTACCCGGTTTATGGATTCAAATGGCTTGTATTTGACAAGATCGGCCTGTATGCCACTTCACCTGGCAGGGTCCTACTGAGTGTTGTAATCTTCTGGCTATTCTTCGGCTCGACTTACTACCTTATGCAGGTTATTGGATTAGGCAAGATCACATCATCGGTCGGTAACCCTGATCATCTGACCACATTGGTTCAGTCGTTCTACCATTCCGCTATTACATTTTTCACGATCGGCTACGGAGATACTTTTCCGGAAGGGGCCAGCAGGATCGTTGCCGGACTCGAAGGTTTTATGGGAGTATTCATGATGTCATACTTCACTGTTGCCTTCGTGAGGAAGGTTCTGAGATAGGTCAGCAGCTCATGCCTCTCTGAAGTGCAGCCATTTTGATGGCAGTTATTGCAGCTTCATCACCCTTGTTTCCAAGGCTACCGCCGGCCCTGTCTTTTGCCTGCTGAAGGTTGTCTGTTGTAAGAACACCAAAAATAAAAGGTATATTATAATCGATATTAAGCTGGGTGATACCCATTGTAACGCCCTGGCAGATATATGTAAAATGCGGGGTCTCGCCCTGGATCACACAACCAAGGCATATAACGGCATCCACATCTTCATTTTCTGCAATAAGTTGTGCTCCGAGTGTCAGCTCGAAGCTGCCCGGAACATGCCTGACAATTATGTTATTTTCATCTGTTCCATGCCGCTTAAGCGAGCTTATTGCGCCTCCGAGAAGGGCAAATGTTATATCGCTGTTCCAGTCTGAGACAACGATCCCGAAACGCATCTCAGATGCATCAGGCACAGTAGCCGGATCATATTCAGATAGATTTGCTGTAGCCATAGGCTGTGCCGTAAGTGGTTTAAGCAGAGCTGGCTGCTGAAAGCTTTCCTACTTTACGAAAAGCTTAACGCGGGCTATATACTTTTCGACAGAACTTCCCTCCGTGCTCTCAGGATATTCTGTCTTGATCCTTTCGTATAGCTTAAGAGCCCCGGGATAATTTTTCTGCATTTCATAAAGTTCCCCGGCTTTCATCAGGAAAACTGGTGTATTGAAAGAATTCTTTGCATAGTCTGCGGCCTCCAGGTACTTTGAAATCCCTTTGTCAATATCGCCAAGCTCAACATAGGCATCACCTATTGCGCCTGTTGCAAGTGACCCGATTACCTTGTCGCTCTTCTTGTATTTTGAAAGGTAGTCAATGGCGTTCTGATACTGTCCAAGGTGAAGGTAACAAACGCCTGCTGTGTATTTTGCAAGGTTGCCGGCTTTCGTCAGCTTATAGTTCCTGGCAATGTCAACAAAACCCAGGTAGTTTCCATCACCGTTCAGTGCAAGCTTAAGAGAATCCATCTCGAACCACTTCTGCGCCATGAACATCTGGCTCTGTGCCTCGTTGTTCTTCTTGTTAAGATAAATTTTACCGAGGTAGAACAATCCTACGATAACCACGAGGGCTCCCAGAATTATTAACAGAGTTTTATAGTTCTCTTCAAGATATTGTTCGGTTCTGGTTAATGTTTCCTCAACATTCTTTAGTCCCTGTGAATTGTCTTCCCTAGTACTTTTTGCCATAACTTTTTCAGCTTCAAAATTTAACTTCGCAAAAGTAATTTTTTTCACCATATTTTGAAATAATAATTTAAAAAAATGATTATCAGTGATGAAGAATATAAATCAATTGATTTTCTTCTTTTTCACTGCAGCATGCACAGCCGGTGAAATCAATTTTTTATAATTTCGTTGCATGAACAAAGTATTAGGCAAGTAGAGCGATGTACCTGAAGAACATTTCACTGACAAATTTCAAGAATTACGGGCAGGCGGAACTGGAGTTCTCCCCCAAGATTAACTGCTTCGTGGGAAACAACGGCGTTGGAAAAACAAATATTCTTGATTCGATTCATTACCTGTCGCTTACAAAGAGTTTCTTCAATAATATCGATAGTGCAAACATCAGGCACGACTCTGAATTCTTTATTATCCAGGGCACATTCAGGAAAAACGGGGATGATGACACCGTCTTCTGCTCGTTCCAGAGGCAGAAGCAGAAAACTCTGAAGAGGAACGGGAAAGACTACCAGAAGCTGTCTGACCATATCGGGCGATTTCCAGTTGTTATGATTTCACCCGCCGACAGTGCACTGATTTCAGAAGGAAGCGAGGAAAGGAGAAAATTCCTCAATAAAATTATCAGCCAGTACGATGCAGAATACCTCGATTCAGTGCTGAACTACAACAAGGCACTTTTGCAGAGAAACAAGCTGCTCAGGGATTTCGGCAATTCCGGGGATTTCGATGAAGATATGCTGTCGATATGGGACGCACAGCTTGTAAAGCACGGAACCTATATCTTCGGGGAAAGGGAAAGTCTGGTAAAGGAGCTTATCCCAGTCTTCAATGAATACTATTCTCTTATAAGTGCCGACAGGGAAACAGTGAAGCTGGGATACAAATCGCATCTGAATGATTCGGAATTCCCGGTGGCGCTTAAAAACTCATTAGGAAAGGACAGGATTCTGGAATATACCACTATCGGGATACATAAGGATGATCTTGGATTTGAAATGAGCGGTTTTCCTGTAAAAGCACTTGGTTCACAGGGTCAGCAAAAATCCTACCTTGTTGCACTCAAACTGGCAAAATTCGAATATATAAAAAGGAAAGCCGGGTTCACACCGATCCTGCTCCTCGATGATGTGTTTGATAAATTTGACGCGGAACGGGTTGAACAGATCATCAGGCTCGTCGGGAATCACAGGTTCGGGCAGATTTTTATAACAGATACGCACCAGGACAGGCTCCGGCATATTCTTGCATCGGTCGATGTGGAACACAAACTCTTCAGGATCGGTGAGAACGGCTCATTTACCGAAACCGGAAGCTGATTCGGAAAATGAGAAGAAGCAAAACGATATCGCTGGCTGAAGCCATGAAGGATTACATAAGGGAGATGAACCTTGAAGGTAAGCTTCGTGAAGTCGGGATCATTGATTCATGGGAAAAAACCGTTGGAAAAGCTATTTCCTCAAGAACGTCAAAAGTTTATATAAAAGATGGTATCCTGTACGTGCATCTTACTTCGTCAATCGTGCGTAACGAACTTCTGATGATCCGCGAAGCACTCAGGGAAAGGCTGAACCAGGCTGCCGGATCTGATGTGATAAAGGACATAGTCCTGAAATAATCTCAGCTGATTTTATAGCTGCCTTTTGAAATCTCCATCCTTTTTCTGAGCCCTTTTTCTGATCTGAATTCATAGCTGTGATCCCGGAATTCAAGTGTAACGGTTGTGCCTGCAGCATTTAAGGATACTTTTTCCCCAGGATATTTTAGCAACAGGTAATCTGCCATAAGAACCGCCTTTTCAAGACCGTCGCCACGCCTGAAATTCCAGACTTCATCAGGAAGGCTCAGCCGTTTTGAATCATAGATCGAATAATTTTCAAGCAGAAGAAGCAGTTTATAAACTTCTTCAGGCGTTTTATCAGAAAGTTCCGTGTAACAGACAGGATTCCGCTCTATTGCAGCCTTGATAAATGGATGCCAGTCAATTACATCCATCTGCCGGTAGGCATATAATGTAAGATTGCATAGTTCGGAGGTTTGTGCCATGTGAGCGATTTTCCCTGTTATCTGCTCCCTCGTGTCGTCGACAGTAATCTCGGGGTAGTCAGCGTGCACAAAATTTCGCTGACCCTCAGGCAGGCGAGGTATGGTAATAACAAAATCCCTTATTTCACTGAACATCTCACCGATAAGCATTGCATGTTCGCTACCCGAAGCAGCGACAAATTTCCTTTCGAGTTCTTCGAGACCCATACCCGGGTTCCTGTCGAGGATGTCTTCCAGTTCATTCAGCATTATCTTACCCTGGATGGGACTAAGGTGAAACTCATCACCTTCGATCTCCTGGATCAGCTGCCCTCTCATTTCAGCCGACACATTATACTTGCTGTTATGTTCGTATTCGAACATCTTTTCAAGAAGGATGTACCTGTACTTTCCTGAACATTCGCACCTGAACTGGAAATGGTTTTTAAACCTTGATTTGAACCGCAGGAAGTTTATGAAAATATGGGTATTCAGGCTGGTTACCAGGAAATCTTTCAGTCTTTCACAAAACATGTTATACGAAGATTGATCAATAGTAGCCTCGTTATAAATGGTGTGTATGTAGCCTGAAATATGTGATACTATTGTAACTTTTTCGTTTTCCAGTGCCCTTCTAGCCTTGGCAGAAAGTGATGTTCCATTGAACCACATGTTCTTTGTAACAATTCTCCTGTTGTTGGTAATCAGACCTTCCTTTTCGATAACAAAATTCTGAGAATGAAGGGGAGTGGCTATGAGGAAGATCTTTTCGAGAGGTACCCTGCCGACAACGAACATGGTAGCTGCATAAAGTGACGAGAGCGACACACATTCACCCCCGCCAGTTGTGAAATTTTCCTTATGCCTGAAGGCGGTCATTGCCTCTACGGTCTCTGTTTTCCAGTAAGGGATAATGTCAGAATCATATTTGTCCAGGCCGAAATGCTTCCTTATATCGATATCGAAATAATACTTATCACCTTCATAACCAAACAGCGCGTTCGACTGCCGGAGCATTTCAATATCGATGTAGTCGCTGAATCTTTCTACCTCCTGCGTTTTTGTCGTCAAACCCCATGTTGAAAGATCAAGGTTGAAAACAAAATTCTGAATGATGAACTGTTTGATCCTGTTTGCCTTATATGTAAAGCTCTTTTTCTCAATATTATGAAACCACGGGTCGTCTCTCCATTCCCATATTACAGGTGACATAATATTGGCAAGTACCAGGGGATAAAATAATTCCGGGAAGATAAAAATCTCCATGTCCGAAAGTGTGAATGCAGAAGAGAATTTCTCGAGGGTCCTTTTATCTGAAAAGTCTGTGTGGTGATATTTCTTCATATAAAATTGTGCGGCTGCAAATCTATAACAGAATTGGGAATTATCGAGCTAATATGATATAAATAATAATACTTCACCAATCCTGAATGGAGCAGTAAAAGTCAACCTGTAATCAAATTGAAAGTCCGGTCGTTCTAAAATTAGAACCTGTCGAATTCAGAAAAGAAATACGCGGCTTCCCTTTCTGCATTTTCCGGACTGTCGGACCCATGGACAGCATTCATCTGTACAGATACACCGAAAAGCTTCCTGATGGTCCCGGCTTCTGCTTTCGAGGGATCGGTGGCACCAATCAGTTTCCTGTATTCATCGACAGCATTGGAATGTTTTAATATCATTACGACAATCGGGCCAGAAGTCATGAATTCAACAAGGTCGTTGAAGAACGGCTTACCGGCATGAACATCATAAAATTTCTCAGCCTGAATCCTGGTCATCTCAACCATTCTCAGCGCAGAAATTTCAAAACCGGCCTCATTTATCATCGCCAGTACCGGGCCTGTTTTGCCTGTTCTGACTGCATTGGGCTTGATAATTGCAAATGTAAAATCGTTCCGCATATTGGTGTCAATTGTTAAACAGCATCAGGTTTCACTTCCGGAATATTTCCTATCTTTACCACCCCGGAAAAAACGACCGTGCTGGAATTGGCCAAATATACAAAAGAATTATCGAATCATCTGAACAGGGCAGGCAATATACTGCTGATCTGCCATGTCAATCCCGATGGGGATGCAATTGGCTCCCAGCTTGCTCTCTACCATTACCTTGTTTCCAAAGGGAAGAATGTGGAGATGCTTTCACCCAATTACCTGCAGGAGTTTATAAAATGGATGGATGGTGTTGAAAAGATCAATATCTTCATTAAGGACCGTGCCTTTTGCAGGGATCTCATCTCGAAGTCGGATCTGATCATTATGCTTGATTTCAACCAGTCGAACCGACTTGGGGAGGCAGAAAAGGACATTCTGAACTCGAAAGCTTTCAAAATAGTTATTGATCATCACCTTAATTCATTCGATTTTGCTGACCTGCTGATTTCCGATCCTTCAAGATGTTCAACATCGGAGCTTCTGCATGAAATTATATCAGGGCTAAACGGGAAGCCATTTATGAGCACACCCTACGCCGAAGCGATATACGTCGGAATTGTTACCGATACAGGTAATTTTGATCATGGTTCATATACAGGTGCAACTTTCAGGACCATTGCAGATCTTATGGATACAGGAATTGACAGGGAAAGAGTTTTTAACCTGGTGTTTAACAACTTTTCAGCCGACAGGATGAAACTACAGGGCTTTGCCCTGAGTGAAAGAATGGTTGTGCTTGAAAAATACCATACGGTGTATATATTTCTTACACGTGAGGACCTTAAACGGTTTAATTACCGCAAGGGTGATACTGAAGGATTTGTAAATATGCCACTTTCAATCAGCGGCATAGTATTTTCGGCTTTCTTTGTTGAGAAAGACGGTTATGTAAAACTGTCGTTCAGGTCAAAAGGCAGCTTTTCGGTAAGTGAATTTGCAGACAAATACTTTAAGGGAGGCGGGCATAAGAATGCCTCGGGCGGCGATCACTACGATACGATGGAAGGCACTATAAGTTATTTCCTCGACGCTGTAAGGAAGGAGGAATCATCGATTATTAACAGCAGCATCCGATGAAGACTGCTGCGGGGATGGCTGTATTATTCCTTATTGCGCTTTCCGGCTGCAATAACAGCCATGGTAACGGCGTTAATAGTCAGAAGCCTGATACCAGGGATCTCGCGAGGGTTAACAGTTACCTTGTGGAAAAAGACAGGGAACGAATTATCAATTACGCGGAAAGAAAGAACATAGCTCTCAAAGAAACAAAATCAGGGCTATGGTATTATATAAAGAATGAAGGAACCGGCAACTGTTTCAGGGAAAATGATCATGTAATTATGGAGTACACCTGTGCATTACTCGACGGGACACCCTGTTACTCATCAGAAAAGTCCGGGCCAAAAGAGCTTGTAATAGGAAGAAGTGAGATGGAAGCAGGAATGAACGAAGGATTGAAGCTGCTAAAAAGGGGAGGCGAAGCTGTTTTTGTCATTCCGCCATTTCTGGCATACGGTTTGCTGGGTGACAGTAAGGCGATTCCACCCAGGGCCACTATCGTATATGAAATTAAGGTAAAAGATAAATAGAAACCATAAATGTTTAATAACTCCAAAATGAAAGTAAAAGCGATTATAACTGCCGTAGCGGCCCTGGGCCTCTTTACACTGGTATTCACCGGTTGCAACCCGTCTTCTGACTGGGCCAAACAGGAGACACTCCAGATTCAGTCGTACATGGGAACCATCGGAGATACGGTGTACACCAGGGAAACCAGCGGGTTATACTATCTCGACCTTGCCGTAGGCACCGGAGCCAGCCCTGTGGTCAATGATACCGTCTATGTTAAGTACAAAGCATCCTTCCTTAACAATACCATAATTGGCACAAACTTCAGCGACACGACACATTTCAAGTGGGTTGTCAGCAGCCCTTATGTTCTTCCTGGTCTTGATGAAGGTGTCAGGTATATGAAAGTAGGTGGAAAGGCTAAAATGCTTCTTCCTTCAAGTCTTGCATACGGTGCATATGGTTACGGCAGTATACCGGGCTATACACCGCTGCTTTTTGTTGTGCAGCTTGACAGGATACACAAAGGCTCTAAATAAGGATTTTAGCGCTTCAGAACTGCGTTCACAGGCACCAGCATGCCGTCCAGTTTCCTTCTGTAAGCGGGCCAATCCGTTTCGAGAAACGATCCAAGCAGCCTTGTTGCTTCATCAAGCGCTGCTTCTGCATCTTCCAAGGTCTTTACATCGTTCCCGGTAAGTTTCCCGGTAGCGGTGTTTAGAATTCTCGATTCGTTTATCCTGCTGAAAAGGCCACCGGGTCTTTCTGTTAACTTCCTGTCAATGCTGTCGTACCTGGCTTTTATGGGATACTGGAAGCTCCTTACCGAATCTCCCAGAACCATGTATTTTGATGACAGGTCGTCAACTTTTCCAATAACCACACCGGCGTCATAAAACTTCTGGTACAGATCATTCATGTCCTTTACCTTGCCCTGGAAAATTCCGGCTCTTTTATAATTCTCTTTCATAGCCGAAATATCGGGAGACGGATTTCTGGGATCATATATCACACTAATGCTACCATCCGAGGAGGCGTTGTTATATTCAATATGAGCCTTGTAATGTCCGGGCATTACTATGGCTCCCGTTCCCCTCAGGAATCTTGCCCGTTCCTGCTCTTCCGAATTCTGATTTCCCTTGTTTATCTGGCCTGCATAAGGTGATGGATTTTTATCCAGTCTCCATTCAACCCGGTTAAAGCCCCTGTTTACAGGTGTTTCAATATTTTTTATGACAGTTCCCGAACTGTCGGATATTTCAATCCTGGCTTTCCCTGCAACTGTATCGCAGGCAAAAAAAGTGAGTACAGCCGCAATATTCCTGTTGTCGCCTTCAAACATTGCATCACCGCGGTAATAATAGCCCGGGAGGTTTTTCCTGGATGCATAAACTGCCTGTGGTGCATCAAAGAGTTTAAGCTTTTCAGTCAGCATCTTTGTGCCTGATGCCGCAACATCCCTGAGCGGAGCAATGTTATCAATTATCCAGAATGACCTGCCGAAAGTCCCTATTACCAGATCGTTCTCCCTCGGCTGGATAACCATGTCGTATGTAGATACGGTCGGGTAGGAGGAAACCCATTTGTTCCACGACTCTCCCTTGTCGAAGCTGACGTAAAGTCCGTATTCCGTACCTGCAAACAGCAGCCTGGGTTCTGCAGGGTCCTGTACAAAGCAAAGTACATAGCCCCAGACATCCTGATCGGTTATAATCCGCTGCCAGCTTTTGCCAAAGTTTGTTGTATGATAGAGGTAAGCCGAGTAGTCTCCTGTCCTGTAATTATTGAGCACGACGAATGCCTCTGCAGGGTCATATTTTGAAGCCGTAACCTGTGGTATCCAGGCTTTTGCCGGTGCACCCCTGACATTCTGGAACGTATTTGTCCATGTCATGCCTCCGTCGGTGGTCAGCCCGACATTCCCGTCATCGGTTCCGACCCATATTTGTCCCCTACTGACCGGGCTTGGCGCGATGGAAAGAATTGTACAGTGATTTTCAGCTCCTGTTACATCGATGGTTATTCCACCGCTTTTGTTCTGGTTTAGCTTTGAAGGATCATTTGTCGTGAGATCGGGAGAGATTTTTTCCCAGCTGTCACCTTTATTCATGCTCCTGTGAAGAAACTGGCTTCCAAAATAGACTGTGTTCGCATCGAAAGGATCCTGTGCGAGGGCTGAGTTCCAGTTGAATCGCAGCTTTTCATTGCCTGCAGGGGCGGGCCTTATGAATTTGCTGCTTCCTGTCACCATATTCACCCTTCTGAGGGCACCACCCTGCGACTGGGCATAACACGACTGAGGATCGCCCTGTACCGGCATCGCATCAAACCCGTCACCTCCCTCTATGAAATCCCAGAACTCGTTGGAGATACCTCCTTCGTACCATATATAGGCGGGACCAACCCATGTTCCATTGTCCTGCGCACCACCATATATTCTGTACGGCAACTCATTGTCAACGTTGACATGATAAAACTGAACGAGAGGCAGGGTCGTAATATGCCTCCAGGTTTTTCCCCGGTCGTATGTAATTGCCATTCCGCCGTCGTTACCATCGATCATGTTTGCAGGATCGGATGGATTGATCCACCAGGCATGGTGGTCGGGATGTACTTTTTCTCCAACCGGGATATTAAAGGTCAGTGCACCGTCCTCGCTCATATTAATTCCCGAAAACAAGGTATAGACCCTGTTTTCATTTGTCGGATCGACATATATCTCGGCAAAGTAGAAAGGCCTGGTGCCAATGTTTTTTTCACCACGCTTTTCCCATGTGAAGCCCCCGTCGACTGACCTGTACATTGCATTGGGTTTGGCCTCCACATATGCATAAATGTATTCGGGGTTGCTTTTCGCTATTGCCAGCCCGATGCGTCCCTCTTCCGCTGGCAGCCCTTTGGTTATCCTGGTAAAATTCCTTCCCCCGTCGAGTGTCATGTAGATTCCGGATCCCGGGCCGCCGGAATTAAAAAACCATGGCCAACGCTGGTGGTTCCACATTGCTACGAGGATCTTGTCAGGGTTTTTCGGATCCATTACCATGTCGGCAACCCCGACAGTTTCACCCTCAAAAAGTATTTTCTGCCAGGTCTGTCCTCCGTCTGTCGTCTTAAAGACACCCTTGTCGGCTGACGGTGCCCACGGTGTGCCAATTGCGCCTGCATATACAATGTCGCTGTTGATGGGATTGATTACAATCCTGTGAATATGTCTTGTACCCTGCAATCCGCAAAGTTTCCATGTCTTCCCGCCGTCAAGGCTCTTGTATATCCCGTATCCTCCTGTTACGCTGTTACGGGGATTGCCTTCCCCGGTACCTGCCCATACCACATCAGGCCGAAGCGGATCAACGGCTATTGCACCTATTGAAGCAACCTGCTGGTCATCGAAGATCGGTGTAAAAGTTGTACCCGCATTAATGGTCTTCCAGAGCCCGCCTGAGGCTGTGCCTGCATATATAATATTATGATTCAGGGGATCGGAGGCAAGTGCCGTGACTCTTCCGGAAGGCCCTGCCGGCCCTATGTTCCTTGGCTTAAATCCGCCAAAGAGGCTCATGTCGACCTTCTGGGCATGAAGTACGGATATGCTCATGCCAAACGTAAGCAGAGCAGCAAACAGATTTCTGTACATATCTTTCATTGAAAATTTTATTGGCCGAGTACGAATACAACCAGCTTGCCATCCAGGTCAGGTGGTTGCTTTCTCCATTCACTTATTTTCATCGTAGAAATTTCCTCTGTCTCTAGAGTTATGTTTATGGCAACGCACAATGAGGTATCGGGACGGCAGCCTGAAAGTAGTGTCTCCATCATCTTAGCGGCCCTGTATGGTGTCTCCATGAAAACCTGCGACTGTCCTGTCAGTGCCTTCTTCTCAATCTCTTTTATCCGTTCAAGCCTCTCATTTGCTTTCTGAGGCAGGTATCCGTGGAAAACAAAGTTCTGGCCGTTAAGTCCCGATGCAATAACAGAAAGAAGGATCGATGACGGGCCCGGCAGAGGTACAACCTTAATCCCGGAACGATGTGCCTGCCTTACAAGCAATGATCCGGGATCGGCTATGCAGGGCAGGCCCGCTTCACTCATAAGCCCCATATCATGTCCCTCTAAAAGCGGTGTAATAAGCGATGCGGTATCAACGGGAGATGAATGTTCATTCAATTCCCTGAAGTCAGTTTCATCGATTGGGAAATTCTTGTCGATCAGCCTCAGGAACCGTCGTGCACTCCTGGTATCTTCCACCACGAAGAACCTCAGGGACCTGGCAATATCCGTGACATATACAGGGATTGACCTGCCAAAGTCAGGATTGCCGAGTGTAACCGGTATCAGGTATAACGTTCCAGCCATAAATCCGGGTCAATATGTAAATATAAATATTATGGAGAACGAGACGAAAACAATTCCGGACCATTCTTGCCTATTAATCATTTTTAAGCTAGGTTTGTTTCTTTAATCCTGTCGGATGAAGATAACATTTCTCGGAACCGGTACATCACAGGGAGTGCCCGTAATAGCATGCGACTGCCACACATGCTCATCCGTCGATCCGAAAGACTCTAGGCTGAGGACTTCCCTGTTATTGCAAACAGATGATATTAATATCGTTTTCGATGCCGGACCTGATTTCAGGCAGCAGATGCTTGCGGTTAAACTCACAAGGCTTGACGGTATTATTCTCACCCACGAGCATAAAGATCATATCGCAGGAATGGATGATGTCAGGGCATTTAATTATAAGTCGCAGGATGCGATTGATATTTTTGCTGAAGAGAGGGTTCAGAAGGCTGTCAGGAGGGAATACTCGTATGTTTTTGCCGAATACCAGTATCCGGGGATACCGAGGATGAGGCTGAATGACATCACGGCTTATCCATTCAGGGTCAGGGGACTTGAAATTATACCGGTCAGGCTGTTCCATTACCGCCTGCCGATACTTGGCTTCAGGGTAGGCGACTTTGCATATATCACTGATGCAAATTATATCCCTGAAGAAAGCAAGGAGAAGCTAATCGGGGTGAAATACCTGGTAATTAATGCCCTGAGAAAAGAGAAGCACATCTCACATTTCAGCCTGATGGAAGCCATAAATCATATTACTGAAATATCACCCAGGAAAGCATTCATTACACATATAAGCCACCAGATGGGACGGGATAAGGATGTATCGGGTGAATTGCCTCCGGGGGTAATCCTTGCGTACGACGGACTTACTTTCAGCTTTGATTAGGCTACTTCTTCTTTACGCTTTTCTGGAGTCTTTTCTGATATCCTGTTGAAAAGTAATACTTGTTTCTGCCCAGCTGCGAGGCATTTACCCGTGAAGCCTGTGATTTCTTCTTCTGCCAGGGATTTTTCTTGACGGCACATCCTGTCGTTGTTAAAGCAACCAGAAACAGCAGTAACAGGGTTGAGCGCAATATATTAGCTATCTTTTGCATCAGGAAATTCGTTCTTTGCAAAATCTAAATGTACAATTAATTTTTTTAACGAAAAAAACTTACGCAGGTTACCTCGCAATAGCAGAAAATGATTAACGGTGCTAAAAGTGTTTCTAAAATGAGGACTAAATGATAAATTGCAGCTGAATAACTTTTGAATTATCTGCCATGCTATACAGTAAACCAGGAGTCAAAATTTTACTCTCTCTTGTCATCGGTATCCTGGTCGCCTCTGATCTGAGCGCCCAGCCTATAAAAAAAATTGTTATCAACAGTTCCCAGGGCCTGCAGACGGGCAGGATTTATATTTCAGACAGTCTTTTCAGAACATTTCCCGAGAGACCATTATACACTTTCAATATTGGCGATAAGACATTTTCATCGGCCGACATATCCTGTACCCAGTCTGATACCGCATACCGTCAGATATATGATAATAAAATCACCGCGACAACTATTATACCTGTTGATAACAGTAAGCCCTGGCAATACTCAATAATATTCGAGAATACAGGCAATGATACCATATCAGTCAGCAATATAGTCCCGTTCGGCACAGAAAATACGACTGCCTGCATTACCGGGTACGGCCCATGGGACCTGGCACGTGCATATCTCTACCGCCCGGGGTGTCGCCAGCTAAGGGTTATTTTGCCCGACAACGCATGGGAGCTTGGATATTCTTCTTACAGCGCCGGCGACAGGTCATTTTGTTCCCTTGCACGAAGGCAGGTGATAACAGGCGGTCAGAAAAAAAGGTACGAGACGATATTGCCGCCCGGAGCAAAGGTCAGGTATGCCGTATGGTCGGAGGCCTTTACAGGGGAATGGCAAAACGGGCTCAGGCTGATGTTCCGCGACAGGTACCTTCACGACCTTGACAGTTTCGACAATTCCCTTTTCGGCAGGGATGATCTGCAATGGATAAAAGGGAGCTACATAATAATCCTGCAGATGGCCTGGGACAGGGAATTCTACGACAGGAGCACCGGCAGATATACTTATGCCGAAGAGCTTAGAAGGTGGAACGATCAATTCGGGTTTGTTGATGTATTCGGCATCTGGCCTACATGGCCAAGGCTTGGTCTCGACCAGCGTAACCAGTGGGATATGTACGACAATCTGCCGGGAGGGCTGGCCCAGCTGAAAGCTTTCTCGAGAATGTCGAAAATTTACAATACCAGGTTTTTTATTTCGTACAACCCATGGGATAACAGCACCAGAAAGGAGGACCAGTACAGGGGAATGGCGCGGCTGATTGCGGGTACCGAGGCGGATGGAGTAGTACTTGATACAAGGGGAAGCTCAAGCCTTGAACTGCAGGCCGCCGCCGACAGCGTTCGAAAAGGAGTGGTAATGTACTCTGAAGGAATGGCAGTAACCAAAGATATGCCCGGAATAATTGCCGGCCGGGTACACGACGCAATATTCCTCAGCCCGGAGCTGAATCTGAATAAGCTTATCAAGCCCGACTTTTCTATCTTCAGGGTCTGTGCCGTGGGAGAAGACAGGATTCACAGGGAGATTGCTGTCGCGTTCTTTAACGGTTACGGTACGGAACTAAACCTGATGAGGCCCGGCGGGAGAGATGAGAACTACCAGAATGACCTTGGCTTTCTTTCGGCAACAACTTTGATCCTGCGCCAGAACAATGACGCTTTTCTTGATCGCGACTGGACACCGCTGATAAGCACTGCAGTGGATAATATCTATGTTAACAGGTGGACAACAAAAGAAAAGACCATCTATACCATTTTAAATATGAGACCAGAAGGAGTAAACGGCAAGCTTTTCAAAGTCAGCCCCGATCCTTCCCGGCATTTTGTTTCACTCTGGAATCATAAAAACCTGGCACCGCTCGCTGAGAACGGATCTTCATATATCACGGCCGAGGCAGCAGGCTTCAGTCCTTCCCTGACGGGTACGAGGAAGGAAGGATCTGTTGACTGCATTGCTGAACTTCCTGTCCTTCTTAAAACGACCCTTACCGGTGACAGCTTGAAAATCAGTATTCCCGGGAAAGGAAAAGTCATCCTCTGGAAGGGAAACCCATCATATACAGGGAAGAGTTTTGAGCTAAGTTTCAGGTACGATACGGCATTCAATATAAAGAGCCTCCTGGGTTACTTTGAAGGCAAGATAGTTATCCAGTTCCTGGCCGATGGCCGGCTCAGGGATGAAAGCATCGTGGAATTAAAAGGAGGCAAACCCTGGCTCATCAGCACTGTGGAAAGAACTGCTGCTGAAGGTACAATTCCTGACGATATGGTGCTAATTCCCAAAACATCCTTAAGCTGCACATTCACCACGAATGAGGATTTTATACAGTATCCAGATATTAACAGGCCCGTGACAGTCGCTGCCGACAGCTTCCTGATCGACAAATACCCTGTAACCAATGCCCAGTTCTACGATTTTATCCAGAGCTCTGGTTACCGTCCGAACGATACCAGCAACTTCCTGCGCCACTGGGTGAATGGCGTTTACAAGCAGGGACAGGACAGGTATCCAGTAGTGTATGTCAGCTATGATGATGCGCTTGCCTACGCCAGGTGGGCCGGTAAAAGACTACCCACCCAGTCGGAATGGCAGATAGCTGCCCAGGGTACTGATGGCCGGAAGTGGCCATGGGGTAATGAATTCCATGGCACCTGGTGCAACAATGCATTTGACAGGCCGACACCGGTTGATGCATTTTCAAAAGGTGCGAGTCCCTTTGGTGTAATGGACATGGTCGGAAATGTCTGGCAGATGACCAATGATTTGTATTATAACGGGGCATACTACTTCATAATGATCAGGGGAGGAAGCTACTACAAGCCCGATTCAAGCTGGTGGTATATCCAGGGAGGACCCCAGCAGCTTGACAAGACACAGATAATGTTGCTTGTTTCTCCTGGTTTTGACAGGAACTCAACGGTGGGCTTCAGATGTGTGAAGGATGTGAACGGGGGCAGGATTAAAGTCAGAAAATAGCAACTTTAGCTGCTCCGTTTCCTATTTCCGGCTCGTAAAAATCGGGTACCAGCCGTGTTCTTCGTGAATATTCAGCAGCGAGACCTGATTTGAATGAAGGCACGGCTTCTTTTTCAATTATTGAAACAGTACAGCCTCCGAACCCGGCACCTGTCATCCTTGTCCCGATTACGCCCGGGAACATTCTTCCTTCATAGACAAGTGTATCAAGTTCCGTTCCTGTTACCTCATAGTTCGTCATGAGAGAATCGTGCGACTGGTTCATCAGTTCACCGAATCTTATTATATCACCGTCCCTGAGCACTTGTACAGCTTCAAGCACCCTGGCATTTTCGGAAATCACATGAAGCGCCCTTTTCCTGATGACCGGGTCCGGAACATACTTGTCGAGGATACCGGTTTCATCATAGGAAATGTCGCTCAGCGTTTTTATATCCTTGTATTTCTTAAGGTATTCTACTGCTTTGTCACACTCAGCCCTGCGTTCGTTGTACTTTGAATCGGTCAGTCCCCGTCTTTTATTCGTGTTTGTGATGATAAGTGCATGGTTCCTGAGGATTAAAGGTACATGCTCATACTGCAGAGTATCGCAATTAAGGAATATCGCATTGTCGCTCTTCCCGAATCCGACAGCGAACTGATCCATGATGCCGCAATTCATTCCTACAAACCGGTTCTCGGCTCTCTGCGACATTTTCACGAGCTCGAGCGTTTCAATCCCGCACCTGAAAATCTCATTTAATGCGACTGCTGTAACTATCTCGATTGATGCTGAAGATGACAGACCGGCTCCATTTGGAACATCACCATAATAGAGGAGGTCCAACCCTGATAGTTGAATACCCTTGGAAATGAACTCATTCATAACACCTAAAGGATAGTTGATCCATCGCTTTGATGTATTTGTAAAAGATCCTGAATATTCTACCGATTCATCGTGGTTGAAATTCATGGTCGAAAATTTCATGGTCCTGTCAGGTCTTTTCCTTATGACCAGGTAAGTTCCGAAATTCAGGGCACAGGGGAAAACATATCCCCCGTTGTAATCTGTATGTTCTCCTATCAGGTTGACTCTTCCGGGTGAGAAAAAAAGAACAGGCCTTTCATTCCTGTTCCCGTATTTCTCAAAAAACTTTTCTGCAAGCTGGTTTCTGTTCATATCAGACCTTTAGTTTTTTCTCAATTTCAGTTATCTGGTTCCTGAAATGTTTATCAGTATCAATAAGGTTGTTCACGGTCTTGCAGGCGTGAAGCACTGTTGCATGGTCCTTGCCACCGATATGCGAACCTATACTCGCGAGGGAGGCTTTTGTCAGGTTCTTTGAAAAGTACATCGACACCTGCCTGGCCTGGACAATCTCCCTTTTCCTTGTTTTACCCTGGATCAGCTCAACAGGGATCTTATAGTAATCGCATACGATTTTCTGTATAAATTCAATTGTTATCTCTCGTTTCGCGGTGCTGATCAGCTTTTCGACCATCAGCCGTGCAAGATCAATCGTGATCTCTTTACGGTTGAGCGTCGACTGTGCATACAGAGAAATAAGGACAGCCTCAAGTTCCCTGATGTTGTTGGAAACATTTGCAGCAAGGAATTCGAAGATCTCTTCTGCGAGTTCAATTCCGTCGTTATAAGCTTTTTTCTTAAGTATGGCAAGACGCGTCTCATAATCCGGTCTCTGAAGATCGGCGAGAAGACCCCATTTAAACCTCGACAACAATCTCTGTTCCATTCCCTGGAGTTCAACAGGAGGCCTGTCGCATGTAAGGATCAGCTGCTTACCCGACTGATGCAGGTGGTTAAAGATGTGGAAAAATGTATCCTGGGTCTTTTCCTTGCCAGCAAATTCATGAACGTCATCAAGGATAAGAACATCAACCATCTGGTAAAAATGGAGAAAGTCGTTCTTGTTATTGTTCCTGATGGATTCTGTGAACTGGGTCTGGAATTTGTTGGCATTTACATAGAGAACGATCTTGTCGGGATGCTTCTCCTTTACCAGTATCCCAATTGCCTGGGCAAGGTGAGTCTTCCCCAGACCCGAATCACCGTATATCATCAGGGGATTGAAGGCTGTTCCGCCCGGGTTATTGCCGATAGCTATTCCCGCGGAGCGTGCAAGCCTGTTGCATTCACCCTCGACAAAATTATTGAAGTTATAATCGGGGTTAAGCTTCGGATCAAAATGTATCTTCTTGATCCCGGGTATTACAAAAGGGTTCTTTATTGAGGGCTGTGTAAGTTCGAATGGTACCTGAACCGGTTTATTGTTCAGATCGGTTTTGTTTCTTGAAGGATACCTGACTGTATAGGGCTTGCCGTTAATGTAATTTGCATTTTCCATCACAACGTTGTACTCAAGCTTGGCATCGCTTCCGATCTCCCTGCGCAAAGTTTTCCTGAGAATATCAATGTACTGCTCCTCAAGGTACTCGTAAAAAAACGGACTCGGAACCTGGATCGTTAGGATATTGTTTTCCAGCTTGAGAGGAACTATTGGTTCGAACCATGTCTTGAAACTGATTGACGGGATAATATCCCTGATTATTTGCAGACAGTTATTCCAAACGTCATAATGCGTTTTATTCATGAAAGGTATTAGTATTTAAAAATTATATGGTTTGGAATCTCGTTGATTCAGGTAGCAATATTTGTAAAAAAAAAACTTAAAAAAAAAATTTTTTTTACTTGACTTTCTCAAAAATAGTATATGAATTTAGAGTTCAGGTACTTATGTAAAAAAAATATTTTTTATTAATTAATTAATTTATTACCAGGAACTTAACTCCTGGTATTCTGGTTTAATGGTGGAATACAACAGGTTATGATATAATCCTCAAAAAAAAATTTTAGCAGAAAAAAACTACCACATTCTTGCATTGCTTTTTTACACCTAAATTAATGCATAGATTGTCTGAAAATTACAGTAATCAAATCTTTAGAGCGGTTACTTTTTACCTCCGAACACGGAAACATTTATATATCGCCTGGGGTTCTCTTTTATATCCTTTAAAAGTAAGTCGAGGTTATGAATACTGTTATTAAGGTTAATGTATAGTGAATCATTGGTGGCAATCTTACCGGCGGTACCTTTTCCTTCATTCATTTTTCCAAGGAGAACGGAAGTTCTTTCAAGTGTGGATTTGAGATTGACAACAGTTTTATAAAGGTCGGCCGAGGCAAGAGTGTCGGAAATGGTCTTCATGTTTCCGATAGTTTTCGACAGTTTTGCAGAATTATCCGAGAGCATTTTTGAAAACCTTGACAGATCTGCCACAGTACTCTTCAGCCCGGTGTCTTTCGCGCCAACCAGCTCGTTCATGTTACGTGTTGCAGAATTAAGGTTCGATACAGTTCCCCTTAAATTTGCCCTGAACTGGGGTGTCATTACCGAATTGATGCCAGAAATAAGCGTATCAAGGGATGTTATCAACCCGTTAATTTTTTCTTTCACAGGTCCGAGTTCACCTGTAATCTTTGATATCAACGGCTGGTCGAGCGTCCCCGGGATGGTGTCCCCGGAATTATATTCACCCGGTCCTTTTCCGAACAGCAGCCTTATCTTCATTCCGGCTACCAGTGAAGCTGCAGTAATCTCAGCTACAGATCCTTTAGGTATGACAAAGCCTTTCTTGATCGACATTTCGACGAGGAGCCTGCCGGTCATGTCGTTAAGGAATTTAATTGAATGCACAACCCCGGCCTTGTACCCGTTTATCTGAACCGGGTTCGATTCGGTGAGTCCTCCTATTTCATTATATACCACATAGTATGTCCCGGAAGGGTTCAAAAGATTCTTCCCCTTCAGAAAGCTGTAAAGCCAGATAAATGCCACGATTGTCACAAAAGCGACGGCACCTACCTTAATCTCATTAGAAATCTTCATATCAGACGTGCATTATTTTTTCCTTCTCCTGTCAAGCGCTTCCTGTAAAGGTACAATTTTACTGTTTCTGACAGATACCACAAAGGCATCGGGGTAGATTGACTCAATTTTTTTCCTGTACACGACCGCGCTGTCATATATTTCAAAGATTCCTGAAGTGTACCTGTACCTGTTCCCCGACATGATTTCGGAAATACTACTGAGGTTCCTGAAGTTTTCAGGTTTCATCACAATCTTTTTAACCGAGGCAGCCACCTGAACTGTATATAGTGTTTTTCCTTTCAGTGAGCTGTCGTTGAGCGAGACCGGCTTCTCAGGAACAGTATCGGTCAGTATTGACGGCATAGCGCTCTTCCTGTCGATATCGGCAATGTAATCGCTAACCGCCCTGTATATCGACTGTGCTATATTCTCCTGTCCCTGCTTTGAATTAATATACTTTTCCTCTGCCTCGTTTGAAATGAATCCGATCTCGGTAAGCACCGACGGCATTGTTGTCATATACAGAACCCAGAAGCCAGCCTGTTTAACACCACGGTCGTATCTTCCGATCTGGTTCTTGTACTGGAGCTGGATTTTTGATGCCAGATCTATGCTTTGCTCGGAGTAAGCGCTCTGCATAAGTGTAAACATAATATACGATTCAGGCGATTTGGGGTCAAATCCCTCATATCTTGTCGAATAATCCTTTTCGAGCAATATAACCGAGTTTTCCTTCATTGCAACCTCGAGGTTCTGCTGGTCCTTATGGTGACCCATTACCCATGTCTCAGAACCGTAAGTGCTTTTCTGAGGGTGACTGTTAGCGTGAATGGAGATAAACAGGTCAGCCTTATTCCTGTTGGCAATCTGCGCTCTTTCGGCCAGTTCAACAAACTCATCTGTTGTCCTGGTGTATATAATCTTTACATTTTTCAGATTGTGTTCAAGGTATTCACCGGTCTTCAGTGCGACAGGGAGAGTGACATTCTTCTCATAGCTGTGCGAACCGATCGCACCCGGATCGCGCCCTCCGTGGCCGGGATCAATAACAATTACCCATTTTTCCCTCACGGGTCTGTCGGCGACCGATGAAGAAAGAAAGACCGGCAGGAAGGCAATAACCGCTAAAAAGAACCTGTTAATATATTTGGATGTTTGTTTGCCGTTTTTATAACAGGTGTCCATTTATGTTTAGTGAAATTATTAGTTTTGCCGCTGACACCAGGTGTCAGGCTATTGGTTGCAAAAATAACATTTAAGTTGTATTATTTAAATGAAAAACGGTTGGCTGTAGTGTTCCTTGTGATGGGCCACTGTTTATTTCTGTTTTCCCAGGAAAAAAATATAGGTAACGATTCCTTACATCTTAAAGCTGATACCGTTTCTGTAAAAGACACGGTCCTCGGTAAAGTGAAACCCTTCAAAGGTGCGATCGATAAGCCAATATCCTATGGCGCAAAGGGCTACAGGAAATCGGACCTGGTGACAAAAAAAGTGTACCTGGTAGGGGAAGGTGAAGTCAAATATGGTGACATAACGCTGAAGGCCGATTCCATAGTTCTTGATATGGATACAAAATCGATTTTTGCTGTCGGACGCCCCGATTCGACAGGAAAGATAATCGGCGCTCCCAATTTTAAACAGGGAGAAGAATCTTTTGATTCGAAGGAGCTTAACTATAATTTCAATACGGGGAAAGCCCGCGTTATAAATATGTCGACTAAGCAGGAACAGGGATACCTGCACAGCGGTGTGACGAAAAAATTCAAGGACGGATCCTTCGATATAGGAAAAAGCACTTATTCCACCTGTGATGCCTTTCCGCCTCACTTCTACGTGGCATTCAACAGGGCCAAGGTGATTCCCGGGAAAAAAATCATCACGGGCCCGGCATACATGGTGCTTGAAGACATTCCGCTTCCGCTTGCCCTTCCTTTCGGGTTCTTTCCCATAAATACCAAAAGGGCCGCATCAGGAATAATTATCCCTAAGCTGGGCCAGTCCACGACACTGGGATACTCTTTAAGGGATGGCGGATACTACTTTGCTATCAGCGATAATATCGACCTCTCGCTTACAGGAGATGTCTATACGAACGGCACTTGGGAAATAGATGCAAACTCCAACTATTTGAAGAGGTACAAATATGCTGGTAAATTATCATTGAGAATTGCCAGTAACGTATCGGGGCATAAGGGGCTTTCGGATTATTCAAAGTCCACAAATTATAAGATCAACTGGACCTACGCGCAGGATGCCAGGGCGCACCCGGGTTCCCGTTTCTCAGCCAGCGTAAACATGAGCTCCAGTTCATTCGACAAGCAGAACAGCTACAATCCTTCAGAACATGTAACCACTACCAGGCAGTCGAGCATAAGCTATTCCAGGTCGTGGTCGGGCACACCCTTCGATCTCTCCACAAGCCTTAACCAGAGCCAGAATGTGGCAAACAAGACTGTCTTCCTTGACCTTCCAAAGGCCCAGTTCAATGTGCAGAGAATATATCCACTCAAACCCGCGAACATGTCGGGACAGTCAAAATGGTGGCAGGAGCTTCAGATTTCGTACAGCGCCTCTGTTGATAACCAGATAAATACATACGACAGCATCCTGTTTACGAAAGCTGTGTTCAGGAATATGCGAAACGGTTTCAAGCACGATGCACCTATCAGCTTCGTGATAAGGCCTTTCAAGTCGCTTCATGGGGCCGGTGCTTTGAGCAATATCCTCCAGGGCATTACACTTTCCCCGAACATGACATATTCTGGTGTAATGTACCTGCAGAAATATAATTTTCACTGGAACCCCGACTATTATGATGCATATACAAACAAGAAAATCGGGCAGGTGGTCCAGGATACGCTTCACGGATTGTTCTACGGGCAATCGATGAATGCCGCATTTTCTACTGGTATCAATCCACAGATATTCGGATCATATAAATTCGGACAGAATTCGAGAATCCAGGAAATAAGGCATGTAATGAAGCCATCTGTCTCTTTCAGCTACACTCCGTACCTGAAGGGACTCAGCACAAACATGTACCAGACCGTTCAGTCGGATACGACAGGCCGCACTACCAGGTATTCAATATTCCAGAATAACATTTACGGTACGCCGTCGCTTGGAAACAGGAGCGGAATAATCTCATTCGGGCTGGTAAATACACTGGAAGCCAAGATTTTCCAGAAGAATGATACCACCGGCAAGCCAAAGAAGGTGAAGCTGATAGATAACTTCTCAATGGCGACTACCTATAATATCTTCGCCGACTCCCTCAGGTGGTCGCCCCTTTCAATGAACTACAGGAGTGTTCTTTTTGAAAACCTGAATATTGCCGCAACAGGGACCTTCAGTTTTTATGGTCTCGACAGTAAAGGAGTCACACACAACACCTTCTACTGGACCCAGTCGCATATCCCGCTCAGGCTCACAGGATTTTCAACAAGCCTCGACCTCGATATCGGAAAACTGCTGTCGGGCAAGAAAAAGAAACCCGGGCAGGTCCAGTCACCGCAGAACTCACAACCTCCTTCCGGTATGCAGGAACAGGGGACAGAAGGCAATCTGTATGCACCGGCCCAGGCTACATCGCAGGAGAACACCGCCCTTCCTCTTGATCAGTATGGGTATGTAAACTTCGATATGCCCTGGTCGCTCAGGGCAGCCTATACTTTCAATCTCTCAAAGCCTTCATTAAGTACCAATATTGTCCAGACAGTTACATTGCAGGGTGATGTGTCACTTACCAAAAAGACCAAGATCACATATACCACCGGCTATGACATACAGAAAAAGGTTATTACGATGACAAGCGTTGGAATATACAGGGATCTTCATTGCTGGGAGATGAGCATTGAATGGATACCTGTAGGATATATGAAAAGCTGGTCTTTCACCATCAAGGTTAAAGCATCCGTGCTGGCCGACCTGAAATACGACAGGAGGAAGGATTTCCACGATACCTATTAATATATATGTCATATGAAAAAAATAATCACTTCCGCTGATGCTCCTTCGGCAATCGGACCATACAGCCAGGCAGTCGAGATTAATGGCACCCTTTATATATCGGGACAGATACCCATTGACCCGGCAACAGGCAAGCTGGTGGATGGAGGAATCAGTGAACAGGTTCACAGGGTATTGAAGAATATCGGGGCCATACTTGCTGAAGCAGGATATTCCTATTCAGATGTTGTAAAATCGACCTGCCTGCTGGCCGATATATCCGATTTCAAGAAAATGAACGAGGTCTATTCCGAATACTATAAAACCGGCTGCCCGGTCAGGGCTGCTTTTGCTGTGAAAGCTCTGCCGATGGGGGCACTGATAGAGATTGAGACTATTGCTGCAAAATAAAAGGGCGCAGTTCAATACCACGCCCTTTCCAAAATCCGCTACGGGGTTTATTCCGCAATAATCTCGAAGTCAATTTCCACCTTAACTTCCCTGTGAAGCCTGACGACTGCCGTATACGAGCCGATCTCCTTGATCTGGTCCTCGGGAAGAGTGATGTTTTTACGGTCAATCTCAAAACCTTTTTCCTTAAGAGCTTCTGCAATCTGAATTGTATTGACAGAGCCAAATATCTTGCCTGTGGTGCTGGTCTTGGCACCAACTACAAGTTTGAGACCCGACAGCTTATTTGCTGTTTCCTGTGCTTCCTGCTTGATCTTCTCCTCTTTATGAGCTCTCTGCCTCAGGTTCTCTGAATGCATCTTCTTTGCTGATGTAGTGGCAGCAACCGCCATCCCGCGAGGGATAAGGAAGTTACGTCCGTACCCGTCCTTAACTTTAACTATGTCGTCTTTGTGCCCTAGCTTGGCTACATCCTGTAACAGTATAATTTCCATGGTTATTCCTCCTTATTTTAAAAGATCAGCAACATAAGGAAGGAGAGCAATATGTCGTGCCCTTTTAACAGCCTTAGCCACTTTCCTCTGATATTTCAGTGATGTCCCGGTTATTCTCCGAGGTAGTATCTTCCCCTGCTCATTCAGGAACTTCTTCAGAAACTCGGGATCTTTATAATCGATATACCTTATTTTATTCTTTTTGAACCGGCAATATTTTTTCTTCTTGATCTCAACTGTCGGGGGAGTCAAATATCTGATTTCTGATTCATTCTGTGCCATCTCTTATTCCTCCTTGATTTTTTCTGTTTCTCTCTGTTTTCTTTTCTTTTCTGCGTATTCAACAGCAAACTTATCCATCCTGAAAGTGATAAACCTGATAACTCTTTCATCCCTTCTGTACTGGATTTCAAGCTTTTCAATAAGGTCGCCCTGACCTTTGAATTCAATCAGATAATAGAAGCCTGTCGACTTCTTCTGAATAGGGTAGGCCAGTTTTTTGAGGCCCCAGTTCTCTTCATGAACGATCTCACCCGAGTTGTCGGTGATGATCTTCTTGAATTTCTGTACCGCTTCCTTCATCTGGTTCTCAGACAAAACGGGAGTTGCAATGAAAACGGTTTCGTACTGATTCAACATAATTTTTAACTGTTATTTGTTTATAATTTGGTGCGCAAAAGTACAATAATTTTGATTTTTTCAAAAATTTCCAGCCTCAATTATATTACTTTCAGCATGAATAACTGAATTATGGCAGCTGTTCTTAATTTTTTGCACAACGCCGCTTGCTCTTCCCTTTTTAATTATATTTGTCATGTTTCGCCAAACACTGGATTAAAGAGATGGAGAACTTCATTGTTTCAGCACGGAAATACCGTCCCGCAACTTTCGATATGGTTGTCGGGCAGGATTCCATAACAAATACGCTGAAAAGTGCTATAAGGAACAGGCTCCTGGCCCAGGCTTACCTGTTCTGCGGACCGCGGGGTGTAGGAAAGACAACATGTGCAAGGATATTTGCCAAAACAATCAATTGCAGCAACCTGGGCGAATCAGGCGAAGCCTGCGATAAATGTGAATCCTGCATTTCGTTCAACACTCTCAGATCTTTCAATATCCACGAGCTCGATGCGGCCTCCAACAACAAGGTTGACGACATCAGGCTCCTCACGGACCAGGTAAGGATACCACCACAAGTCGGAAGATACAGCATCTATATTATCGATGAGGTCCATATGCTGTCTTCATCGGCTTTCAACGCCTTTCTGAAAACGCTGGAAGAACCGCCTTCCCATGCCATATTTATCCTTGCCACCACAGAGAAGCACAAAATCATTCCGACCATCCTCTCGCGATGCCAGATATTTGATTTTAACCGCATCCGGATTGAAGATATTGTCAAGCGCCTGGAATTTGTAGCGCGGAACGAATCGGTTACGGCGGAGGAGGAAGCGCTTCACGTTATTGCCCAGAAAGCCGACGGCGCACTCAGGGATGCGTTATCCATCTTCGACCAGATGGTGAGCTTCAGCGGGAAGAAGATAACATACGCCGATGTAATACAAAACCTGAATGTCCTTGATTATGAGTATTATTTCAGGTCAGTCGATGCCGCACTTGACGGCGATATCACCAAAATTCTGATGATATTCAATGAGGTACTCGACAAGGGTTTTGATGGCCATAACTTCGTGGCAGGACTGAACAGTCACCTTCGCGATCTTCTTGTAAGCACAGACCAGGTTACACTCAGCCTTCTTGAAGCGACACCTTCTGTAAGGCAGCGGTATATGAAACAGGCATCAAAGAGCCCGGTCTCGTTTCTTATATCTGCACTTGAGTCTGGATCTGCTTGTGACCTTGCTTACAAGAACAGCAAGAATCAACGGCTGCATGTCGAGCTATTTCTCCTTAAGCTGTGCAGGATGAACGGTGAGGGAACGCTTACCGCTGAAAAAAAAAAGCCTGACAGCGAAATACTGAACCAGCCTGAACCCGATCAGGAAGTCAGGTCCGCCAGGGAGCCGGTTAAAGAACCTGTTCAGTCAGCAACACAGGCCGTAACCAAAGCTGAGCCTCCTGCAGCATCAGCTTCCCGGTCGAGCAGGTCATTCTCAGTCAGGGATGTCATTTCCGAGGATCCGGAAGCCTACAGGGATAATTCCGGTAATACTGAACATGAATCAGTCGCAGGGCACGGGGAAAGCACGGGAGAAGAGTTCAGCAATGAAAAGTTCATGGAAGCATTCCGAAGCTTTGCCGAAATGGTAGCCGATGATTCGCCCCGCGTAGCAAGCATGTTCAAATCGATTACCACCGAGATTATTTCGGGCAGCTCAGTGACGCTGCATCTCAGTAATTCAGCACAGCGCGACCTTTTCGTACAGAACTACAGGCAGAAGCTGGTTCTCTACCTCGAAAATATTTTTGGAACCAACACTCCGGAGATTGATGCAAAAGTCGATCAGTCAGAATCCGACGAAATAATCTATTCAGATGAGCAGAAATATAACTATCTTGTATCAAAATATCCTTCAATTAAAGAAATTAGAAAAGCATTTAACCTTGACTTCGAATAAGTGGTTTAATCCAAAACCTGGCGAAAAGTGAACAGAAAGGACAAACCATCAGATGCTTCTAAACTTTTCGATTTCTCAGGAAAAATGGCTGAGAATGTCCTGAATTTTTCAAGGTCAATGCTCAGCATAATAAACAGGAAGTATATATACGAAAGGGTGAATACTGCCTTCTGCAGCGCACATAAGATCCCGCCGGAGCTTCTAATTGGCAAATCCATGTCCGAGATTTGGGGTGAAGAAACTTTTAACGATAAGATTAAGAACAATATCGACTCCTGCTTCAGGGGAAATACAATCCGGTATGAGGCATCCTTTGATACTCCTTATTTTGGCAACAGGTATTATGAGGTTGTCTTCAGGCCAATTTTATCTGATGACGGTGACATAACTCACCTTATTGCCGAGACATTTGATATAACCGATCTTAAGCAGTCGAAGCAGGTGATGACCGAGATGGAGGAGGAATTCAGAAAAATTGAGACGAACCTGCCTATAGGATTTCTGAGGTGCGAGCCCGACGGGAAAATAATCCAGGCAAACAAAGCCTTCCTCAAGATATTGTGCTGTGATGAAGATAAGAGCATTAGCGGGCTGAATATCAGGGATTTTTATTCTGAGAAAGGACTTTTTGACATACACCTCAAGCAGTTGTTTCACGATCAGAGAAAAACCTTCGGAAGGGTACCCATGATAACCTGCACAGGAAATGAAATTGCCTGCCGGATAAGCGGATTTATTGTTTCAGGTGAGGAAAACGCTGCTCCATTTATCGATTTTGCTTTTGAGGACTCATCAAGGGAACTGATGCTTGAAAACAGGCTTCTTCAGGCCCAGAAACTGGAGACGATAGGAGCGCTGGCAGGCGGCCTTGCCCATGATTTTAATAATATACTTACTACCATATACGGTTATGCTGAGCTACTTCTGGAAGAACTGGAACATAATACATCCGCTGCGGAGAAGCTTTCCAGGATACTCACCGCAGTCTCGAAGGCACGTTCCCTCACAAACCAGATACTGACATTCAGCAGGCAGGTTGAGCAGCAAAAGATACCGGTAATCATTGAGCAGGTTCTGAAGGAAACGGTTGGATTCATTGAATCGGGGAAACCCGGTAACGTCAACCTTGTTGCCGATATTCCTGATAGCAAGGTGTTTGTTTATGCCGATCCCACACAGCTTTTCAGAGTTTTTCTTAACCTGATGACAAATGCTATTCAGGCAATGGAGAACACTGAAGGAACCCTGTCAGTGTCAATGGAGCTGGTGAACGGACATATGATTCAGCATGAATTCAGCAGGAGCATTGTAGCGGATGATTATGTGAGAATTGTTTTCGGCGATACGGGAATTGGAATGGAACCTTCAGTCGTGCAAAGAATATTCGAACCATATTTCACAACCAAGGAAGGAGGCCGCGGTACAGGATTGGGCTTATCTGTTGTCCATGGAATAATTTCTGAAATCGAAGGTGAGATACTTGTTAACAGCAAACCAGGGAAAGGAACAACGTTCACCCTTTACCTTCCTGTTTCTGAAGATTTTTCAGCCTCTGATAAAAAAGACCAGGATAAGAGCATACTGTTCATTACCGGGAACAAATATGAATCAAAGATTCTCTCGATTGCGCTGGAAGAAAGCGGGTACCGTGTTTTGTTCGCCTCCGATTCGTCTTCGATAATGAGGCAGCTGACCGCGGCAGGCAAGCGTCCGGATCTTGTAATATATATGGATGATGCGGAGGAAGTTAAAGCTGATGACATCAGGTTGCTCTACTCCGATAACAAAATAAACGTACCGCTGATACTGATAACAGATAATGATCAGTATATTTCTAAAGAAAAATTACTAAATTCGGGTGTCGCTAAACAGGTTTTAATTAAGCCTGTTTCTCTGAAGGAAATGCAAAACGCTATTCAAGTTTCTTTGAGCTGAATATTATGGCCGGTATTCTGATTGTGGAAGATGATAATGATCTGAGGGAGATGCTTAAAGTTTCTCTCCTCAGAAGGAAATATACCGTACTCGAATCGAGTAACGGGAAGGAAGCAATATTGAAACTCAAACCGGCCCTGATAGATCTTGTAATCACCGATATCATAATGCCCGACGAAGACGGGCTCAAGGTTATTATGAAATTCAGGGAAATCAAGCCATCAATTAAGATTATCGCGATTTCAGGCGGGGGCAAAGCCGGTCCGGCCAATTACCTCAGCATGGCCAGGGCCCTTGGTGCGGATGAAATTTTTCCTAAACCATTTTCCATAAATGCCCTGCTGTCAAAGGTTGACGAGATCATTGAAGGTATAAACAAGAACTAGTTATTTAATCAGGAAAATATGTTGAAAAAAAAGGTAGAAGAACTATGCAACAGGCAGGTGGAAAGAGAGGGTTATTCCTCCAACCTGTACCTTGCAATGGCATCGTGGGCCGAGAATAACGGGCTGCCAGGAATCGCATCATGGCTTTATGCACAGTCAGAGGAGGAGAGAATCCATTTCCTTAAATTTGTTAAGTATATTAACGAAAGGGGCGGAACAACAATCATACCCGCCTTCAAAAAACCGCCGGCAGATTTTAAAAGTGCCGAAAACCTGTTTATGGAAGTCCTGAAACATGAAGAGTTCGTGACAGACAGTATTAATGAGATCGTCCATCTGACCCTGGCTGAAAAAGATTATAATACACATAATTTTCTCCAGTGGTTCGTAATGGAGCAGGTAGAAGAAGAGGCATCCGTCAGGACAATAATTGACAAGATTAAGCTCGTGGGCCCTGCAAACCTTTATATCTTTGACAGGGATATTCTTAGCCTCAGGAAACCGTCAGCCGCAGCAGCAGCAGATGCGCAGG